>JAAIGF010167192.1_pt1 | contig 27700 bp, 24 predicted proteins | sample 6487441 | NCBI WGS metagenome assembly JAAIGF01 (sample SAMN13974129, study PRJNA590717) | phyllosphere metagenome | biome: pepper field; feature: multiple bacterial spot infested pepper fields; material: pepper leaves; isolation source: leaves from pepper fields | host: Capsicum annuum ... | reverse complement strand
CCCCTCTTTGACATAACCCAGTTCACCTTCTTTGCAATAAGCGGTGAGATAGACAGAAAATTTATTGCTATCGCTTTTATCTGAATTGAGCTTTTTTAGCACGTCAGCCACTCGTTTGGGCGTTACAAAGAAATCAGAATGATAAACAAGATCATCTAAACGTTGGTTAATTTCACGTCGCTTTTTCGAGCTAGGCGGGAGATTATACAACGGAGAAAGGTCAATATCTTCCTGAAATATAGAGCGCGGTTGAATCTTTAGCGCGCGACAGGTGAGCAGGAAATTATTTAAACTAGCGCCTTTACCTTTTTCTAGAGACGCAATGGTGTTCACAGTCAGTCCTGTCATACTCGCCACATCGTTTTGCGAATACGAAAGTTCTTCACGCGCTTTTCGGATACGTGTGCCAATACTGGCCAATATATCTTTGTTAATCAATAACACGTAACAAATAGCGCACTATTTCACGCAAATAGTTAACAAAAAAATTATACAATAAATTTGCGAGAATAATCTCCATTATCTATATTTGAATATTAATAAATTGAAACGCAATTAAATAATCAAAAAAAGCATAAACATATGAGTAAATAAACCGCAAGTTTAGCCAAACATATTTTCTCGAATAATCCGCTATGCAACGCAAAATCTACAATACCGCTTACAAATCGCTCCTCCATATCGGATAATACAATACCAAAAAGCACATGCCTCGGGCATCGACTGTTGCAGCTCGCTAATAAAAAAAGCTTTCCATGCAGACAATAGGTCATCATGTTCTTTGACGTACTCGGAATTAATCTTAAAGCATCGCTCCAAAAGCCAGCCGTTAGTCTAATGTCTTAGAAAACGTTTGCTTAACAGGCATCCATCATATTTTCCTGAAAACGATAGTGATGCCCTGCGTTAAAGATACACATCCGTTTGCATAAGCGCTATTCATTTGCAAACCATATCAGGCTGCGTGCAAACGTAGCAGTGATGCCCACACGACAGCGGAACCACTCATCAGCAAGCAAATTAAAAAAGATAAGCATGATGTGATCCTAAGCGTAAAAAAATAACCGCAATGATGTATAAACGAGGTAGCTTGTGCTGCCATAAAGTGAGGGATTGCCACTCACTAAATAGCTTTTTTACAAGAGCTATACACAACAAACTAATTCATTTTTTGGCAACATGGCTACAATGTATTATACAGGTCGAACACGCAGGAGCAAAAGCTTATTAACAACCGAACATATCAGTACTGCTCCCGCTGATTGCTTCTCCCTACCGACAGTATCGAACAATATAATAGACGAAAGAAAAGGTCAATTTTTTCATTTTTTTTAATTTTTTTCATAATTGATTGACAGGACAACCGGCGCAGCGTCAAGCATTCCCAAAGGCTGCGCATGGTTGTTCTTTATCGACGTTCCGGCGACACCAGAAATACCTCCTTGCACGCCTTCGCAAAGGTGTTACAAAATTAACAAGCCCAGTTCGATGCAGATCGGTGAAAGCAACTTGTTAATAAACGAGATTCGAACAACTAGTTATATCAACTTTTCTATTTCCATCGACTTTGCTGAGCAACTTTTTTGCCATTACGATACCGCCTGGCCTGCTGTTGCAAGCAGCAAGATCTAATTTAATCCGAGTACACAAACAACGGCTTTTCGCTTTACCCCTGAAGACCGACGATGGCTTTTGCCACACATGAGCGATTGCTGGCGAGCACAGAAGAAATCGGCATGATCAAACCGGGAAAGTGTTGGCGGTTGGCAACAAAAAATTGCAAGCTTTTAATGCTGCACGATGCCGTGGCAGAATGATCTTTTGAAACGATTAAGATGCAGCCTCGGCCCTCTACGATAAAAGCGCCCTGCTATTACGCATGCCGCAAAAAAAACCGATAAATAAACCCTATAAATCACGTTTCCATGCTCAATGAACATATCATTATAGCTAGAAAGATACAAATCACCATCGACAGTTCGGATAAAGAAGAACGATCAAAACACTACCAACAGCTATTTGCCTGGCAAGACCTTGTCTATCGCGGATCTAATCTGGTACTCACACACCAATATATCCAAGAAAATATTAAAGAATTAATTTACCTGCAAGACGATGTTAGGGTACGTCTTGCGGATGCTTCCCAAGACGAATTAGGCATCTTCAACACTTCTCGAATAAACACCACATACAGAGTACTTTCCAACTATTTTAAAGGGAATATTCCGAGCGACATTCTTTCCAACCTCAATATGGCTCTGACCAAAACGTTTAACACGGATCGGGCCGCTTACTGGAAAGGTGAAAAATCGCTTCGGAATTTCAAAAAAGATATGCCAATTCCTTTTTCCGCAAAGCAAATAAAAATACATACGAAAGAAAACTCAAAAGATTTCGCGATCAGTCTCTTCAAAATCCCTTTTCGCACGTATCTCGGAAAAGACCGTTCCGATAAGCGCGCCTTGCTCCAACGCGTCATTATGGGAAAGATCAAGGTTTGCGCCAGTTCCATTAAACTGATAAAGGGCAAAATTTTCCTGCTATTGACGCTCGAAATACCTAGAAAAACCTGCAATTTAAATAAGAAAATTGTCGCCGAAGCATCCTTATCGGCCGCATTTCCCATTGCTGTCACCGTAGAAAATAAGCCCTTTATTATCGGCTCGAAAGAGGAGTTTGTCTACCGCCGAAAAGCTATACAAGCAGCCCGCCAACGCATACAGCTTGCGACAGATTTCAACAAAGGCGGAAAAGGCAAAAAGAAAAAAGTCAAGTCTATGGAGAGATATAATGAGAAAGAACGAAACTATATTGATAGTCGCTTACATCTATACAGCCGGAGGCTGATCGACATTTGCGTCAAAACCAAGGCCGGAACCTTGTTGCTAGCCAATCCTGTAAGCGAAAAGGAATCCGCGGAAGAGCCTTCTTTCTTATTGCGAAGCTGGACCTACTACGGATTTATTGAAAAGATCAAGTATAAAGCAAAAATGGTTGGCATCGTGGTAATTGTAGAATAGATGGTTTCTCCCCTTTTAATTTACCACGCGTAGCTGACTACAAAAACCAAGTCAGTTTGTTAACACAGGCAGTTTCATGTTCACCGGCGGATTGTCCGTTGACGAACGATCACTGTCCGATATCGAACAGTTCCTAATTTTAAAAAAACAACACAAAACACTAAAAACCAAGACGATAAAAATATGGCTCACCGCTTGCATCCGAGTTAACAACCTTTTGGATTAAACGGATTGACTTATGAACAGTGTAGCAATAGCTTGGCGTAATATTAGAAAAAACAGCGGCTTTTCGCTGTTAAACCTCAGTGGATTGATCATTGGTATCACATCATTCCTTTTATTGGGCGCATACATTATGCATGAGCTTAGTTATGATCGTTTCTTACCCAATGCTGATCGGATAGCCTACGTATCATACGCCTACAAATCTGCGGAAGATAACGAATTTGTTCAGGCCGCTACGACGCCTACAGCGGTGGCACCAACGTTAGAAAAAGAATTTGCCGAAGTAGCGCGCGCGGTGCGGCTATATCCTTACAATCAAGAAGGTTTGATAAAAAACGGAAATCAGCAAATCAAAGAAACAAATTTTAAATTTGCTGATGAGGCATTTTTTGAAGTTGCAGATTATCCTTTTATAGCGGGCAACAGCCAGCATGCGCTTACGGCTCCTTACCAAATCGTCTTAACGCAAGCCTCGGCAGACAAATACTTTCCATCAAAAGATGCATTAGGTCAGGTTTTAGAGATCGACGGTCAGCCTTGGAAAGTAACGGGCATCGTGCCAACGCCGCCTTCCTACACGCAGCTTCCGTTTGCCGCTATACTCTCGAACAAACATTTGACACGTTACCAAGAGCCCGTTTGGCATAGTGCAAACGACATTACGCTGCTGCTGCTGAAAGATAAGCACGTTATTCCAGCTTTGGAAGCTAAGGCTAATGCGTATATAAAAACTATTTTTGCCGATGTTTTTAAAAACGGCGGCGCCTTAAAGTTAAAAGTCGAGCCTATTACGGATGTCCACCTGCACTCGGCAATCGGTAAGGGTAACCTGCTGTATGTCTATATTTTTATGGGTCTGGCTATCGGGATTATACTGATTACAGGCGTCAACTTTGCCAACCTTTCGCTCGCACGATCCGCTGAACGTGCGAAGGAAATCGGCGTTAAAAAAGTCCTTGGTGCAAGTCGCGCCCATTTATTTTTCCACTTTTTAATCGAATGTAGCTTATTAGTATTAATCGCTTTTGCGATTGCCATGTGCTTAGCGCATATCTTACTGCCCCTGTTTGCCAGTTATTTGGGAACGACCATTGTGTTAGCTATCACATCAAGTAACATTCTTCTGCTCGCCATCCCTATTTTCGCTATTAGTTTAGCTATTCTCGCCGGCAGCTGGCCAGCGCTGGTGGTTTCTTCCTTCAAACCTGTACAGAGCTTAAAAGGCACTACAAAAGCGAACAAAGGCGGATTTGCCCTGGGTAATGTACTGATTATTATACAATTTACAGTGTCAACCCTATTTATCATCGCGACTTTGATAACCGCCCAGCAATTACACTATATCCAAACAAAAAATACCGGATTGGATCGCTCACAGATCGTCGTGCTGGATGGCGAACTGCTCAGCGATGCTGAACGAACGACCTTAAAAAGCAAGCTTCTCGCTCGTCCGGCTGTTAACGGATTTACGGCATCCTACGATTCGCCAGTCAATATCCAAGGCGGATATAATATTAATTATGTGGAAGGCAAAAATGCCGATTTTCAACTCAGCGTTACCGCGATTCCGATCGAGAAAGATTTCGTACCTGTTTTCGAAATTCCTGTTTTAGCAGGCGCCAACCAAAGCGATAGCGATATTGCACGGGCGCGTGACACCACGGATGCACGCGAATATAGCTTTATCGTGAATCAGCAACTGGTTAAATCTTTACAATGGTCGCCCGAGGATGCTATAGGCAAGCAAATTAACCTGAACGGCCGATTAGGACGTATAACAACCGTCGTACAGGATTTTAATTTTGCCTCCCTGCGCGAAGACATCAAGCCTGTGGTTCTCTTTCCCGAATATAGCTATTTTGGAAATATCTATGTAAAAGTTGCTTCGGGGAGCAACATGCAGCAGTCCATCAGCACTATTCAATCCGTATGGAAAGAGGTTAAACCACAGGCTCCTTTTGATTACCATTTTTTGGATGACGATTTTGCAAATCTATATCAACTGGAAAGACAGACCAGCCGCACCATGTTGCTATTTTCCATCGTCACGATCGGGATAGCTTGTCTCGGACTTTTTGCACTTGCGGCTTTTCAGGCGCAACAGCGCGTTAAAGAGATCGGGATCCGAAAAGTATTGGGCGCATCAACCGGCAAAATTGTTTTATTGCTCACCAGCGATTTCATCAAACTGGTAGTCATTGCTTTTGTCTTAGCGGTGCCTATTGGCTATTGGATCATGAAAGATTGGCTACAAAATTTTGCTTTCCGCATTGATCTGGAATATTGGACGTTCTTACTTGCCGGTATCATAGCGGTGCTGATAAGTTTGCTTACGATTAGCGGACGCGCCTTCCGTGCGGCACGCACCAACCCAATCCATAGCCTGCGCGATGAATAATACAATGCAGCAAGCGTTTAAGATGACGAAATAGATTAAAAAAAACGTAAACGCTCGACGTTCATAGTAATAAATAAATAAATAAATCCATATATAAACAACACAACAAGTTAACCTATGAAAAATATCGCATTAGCAGGATTACTTTTTATAGCCATGTGCAGCTGCTGCTTTGCACAAAAGACTAACGGCAAGCTTATCACCTGGGAAGCTACGGACAACCATGGTAAAACAAAACTCACGGTAGAAGGTGAGGTAACTATTAGTGACGACGACCAACGCATTACAGCCATTTCCAAAAATGGTTCTATTTCGTTTGAGCAAAAATCAGCAACGTTGGAAGTAACGCCGGCATCAGATGGAACATTGCTGTACCGTATCAACAAAAAGCCAAAGACAGTTTTAGATGCGCACGACGAACAATTGCTAACGAGTGTTGTAGAAATGATGATTAGTCGGGGCATTAACGCCGAGTCGCGCACGAAGCGCCTCTATACACAGGGTGGCAGTGCGGCAGTGCTTCAGGAATTACCGAAATTACATGGCGACTATGCGCGTCAAAAATACCTATCAGCATTGCTCAACTTAGGCATTAACAGCGCAGAAATGGTACAACTATTAGAAAATAGTGGCCGATATCTGTCGAGCGACTATTACCATGCCGAGTTGCTAGCAGATGTTATGAAAACATCGTTGATGGAAGAGGCAACTTTCAAAGCCTACTTAGCTATTGTGCGCGACATGAAGTCGAATTACTACCAATACACGACACTACAAAAATTGATGCGAGCCACGCTCACTACCGAACAAACGGCGAGCGTCGTTGGTATCGTGAAAACGATGCAATCAAATTACTATCAAGCGGAAGTTTATCAGTATTTGTTAAAACAAGAGGCCTTTGGCGGAGCGGCATTTAACGAAACGTTGGAAATGGTTTTTGCGATGAACAGCGACTATTACAAATCGGAAATTATAAAAAACCTAATCAAGCGAAAACTGACCGAAGATAATTGGGCAAGCTTGATAGGCTATGCCAGCAAAATCGGATCTGACTACTATCAATCCGAACTCTTGCTGAATATTGCCGATAAGATGCCCCAAAACGAAGCCCTACAGAAAAGTTTAAACGAAGCAGCAAAAGCGATAAAATCGGAGTATTATTATGGCAAGTTAATGCGTAAGCTTGCAGCATCGTAAGCGATAAGCCTGAGATGATGAAGTTAAAAGCACGGTTTATTAGACAGATAAACCCGCTATAACAGCATATCGTTTCATTCAGGAGAATTAATAAAGCGTGGTAAGCTAAACATGACATGGTAAAGAGTTTCTTCACACTATTTTGGCGAAACCTATTAAAAAATAGGGCGTTCGCTGTGGTAAATATATTAGGATTGTCATTGGGTTTTGCCGGTTTTATCCTTTCTTACCAATATATTAATCGCGAAACCAGCTATGATCGCTGGAATACGCATGCCGATGATATATTTTTGGTTGGTGTAAGCTTGGAAGGTAACCACAGCGATCAGACACCGGCTGCATTAGCTGGCGCAATTCAGGATAATTTACCCGAAGTGTTGCGTGCCGGTAGAAAAATAAACTATTTTTACGGCGATTATCCCATCTTTGGGCAAGAAACCGTGTATGTTAAAAAAGCTGTAGCGATCGATTCAGCAGCAGCACGAATTTTTGAAGTAGAACCACAGCACGGTGCCCTTTATAAATTTCCGGAGCAACATGAGGCCACCCTCGTCACCGCAGCACTTGCCAAACAGCTTTTTCCATCCGATTCTACTTTTGACGCGCCTAAAAAAGTACCGGTCATGGTCTTAAATATGGGTATGGAAGAAACGATATATGGCGTAAGTAAAAACAAAGGTCTTTCTATCCTTGATTTTGATTTGCTTTTTATCCGCGAAATGGGTGCTGAGCGTGATCTGTATACCTACCAAACCTATATTCAAGTAAAACCAGGAACGGATATCAGCTTATTAACGACAAAAATCAACACGCTTTATCAGGAAAAAATCGCTAAACAGGCAGATGTCACCGCATCAACTTTTAGTAACGGATCTATTTATCTTGATCCGCTGGCAAATTTACATCTTCGGCCAAGGCACGGATCCAACAGTACTTACTTAACAGTTTGGATCCTCGGCATCTTGTCTATCATCATTCTAGCCTTAGCTGCTGCAAATTTCACCAACTTAACATTAGCGCAGGCCGATAAAAGAGCCAAAGAAATCGCTTTAAAAAAGGTTTTTGGAAACAATCGGTTTAGTATCGCCTCCCAATTCCTGATAGAAGTATGGCTGCAATGTGTATTAGCCGCTGCCATAGCGCTTATTTTTCTGCGGTTTACCGGCAATATCCTTCAAAAATGGTATACCGATGATATCGGGCATTATATTTTTAACGGCACAACATACGTGCAATTGGCGGTAGCGTTAGTACTCACCAGCTTGGTAGCCGGTACCTATCCTGCCCTCGCGTTATCAGGATACAAACCTGTTAACATGCTGAAAGGTTCGTTAATCAGTAACCCGAAACAATCTTTCTTAAAAAATACCTTGTTGATTTTTCAATTTGTTATCGCTGTCATCTTTATTACAGCGGCAGTTACGGTGGAAAAGCAGCTTGATTTTATGCAGCATACGGAAAAGGGATTTGATCCCGGACAAGTAATCAACTTTAAGAGCGTAGGTTTATATTATGATGCGAAATTGGATGGTACGTTTCAGGATTTTAAAAGCCGGTTAGCACAAAATCCGAGCATAGCCTACGTCGCCGCCGCGAGCAATATTCCGGGCGGAGCTGACGCACCACCTAAAAAGCAATTTATCCATATTGATCAAAAAGTGGAGATGGACCATGTAGGGATTGATGTAGACTATTTCAACACCTTAGCTATACAAACTATACAGGGCACAACAGCGATTACGCTGCAGCAAGTGCAGGCCGACAGCAGTAAAAACTATGCCGTGATCAATGAAACAGCCGTTCAAAAATTAGGCTTGGCAAATCCACTAGGCACCAAAATCAGCGGTTGTAAGACGAACTTTACCATCGTAGGCGTCGTATCAGATGTTAAAGCGTATGGATTCGAAAACCGCGTTGCGCCAACACTTTATTCCTTTAAAGATGAATGCGGTCCTGGCCATATGAAGATCAGTTTACTTGTCAAAGCAACGGATGGACAAAATAAAGAAGCGATAAAAGCTGTAGAAGACGAATGGCAGAAAAATCCAAATGCGGAAGCGCTTCCGCTAGATTACAATTTTATGGATCAACAATATGCTGCTTTACACGCCCGGCAAGAGCGCCTCAGTCAAGCCTTACTTGCCTTTACCGCATTATCGCTTGTTATCGCTTTAATGGGATTATTTAGTATGTCGGTTTTTCAGATTAGCGCACGACGAAAAGAACTGAGCATCCGCAGGCTGTTAGGCGCATCAGTAACGACACTCTTTCTACAATTAAACCAAGGATTTTTCAAAATCATAATCATATCTCTTTTTGTTGCAGCACCAATAAGTTACCTGCTTTTGTATCTTTGGTTAACTAATTTTGCTTATCAGGTGCCCATTAATGGTTGGATATTTATCTGGATAATCGGTTTCTTTATGTTGACGTGTGCACTAACCGTCTCCTATCAATCGATAAAAGCTGCCCGTTCAAAACCGATTAACAGTTTGCGCGACGAATAACAAGAGGCGCAGACTTATTTACTTAAAAAATAATTTAGACAATGATAAAATTAGAAAACATTTTCAAATGGTATAATGTGGGAGGTGCTCGATCATTCATCTTGAAAGATATCAACCTCACAATCGAAGAAGGCGATTTTGTATCCATTATGGGGCCATCCGGCTCAGGCAAGTCGACCTTATTGAACGTCATCGGTTTACTCGACGAACCTAATGAGGGTAAATATTACTTTATGGAAGAAGATGTGCTAGCGATGAAAGCTAAAAAGCGCACTGCACTCTTTCAATCGTATATGGGCTATGTATTTCAGTCCTACCACCTAATCGATGAATTAACCGTATATGAAAACATCGAAACGCCCTTGATTTATAAAGACCTTTCAAGCAAAGAGCGAAAAGCCATCGTAGCCGATATGCTCGACCGCTTTGGCATCGTAGGCAAAAAAGATCTTTTCCCGGCACAACTATCTGGCGGCCAACAGCAAATCGTCGGTATCGCGCGTGCGTTAGCTGCTTCGCCAAAACTATTACTGGCGGATGAGCCTACTGGAAACCTTAACTCAAAACAGGGTGACGAGATCATGCAGCTTTTCAAACAGCTGAATGATGACGGTGTCACGATAATACAGGTTACCCACGCAGAGAAAAATGCCGAATATGGCAAACGTATTATCAATTTGCTGGATGGACAGTTAAAAATCGACTAGTTGCTTATTTTTTGCGCCTATCGACCGGCCTAACGCGCTGGCACACATCAACAAAAAGCATAAGCGAAAACCTTGTGCTTTTTTTGTTTCATCTCGCTAATCCTGTCATCCATTAGCCTAGCACCATTTTTGCATTAGCATAATAAATTGTAAATTCGTGTAGATGAAGGAACAGGAATTAAAAGCGTTGATATCCTTATTGGACGATCCCGATGCGGAAATTTATCAAGCGCTCGAAGACAAGCTCATTACATGCGGACCAGAGGTCATCCCGCTACTGGAAGCCTCGTGGGAGGCCTCTTTCGATGTGTTGTTGCAAGGTCGTGTAGAGCAGATCATCCATAAAATTCAATTTAACGAGGTGCAAAGCGACCTCCAATTGTGGAAAATGAACAATCAGGAAGATCTGTTGGAAGGATTGTTGATCATCAACCGCTATCAATACCCCAATCTCGCCGAAGAAGAGGTTTACACTAAATTAGCCGATCTGAAACGAAGCGCCTGGTATCATTTGATGTATGAAATGAGTCCGCTGGAAAAAGTAAAGCTGCTTAACAATATCCTGTTTCGGGAATTTGGCCTATCCGGCAATACATCAGACTATCATGCGCCACAAAATTCCTTTATTAACAAAGTATTGGAGACAAAAAAAGGAAACCCGATTTCCTTAGCTTGCATCTACAGCATTGTTGCCCAGCGACTGGATATTCCGATTTACGGAATCAACTTGCCGAAACACTTTGTACTTGCCTATATGAAGGAAGAAAATCCTACGGAAGTTTTATTTTATATCAACGTGTTCAACCGTGGGCAGGTGATGCGCGACGAGGATATTTACGCTTTTTTGCAGCAGTTAAACTTGCCAGCCAGTGATGATTATATCAAGCCTTGCGATAACCTCGCTATCATCAAGCGCGTGCTACGCAACCTGATTGCCGCGTATAACCATGTTGACAACCTGGAAAAGCGCGAAGAGGTACAACTCTTACTCGATCTTATTGACTAATAGGGGAATTATCCAACGTTGTTCTGTCGCGCGTATCCAGTGCTAATCCTACAGGTATGCGACCTCCGGGCGTCTCCAACGCTTGATTCGGCGCGACATTTCCATTATCGCTCATATTGAACCTGAATATACTCCGCGCCTGCCGATCGGCAACGTAAAGATAAGAACCATTTTCACGCGTATCGATTGCCACTTCCACAGGCTGCGCCAGTTGGGTAGCCGCGCCGGTAATCGTTCGCGTAGGCGTGATCGTCCGCGCACTGCCCGTCAACGAACCGTGAAAATTTTCAAATATATAGATTCGTCCATTACCAACAACAGATGGCGTTGGCGTAGTTGGATAAGCCGCTACCACGAGAATATCCCTACCGTGGTCATAACTCACACCACGTAAGTTCATGCCCGTCTCCGCTCCGGCAATCGGCAGCGTATAGGAATTTAATACAGCAGACGAATCTGCACTTGCAGAAACATCTGTTGAAATAATTTGGTCGAAAACCGTAATCCCGATAGGTGCATTTAATTGCGAAACGAATAATTGATCGTTATAATAAGCAGTGCCCCACAAAAGCTTCCCGTTCGTAAAGAATTTTTTCAGCGGTCGGGTATATGATGTTCGCCCCACCGGACTTGACACCACGTAAATCCCAGACGTTGTGTTTGTACCATTACCATTGACAATGATCAATCTATTATTAATTGCATCGAATGATAGTCCTTTAACATAAGAAAACAAACGATTTGGAATCACCCCCGAAGCACTTAATGCACCTGTTGTGCCCACGCCCAAACTGTACACCACCGTGTCGGCAGCGCCGTTTAAATTAGCAGAAGCTTGATATACGTTTCTTGAATACGGATTAAAAACAATCGGGCCTCCACCTTGCGCAGCAGAGCCGAAACTTAGCCTGAAAGTGAAAAGATCCGTCGAATCAGCCGGGTAAATTACGCCCATATTAACGTAAGGTATCGTTGGGTTGGGTACTGGAGCATCTTCGAATGAAACGTATAAGCGCGTAAATTGCCGTGCAACACCGGTAGGTTCCGCATCGTCACGCACACAGGCGCACAGCCCAACAAGCGCAAACACAAAAAGAAATAATGTATATATAGTCGATTTTTTTGACATAACTCGTTGCATAGTATGTTACAAAACTAAAAAAATAAACGCTTAGACGAGCACGCTGAAGGCATCACGGCCGTTAAGTTTTGTAAAATCTTCTAGTTTTGCGTAAAATTGCAGTGTAATATAGAGGTCACCATGAGCAATAAGGAATTTATACGGGAAAAATTGAGTCTGCCTAACGAAGGAAAAAAGCTGTTGCTTCACTCCTGCTGCGCACCTTGTGCCGGCGAAGTGATGGAAGCCTTGATCGCTTCGGATATCGATTTTACGATCTATTTCTACAATCCCAATATTCATCCGAGAAAAGAATATGACCTTCGCAAAGAAGAAAACATTCGCTTCGCGGAAAAGCACGGCATTCCGTTCATCGACGCGGATTACGACGTCGACCACTGGTTTGAACTAGCGAAAGGAATGGAGCAGGAGCCTGAACGCGGCATCCGCTGCACCATGTGCTTTGATATGCGTTTCGAAAAAACGGCGGAATACGCCGCAGCAAATGGCTTTGACGTCATTTCAAGTTCGCTTGGTATATCGCGCTGGAAGAATATGGAGCAGATCAATGATTGTGGTCTTCGTGCCGCTTCTCGTCATCCGGATATGGACTATTGGACATTCAACTGGCGCAAAAAAGGGGGTTCTGCTCGCATGTTGGAGGTCAGCAAGAAAGAGAAATTTTATATGCAAGAATATTGCGGTTGCGCATATTCCCTTCGCGACACCAACAAGTGGCGCATGGCCAACGGTCGGGAGAAGATCGAGTTAGGAAAATATTACTACGGAGACGACGAACAATAATTTTTGTAAAAAGTTTCCTTTTTATCAAATTTATAATTAATTTTGCAGGCTCAAATGCAGGTTTCAAAGTATCTAAAACAGTATAGAATTCCGTTTTCAGGTCTTGCGGCAGGAAAACATGAGTTTGATTTTGAGATTGACAATAAGTTCTTTGATTGTTATGAACATAGCCTTATAAAAAAAGGGCAACTAAAAGCAGAAGTGGAATTGCAAAAGCAGGAAAATATGCTGGTCGTCAATTTCCATATTCACGGAACCATACAGCTTAGCTGTGATGTCTGTTTAGCTGATTTTGATGCACCTTTGGATTTTAAGGAACGCGCGCTGGTAAAGTTTACCGAAGAAGATTGGGAAAACAATACCGAAGAAGTGTTGGTCTTATCCAAGACAGATTATGAATTGGATATTGCCGAACTACTTTACGAATACATTAACGTACGTGTGCCTTATTATAGCAAATGTTCAGAGCAAGGGGAAAACCTAAGCTGCGATCCCGAAATGTTGGCCAAGATCAGTGTGGAAACAGACGGTAAACAGAAAGAGAATACAGAAGAAAAAATAGACCCACGTTGGGATATATTAAAGAATATTAAAAATAACTAAAACAGAAATACGAGATGGCACATCCAAAGCGTAAAACTTCTAAATCGAGAAGAGACAAAAGAAGAACACATTATAAGGCAGAAAGACCTACTTTGACTGTATGTAAAGAAACTGGCGCAGTACACACGCCACACCGTGCATACACGGTAGATGGTAACTTGTACTACAACGGTAAGTTAATTATTGAAAACACTGCTGCTGTCTAACGACATCCACCAAAGAGATTAAACATCCCAAATAGGTGTAAAAGTCAAATTTTATACTTTAATTTGGGATGTTTTTGCGTATTATTGATTTAAAAATAATAACGGATGAAGATTGGTTTAGACGTTTTAGGTGGCGATTATGCTCCCGACTCTACGATAGCTGGCGCGATTGAAGCCCAGAAAATACTACAAGATGATCAGCGTCTTGTTCTTATCGGCGATCAGCAAGATACCGTCGAAAGGTTAAAACAAGCTGGAGCAAATCCAGATGGTTTTGACTTTATACATGCACCTGATGTAATCAGCATGCATGAACACCCTACTAAAGCCATCAGCCAAAAGCCAAACTCTAGCATTGCCAAGGGCTTTGAACTGTTGAAAAATGGGGAGATTGACTCTTTTTCTTCAGCGGGCAATACAGGAGCTATGCTAGTTGGATCGATGTTTAGTGTAAAAACGATTCCAGGTGTTTTACGACCGGCAATCGCTACCAACGTACCGAAAATAAAAAATGGTTACGGTATTTTATTAGATGTCGGCGCCAATGCAGATTGCAAGCCGGAGATGCTTAACCAATTTGCATTATTAGGCAGTTTGTACGCACAATATGTTTACGGCCTTGACAACCCAAAAGTAGGCTTATTAAACATTGGCGAAGAAGAGGAAAAAGGAAACAACTTAACAATATCAACCTACCCTTTACTGAAGGAAAATTCCAAAATCAACTTTATAGGCAATGCAGAGGGACGGGATCTTTTTACCGATGTAGCCGACGTTTATGTATGCGACGGGTATACGGGTAATGTCGTGCTGAAACTCGCAGAGTCTTTCTACGTAGTCACGTTGAAAAAAGGAATGAAGGATGATTTTTTTGATAGATTTAATTACGAGCGTTACGGTGGCAGCCCAATCTTGGGGGTCAACGCGCCGGTAATCATCGGACACGGTATCTCTACCCCCGAAGCTATCAAGAATATGGTTTTACTGTCAAGAGACATGATTGAATCTAAATTTATAGACAAGATCAAGTCTGCTTTCAACTAATTTTATATGTCTAAAATACATGCTGCCATTACCGCAGTAAATGGCTATGTGCCGGATTACATCTTGAGCAATCAAGAGTTGGAAACAATGGTTGATACAAACGACGAATGGATCGTTTCGCGTACGGGAATAAAAGAGCGCAGAATATTAAAGGGTGAAGGTAAAGCAACATCGGATTTGGCAGTGCCTGCGGTGGAAGGCTTACTAAAGAAACGTGGTATCACGGCCAACGATATCGAGCTTATTATCTTTTGTACAAGTACCCCAGACATGCTGTTTCCGGCAACTGCTAACATTTTGGCAGAAAAGATCGGCGCAAAAAAAGCTTGGGGCTACGACTTACAGGCGGCCTGTTCGGGCTTTCTTTTTGGTTTGACAACCGGTGCTCAATTTATTGAATCGGGAAAACACAAAAAAGTATTGGTGGTCGGTGCAGACAAAATGTCTTCGGTAGTAAATTACGAAGATCGTAACACGTGTATCTTATTTGGCGACGGCTGTGGATGTGTATTGCTTGAGCCAGACGAAGAAGGAAACGGTTTGATCGACGCGGTATTGAAAACGGACGGTGCTGGTGGTCCTTTCCTAAATATCAAAGGTGGCGGCTCTTTAAATCCGGCAACACACCAAACGGTAGAAGCAGGTTTGCACTACGCTTATCAGGAAGGCCGCACCGTATTTAAATTTGCTGTAACCAATATGGCCGACGTTGCCGTAGAAGTTATGGAAAGAAATCATTTGACCGCAGCAGATGTGAGCTACCTTGTGCCGCACCAGGCTAACAAACGGATCATTGATGCAACGGCTGAACGCGCTGGTTTGCCCGAAGAAAAGGTCATGGTGAATATTCACAAATATGGCAATACAACCAGCGGCACCATCCCTTTATGTCTATGGGAATGGGAAGATAAACTCAAAAAAGGCGATAATTTGATACTTGCCGCATTTGGCGGTGGCTTCACCTGGGGATCTATATACCTGAAGTGGGCCTACACAAAATCATAATATTTGCTTAACTTTAAAAATTCATCGAAAGAAATTTATACATAAAACCTACTAGAAATATGAGTATGGATATCAAACAAATTCAAGATCTGATCAAATTCGTTTCGAAATCAGGCGTGAATGAAGTCGCTATCGAAGAAAAGGACTTTAAAATTACCATAAAGACGAATCAAGAGCCTACATATATTACGGCTTCGGTTCCAAGTCCAGTAGCAGTACCTGCACAAGCTGCCGCTCCAGCGGTAACAGCAACACCAGCAGCAACGACGCCGGCTACGCCAGCAGCTGCGGCACAAGAAGCTTCTAATCTGATCACCATCAAATCACCGATGATCGGTACGTTCTACCGCGCTGCCGGACCAGAAAAACCATTGTTTGCAAACGTGGGTGATGAGATTGCTCCAGGTAAAGTATTATGTATCGTGGAAGCAATGAAACTTTTCAACGAAATCGAATCAGAAGTTTCAGGTAAAATCGTGAAAATTTTAGTAAATGATGCACAACCTGTAGAGTTCGACCAACCTTTATTCCTGGTTGATCCTAGCTAGTTGCACTTTCTTCTAGAAATGCAATTTACCGCGAATATTCGCAGACAGTAACAACATTATTTATCTATGTTTAAAAAAATATTAATAGCAAATAGAGGAGAAATAGCCCTTCGTATTATCCGTACGTGTCGTGAAATGGGTATTAAAAGTGTCGCCGTTTATTCTACGGCAGACCGCGATAGCTTACATGTGCGTTTTGCTGATGAAGCGGTTTGTATCGGTCCTCCTGCCAGTAAAGATTCGTATTTAAACATCCACAATATTATTTCAGCGGCTGAATTAACCAACGCAGACGCCATTCACCCAGGATACGGATTCTTATCAGAAAACGCCAAGTTTTCTGCCATATGTGCAGAGTACGGCATCAAATTTATTGGTGCTACGGCAGACCAAATCGAGAAGATGGGCGACAAAGCGTCGGCTAAAGATACCATGAAAAAAGCAGGTGTCCCAACGGTTCCAGGATCGGCGGGTCTTATTCCTGATGTCAAAACAGGTATCAAGCTTGCAGGAGAAATTGGCTATCCGGTAATCATCAAAGCTACGGCTGGCGGTGGTGGCCGTGGTATGCGCATCATCTGGAAAGACGAAGAGTTTGAACCCAACTGGGATTCTGCTCGTCAGGAAGCTGCTGCTGCCTTTGGAAACGATGGCATTTATTTGGAAAAATTTGTGGAAGAACCACGTCACATCGAGATCCAGGTTATTGGTGATCAATATGGCAAAGTATGCCACCTTTCCGAGCGTGACTGTTCTATTCAACGCCGTCACCAAAAATTGGTGGAAGAAGCGCCTTCGCCATTCATTACGCCAGAACTGCGCGCTAAAATGGGTGAAGCAGCAATCAAAGGTGCGCAAGCCGTAAATTACGAAGGAGCAGGAACGATCGAATTTTTGGTGGATAAACACCGGAATTTCTACTTCATGGAAATGAATACGCGTATTCAGGTGGAGCACCCGGTAACCGAAGAGGTTATCAATTTTGACTTGATCAAAGAACAAATCAAAGTGGCCGCAGGTATTCCAATTTCGGGCAAAAGCTACGAGCCAACGATGCATGCTATCGAATGCCGTATAAATGCAGAAGATCCATTCAACAACTTCCGCCCGTCGCCCGGTAAAATCACGAATTTTCATTCACCAGGTGGCCATGGCGTGCGTGTGGATACGCATGTTTATGCAGGTTACACGATTCCGCCAAACTACGATTCGATGATCGCAAAACTGATCACCGTAGCGCAAACACGTGAGGAAGCGATCAACACGATGGAACGCGCGCTTAGCGAGTTTGTTATCGAAGGTATCAAAACAACGATTCCGTTGCACATACGTCTGATGCGCGATCCGAACTTTAGAGCGGGTAACTTTACCACTAAATTCATGGAGACATTCGATTTGACGGAATATCCTGAAGATGAAGTTTAATAAAATTTCCTTTACATAGGCATAAAATACCATTCTTATCAATAAGAATGGTATTTTTGTTTCTATCCGGATTTAAAAATTTACGATGTCGAAGTCTAACGATCTAATTAAAGCAATAAAAGATAAAGGGAAAAGCCTAGAAGCGGAAATGTCTTTCTTTGACCATCTTGAGGTACTCAGATGGCATATCATCCGCTCGGTCCTTGCGATAGCTGTATTTGCTATCCTTTCTTTCTCGTTCTACGATTTCGTCTTCAACGAGGTTATCATGGGCCCCAAAAATCTAGATTTTTGGACCTATCGCATGATGTGTAAAGTGGGTGACTTGTTGAACCTGGAAGGGTTTTGCGTACAAAAAATTCCTTTTAACATCATCAATACGGAGTTGGCAGGACAGTTTATGCTCCAGATCAACTCCTGCTTGTTAATGGCGCTTGCGCTAGGTTTCCCCTACTTGCTTTTTGAAGTATGGCTTTTTGTAAAACCTGCACTAACTGATATTGAACGCCGATCAGCACAAGGCTTCGTCGTCTACGCGTCACTACTTTTCATTTTGGGTGCTTTATTTGGCTATTATATTGTTGTTCCGCTATCGGTCAACTTTTTAGCCAACGTATCGTTAAGCGAAGAGATCACTAACCAAATCACGATTGATTCTTATCTATCCACCATTGCCACGTTAACGTTGGGTTGTGGTATCGTGTTTTTATTGCCGATTTTAGTCTTTATCTTGTCGAAAATAGGGTTAATGACGCCCGAATTTATGCGGGCCAGCAGACGCTACGCAACCGTTATTATTTTAATTATTGCAGCCGTTATCACCCCTACTGCAGATGTCATTACGCTACTTACCGTCAGTGCGCCGATGTTCCTACTCTATGAGTTAAGCATTATGGTATCGGCCAATGTGAAAAAGAAAAAGTTGCAAGCTGAAAAAGAATTTTACAAAAAATAACCAGATATCATGTCAAAGAAAATAGCAATCGGGAGCGATCACGCTGGATTTGAATACAAAACCGCCTTACTGGAGTTTTTAAAATCAGAAGGATACGAAGTTGCAGATTTCGGTCCGGCTACGGGCGACTCCGTCGACTATCCTGACTTTGCACACCCTGTCGCATCAAGTATAGAATCGGCCGAAAATGAACTCGGTGTGTTGATTTGCGGAAGCGCAAACGGCGTAGCGATCACAGCAAATAAACATCAAGGCATACGGGCTGCCATCGCTTGGCAAAATGAAATTTCAGCGCTCGCACGGCAGCACAATAACGCGAATATTGTATGTATACCGGCACGCTTTATCGATATCGAGTTGGCAAAAAAGATTGTGAAAACATTTGTAACCACGGAGTTTGAAGGTGGCAGACATGCCACACGCGTAAACAAAATAGCCTGCGCCTAATGTTAAGTAACATACTAAAGCAGTGGTTTACGTCTGCCTTAATGGTATCGGTGCTCTACAGCTGTGCTGTGGCCCAAGATCCCGTTCAGGTAAAATACGCCAATCTACTGAATGAAGAATCAGCAAAAGAAAAGCTTACATTACTTGCTTCCAACGCTTTTGAAGGACGTGGAACGGGACAAAAAGGTGGCGAAAAAGCCGCTAAATATATCGCCGATCAATTTAAATCGCTTGGCCTACAAGCGCCTGTCAACGGCAGCTATTTCCAACCGCTGAAACTTATCCATTCTTCTTACGCCGTAAATAAATTTACGGTAGCTGGTAAGAGCTTTCAAAACGGAAAAGATTTCTATGTACAAGGGAACAACGCGCTTACCACATTTGCGAGTCAGGATATCGTATTCGTAGGTTACGGTATTCAAGACGCGAAACACAACGATCTTAACGGTATCGATATCCGCAACAAAATTGTGCTGGTTATCAATGAAGGTGAACCTATCGACGCACAAGGCAACTCGATCATTACGGGTACCAAGCAGCTTTCTGCCTGGGCAACCGATCGCAACAAACGCCTACAGGCTTTATTGGCTAAAAATCCAAAACTGATCCTGGCAACGAGTAGCGCCGTCGGCAATATGATTGAGCGCTTTGGCAACCGGCTCACTGCGGGACGTTACTTTCTGGATAATGGTGCAGAAAATGAAGACGATCAAGCACTGGCACCTGTCGTCAATATCACCGAAGCAGTTGCCAACGCGATACTTGCTAAAGAAAACACCAGCGTGGCAGAGCAGATGAAAAAACCACGTCATGCACATGTGTCAACCGCATTGGAAGCCGAAATGGGCGTGAAAAGAGAACAACTCCAAGACCCAAATGTATTGGGACTCTTGGAAGGTACGGATCTTAAAGATGAAATCGTGGTGCTGTCCGGACATTATGACCACGATGGGATAACGCCCGATGGAACAATCTTTCCCGGAGCAGATGATAATGGCTCGGGAACGGTAGGTGTGCTGGAATTAGCACGTGTGTTTTCTAAAGCAAAAAAAGACGGTAAAGGCCCGCGCAGAAGCATGCTCTTTATCGCATTTGCTGCGGAAGAAAAAGGCCTGCTCGGTTCAAAATTTTATTCGGAAAATCCGATAATTCCATTAGCCAATACGGTTACCTGTCTTAACATGGACATGATCGGTCGTATTGATGACAAACACCTCAATGGCAACCATAACTATTTGCATATTATCGGTTCAGACAAATTGAGTTCAGAGTTGTTTGAAATCAATAAGCAAGCCAATGAGCGCTATACAAAAATGGAACTGGATTATATGTATGACGATCCAAAAGATCCTATGCGGATTTATTACCGTTCCGATCAATATAACTTTGCGAAGCACAACATCCCGGTAACCTTTTATTTTTCAGGTTTGCATCCACATTATCATACGCCGGAAGATACCGTAGATAAGATCAATTTTCCGATGATGGTAAAACGCGAAAAACTAGTCTTCCATGTGGCTTGGGAAGTTGCCAATCGTGACAAACGACTTGCTGTAGATAGCCATAAAGAGTAATCGGCAACGATATTGATCAGCGACATATAGCTTGAATAATGAGCCTGTTATTAAAATCCCATCTTGACCAGATGGGATTTTTTGTTGCATATCTTCCTAAGTTGTGCGAAGCGTAGCGAACAATATTGCCCTGTAATTGTTTTAATGCATACAACAAGACAGTTATGGCATTTGTAGATTATTACAAGGTATTGGGCATCGATAAAGGAGCTTCCGCGGATGATATCAAGAAAGCGTACCGAAAACTCGCGCGCAAGTATCATCCGGATATGAATCCGAATGACGAGGCTGCAAAACAACGCTTTCAGGAGATCAATGAAGCAAACGAAGTATTGACCGATCCGGAAAAGCGTAAAAAGTATGATCAATACGGCGAAAATTGGAAGCATGGGGAGGCTTACGAACAAGCGACCCGCCAACAAAGTAGCCAGCGAACAGGCGGCGCAGCTGGAAACCCTTTCGAAGGATTTGATTTTGGCTATACGGGCGATTACGATTCGGGCGAATTTTCGGATTTCTTTGGCCAAATGTTTGGCAACAGGCGTGGTGGTGGCCGACAGACAAAATTTAGAGGAAATGACTATAACGCGGTTTTAGAACTTACGCTTGAACAAGCTGCACATACGCATCAGCAGACGTTTACCGTAAATGGAAAAAACATCCGGATTACCATACCTGCCGGTGTGGAAAACGGACAAAAAATCAGGCTAAAAGGTCAGGGAGGTGAAGGCACACAAGGTGGTCCGCAAGGCGATCTGTTTATTCAATTTGATATCAAGCCCGATCCAGCCGTTCAACGTAAAGGCAACGATCTGTACAAAATACAAGAAGTAGATTTGTATACCATGCTGCTTGGCGGAGAAGTCGTCGTGGATAGCTTTGCCGGGAAGATAAAAATTAAGGTAAAACCGGAAACGCGAAATGGCACGCGCGTACGTCTGAAAGGAAAGGGTTTTCCGATTTACAAAAAAGAAGGCGAATTTGGCGATCTATACATCACCCTACAGGTTAGCCTACCCACCGATTTATCACAAGAGGAAAAAGACTTATTACAACAGCTTGCTGCATTAAGAACATAGTATTATGGAACGAACCTGGATCAAAATATACGATGTATGTACGTCGCATCAAATCGAAGTTCAGTTTATTCGCGAACTATCAAATAACGGACTTATCGAGGTCATCACTGACCAAGAGATAGAGTTTATAGACGAAGAACAATTGTTGCTGCTCGAGCAGTTTGCTTCCTGGCATTATGATCTGGAGTTAAATATGCAAGGCATTGAGGTGGCGAGGCATCTGCTACAAAAGATTGACCAACTGCAACGCGAGATTAACAGCTTGCGCTAGCACATAGCGACAACATTGTACCTATGTACTAGCGCAAGGATGAGACAAGCCGTGTTTTTTCTCCTTGTCCGTTATTCTTTAATTCGCGTCAGGCGAACGTTGTCTACCTGTATTACACCATAGCCGCCATCGGAATATACCTGCGCGGTGAGCACCGCTAGATAAGCCACCTTGTCGCCTTCGAAAATACCAGGAAGCCAAGCCCCGAATTTATGGACGAGATCTCCTGCGGGTTTTGCCACACCATCAAAACTTTCCTCCAAGACAACTAGCTTTTCAATAGCGCCGGTTGTTCCGATTTGAAATGCAACTTTAAACTCGCCTTTTTGCCGACTATCAATAAAGGCTTTTGGAAAGACATAATTTTCGCCAATAAATTTACGCCACTTTTCTATCCCACCTTTGGGCTCCGGCATGACATCTATTCGGCTATAATCTTTTATCACACGACCATTTTCATCTAATTTAAACATAACCACTCCCCTAGCTGCTACAGCATGACCCGCTTCATCTAAAGCAGGCTGCCAATTTGATTTTTGGATCAAGCGCACCGATTCTTCAAAAAAAGCCGTGCCTAACGTTCCTTCTGCCAGCTTAAAATCGCTCAATTCACCCAAGGTATTCACATGAAAAGTTACCGCCATAAATGGATCTTTATCCGCCGCAGTAAGCGGGCGCGGACTCACGAATGCGCCTGCAAACATATTCATAAAATTCGCTCTACCAGCCTTAGGTTCAGGGCGTGTGGGCTGATTCATAACATTTGCCGCAGGTTTTTGCGCGGGCTGTAACGGCGCATCGCTGTTAACAAAAGTTCTTAACTCGGTTTGACGAATATCATTTTCAATGTATTGAACAATATTTTTTGCTTTGCTTGTGTTAAAAACAAGCGTTGAAATTGCCGCCAACAGCAATACAGGCGCAATTGACAAGTACAGATACTTCTGTCTTTTCGTTGATTTATTTTTAAATAACATAACTATCCTTTTTTTTAAAAGTGATTGATTAGAAAACGTTTGTAACAAGCTGGAGGCATCGGTTTGCATAGCCTGCGCAACCAACAAGCGTGCATAAGCTACTTTATCCATGGAAGCTTCGGCATCGGCAATACACTCGTGTTGGAATTTCAATTCTTTAAGATACAGGGACAAAATGGGATTAAACCAATTGAAAGCACGTACAAGTTCTAAAAAGATAGTATCGTACGTGTGCCCTTGCTGGGCGTGCACCCGTTCATGGTTGAACACCATATCAGCCCGCGCCGCACCTTCTTTAACCGCTATACGATTAAAAAAAGCATAACTAAAGTCTAAACGATTACGGCGAATCTGATAGAAAACATAACATAATCTTATCAGCATCCAGATTAACATAGCCAGTACACCTGTCCAATAAATAAAGGCAACAATCTCGCCCAGCTGAATCTGCGACTCAGGTAACGCAATGGAAACAACCGCTTCATCGATTGGAGGTAAATCGATCGTCGGTATACGCTCGTCCATATAGATTTCGGAAGACAAATCAATGAATAGTCCAACGGGAATAATCAACGATGAGCTTACACTAAGCAATATATACAGACGGTTCCACTGAAAGAATGTCAGCTTTCTGAAAAATGCTGTGTACATGATGTAACACAATAGCAGCGTGATGTTAACCAAAAATAAGTAAACCATAATCATCGGGTTTGAACCATATAAAATCAAAAATCAACAGCGGCATTGACCACCAGCTTTTATTTGTAATCGATTATCACATAAATATAAAACTAAAAAATTAGTTCTACAACTATATTTTTAGTTTTTATTCATCTATGGCTATTTACCGCATTGCAGAGCCAATGAAGCTAACGATAAAGTTTTCCGTTTTAACGAACGAACACCCCAACTCCTGCTGATCTATTGATTTACGACCTAAAATAACCCGCGTTGCTATTCAGCCACATGCAAGGTATCCACCGCCAACAGCTTGTGGTCTGCATCACGGTATTCAATAGCGTAGCTATTCGGACATAAAGCAAGCGGTAGGCTGTCGGGATCATCTCTTGTTAGTAACTTGACGAACGATATACCGCGATGATCGTCATAGAGCGTAAACATTTTAAGGTAGATAATCTCCCTTTTCTTGTAGGCGTGCCGCCAAATCTTTATGCTGGCAGGGACCATTTTTTCTTCCGGGCAATCGCTCACTTGCCAAAAGTTGCGAAACGGCGTAGCCTTCTGCAGTTCTCGTGCATTAATCTCTGCCAGATAATTCAACCGTTTAAATGGATCAAACGTATGCTTATCCTTATCGATATAATATACCATACTTATATGTTCGTTTTTCCCGTAAGGAATGAGCACATGTCGGATCACTAGAAAATCGTGTTCTATATCTTTGTACAAGTAAAAGCTATTTCTTTCCTTAAACTGCTGATAGCCGTGGGTCTTAAATTTTCGGCGTTTATGCTTAAGCACGGCCAAGTGGTAATTTAAAGAATTCATTGGCTTCGCCGTGAAAAAGACCTGCGCGCGACGTCCCCTTAATCCGATCAATTTGAAAATTTCGCGATCTTTCGGATAAAGGCTATCCATTCGTAGGCCGCGATTACCGTCGTAAGCCAGGTAGTCCATATAGACCCAGATATTTAAATGCTGCGTTGGATTAAAGTACGCATCTACACCATCGATAAAATGCCCACCTTTAACAAATGCATATTTTTTGCACGAAGCTAAGCTTAGGAAAACAAAAACCAGGATAAAAAAACGCATAAAAAAGAGTGTATAATTGTTGGCGCAGCAACCTACGCTCCACCAACATCATAATAACGAGCTAATTTTGGTTTGGAAAAATTATTGAAAAAGGCTGCTTGAGCGACTAGCTTTTTGGTGTTTGTTCGAGGTTTAAGGTCACAGGCAACGTGTAGGCTACGCGCACTTTCTGACCATTTCGAAGTCCGGGGCGCCAATTGGGCGCTTTACGCAACACGTCTAAAACGGCTTCGCCCGTGCCGTAACCAAGATCTTTGATAACTTTAAAATTGCTTAACGCGCCATCAGCTTCCACAACAAACGAAACGACAATCTGTCCCTTAAGCCCGGCATCGATAGCACCTTGTGGGTACGCATAATTTACACCCAACCATTTTCTAAATTCGGTCAGACCGCCCTCCGGTTCAGGATTAACATCGGTCGACGTAAATATCATATCTCTATTTCCTTCGGCATCAGGCGATGTCGACCCCGAAGAAGATCCTTCAGTTGCAGCGCTTCTCAAAGTGATCTTTGCATCTTGGTGCTGCGTGTTTAACTTTATCGGCAGCGTGAATTCCACGCGTACTTTCTTACGATCCTGTATACCCGGTTTCCACTTCTCGGCCTTTTTTAAAACATCCACAGCCGCTTTTCCAGTTCCATGACCAAGATCTTTCAAAATCCGAAAATTGGTTAACGAGCCGTCAACTTCGACAACAAATGAAGCGAGAACTTCTCCTTTTACCTGCGCAGCTATTGCTTCCGCCGGATATACATAGTTTTCTGCAAGCCAAAGACGAAAATTGTCAAATCCACCAACAGGCTCTGGTAATACATCGGTATTTTTAAGCACCTTTGTGGTATCTTGCGTTGACGCAGAAATTGTCCCAGGTTTGGCTATCAGCAAAGCAGACAGGCTAGCCTGCTGTTCTTCTTGACCAGCGGGTTTATCTAAAAAATGATCGGGCACTTTATCAAGACGTGTATTGGCGACCTGCATCTCAATATCCTGCACCATATCTTTCGCCTTACTGGTATTAAAAATTAACGTAGATATACTTGCTAAAATTAAAACTGGCGTTATGGCGAAGTAGAGTAATTTGTCTTTCCTTTTCGATTTATCTTTAAATAACATAATAATTCTATTTTTTAAAATGGATTGATTGGAAAACTCGTGTACAAAATGAACAGATTCAACCTGCATGGCTTGTGCGACGAGCAACTCGGCATAAGCAACCTTATCCATGGCGCATAGCGCATCGGCTATACACTCATGCTGGAATTTTACTTCTTTCACATACCGATTTAAAACCGGATTAAACCAATTGAAAACCCGCACAAGCTCCAGCAATAAGAGATCGTAGCTATGGCCTTGCTCCACGTGAACCTGCTCGTGCTTAGCAATTGCTTGATTGTCACGAACACGATTACCAAGCACTACGCGATGGAAAAAAGCGAAACTAAAATCGCTTCGATGACGCTTCACCATAACCAGCACGCGAAAAAAACGATACAGTAGCCAGGCCGAAGCAAGCACCACGCCTATCCAGTACGCCTGCTGCAGCAGTTTACCTAGCGAAAAGGCATTGTTTTGGTCTATTCCGATGACAAATGATTCCGTCATAAGCATGGACAGATCAACAGTAGGCAATTGTTCTTTGATAAAGCCGTTTGTCGGGATATCAATAAACAGTCCGATCGGGATCACGAGCGAAATGACGATTGCTCCCAACAAATAACACCTGTTCAGTTGAAAAAAAGTGAGTCGCTTAAAAAAGTAACGATACAATAAATAACACACCGTAAGGGTGATATTCACCAAGATCAAGTACACCATAATTATGCTGTTTATAAAGGTGGTTAAGCCTTATCTATTTTTATTGATGATTTTCATAATCTCGTCGAGATCCTTCACGTCCATTTTTTTCTCTTCCAAAAAAAAGGAAAGCATGCTTTTGGCAGAATTGTCGAAGTAATTATGTAACAGTTTTCCGGTAATTAGTTTCTTATATTCTTCTTTACTAATCTTTGGCAGGTAGCGATGGCTCTTCCCAAAAGATTCGTGCACGACAAAACCCTTGGTTTCGAGAATGCGTATAATTGTGGATACCGTATTGTAAGCCGGTTTAGGATCGGGCAGCTGCTCAATGACCTCTTTCACAAATCCACCACCCAATTCCCACAGCTCTTGCATGATTTGCTCTTCGGCTTTTGTAAGTTCTTTTAATTCGTCCATGACTTTGTTATTTTAGTAGACAATATTGCCTATAATCGATTACATAACAAAGATAAAACTAAAAAATTAGTTTTACAACTATATTTTTAGTTTTTGTTTAAAAAAGACGACTATAGTGTTATGAGACAAGCAACTAATCCCAATCGATTTTACCACGCATTGATTTTTTTTGTGCGTTTTTCTTTTTTCGATCCAAGCGATCCAACACCTGCGATTTGGGAATCCGGGTGGCAATGCGCTTTTTGTCCTGTTTGAGCGCGCGCTCCACTAAATGGATAAAACGCTCGATAACGAGGGCTTTGTTTGTTAACTGACTGCGGGTATCCGAAGCGTCCAGTTGCAATATGCCTTCCTTATTCAGTCTATTAGCAAGCTTATCCAGCAAACGCTGTTGCTCATCGAGACTGCAAACTTTAGAGGAGCGTATCGGCCAATAAAGTGATACCCTCGATTCCACTTTATTGACATGTTGGCCGCCTGCCCCACCCGAGCGTGAGGTTCCAAATGTGACTTCCTTAAGCAGTAACGTATGGTTGATAGCCATGATATATTCCTTTTGATGGACAGACAAATTATTGCAAAACAATT
>JAAIGF010041319.1_pt1 | contig 27703 bp, 24 predicted proteins | sample 6487441 | NCBI WGS metagenome assembly JAAIGF01 (sample SAMN13974129, study PRJNA590717) | phyllosphere metagenome | biome: pepper field; feature: multiple bacterial spot infested pepper fields; material: pepper leaves; isolation source: leaves from pepper fields | host: Capsicum annuum ... | reverse complement strand
TTTTTACCCAAGAGCTCCGCCCTTGGCCTATGGTCTTGCTGTCCGCCTCTGATCTGGAGGTGCGCCATGGCTGAGTTCGAATCCTGCGTTGTACCTTTCCCACTGCAGCGTAGTCCGCTGCATGAATCTGAACGTTCTCCCCTGCCCTCTGAAGCTGCCGCTGAAACGCGTGCGGTCATGCTTGGCCATCTACTCGATCAACTGGCTGAGCCTGAAGGTGTGTCGCCAGACGGCATGCGTGTGCGTATCGCGGCCTACTCAGCGCTGGATCTGCTTGATGAGATGGTGGTGCTCTATCGCCGCGCACTCTCCGAAGCCCGAGGAGGTGCCGTATGAGCAGAAGTGTTGTTACGTATCTGCCCTCTCATGATGGCCAACCAGGCGCGGAGATCGCCTGGGCGGCAGATTGCAGAGAGGCATTCAACCGAGGTGTGAAGCTGGCTCAATCCTGGCTCGACAGCGCCTTTGGTGGATGGCTCTGGGCAGTGATGATCGCCGAGCGTGATCTGCTGCCCCGGGCCATCGACAGGCGCGCCTTCGAGGTCGGCTTCCTGGGCCGCATCCACCAGCGCGTGTGCTCGTATCATCGCGCCGGCGAACAGGTGAAAGCCCTAACGTTATATCTGTAAACTTGATGCGCGAGCCGGCTTTGCCAGCTCGCGCATGCGGCAGTATTCCGACGACTACCTTGCAGGAAAGGTAGCTTCCGCCCCCATTTCTGCCCGCCGAAATTCAATAGTCATGTTGCCAATCAGGTTCAGCTCTCTGACCAGAAGAATGAAGTGATATGCTATCAAGAGCACTCAAAATGATCTCCTGTAGAACAAACTGGATCATCTCGATGATCAAGTGCCACCTCTCAAGGGTGAGGGGTGAGCAGGAGCTGAAAATTTCAGATGTCACGCGAGACACTGGGATAAACAGGGGCACTCTGACGAGGATGTACCACGAGCCCCTTGCGAAAGTTTATTTAGATACGATTAATACTCTCTGCGAGTATCTATCCGCTTCTGTATGTGAGCTACTCGAACACCAAGAAAGTGAGAAAATTTCGTGAGTGGCAAGCAAGCTAAAACAATGATTTCGCTATTTAGCGGCGCGGGAGGTTTGGATCTCGGCCTGCACACTGCCGGGTTCGTCAACAAGCTTTGCGTAGAAATAGATTCAACTGCCAAGCAGACTCTCACGTTAAACCGCCCCGAATGGAAGCTTGCCTTTCCTGGTGACATTCATTCATTAACGCCAAGTGAGTTACTACTGCAGTCAGGACTCAAGCCAAGAGAGCTAACACTGCTCGCAGGTGGCCCACCATGCCAACCGTTCTCAAAGTCGGGATACTGGGTTACAGGTGATACGGATCGTCTGACAGACCCTCGCGCAAAAACTTTGAAAGCCTATTTAGATATCGTCCGTGAAGCGCAGCCGGAAGTGATATTGCTTGAGAATGTCAAAGGCATCGCATATTCAGAGAAGGACGAGGGCTTACAGCTTTTAATTGCTGGACTGGGCAAGATTAATAGCGCTAAAAACACCAATTACAAGCCGTGCGTAATTGTACTGAATGCGGCTGACTATGGCGTGCCTCAGTCGAGGGAGCGCGTTTTCATTATTGCCAGTAGAGATGGTAGGACGTTTGACCTGCCAGAACCTACGCATTTTGACAAAGAGGCGGTGCCGGGCACCGGTTTGCCACATTTAACCGCGTGGGATGCGATTGGGGATTTAGATGTCGAAATCTGGCCGGATGAGGTTAAGCCCACAGGTAAATGGGCTGATCTTCTACCGACAATTCCTGAAGGTCAAAACTATCTGTGGCACACAGACAAGATGGGCGGGTTACCATTATTTGGCTGGAGAACTCGGTTCTGGTCATTTCTTCTCAAGCTGGCGAAAGATAAACCAAGCTGGACAATTCAAGCTCAACCTGGCCCAGCAACAGGCCCTTTTCACTGGAAGGGAAGATTGCTTTCGGTTCGCGAACTTGCTCGCTTGCAAACTTTCCCAGATAACTATCAGTTTGCAGGTGATCGGCGGACTGCGCACATGCAGATTGGTAATGCGGTTCCTCCTGCAATTGGAGAGTTCTTTGGACTGGAAATCCGGCGTCAATTCTTTCGTGAGCGTGTTCGCAAAAAGTTGAAACTGATACCCGAAAGACGAACCGACTGCCCGCCACCAGAAAAACCTGAAGCGGTGCCCAAAAAGTATTTATCATTAAGCGGCGCTCACGATGCCCATCCGGGAACTGGAAAAGGTCCGGGAGCACAAAAACGCGAACAAAAGGAGCAAGTCAATGCCTGATAGCAGCAAGCGAGATTCGCGCTCACGAATTCTTGAGGCTCTCGAAAGGGAGTTAATGGGGCCAGTCACTGTCGATGAATCAATCAGTGAGTATCCGACTACTCGATATATCGTTGGTCGTTTGGCTCCCCTGAAATCAGAAATTCCGGATTATGAAAAAGACGAATTAGCTGCGGGCAATGATGATGATGAAGGTGGAGACTACGAGCCACAACCTCCACTAATCGTAGGTTTTAGCCCTTCATCTATGGGGTTGTCTTTTCTGGTTTCGCAGGAAGTTAAAACAATTAACGCCAGTGCGGTCTGGGGCGATTACCGTCTGGAAAAAAATGAGTCCGAAGGTGGTACCTATTGGAAGCGTTATCAACGGTCTATTTTAGTAGAAAGCATTCCGGTTGAAAGAATCGGAAAAATTAGTCCGATACCATTATCAAAAGCCAATGCGCCGGCATCAGTTATTATTATCCCTGATGGTTTTAGGCGACCTGGGGAGGGGGGGGATGGAGATAGCCAGGTTTTTATTGAGGGTGTTGTTCATCATATCGATGGAGCCAAGGCAATCAGTCTTTTTTTGGTCAATCGTCGGCCTAAAGGTGACGACTCCGACAAGGCAAAAGATCAACAATGGTTAATGCAGCCAAAACTTCAGGTGTTTGGGGCTGACAAGGGGCCGATCTTCATCGCCAAGGATTTCGACAAGGATATATCCAAAGACCCTGAAGTTGCGACAGCCAATCTGCTCTATAGAGATGCCAAGGAATTCGCTACTGGGCATGGGGTCGCAGCAGGATGGGATGGCTTGAACGTTACCCGTGACCGCGCCAGTCTGTTGTTCACGGATTTTGTTCCGAATTTCGAAGTCCCAAGCCTGATAGCCCAAAGTGGCGCGATTCCAGGCCTAAATTTGGATATGTTGGAGCTAAGCAAATGTGCGGCGCCCAATAATATATTTCAAGCTATTGAACCGCTAGTGCTTGCCTATGAACAATGGGTAGCCTCTAGAAAGGCGGAAGCTCAGAGTGCGCCGTTTAACTCAACTCCTGAAAATACCGATACGTCCAAGGTTCTTATAGACTCCTGCGAAGATGCTGCCCGAAGAATGCGCGAAGGGTTGGCGCTTATTCAAGATGAGAAGAATGCTTTTGAGGCATTCTTATTTGCCAACCATGTCATGTGGGACCAGCGCATTCACGCGATTTGGGCTGGTCGTACAAAAGACAGCGCTGATGGAAAGACAGTCGGCTCGCCTCTCGACAAAGATATTGATAACTCAGCTAATCGCACTTGGCGCCCGTTCCAGATGGGCTTTATTTTGCTCAATATCGCCAGCATGGTGAACAAGCCAAAAGCTGATGAAAAAGTAGCTGCAGACCGAAAACTCGTTGACCTGCTTTGGTTCCCAACGGGTGGTGGTAAGACGGAGGCTTACCTCGGTCTTGCTGCATTTACCCTGGCATATCGACGCTTACGTGGCGATGTTAACGGTCTGGATTCCAGTGCTGGCGTAGCCATCATCATGCGCTATACGTTGCGCCTGCTAACCGTTCAGCAGTTCCAGCGTGCTACAGCCCTGATCTGCGCATGTGAGCTGGTGCGCAAGAGCAACCCTGAAAAGTGGGGGCAGGAGCCCTTTAAAATAGGCCTTTGGGTGGGTAAGGCGACTACGCCTAACGACGCAAAGGAGTCAGGCAAGGCCTTAGAAGATTTAGACGAGGGTAAAAAACCACGAGATGGAAGCCCGGTTCAGCTGGTGTCATGCCCCCGCTGCGGCACTTCGTTGGTCACCCCGCAAGGCAAGCCAGAAAATCAAACCTACGACTTTGACAATACACGGTTGAGAACGCTTGTTCGTTGCCCCAATCCTAAGTGCGAATTTTGTGCGCGCAAGTCAAATGATCAAGGCTTGCCGGTTGTCGTTGTTGATGACGAAATCTATCGCGAGTGTCCCTCGCTGGTTATTGCCACCGTGGACAAATTTGCCCGTATGCCCTTTAAGGGCGAGACACAGGCACTCTTCGGGTTACGCGATAGATACAGCCCTACCTATGGTCACCTGACCCCTGGGCATGGTGAAAAGCCCAACCAACGTGTCGTCAAAGACGCTCAGCCAGCACGTCGCCTAGTGCCCCCAGAGTTGATTATTCAAGACGAACTACATCTAATTTCAGGCCCGCTGGGTACCATGGTTGGCCTGTATGAAACTGCGGTAGATTTTCTTACCCGGGTGGAGGTTGAAACTGGGGTGGCGGTACCCGCCAAAATTATTGCGTCTACCGCGACAATCCGGCGAGCTCGTGAGCAAATTCGTCAGCTCTACAACCGCGATCTAGCAATCTTTCCTCCCAGCGGTTTGTCATCCAAAGATTCCTTCTTTGCTAAACAGCAGGAAATTAAAGGGGATGACGACAAGACAGCTGGTCGCCTTTATGTCGGTTTAAACGCGCCAGGCTCCAGCACCAAAACCTTGTTGGTACGTGTCTACGCAGCATTGCTGGCAGCGGGTGAAGCCGAAATTACGCGCGATCATGAAGCCGCAGACCCGTACGCAACGGTTGTCGGTTACTTTAATAGCCTGCGTGCACTGGGTGGCGCTCGTCGTCTGGTGGAAGATGACATTAAGAAGCGCCTGCGCTATTTGTCACAACAGCGCGGATTCCCGCAGCGCTACATCAATGATCCCGATGAGCTGACCAGCCGACTGGATTCCTGGCGTATCCCTGGCTTGTTAAAGCGGCTGGATAACAAGTTCCCCCGTGAGCAAGGCAAGCAGTACCCAGTCGACGTGTTATTGGCCACCAATATGATATCGGTGGGAATGGACATTGACCGTTTGGGTCTGATGGTCGTCACTGGTCAACCCAAAGCAACGGCTGAGTATATTCAGGCAACCAGCCGTGTAGGTCGTAAGCATCCAGGTTTGGTCATCACCATGTACAACTGGCTGGGTGCGCGTGATCTTTCTCATTACGAACACTTTCGAGGCTACCATGCAGCGCTTTATCGTTATGTGGAAGCTATAAGCGTCACGCCTTTTTCATCTCGCGCCCTGGATCGTGGGTTGCGTGGCGCCTTTGCTGCGATGCAGCGCTTGGGCGGCCGGAATATGGCGCGCGAAGTGCAGGCTCAGAATTTTGACCCCGCATTGCCTGGTACGGATTTAATGATCACTGACATCACCCTGCGGGCCGCCGACCTAGTGGGTAAGAAAAACGCCAAGCTCGTTAAAGACCGCCTAATGTCCAGCCGCGACGACTGGGCACACTATGCGGATGATCTGCTGCGCTACTCCTGGCTGAAAAGTGGTGAGCCGCCACCAAACAATGCCCGAGTATTACTGAAAACATCGGGTACGGATAACGAAGGACAATGGTCTGCCCCGGGGTCTTTGCGAGAGGTTGAGCCCACTGCTGCGTTTTATCTGAGTGACGAGGAGTAACACGGATGTCGAGTAAAAGAGCAATTGGAGACGTTCGTCCCAGTCAGGTAATCACTACCTTTGGCCCCGGTGCGATTGTTGACCTGCAAACACTCTCTGTCATCGTTGCGGGCATTGATGGTTGGCATCTAGATGAAGATCGGGTTATTCACGAACCTCGTCTGCAGCGAGCGCTAAAGGTAAAGCGCTTTTTTTCCGCAGAACCGGCTAGTGGGAACTATTTCACCAAGCGGGGGACTGTTCCGACATTTCTGTTTCCTCGCTATCAAGTTTGCACTAACCCGGAATGTGCAACGCTTTCTGAGCCTGGTGAAGAGTTGGTTGGATACAACGAAAAAACTCAGGAAATGGAGTGCAAAGCACCTAACTGCAAAGGCAGGGGCAAGTTCCGTGCGCCTACTATCCCAGCACCCTTTGTTGTGGCTTGCCCGAGTGGTCATATTGACGAATTCCCCTGGCGGGCCTACGTGCATCGAGATGCTGACACTAACTGCAAAAAACGTCTGCGTTTGGTGTATTTCGGTACAACCGGGTCGGTATCGGATATTTGGATTTACTGTGCTTGTGATGAAAAACGTAGTGTCAGCGAAGCTTTTGGTGAGAATCGCAGCCATGTTTTGGGTGAGTGTTCACGCAAGCGTCCATGGCTGGGGATTAAGAATAAAGACCCGCATGAGTGTAAACACGCAGGGCAGGTGCGGGCGATTCAGCGCGGTGCTACCAACGGATGGTTTCCTTTAGTGCGGAGCGCCTTATCAATTAAAGAGGCGGCCAGCCCGATAGGCCAAGCATTGAAAAAGTGTCCACAGCACCAGGTGGAAAAGATCGATTCTCCAGAGAAGCTGCAAATGCTCCTGGATATGGAAATGTTCCCTGCGCTGGCAGAGTTCAAGGCCGAAGATATTTGGCAAACCCTGCTAAAAGAGCGTGGCGTAATAGAGACCGATGAGATCGACCTGCGTTTGCCAGAGTGGAACGCTTTTCGTGATATCGAAGGCAGCAATCAGGGCGATCAGTCCGAATTTTTTCTTGAGGCGGGTGTGGTGCCAGATTTCCTCGCTGATAAAGTCGAGCACATCGTTTTAGCCCGCAAACTTCTGGAAGTACGCGCATTAACCAGCTTTACCCGCATCGATTACGCTTCAGGCATGGATGACGACGGTATGGGGGCCTCGCGTGCACCTATCTATAAGAAGCGACAGGACTGGTTACCGGCTATCGAGGTGCGTGGTGAAGGTGTCTTCCTTGAGCTGAAAGAAAACGCTTTGACTACATGGGAGGCTAAGCCTGCCGTACAAAGGCGCGCTGCGGCCATTGAGCAAAAGTACAAAGAATGGGCTGCCGAGCGTGGTGTGGAAGCTGATGACTTCCCGGGTGCCCGCTATGTGCTACTGCACAGCCTCGCCCATGTGCTGATGCGTCAACTTGCTTTGGACTGTGGTTATTCTGAGTCCTCGGTACGTGAGCGCATTTATAGCAGCACCGATCCAGAGCGCAAAATGGCAGGCATTTTGTTATACACCGCCAGCGCAGACTCCGAGGGTAGCTTGGGTGGGTTGGTTGATCTCGGCACCAAAGAGCGTTTCCCGGATTTGATCAACAGTGCCTTGGAAAACGCCAAGCGCTGCTCGTCAGATCCTCTCTGTGCCGACCACCAGCCCGATGTGCACGCGACCATTAATGGTGCTGCGTGCCATGCCTGCGTATTGGCCCCGGAAACCTCTTGCGAGGCGTTTAACCGCTTCTTGGATCGCAACTTCCTTGTGCCAACCATGGCATACAGCGATATGGCCTACTTCAAATAGGAGGGAAGTAGCCATGTCTGCTGATAAAGAGAAATCAGCGCTTGCTTTGGCCCAGGCTGTTCGGCAGCTGATGAATGCCGGTGCCATTGCCGAAGTGCTTTCAGGGGTCTACAGCGGAGTGCTCACGGCGCAATCAGGCTCCGCCACAATTGCTAAATTTGCCGCCGGGCGCGCTGCGGTACAAAGCGCACTTTCTACACTGATTGCTGTTTGGATCAGTGAGTTTTCTGCTCAAAGTAGTGCTGCCTTTGCACTGCAGCTGGTGGCATTGAAAGAGGCGGTGCAGCTAACGGAAAGCGAGGCCACCCAAACCGAAGTGGTCTGGACCGGACCAAAAGTTGAAGGTTCTTACCTGCGCGCTACTCGCCAGGTGGTGCAGGACATTATCTCGGCTGCACAGTCAGAGCTTTTGGTGGTGGGCTATTGGTTGGCCGGTAAGGAGGATTACGAAGGTATTATTAACGACATCATCGAGTTGATGGCTCATGCTGTTGCGCGTGGCGTCGAGGTCACCATGGTGCTGGATGAAGGTGAAAAAGGTTACGGCAAAAACAACCGAGACACCCTAATCGGCTTATGGCCTAAAGGTGTCGCGTTACCCAAACTGCTTACCTGGAGAATCCCAGTCGGCGATAAACACCTAAAACTGCATGCCAAGGTGCTGGTCGCCGACCGGCACGATGCATTGGTTACCTCAGCCAACCTCACCATGTATGCACTGGATCGCAATATGGAAATGGGCGTTCGAGCGCAGGGGAAACCCAGTGAACGGATTGCCGAACATTTTGAATTATTAAGGCACAAGGATGTACTTGTGCCTTACGATGCTTAATATGTTTCTTGTGAATGGCGCTCTTTGTTTAGATCTAGCAGCCTACCTAGCACTTCATCACCCAGCTCATCCGGCCAGCGATATCGCCATGGAATTCTTTTGCCTTCCTCGACTTCGTAGTCGGCTTCGAAGGCGTAACTGAGCTTAAGGTCTGTCCATCCATAAGCTTCAAGTGCGGCCTGATCAAGCGCTTGGTGAAGTTCACGAAGTTTATAAATTTCAGGTGCGCTTTCATCGGGATTGTGAAACCTATTGTATGTGTTTGTTAATCCTTGGTCGCTCGAAATCATTAGCTGCTTACGGAAGTAGAAATAGCTATCAGCAGCAGCCTCTAGTGATTTTTGTGTTTTGCTTAAGCTAGGGAAAGGGAATGTCTCAAAACAATCTGATGGCGTATATACTGGTCTGTCTTCAAGTGATGATCCGAAAAATAGTGCCCACTCTTCATGGAAGCGTGAATGCATAATGCAAAGTTCAGCCATAGACTCAACAGCAAAGACGATGAGTTTCTGGTCGTAGACCATGCCATTTGGCAGAAAGGTAAATGTTCGATATTTGCTTGTCTGTCCTGCCACTAGAACTCTGTCTAGCGGTTTAATTGTTCTGTATAGGCCGGGCCGTTTTTCACAATACTGCCACCAGCGGTCTCTAACAGCGGGTCTCTTCTGTTTGTCTCTTTCTGGTTTGACTTTGGCTTTAACTATCTCATATAAGTCAGGCCACTGCTGAGCCTGCTCCTCACTCATGTCAAAGAAGTCAATGATGTAGCGATGATGTTGGTGGATGGGTGAATCATTTACTTCTGCCCCGCCGATATAAGGAAAGATTCGTTTCTGGTTGTTCGGATCTTTCTCAATCAGTCTATGCATTTCGGCAATAGAACTGGCCACACCCTTGGTATCAGTGTCGTCAAAGGTAAAGCCCATGCCTAATGGATAGCTGCCAACGAAGCTCTTTCCTGAATTGGAAATAAGAGTTTTAGGGTCTTCGCTGTCGCCTTTGTCAAACAAATAGGCATTAATTTGCTCTGCGGGTCTGTGATCCAAATAAACAGGCTGATACGTTTTCCCTTTGCTAGAAAATATTAAACTGACGATAACCGCTGCCTTGCCAGGCCATGGCACTCTGCGTTGCGCGCTATAAATAACGCCGCCATGATTAACGATCCAACGTAGTCCTGTGCTGCGAGTATCTCCCTGTCGAATCGTTTTGGTGGCAATGAGGCCGAAACTGCCTTGCTTGCGAAGCAAATTAAACGTGCGGCGGAAAAAGTGAGCAACTAAATCAGCATTGCCATGGGACTCATCGTGGAGCAACTTTAGCCAGTCAACAAAATAGTCACGATTGCCTTCAATGGTGGTGTTTTTTCCCGCAAACGGTGGATTTCCTACAAAAGCATCAAACCCTCCGTTCTCGCGGTGAAATACTTCCGGGAATTCTAATTCCCAGCAGAAAGGGGTTATCGGCTTCTCGCCAATAGTTAGCCCGCGAATAATTTTATCCACCTCAGAAGGTGCCTTTTCATCCTGGCCCAATCGCTCCAGCCAGTAGCGATACTCAGTCAGTTTAGCTTCACGCTGTTTGGTATTGGCACCGTCAAAAAACGCTGCAACCGCCAAGGTCGCCTTCATGCGGATGCTAGCAAGGGCTTCTTCAGCTATGCGGTTTTCCTTTTCCTTGCTAACAAAGTCGTGGTCGGCAATATGATGAATGGCTTCGCGGTGCTTCTCTGCTTCTGCAACCTCTTGATCCGGCTGGTTCACAAACAGCGGACCGAAGTCGTTGCTGACCGGCTTCCAGGTAAAGTTGCGAATTTGCTCCGGTGTCAGTCCAACCAGCGAGTTGCCATGCTTGAGTGCATGGTCGACGAACGTGAAGGGGCGATCAGTAGAGAGCGTGGTCAGCCAAAGTGAAAGCTTGGCCATCTCCACGGCTAAGCGGTTCATATCCACACCGTAAATGCAGCGCTCTGCTACATAGCGACGGGCAAACACAATTCGCTCTTCCCGCGACTCTGGCATCAGGTTTTCGCTGGTCTCTCCCTGCGAGGCGGTACCAAAGGGCATGGTTAAAATAGTGTCTGGCTGTTCTGCTGCCATGCGCTCCCAGGCATCCACCAAACGCTCGGCCAGATATCGGGTGGCTTGCACTAGAAATGCGCCGGAGCCCATTGCTGGGTCACAGACCTTTAGCGCCAAAATTTCCTGCGGGGTTTTGATTTGCCTTGGCTCAACTAGCAAACCGGGCTTGCCATCTACATTCACATAAACTTGATGTTCCAGTGTGCGGCGTACTACCGGCTCTGTAAGTGTCGGTGGCGTGTAGTGAGCTCCGCTGGAACGCCGGTTTTGCCCATGAGTGACGTATAGGCCACCGGGGCGCACGATGCCCAACGGCTGCAGAAAGCGCTCGACCGGCTTCGCTTGCTCCAGCAGTTCGGCGTCATCCGTGCCGAGGTTTAATAAGGTTTGCCGCTCTTCGGTACGTTCAAGCACTTTCTTAACAGTGCTTGAGGTTTTACTGGTGTGCTGGGTAATGGCTTTGATAAGCGCATCCTCGGTAAGGCCAGCAAACTCGCTGGCATTCGCCGGTTCCGGTTCAGCTATCTTCGGACCGCCTTGTAGTAGCAGCAGCGTTTGGCCTGAAGGGGCTCTGGCAACTCGACGATCCAGCAGGCCTTCATACATATGGCCAATTTGTTCCACCGCCAGTGTGCGATAGCTCACCAGCTGGCGAACACCATCGGCTTTGGCGTATTTCAAGCTGCGCAGAATATCGCGGATAACCGCGTCTCTGACTTTGGGCGGCTCTGGTACCTCCGTTGGCCATTTGCCATTCTTCGCGCGGCCATCCAGCATTGGGTATCTATCTGGATCAAAGAGTTGCCCCCCGTGGGCGGCAATACGGAGATCCGGGTCCACACTGCCATCGTGTAACAGGCGCGAACTGGCCAGCAGCCGTGCATAAGCTGCGTAAGAATGCTTCAGCTTTTCTGGTGCCACGCGGCGGGTTTCCTCTAGCTCGGTGAGCAAGTGTAATACGCCATAGGCCCGGTCATAGGTGACGTTACCGTGCGGCAGCAAACCGTTTTCTTCGGCATAGAGGGTAAACAGCAGACGCATGATAAAGGCGACGCTGGATTCGAATACTTCCGCTTCGCTGTAACCCTGCAGAAAGCTGCCACCTAGCTCGGCATCGGTTCTATCCAGCTCATGTACCAGGATTTGCAGGGCTTCGCGCACCTGATTACCCAGCTGGTCGGCCACATCCAGCTGGCGCTGGCGGCTCTGCTTGATGAGTTCAAGGATGACCTGGTTGCGTGGCCCCGCAAAGAATCGAGAATCCCCCAATAGATCCTTGAATGCCGCTAAAGTAATCGGGTCGTCGTTCCAGGTTTGAACTGTCCAGGTCATCCATGACGTGGTTTCTGAGGGGGACGCCACCACTAGGCGCCAAGCCTCGCCATTGGTAAGCAAGCCAAGCTCGACACCCGTCTCGCGAAGTAATCGTTCGAATTTAGTGGTGGGTGATGCCTTCCAGCGACCTTTGTCTTGCAGCCAAGGCTTATCCAGAGATTGCTCGCGTGGCACTTCAAGCACCAACATCACTGCATTGCCTTCATCGAGTAACACGCGTGTTGGGCGCAGTGTTTCTTGTTGCTCGTATAGGTTGACCACCCTATCCGGAGGAATGGCTGCTCCGACTTGCCAGTAGTCTTTGTCTTTCAGACCGAGGAAGTCTTCAAGGATAAAGTTGATCCAGGCTGGCTGGCCGTTGCCCTCGACCATACCCCTGGGAAGATTCCAGATTTCTCGCTGCTTTCTGAATGCGGCAATCTCTGCCTTGTCGAGTGAGCGGAAGTTTCCCGCGTCAGCCAAGACGGGCTCGCTCAATACGACGCCGGTAATTTCGACGTTGGAAAGCCAACGATGCTGGCGATTAGCAACTCGTTTATTGGTGGCCATCAGTTGCTCCCCCTAGGAAGAATTACCTCCAGAGCAACCGGATACATTCTTTGGTCTGTCACTTTATATAAATCTCGTTGACGCTTTGGCTCAGTCTCGCGTTCTTGCTGAAGCTGTTCGAGCCTGCGCTGAAGAGCAAGATAATCCTGCTCTCGTTGATCTTGTTCTTCTTCATCAAATGAAAACTGCATCTGCATGTCCGCAGATCGCTTTTGCCAATCTTTAATGGCGTTGCGGATAGCGGCAATCCGCTCAGTGGCCAGGCCTTGAGCATGCCTGCGAGCAATCTCGCCGCGCTCATTCAGAGTGGCAATCAATGCTTTGGCTTCTTCTTCGGCCGTGATCGAAAGCTGTTGCGTAATGCCATCAAGGAGCGGTGTAACCAGTGCCTTCACACCCTCTGTGTTGCCCGTGAAAGGAGTCGCGTCATCCGGTCGAGCAATGTCTTGCTCGATGAGGGTGTTGCCCTGAACTGCAAGCGGGCAGCGAACTAATCCTTCGTGGAGTCGATTATGTTCTGGCCCAAGCAGCACCAAGCGACCCCAGGCTATGATCGCAGGTGCACTCACTTCAATGGATTCTGTGATAGCCACTCGATTTAACCGGTTTTGAGCAGACTGCGCTCCCCACATCTGGACTCGAAAGGTAGAAATAGCTCGCCGCATGAGTGGGTGATCAAGGTGAACGATGCCCACGGCATCATCTTCTCGCGCTTTATTGCGATTAAATGAAAGGCGTTTTTGCAGGTAGTCCGTACTGACGTAGGCTTTGCATTCGGTCCAGGCCGTCGGCACCCGCGTTAATGAAAATTCGTCAGCGCCTAGGTCATTGATCGCTTCATTGTAACCTTCCAAGCTAAGGGCCTGACGGAGCAGTTCAAGCTGGTTGCTTTCAGAGATATCAAGTGCACTGCGAGCTCGGTTTAGAGCTTCGACCATTTGCGCGACACTCTCATTCTCTCGCGCTTCTAGCACCATTTCTTCGTGAGCAAGCCTTCTCCGAGCATCGTCATCAATGGCCGCAAGGTTTACCGCCTGCCCTAACGCCTTTTTTCGCACGTTGTCGGCAATTAAGGCGCTAACGCTACCCAGATCATTTCTGATGGTTTCGACTTTATCGACAATGTGCTTCAAAAACTCGGAGTCCTCCTGGTTTTTAAACACAAAGTGATGAATACGAACCTCATTGGCCTTTTGTCCGTGACGGTCTACACGGCCATTACGCTGCTCAAGGCGAATCGGGTTCCAGGGAATTTCGTAGTGAATCAGGTTTCGACAGTGCTTCTGAAAGTCAGCACCCTCGGAGGCCGCATCCGTGGCGAGCAATATGCGGACGTTGGTTTCACTATTTGGTGCCTGAAATTCATCGTTGATCTTTTGTCGATCACTGTCTTTCATGCCTCCAATGATCGTTCTGGTGGCATCTAGAAAGCCATGCTTTTCGAGCAGGCGCTCAAGGTAATTTAGCGTGTGCTTGTACTCGGTAAAGATAATGACTCGCTCACCGTTCCATTGGTCGCCATCGCGAAGGTTTGCATTGATCCACGTGATTAGTGCTGCCGCTTTGCTATCTTCCTGAATAGAGAAATGCGATACCTGCTTGTCGACAATTTCAAACATGCGCTGCAGCATGCTCTTCTCTTCCGCTGTCAGCGCTGTAATTAGTTTTGAGGCTGCACTTGTAACGGCCTCCAGATTGTCCTCTTTATCTTCATCATCGCTCCAGTCTTCAGCCTCTTTTTGTTCGAAGCTCTTAAACAATGATGCGCCAATACCAAGTTCGCCCTTAACGCCAACATTCTCACTATGAACGATAAGACTCTCGCGCAGAGCCAATGGAGAGGACAATGCACGCTTTTTCAACAACGTCAGGATGAACTGAAGGGGGCGTTCGGAGCGTTTGTCAACTGAGGTCAATCGGCTTTCGGTGTAAGCATTCAGAAGATTAAAAAGGTTTTGCTCTTCACTTGGCAGTGTGACATAAAGCTGAGGATCCGAATTTTCATCGCGAGGTAGGATCACCCGTTTTGGAAATCGTGGTGACGCATCTGGATTGAGTATGTCCTGTTTTAGACGCCGAATAGTTACGGCGGAGAGTTGTGCTTTATCAAGATCAGTCCCGCGAGAAAACCGAAGATTATCCAGAATTTCCAATAGGCCAGTAAAACTTTCACGATAGCCATTGTGGGGTGTGGCTGTGAGGAACATCTTGTGTTCGAATTGTTCGGAAATTGAGCGGAGCAACGAAGTGCGCTCTGAGTCACGAACATACTGTTTTTTACCCGACGGCGCTGCGTTGTGGGCTTCGTCGAGGATCAACAAATCCCATGGTCGGTTGTTAGGGCTTTCTTCAAGTCGTCTCCGAGTAAACTCATCAAATAAGCGACGAGGGTGCTCAGTTTTTAGGTAATCAATTGAAGTCACAAGACGGGGAAAGCTGGCCCAAGGGTTAATGCTAGGCCCGTATTCCTTCCGCATTTTAAGCGCCGAATCTCGGTCAATCACCTTAAATTCGAGGCCGAATTTTTCGGCCATCTCGTCGACCCATTTTATTTTTAAGTGCGCCGGGCAAACGATCAGCACCCGGCGGGCCCTGTGGCTATGAATGAGCTCTTGGGCAACCAAGCCTGCTTCAATGGTCTTACCCAAACCTACATCGTCAGCCAGCAAGAGACGAACCCTAGGCATATTGGTCGCGCGGATAACAGGGGCTAGCTGGTACGCCTCCATTTGCACACCACCACGAAATGGCGCTTGCAGCATATCGCCAATAGCCAGGGAACTCGCTCCCCACTGTAAAGAGCGGATAAAGGCATCGAAGAGGCCGGGATCGTCTGAGTTTGTAATGCTAGGCAGTGAGGTCGATTCGACAAAAGCAGGCGCAATTTCCCGTTCCCAAATTACCTGGATGTTTTCGCCAAGCGCATCATCGCTAAGGCAGTCCAGAGAGACCCTATGTATGGCCTGCTTTGCGTGTGCATGTGTTTTATTTACGGCAGTTACTGCCCAAATCTTGTGGCGTAGTCTGACAATTTGCCCTTGCTCTGGCGCTACCTCTATCTCAGACATACACATTTATCCGTTTGCTGATTACAAAAATTCATAAATTATATCTTTAACTCTAGTCGCTCCGCGAATTAATAGTCCTGCTTATATAAGCTAGGACGTCACGGTTTGAGCTGTTCTGGCTAGGCGTCTCTTACCCAAGGGCCATCTCCCCAAATGCTGACACCTCACCACTAGTAGGGGGTCTAGCCCCTCAAAAATAGAAGGCTTCCACCCGGCCACTGCAGGGCGGAGCCTCTGAGATTTCTCCTGATTTTTTCACGACCGCCTTTGTAGCTCTAGTAGCAGGGGTCATGCGCAGCGCAAGCGCAGAACCCTGATAAGGTGCAAAAGCCATAGACGAAGAAATCAGGGTCTGCGTTGCAGGTCGATCTCGCTGTACTTATGGTGGTCAATGCCATCCATCGCGCTTGCCGCCGCACATCTTGCAAACGCTGTACGTGCCGTAGCGTCCGTCTTTATGGGTCATCACCCCACCACAGCGATTACAGCCGCCCTGAAGGTCGCCGCGCTCCCAGCGAAAGAGCTGCCAGCAGTTCCAGGCAGTCCAGATCGAGGCGACAAGGGTCAGAGCCGCACTGGCGGGAAAAAATACCCGTCCGACATTCGCTAATAAGGCGAAAGCAAGACCACTAGCGGGAGCCGGATCAGAGAAAAGCATCATTCCCATAAAGCCTATGAGCATGAGAAAAACCGGCAACGCAAAGAGCCTGAAGTAGCGTTCGATAGCCGTGATATCGATGTTCATTGCAGTTCACCCCTATCCACGCGTATTAAATGACAAGCTCTTCTTCTTCGACCGCAGCTTCGACTTCCAGCTGGTGCCTTGTCCATTCGCGCTCGACTTCCGGGTTTTCCAGAATCTGTTGCTCGATGCGCAGGCTCTCCCGGTATTCATGAGCCCTGGCAGTCATCGTCCAGTGCGTCTCGACCCCCAGGTTTTCCAGCTCTTGTCGAATGTCTTCCAGCCCGAGGCGGAAGAACTCCTTGCGCGGGTTGACCTTGTTCACCTGCTGAGGCAGGAAGTGCCGGTGCAGGCTTTTCTCTAGACCGGGGGCATCGTCACTGAAGATCATGGCATGTACGTCGAACTCAAACGGCACACTGGCGTCACCCAGCTCGCGGATACGATCCTGAGGCTCGAGGCGACGCGTCATGCCGATCTTGAATACTTCCTCGCCGAACGAGCCGATATTGGAAATTACATACACATGCCCGGAGCGGGTTTGCTGCGCCATGGAGAGCGCTCGCTGGTTCTTTTCCTCGGCCTCGCGCAGCTTCGCTTCAAGCTCTATCAACTTAGCCTCGAACTCGGCACGCTGAACCTCATTGGCAGCCTCAACCTGCTTCTGCACCTTCTCCATGGCTTTGCGCAGGGTATCTTCTTCCTTGGCGGCATCCTTGATGGCGCGCTCGTATTCCCGGCGAGCTTTCTCTTCCTCACGGATCTGCTCACGTAGCCGGCGTTGCTCTTCCCTCTCCTCGTCTTTCAAAGCTTTAGCGGTTACCGCCCACTTCAACTCTTCCAAACGCGCTGCCAAGTAGCTGTCGGTAATACGAGCACTGCGGAAGGCTGCGCCGTTATGGTTGACCAGCGAGAAGGCGTCGCGGATTTCCTGCTCTAGCTTGCCGTGGTTATCGCTCTTGCTCCGAGAGAGAATGGAATCGACCTTGCCGTTGAACGCGTCTACGACAAAGCGAATGGCTGTTTCCTTGCGAGTAGCCTCTACATAGTCACAGGTGGCCGCCAGTCCATTCTTGACCATCATGCGGCAGGTGTCGCGGGCGTCTTTGAGCTTCTGCCCTGCCTCGGTAAAACTGAACTCGTCAGCCAGGTCATCGAGCAGGTTGTAGGTGGGTACGATGTAGGCGTCACCATAACCCTCGATGAGGTTTTTCATCGCTTGGGCGGTATTGGCAAAGTCCTTGGCGCGGTTCATTGCGGCATAAGCATCACCGGCGATTTCCTCTGCCCTCAGGTGAGCGGTTGTGATAATCCGCTCTGCCTCTTGTCCGGCCGCTTCGATCCGACGCTCTGCCTGTTCCAGCGTATTTCTGGACTTGAGATTCGCCTGTTCGACTGTGCTCCTGGCCGCCTGCTCGGCTTCTAGGCGCAAACTAGTAGCATCTGACTTGGCTCGTTCCAGCAGGTGCTGCGCATCAATCATGATGGCGTTAGCTGCGGCTTCGACATCTTCGATGTGGGTGTATTTACTGAGCGCTTCGACCCGCTTTTGCAGGACATCACGGGCTTCGGTGAGCAGGGATATTTCTAGATGTAGCAGCCTGATCTGAGACGCCTGCTGAGCCATCATCTGCTCTTGCTCATGGATTCTCGAATCCCTTAACGCCTGCTCGGCGACATGGGCTTTACGAGCCGCCCTGGATCCTTGGAAAAGCTTCGCACACAGCAATACTGCGACGATGAGGGCGATGGAGAGAGGCCATTCCATACATCTTCTTCCCTGAACGGAGCGGCTTCTGGATAAGCCCGAATAGCGGGCGTGTAGATGTGCTAATCAGCCGATATATCAGCACACCTGGATAATGGCCAAATGCCTTCAACAGCTCAATACCTTTTGTGATTAGAGCCTGCGCGCTTCGCTTGCTGGTGGCGCCTGTGAGACCGGTGGAAGGGCGGTCTTGCTGTTTCCGGGCAATTCCGCCCGAGCAACTGGAGCATGATCATGTCTCAGCTTTCTCTCGCCTTTGACTCTTCCCTGCTGATTCGCGACGAGCAAGGTCGCTATGCGCCAGCCACTGCCGAACAGATCCTGGCAGCGGCTCGTCAGGTCATTGATCAGAAGGTACAGCGCGGGGCTGCGTTTACTTCGCCGGAGCTGGTCAAGGAATACCTGATCACCAAGCTGGCGGGCTTCGAACACGAGGTCTTGCGGCACTGTTTCTGGATGCCAAGCATCGACTGATCCAGTACGTCGAGATGTTCCGGGGCACTATCGATTGCGCTTCGGTCTATCCGCGGGAAGTGATCAAGGAAGCATTGCGCCTGAATGCGGCTGCAGTGATTTACGCGCACAACCACCCCAGCGGTAACCCAGAGCCAAGTCAGGCAGATAGGTCGCTCACACAGCGGCTGAAAGAGGCCTTGGCGCTCGTCGAGGTTCGATCCCTGGATCACATCATCGTGGCTGGCCAGCGCACGGTGTCGTTCGCTGAAGAGGGTTGGCTTTGAACCTAAGGGGCTTAGCCCCCTTTTTGCTGCGTCCCTTCAGGCGTGCTAAGCGTGTTCAGCCGATTCCTCTTCCTTCGCCGCAAGCCCCACCGTCCAATGCCCCCCGTTTTCTTGGATCAGATGCAGCAGGTCGTAGGTTCTGATCATGTCGAGTAGACCAGAGTGGCCGTAGGCGTTTGGCGAAAATGCCGGATCGGTACGTTTGAGATACTGCCCAAGGGCGCTCAGGGTGACCTTGCCTTCGCTGGTTCATCCTGCAAGCAGAGAAACGGCATCCATCACGAACCTTGGTCGCCATTTGATGACAGGCTTGCTAGGTTCAAGCTTAGTAGTTTCCTGCTTGCAGTTCGATTCAGCTTTGGTCGCAGGCTTCTCGGTATGCTCCTGAACCCAATATCTTTTCCAACATGTAACCAAAATCCAGTTCTGACACAACGACTACAGGCCCGTAAAAATATAGCCGCTGTTATGTTTGCGATAAGTAATGATGGCACCTTTGAGGGCTTTGGCGATGGGATGGAGGAAGTCCTGTCGAGGCATTTCCGGGAGGACCAGGAAGCGCCGAACTGGTTGCCTCAGCAGGGTCTTAATCCCTTCGCCATGGATCAGGAGCTGGCCAACAGCGGTATAGACGCTTTGCGTGTCAGCGGATGTCTTCACTTCGTAGAGATCTGTCCTGCTCTCATAAATTGCCGCAAGGTCGATTGCCTGGTTTTTCTGAAGTTTGGCTTCGCCCCCCAGGATCTTTGCAAGAGCAGCAACGATGGCGCCGTGTTCTACCACTCGCCTACCGGTAATAGCCGGCGTTGATATGTTGCTCTCGCCGGAAAACTCGTCAAAGTACACGGATAGGGCCATCATGGAGTCTAGCTCCGCTGAGCCGCCCTTCCCGCCACCGCTCCCCGAATTGCTGTTTGTTTCCGCATTTATGCTGGCAACCCGCGTTGCCACCTCTCGTGCCTCTTGGGCGAAGGCAAAGAGCTTGTCGATCATGTCAGGTTCGTCGAGGCCAGTGATCAAAATCACTCTATTCGTCTGGTTGCCGTCCTGGGCATCCACACAGTTGCTAAATTGGGCGAGTACGAGATTCTTTCGCAGGCCTGCGTTGCCCTTGGTCAGTTTTCCTCGATGCGCAAGAAAAATCTCGCCTGCTCCGTCACGAACAAAAGCTCCGGCATACGACCTCGTATACGACTCTTTGGGAAAGTTCAGCTGTACAGCCAACTCCAGCCGGTCTACCGCTCCTGGTGCGCCGAATAACAGATGATTCACGTGCTTCGCGGGGTCGTAGTCCAAGGGTGACCAGCCACGAACTTTCTGCCCCTGGTCCCGCTCGAAATAGACGTCGCCTGTGTGGTGCCCCGACGGGTACGTGAGTTCACGAGATTCGTTGTACGGAAACGCTTTGCGCATGATCTTAGCGAACTTGGTGTTTAGCGCCGCAATAGCCTTCGGGTCCGTAATAATCTCGAACATGAGGTCGTCTCGACTCGCGTGACTCGGCGCAGCCTTGATCGTTGCCCGGCTCAGGATGCCATTGAAGGTGCGCTGGTCTATCTTTCGTACGCCGTTGCGCCAGTAGTTTTTCGCCATCGACGGAGGAATAGGCTCGAGGTAGCTAGCTCCTTCCTTAGCCAAGACTGCATGGGCGAAAGGCTGGAAGTTATCGATGGTCGCCAGGAGGTCGCCTTTGTCGCTTTCGGGGTCAGGATCAACCGCACCAATGCGTGCTATACCAAAGTAATGCGGCCGCTCGCTGAGTCGTTGCTCGGCAAAGGCTTTGTCCAGAAGCTTCCCTTTGTAGTAGATGACCTGCGTACCAGGCTTGAGGATCGAGCTGTAGCGCCTGGGAAAATGGTAGACGGCACCTGTCTCGTCGTTCCAGATCGAAACGTCGTTTTCAGCAATCACTGCAGGCATGAGTCGGGGTCCTTTCCTAATCGAAGTAATTACTCTACCAGGGCCTCCATACGACTGGCTCAACAGTTGATGCCTTTTTGCCATGTCGCCGGAGCCCGCATGCTCTAGGGAGGGCGCGGGGCATTACACTTACCGACTCACACTCAGGAGCAGCCCTCACCTAGGGTTGCTTTCGGCTGGGGACTCAATCGTCGTCCTCAGACGGACACGACGGATTCACTTAAGGAGTTCGTGCCTCGAACTCCTTAGCCAGCCTAATCACTCCCGGTTTCGTAGACGCGTTCAAGCCTCAAATTGAGCCTTAGTAAACGCTCACTGCTGGCCGTATGGCCCCAGACTCGACTGCTAACTGCTGGCCGGCTAAGGCCAGTTGCTAGCTGACGAACCACGTTGCTGTCACCGTACGTGGTGACCTTCTCCCCTTGTAAAGACAGGGGTTCTTGCCCCCTCAAAATCAAGAAAAATAGACGGTTTCCACCCGGCCGCTTCGCTGGGTGGAGCCTCCGCGATTTTTCCTGATTTTTTCACGACCGCCTTAGTCGCCCTAGTCGGCAGGGGTTCATGCGCAGCGCAAGCGCAGAACCCTGAAGACGAAGGAGCGAAAGCCATGAGCGAAGAAATCAGGATCTACGTTGCCGACCTGGCCGCCTACAATGCCGGTCGCCTGCATGGCGTCTGGATCGATGCCACCTTGGAGCTGGACGATATCCAAGCGCAGGTCAGTGCCATGCTGGCTGCCTCACCGGTCGAGGGTGCGGAAGAGTTCGCCATCCACGATTTCGAGGGCTTCGACAGCTACCGCCTCAGTGAGTATGAGGGCCTCGAGAGCGCGCATGAGATTGCCTGCTTTATCGAGAAGAACCCCGAGTTTGGAGGCGCCCTGCTCACTCACTTCAACGACCTGGAGCAGGCGCGCAAGGCGGTCGAGGAAGACTATTGCGGCTGCTACAACTCGCTGGCTGACTACGCCCAGGAGCTGACCGAGGAAACCACCAGCATTCCGCAACATCTGGCCATATACATCGACTACCGCGCCATGGCCCGTGACATGGAATACAGCGGCGACGTGTTCACTTTGGAGACCGGCTTCGAGCAGGTTCACGTGATCTGGAATCGCTAACCCAGCGGAAAGCACCAGGGCGACCCGGTGCTTTGTTTTTTTGCGCCCCTGTCCTGCCGGCCACCCGCAAGGCTTATGCGCGGGCTTGCGCATCCGGCCATCAGCCTGGAACAACCACGTTGTGCTGCCAGTTGCTTGAGACCGTTACGGTTTTACGGGTTTGTGGGGAAGCAGATTTACGCTTCTACGGATTTACAGAAATCCGCCGATGCGGTTTTCAGATTTTGTATAGAGCTGTAGAACCGTACCTTGGAAGACTGCAGCTACACACGCCATGTGCCACCCGTGGGGGGACCTTCAAGACGCGAACTCGCGCACGAACAAGCCAGGATCTACCAGTGAGGCCCATCTGTTCACGCTTGAGCCCAGCTCAACGACAGCGGCCAGAACGCCGCCAGAGCCCTTTAGAACGCTCCAGCCGCGTTACCCTATCCAGCCCCTCTCCCATGTCATCTGAAGCACTTCAACGCGCTCCTAGACCGTTTCCGGCAAACACGCACAGGCCAGGAGGGCGCCCATCGTCGCTTACTCCAGCAAGAGGACGATGCGCCGCAGATCGTGACGCCTCTCCTGAGCGCAGTTATCTCGAACCTACCCGCACCCGCTCCGAGATCGACGCCAACCCTGGCCCAGGAAGCAGCTGAAACATCGCGGCGCTTGTACCCCAGACGACCTTGTCTCCGGCGCGTGCCGTCAACGGCACGGGGATATCTTCTGGAAAAGCTGTGAAGTCAGTCGTGCTATCAGGCGCACGCCGGCACGTGCTATCAGGCGCATCACTCTCGTGCTATCAGGCGCACGAAATCCGCTGCAGGCCACGGCTGGCGTGGCCTGCAGCCTCTCTTAACTTAACTAACTTAAAAGCTCTAACTTGTTATTGAGCAACGCCAGTTTGTGGACAGGTGCTGATCGGAGCGGTTGGTCGAGGGGGAGCCGGCTATGATCGTCGCCCTGCTCAACCAGAAAGGCGGGGTGGACATGCCCCCCCTCACCGTCCATGGCGCTGTAGAACTCGCACTGCGCGGGCATAACGTCATCCTGCTCGATGCAGCCCCACAGGGTTCGGCGCTGGACTGGACACAATGGCGCAGCCAGCAAGATTGCTGAGATTGTTCGGCGATGTCGGCCTAGCGCGCGAGACGCTACACCAGGAAAACCTGGAGCCGGCTCGTCGTGCCGATCACGTGATCATCGACGGATCACCGCGCGTCGCCGTCCTCGCCCGCTCGGCGTTGCTGGCGACCGATCGCGTGTTGATCCCGGTGCAGCCCGGCCCTTCCGACCTTTGGGCCAGCGCGGAGATGGTCAACATGATCAGCGAAGCGCAGATGTTCAGGCCGACGAACCGTTGCAGGCGCTGCACGCCGAAATACGAAAGCGTATCGTCTTCGCCGAGAGCGTGGCAGCAGGTCGCTTGGCACGCGAACTGGTACCGGACAGCACCGCTACACGCGAAGTCAGCAGTCTGGTCGACGAGTTACTGAGCTGGTCGCCATGAGCAGCAAGCGAATCAGTATCAGTGCACATCACTTGGCTGATCCGCAGGCCAAAGCCTGGATACGCCAAGGCGCTGCCGTCGACAGCGGCAAGGTCGAGCACTACAAGAGCACGGCTGACGTTGGACGTGACGCCGGCACTGCGCACTGGTGACCTTCGACCGCGGCATGAGCATGGCGGAGATGCCGCGCGAAGTGCTGAAGCAGCAGGCCACGTCATGAGGCGGGGTTCACCAGGCATGGCGAATGCTGACAGGCACATATCCGCCCTGGGTTGGACAGTGCTCGCTACGTCGCCACCACGGCTGATCTACAACACGTCCGACAGCGTGCCTGCGGGCAGGTATCGCGCTTCGCCGGCCAATTCACTGGAGCCTGGAGATCTGATGCTGGTTCACCTAATGCAATGGTTGCGCAGCACGGCCACCTGCTGGCGACCGCACCGTTGTTGAATACTTTGGCGGCGATGGTAACGCAGCACTTGTGCATGCAAGATAGTCAGATGGAGCGCATCAATAGTGTCCTTGTTGCCAGGCTCTTGCGCAGCGGTCATTAGGGGCGCGCGCTGCCGGTCTGGCAGACCTGTCGGCGCCTGGGTGGCGATGAACTACTCCTGCTCAGCAGCACCAACCCGAAGTCATTCGACAGTCGCTACTTTGGCACAGTGTCTGTCGATGGGATGAACGCTCGGGTGCAGCTCTTCTGATCGGGCTCATGTCGATGAGCTGTCCATAATCGCGTCGATCATGATGTCGATTGCGTGTGCTCGGTCTGCGCATTCAAGCACTGCGGCCCTGCGGCTACCTATGCCCTCGGCTACCACCTAGCAACTGCGAGATCCTTAGTATCTCCCAACCTGATTACTCTGCTCAGGCGCACAAAGGCACGGGAAAAGCGGAGGGCAAGATAAAAGGGGGCGGCACTTTGTTGGCCCGGAAAGCAGTCTGCACGGGGGTTGGCGGCGACACAGCGCCCACGTCGCCAGGTGCCGAAATCGTGTTCGCCCCACAGCGGCAACGGCCTGGGGGCATGCCTGACACGCCGTACTGCGATCAACTTGGAGGAGTCTAAGCATGAGCAAGGGAAGCCGTCCGGATGACGAATTGCGCTTTCGTCCGCAGCTGGGCAAGCCGCAGCAACGCGGCCAACCTTCATCAACCAGGTGCTGCGTCAGGCCAACAAGGCCGGCACCGGCAAGCCGCGCTTGGTAAACCTGCGCCAGGCTGGCAAGCGCTCGACGCTCAGCCACCTTCGCTACATCGAGCGCGACGGCGTCAGTCGCGAGGGCGATCCGGGCCAGGCCTACGGGCCGCTGACCGACCAGGCCGACCTCGTTGCGTTTGAGGAGCGCGGTCGGGACGACCGCCACCTGTTTCGCTTTATCGTATCGCCCGAGGATGCCGAGCAACTCGACGACTTGCGCACCTACACCCGCCATCTGATGGAGGCCGACCTCGGTACCCGCCTCGACTGGTTGGCGGTCGACCACTGGAACACTGGCAACCCACACACCCACATCGTCGTGCGAGGCAAGGACGGCACCGGCGGCCTGCCCCTGCGCGTGATCGTCAATCGCGAGATCGGGTATTCAGGAAGACAGCGTCGAGTTGAGGACATGCCGTCGCCACACTGTTAGGCTTCTTCACCAAAATCGAGAGCACTGTAACGATCGATGACGGAAGAAGAAGTACGTATTGAGCAACGGGCGATTGCCTTCGCAAAAGCAAACAGGACTCGCATCGCCAGAGAAATAGCAGATGTCAGGGCATACCCTGGGGAGGAAACGCCTGTCTCGGTTTTCATGGCCGGCTCCCCCGGCGCAGGAAAAACGGAGGTTTCCAAAGCCCTGATTGCAGGCTTCGAAGATGTCGGGGCGAGAGCTCTGCGAATCGACCCAGATGACCTACGAGCCTATTTTCTCGAGTACACAGGTAACAACTCCCGACTGTTCCAACGAGGCGTGAACAGTATCGTCGAGCGTCTGCATGACCTCGTCCTTGAACAACGCCAGTCATTTTTGTTGGACGGAACGCTCGCCAACGAGCAGGTAGCCAGACGAAACGTCGAGCGTTCCTTGAGGCGCAACAGGGACGTCACTATCGTCTATGTCTATCAGGATCCCTTACTCGCCTGGGAGTTTGTGAAAGCTCGGGAGCTTACCGAGGGAAGAAACATCCCGAAGGCCGAGTTCATCAGGCAGCTTTTGGCAGCGAAGGGAGTTGTGAAGATGCTAAAGCAAAGCTATCGCTTGCAACTCAAGGTTGACCTGATCATCAAAGACACTGATGGGAGGAACCAAGCCGTGGAGCTCAACGTCGGCGCCGACGAAATTGACGCTCTGGTCACCTTTGGATACTCTGCCACTGAACTTGATCGAATTTTAGCCGAGGCCTAATCGATGAAAAGAGTTCATACGGGCAACCCGAGCCCCCTATCGAGCTTTTTCAGAAGCAATTCTGATGCTGCTAAGCGCGCCGCTTATGGTGCTGCTTCTGCTCGCGCTATCGAAAGCCAGCGCAAGGTGCTCGAAGAAGCGAAGAACATTAGAGAGACTCGGGCGCTTGGCTGAAATAAGTGCTCTGCAAAAAGCCGCCAGTCTCAGGCGGCTTTTTTGTGGGAGAAGACAACCCGATGGATCTACCGAGCTTTAGAGTCGATCTTGAGGCCGCTTCCATTCCAGCAGCGCCTGTAGCGGATCCAGCTCGCCAACAAGCTCACGCGCTTGGGCGAGCTTGTCCATAGCAATGGATCGCGCAGCTTCGGGCAGATTCGATACGGAGTTCTCCGCATCACTGAAAAAGGCCTGGATCCGCTTTATGTCATCCCAATGCTTGATGGCACTCAACAAATCAGTTTTCGCCTGCTCCTTTGCCTCGTTTTGCAGTCGAATTCGCTCTCTCTCCTCACGCCGGCGAATCTGCTCCATCCCCTCCTGCTGCCGAATTCTGGCCTGCTCCTCGGCCTCCTCTACCAATCGGGCAATTACAGGCGCGGCGTCGGTGAGTTGCTGGACGATCTCATCCAGCTCACCACGTAGCGAGCCTTGCTTAGACTCCTTCCAACTCTGAGACCAATCAGTCCACGGATATGGCGAGAACGCTCTTATACATAGGCGGCCGGTCGCAAAGTCCATGCGCGTCGACCAGTTCCAGGTTGAGCTTAAGCGGCGCATTTGCTGCGACGGTATCTTGGAGGTGGGGATGTACTTGCCATCGATGTAGCGGGCCTCCAGTTCCTCAGTCATCTCAAATAACGTCAACCCAATGGCAACCGTCCCGACGAAAACCACCGTGGGCTTGGATGGTGACCACAACGCCGGATGCCGGTGCCTTGGCTTCTTGGGTGGGTGTTCATGTTCATCAAACGAGGCCCGGGCGTAGATTCGGTCACTCGGTGCAAACATCACGCGATGGCCGGCAGCCTCCAGCTTGAGAAACAGCTGATTCGCCAGCTTCAGAGCAGGCTCAAGCTGAGGCTTGGTCACCACGACATCCACCAGGCGCTGCCTACCGGGCTTGAGGAACCCTTGGTCGATGACGCGCCCCTGCTCAAAGACCTCATACGCATCTGCGACAACTGGGTGCTGCCTTGATCGCGATATGCGGAGCTGTTCGGGTTTTATTTTGCGCGATGCGGGTGCCTTCGGTACCGGTCGAGAAACAGCACCAAGAGCATCTCCCCTGCGCCAAACCTGCAGGTCACCAGGCCCAGCCTCAGGCAGGGGGGGCTGAGGACTGGGTACTCCATTCTCCAGCTTTACCCAGTGCCCACGCGGCGGCCGCGGAACATTCATGCGGGTGCACACGCGCGCCAAGAAGCTGGAGGAAACACGGTGGTGATCCGCGATTTTGGTCATGGGAAGCCGCCATACCTCTACGTACATTTCCTCACGACTGACTGGGCCACCAGGACTGGAACTAGGTTGCAGGGATACGTCTTCGGAAGACACTCATCAATCCTTAAGCCTGATATCACCGCAACAGCCAACGGCAGGCCATACGCCACGATCCATCAGGTCAAGCCGAGTCAAAACGGTTGTTGTACCAAACCCTCCGCAGCCCCCTCCACCACGTTGTTCGTCCAGCGAGCAGTGGACAGCATCTGCAGCACGGATCAGGGCCGATAAGGAGGCGACATTCATGCCCGCATCATCTGAACAGATAGCTGCACGCTTGATCACCTGCCCACCCCGAATCCTGCGAGCCAGTGCGGCCCCAGCCTACCTCGGCATGTGCCGCACAGAATTCAACAAAACCGTCCGGCCTTACGTGCGGGAATTCCGCATTGGGGTGCAAGGCATCGGCTTTGATCGTCAAGAGCTGGATGCCTGGGCAGACGCCTACATCGACCGGGCCATCATTGAAAAGGAAGGTGCCAAGGGACATGATCACTCCCGCAGCGAGCGCCAAGGAGAAAAACCATGGCGCGAAAAACCATTAGCGGCCTCTACCAAAGGAACGGGATCTGGCACATCGACAAGGTCTTCAGAGGTCAGCGAATTCAGGAAAGCACTGGATCAAGCGATAGGAAGGAGGCAGAGCAATACCTGATACACAAGCTGGAAAAGCTC
>JAAIGF010008576.1_pt1 | contig 27733 bp, 20 predicted proteins | sample 6487441 | NCBI WGS metagenome assembly JAAIGF01 (sample SAMN13974129, study PRJNA590717) | phyllosphere metagenome | biome: pepper field; feature: multiple bacterial spot infested pepper fields; material: pepper leaves; isolation source: leaves from pepper fields | host: Capsicum annuum ... | reverse complement strand
GGCTTTATAGTACCGTTTTCAGTACATTTCAGGCTGGCGCGTGGTGCTGAAACGCTGAATACTGGCCCGTACGGGGCGCTTTCCCTTGCCGACTCCACCCTAACGCCCTAGGCCATCACCAGGTATCACCTAATGACAAGGAGGCCGAGATGGCCACTTCGCTCAAGATCGATGACGCACTCAAGGGGCGTGTGCAGAACCTTGCTCGGCAGCGGCGTCGTTTGCCGCACTGGATCATGCTCGAAGCCATCCAACTGTATGTAGAGCGTGAAGAGGCTCGTGAAAGTTTGTGCAGGAAGCTAACGCTTCATGGACTGCATACAAAGAAACAGGCCGGCACCTCACGGGTACAGAGGTTCGAGGTTGGCTCGCGAAGTGGGGGAGCGGTGGCGACGAAGCGGTGCCTGAATTCCACGAATGATCATTACGCAGGGGGCATTGGAAGGCTGGAACGCTGCCGACGTTTTTTGAAAGCCAAGGCGCCGGAAGCAGCAGAACTAGCGGGGCAAGCAATCTCCCGGCAGATCGTGCTCTTGGAAGATATCCCCGAAGTTGGGCGCCCCCTTCCCGAGGCCCACGGGCTTCGAGAATTGATCATTCCTTTCGGCGAGTCTGGCTACGTCGGCCTGTATCGCCACGAGCGGGACGATGATGCCGTGTACCTGCTAGCTTTCCGTCATCAAAAAGAAGCGGGTTATTGACGTACCGAGACGTCATCGCCTTTCACGGCAAGTAATGAAGGTTATTTGCTGCGCCATCTCCCGCATCGCTTTCAATCCCCCCCAAACAAGTCCCGCGTATACACCTTCTCGCGCACATCCATCTTGCCGGTCGCACCTTGCTGCATCAACGCGGCAAACGCTTGTCCCCTGGCTGACCTGTCGTGGCAAAGCTGGGGTCATCTTCGCCAGACAGCGCTCTGCCGAGGCTTTCGCGGCCCAAGCCAGTTTCCTTGGCCAATTGCGTCATCCCCTTGGCCCGAGCAATGGTGCCAAGCGCTTTAGCGATGAAGGCTGCATCGTCACCCGCCTCTTCCATGCAGGCTTGCAAGTAAAGCACCATATCCTCATCAGTCTTGAGGTGTTCGGCACTGTCCCACTTTCGAAGTTTTACGGGTTCCATGACGATCGCTCCTATGCTTGCCACGGCAGAGCTAGGCGCGCCCAAACACCTCTGCCTGCCCCAACGCCACCCCCACCGCATCCTTCCCCGACAGCAACGGCGCAACACCACCCAGCGGCCATTCCACCCCAATCGTCGGATCATCCCAGGCGATGCACCGCTCATGCGGCGGCGAATACAGCGCGGTCGTCTTGTACAAGAACTCCGCCGTATCGCTCAGCGTCAGGAACCCGTGCGCAAACCCGGCCGGAATCCACAACTGCCGCTTATTCTCGGCCGACAGCACCTCGCCCACCCACTTGCCGAACGTCGGCGACCCGCGCCGCACGTCGACCGCCACATCGAAAACCTCGCCCTGCACCACGCGCACCAGCTTGCCTTGCGCCATGGGCGGCAGTTGATAGTGCAGGCCGCGCAGCACGCCGCGCTGCGATTTGGAATGGTTGTCCTGCACGAAGTCGGGCGACACGCCGGTGGCGTCGGCAAACTTCTGTGCGTTGAAGCTCTCGAAGAAAAAGCCCCGGTCATCGCCAAACACCCGAGGCGTCAGCAGCACGACCTCGGGAATGGCCAAACGCGTGGCTTCCATCAGAACACCTGCTGCGTCAGCAGGCTCGTCAGATAGCGGCCGTAGTTGTTCTTCATCAGTGGTGCAGCAAGGCGCTCGAGTTGTTCAGCATCAATCCACTTCATGCGGAACGCGATCTCTTCGGGGCACGACACCTTCAGGCCCTGGCGCCGCTCGATCACCGAGATGAACTGGCCAGCTTCCAGCAGCGAGTCGTGGGTGCCGGTATCGAACCACGCATAGCCGCGACCCATGATCTGCACGGTCAGGTCACCAGCGTCCAGGTACATGCGATTCAGGTCGGTAATTTCCAGCTCGCCACGCGGCGACGGCTTCAGTGCCTTGGCGAAGTCCACTGCGCGCTGGTCATAGAAGTACAGGCCGGTGACAGCATAGTTCGACTTTGGCTTCTCGGGCTTCTCTTCGATCGACAGCACGCGACCTTCGGCGTCGAACTCAGCCACGCCATACCGCTCGGGGTCGTGCACGTGGTAGGCGAAGATGCGCGCGCCGTCCATCTTGCATGCAGCGTCGCCGACGAGTTCGTGGAAGTCGTGGCCGTAGAAGATGTTGTCGCCGAGGACGAGAGCGCAGCAAGAGCCGTTGAGGAACTTCTCGCCGATGAGGAGGGCTTGTGCCAGGCCGTCGGGACTTTCCTGGATGGCATACTCGATGCGCATCCCCCATTTCGATCCATCGCCAAGAAGCTGCTCGAAGCGGGGGGTGTCCTGCGGCGTGGAGATGATCAACACTTCGCGGATGCCTGAAAGCATCAATGTGCAAAGTGGATAATAGATCATTGGCTTATCATAAACCGGCAAAAGCTGCTTTGATACTGCAAGGGTTGCTGGATGAAGGCGTGACCCAGCTCCTCCCGCTAAAACAATTCCCTTTCTCGAGCTTGTCTGACGCTGTACACCCATGCTTCTATAAACTCCGGATTGACAAAATGGCTGCGCGGTAGCAGCCGAAAATAATGGCGTATGAATTACTTGGCTTGAAATTTCAGGGAAAAATCAAGTGCGGAAAGCTTCGATGACCTGATGTCATCGGGAATCTTGACTAGAAAGCGCTCGCATATTTGGGATATGACGATCTGAGGAGATATTCTCTCGATCAGCCTGAAGTCGAAGTGAGGCTGCCACAGAACGTAGAGGTCGCTGAAATACTCGGCCAGATATTTCGCGACAGAGCCCATGCCTCCAAAAGAATCAGCAAAAAAAACGCCCACTGGCAGGTTACGCACCGGATTGGTGAAAAGAACGAAAGAACCTGTGTTGTCTGCGGAGTTTAAATTGCGGGCTGAGGAGGTAAAGTGACTCGTTGGCGCAAAGGACGCCTCCTCCACCGCCGGTCGAAGGAGTTTGCGTCCCAGGTCTCCAAGAAAAGCATGATCTTCATACTTGGGTTCTGCTCTTGATACAGGAATATTATGGAGTTTTCGTGCCTCCGCGAGCAATAACCCTGCTGCAATCCATCCTCCCCTGTCGTTCCAGTGCGTATCGGTTTTGTGATAAGTCAGGCACGCCGAGGTTTGAAGGGCAGAAGTGGGGTCGACAACATTCAAGAATTCTAGATTCCTAACGTATTCCAAAAGCTGAGTGCCGGGGCGAATTTTGCTGAAATTATAATCAGCTGGCAAGTTCTGGAAATAAATGGACTCTTTGTTCGGCGCTACGCTGAAAATATAGTGGGCTCCACGCGAGCGCAACCAGGCCTCACGGAGTTCCAACACGTTTCTCCAACCTTCCAAATCGCCTTTGGTAAGAACAACCTTGCCTTGGTTCTGCTCTACCACCTTGTTGCTGTCGTTCTGTAAAAACAACCAATCTTCTTGCGCCTGCAGAACCATATTGGAAAATTCAGGCTCCAGCCTCGTAACGCCTCTCAGGCGGCTTAAGTCGAGTCCGTCAGGAGCATGATAGGTCACTTTAGTCGAAGTCATAGCGCCTCAGTCCTTCTTTGATAATCCTGGAGGTGGAGCTTGGCTTTGAATGAGCTCAAATGTACCTCGCTAGAGTTAATAAATGCGAGATCAATCCGAGTGCTGAGCTCTTCGGAATAGCTGCCTCGAAGTTCATGGAATCCTTCTACCCAATTTATGAATTTTGACGGTATGAGAAGGCGGAAATTGGGCTCACTCTTGTCTGCTTCGATTGATGTGGTGCCTTGAGAGGGGAACGTAATCTGGGCAGCACCTACCGCAAGCCCTCTTAAAAACGCTACAAGGAAAGTCACGGAGCGCTGTTTTCTTTCCAAATACGTGCCCCGAAGTTCCAGGTGCTGAGGCGCCTTGAACACACTTAGGGTATAGCTTAGCGGCGTCTTGGAAGTCGCCCGCCGTAACGAGTTGATAGGCAGGAAGGGAGCAATGCCGCACTGCGTCATATGGCGAGCGATGGCAACCGCATGGTCATCGAACAGATCATAAAAAGGTTGCGTGATCGGGCGTTTCGCCAAGGGACTGGTCTGCTGCAAGCGAAGGGGACTGGCTTGGGCCTTGTCGCGAGAGACTGTGTCGCTGAGAAACCCTGCTGCAAGCGCGACCTCGCTGAAAAGCCACTTGGCGGGTGCTCCAGGCTGATTGACCTGAAAGTAAACTTCCTCGGCGACATTGTCAGGAACAACTTCAAAATCAGGAGGTTTGCTTTGGGAAACATCAGAGACGTCTCCTATGCTTGAGGAAGCGAACGTCGCTTGGCTGCTCACTTCAAGATGGATCTCCGATCCTCGACTAGTCAGCTCAAATGCCAGTGCGGAAATCTGACCAAATTCCTCGCTGCTTGCGCTACTGGTTCGCAGCAGTACTGAAACAGGGCGTGGCTTCTTCATGCTCAAGTCCTCGGCATTGATCCAATCACCATTAGTGAGGAACATCAACTGAGAATTTACGATCTTCAGGGAGCGTCGAAGATCTGGTCCAGGACCTAGCGCTGCATGGTGACGCAGAAGATCTGCCACGGAAACGTGAACTTGAAAACCGCATGCGACCTCGGATTGCACCCCCAGGCTAGCCCACACGTCCTGACGTACTAGGTCGACAGCTGCTGCCATCATGATTGTGTCGTTAACCAGCACGCCTGCCAAGCTGGGCGCTCTACCGCCGGCGAGTATGCACCAACCTGTGACGCAAAAGACGCCATCGTCGTTGCGAAGCGAATCGATATGCCAGCGCAATCCTGCTTCAGGAACTTCTTCTAGGACGGTCTTTGGCTTTGGTATCGGAAAGCTTCGGGTTGCTATATCTGATGGCTGGGTTTCAGTGACGTCGAGAATGGGAGAGATCATCGTGGGAACGTTGATCAAGGGAGTCTGATCGCTCGGCTCTCCCAGATACTTCTTCAGCACGTCCAGCGCTCCGCGCATTCCCAATTTGGAAACGGTGTGTCGAGCTGCCACACTCATCGAATCCAGGCTTCGTCTGTCTAGCGATGAAATTTGGTCGAACAGATCAAATATTCCTGGATGAGAATCTAAAATGAACGAATCAACTTGGTTTGTGAAAATTCCATCGATACCGCCTTTTCTCGTAAAAATAGGGATTGCCCCGCATTTGGCGGCCTCCAGCGAAATCAGGCCCAAACCCTCGAAGTAAGAGAAGTCGGCAACAAAGCGAGAGGCCGAATAAAGCTCTCGAAGCTTAGTAGGCGTCAACTGCCCTACCTTTGTGACTGACACGTTAAGGGAGTCGGTATCATTGCCGAAAACTACGACCTCATAACCCAAGCGACTGGCAGCTACTGCGAAAGATACCGCTATGCTGGGGGCCTTATTCTGGTGGGTCGAAACGTGAATCGCGATCTGCCGATTATTTCTTATGCTGTCGGTAAAGTAGTACTTGAGTTCATCCGGCCCCAAAGGGAGCTCTGCGAAAACGGGAAGGCCGTGATGCTCGCAATATCGACTCATGAACGGCGAGACAGTAATTGCTCCGTTAACTGCTTGGATCGCCTTCAGAACGCGTGCGGCATGCTCAGCCGTTCCAAAATAACTTTCAGGGCCTTGGGCAAATAGCGTCAGCTCGGAATTAAATTTTTCGGCGAGTGTCGAGGCAATATCGATGCTGACTCCCGACGTAGCCCAAACATGACGGACCGAGGTTATATTCCGGTAAACGTCAACAATTCTGGTGAAGGGCGAGAAGCCTCTATTGAGAAAATATCTCTGCGAGATTTCACGTTGGGGGGCCAGGACGGCGATCTGAAAACCTTGATCAATCAGGTGGTCGACGATGTCGAATATTACATTGCAACCGCCGGATGTATAGCTGCCGGCGCTGAGCGGCAATATGATAAGGAGATCCAACGCCCTGCGATTTGTCCAAAGAAAGGTCCTGGAGGAGCTTCTCACATCAGCGAGTGCGGATATGTGCGCCGTGGGCTCCAAAGCGGAAGAAGGGGCAGCCCAGCGGGACAGAAATTTCTTCCTGTTCGAAGAAGACAGTTGGTGCGCCGTTTCGGCGTCCACAGCAAAGCTTTCAAACGAGATATGCTTGATGAAAAGATTGTCAACCACTACCGAGCGGAAACCAGCAGCCATCGTCCTATAATGAAGGTCCGTATCTTCCCAGTAACCTCGTCCAAACGTCTGCGCGTCGAAAAGCTGTCCTTCTTCGAGCGGAACTATGCTCTTCCGTACAGCAATGACAAAGCCGCTGAGTTTTGGAGGAATGGGATAGGTAGGCTCGCGCTGCTCAAGGATGCGGTCGATCATTCTCCAATCGGTGCCCTCGCCGTAGAAAATTGACTGCGAATCCGCGCGGTTGGAGAGAGGGCTCGCAACTGCCACATCAGTCGAGTCAAACGGCGTTAGCAACCGTTCAAGCCATCGAGGGGGCACCACAGCATCCGAATTGACGAAAACAACGATCTCGCCAGTGGCGTTACTGAAAGCGAGATTGCAGTTCGCTCCGAAGCCCATGTTCGCAGAATTCCGAGTGACTTTGACACGCTCGGCAAGATGGCCTTCCGAGACAATAAACGCCTCGAATGAACCGTCCGTGCACGCGTCTTCAGCTAAAACAACTTCTTCCACCAAGTCGAAGTCGGTATTTGCGAATATGCTTTGAAGCAAATCCCGTACACGATGAGCGCTGCCGTAGACTGGAATGACAATTGTAGCTTTCAAAATTTTGACCCTGAACTACCTAAAAAAGAGCGATCCGAATCAAGTTCGGGAGATTTTAGTCTCATGCTCTGTTGTCGAATCAGCTCCAGTCCTACGCTTGAACCGCTTTCTCGACCAGCTGCCCAGATCTTTAGTTGGCGCCTGACTTGCCACATGAATTCATCTATGTCGGACAACGATCGTCTGTGGGCTAGGTAATGGTGCACCAGCACCAGGGCTCCATTTCGATGCGAATCGATAGAGCTTTGCGTGTGGACGGCTTCCTGAAACTGGCTCGCGTCATGGTAGGTGCTGGCATGAAAACAACTTGCGCCATATGTCAATACTGGCTTGCCAAGCAGGGTGGCTTCGAAGCCGGTCGCACTGTTCACGGTGATGACGCCGCTGGCTTTGTTCAGCAACGACAAATACGATTGGCTGTTGTCGAATTCGCTCAGCCAGACGCAATCCGAGCGAGACTTCGCTAGCTTTTCGCAATCGAGGTGGTCCTTTGTTGTCCAGGAGTAGTTCTTTGCTCCTGGATGCGGTTTCACGAGAAAGGATACGTCGGGACCGCCGAATTCAGTGACGACCTGATCCAGGAAATCCCGCATCGAGCTGAATTCGGAAAATGCGGCGATATTAGAGTCGTCATTGAGCTGAAGGGGGATCAATAAGTTTACCCCTTTGCTCATGCGGACTCCGGTTGGCCACAGTAGCTGATCCCACCCTCGGCCCAGATCATCTTCGGGGGGGGGGATTGGTGGAACATCTCTGCTGAGTGGCACAGAAAACAGAGAAGGCGTGCTGAGGCCGTTCGACCCGTTGCAGTCAAAAGTGACGGTGTCTAGGAAAGGCTTGCGCATGCAGCCTAATTCGATGCTAATGGCCGGTATGCCTGCTATCTTTGAAAAAGACTGGATTGCGCCGTTGTTGCCCCAATACAAGATGACGTCGAAAGGATTCCGCGAATGCAGTTCAAACAATGCATTCACATACTCCTGGGTAATTTCGCCTATTCCCTTTATCAAGTCTACCCAAAAATGGATGCCAGTTTCCATCCAGTTGCAATCTTTGTACTTTTCAAAAATTCGGCCAAAAGCATCACCTTTTTCGTTGGTGACGAGCGCGCCTGTCTTGACTAGTCCTGGATAGTCATCAAGGGTGCGCTTCAGTCCTTGCGGCACAAAAATCTGGAGTGACGCACCCTGTTTGGCCAGCTTTTTCTCCCCAATAAGATCGCTTCTGATTAATTTTATGAAGTCATTAAGGACCCATGAGAACACATCTGGCGAGTTCCTAATTGGAAATGCTTCAATCAAAACCAGTGTTCTCATTTGAATTCCAAGCAATCGTAGATTTTCTTTGTCTGAGCCTCTGAGCTGCAGGTGTCAATAGCGAAATTTTGTGCTGATCTCGAATATTTCTCGTAATATGGAACATCTCTGAGAGCTTTGACGTGCTCTGTAAGGTCTCCAGGGTAAATCAGAGGAAGGAATTGGTCTTTGAAGCGCAGCATGTCCGGCGACGAACTGGCGGCGCAGGGTATCCCAAAAATGGCGGACTCAAAGAACTTGAGTGCGCTCTTGCAGCGATTAAATGCAGTGCTGAGATCTAGTGGTGACAGCGTGAGCCACGATGAAGATATCAATCGTGGCAAATCTTGGTAGGCAACGAGAGTTTTTTGCAGAATACGTGGTGCTTTCTTCAAATTCTCTGGAAGCGTCACTGGTCCTACGATCTGGAGAACGATATCTTGGTTGTTGCGCAGCAGGTGACTCAATTCGCCAGAAATCAACTGCAAGTCTGCGTTATGACTTGCCGATCCGGAGAAAAAGGATATCTTCTTGAAGGGCGACGCTGCGGCAGCCAGGCGAATAGACCTTGAGACCTCAAGGTTTCTCTCTAGCCAGTGTTTACTGTAGCCGTTGTGGATCAAATGGGTATTCGCAGGACTGTTTTTTTGGGCGTATTTTAAGAGCTCTTCGGTGGACACTAGAACGTTTGGAAACAGATCAAGTGCTCTCCTGTTGCGCGCCGCCGCAGTGGCCAGATCCACAGGCGACAGCGTGCCCTCCATCGCGCGCGGCGAGGTGTGGATATCGACTTGATCGAAGATTAAGTCATCATAATCGCAAGCAACCCAGCTTCCATTGGCGAGGAGGGATTCGACTTGGGTCTGCAAGGAATCGGAAAACTCCGGGCGATGAAAAATATAGTGGGTGTAGTCGGATAATTTCGATATTTTGAATTCGCGCTGAGGGACAAAGTCCGCCTCGTACCCGTTTCTGCGTAGGTCGAGCACGGGAAAGATGCAACGGTAAAGTGTCGATGCGTCCCTAGTCGGATTGCCGTCGCGCCAAGCCGATGATACGTAAAGTGCACGAAAGCCAGGTATCATTGAACTTTATCTCTTAGGTGTTTTGAACGTTATGGGTGTTGCAGTCAATATCTGTGAGCTTTTGCTGTTGAGTGCTGCAAGTCCCAGAGGCTATATGATGGAAAGTGCGTTATAAGGTCCCACGGCCCAATTCTTCGTAAGTCCCGGGTGGTAGAATTCGTCATCCAAATGCGGGCGCGCCCATTTGCTGGAGAAATTCATTTGCTCGCGGGCGGCGCGCGACGCTTTTGCTGGTGTATCTTCTTTTCCCCTGCTAGCAGATTCTGCGTGTATTAACTTGGCGTGGGGCGTCAAAATTATGCTCAGCCCCCTATCTTTTAAACGCATGCACAGGTCAACATCGTTGAACGCAACCGGAAAGCATATTCCGTCTAGACCGCCGATGGCGGAGTAATTGATTCTTCTTAGAAGAAGGCACGCGGCTGTAACAGCGCTCTGGCGCCGGACAAGTTGATTGACGCCCAAATAGCCTGCGTCGGCCTCGTGCCAGTGATTTCCCGTGTGGGCGGCAAGGCTGGAGATGCCCACAACCACACCACCGTGTTGCACCATCTTGTTTGGCCACAGCAGCTTGGCGCCTACAACTCCCACACCCGGTCGCAGAAGCTGCGAAACCATCTCGGCAAGCCAATCCTCATGCAGGACTTCAATGTCATTGTTGATCAGGCCGATGATTTCGCCAGTAGCATGCGAGACGGCAAAATTATTGATATCCGAGTAATTGAACTCTTTGGGGTAACGCAGAACGCGTACGCCCCTGGTTTCAAGCGTCTCCATGTACCCCAAAGTCTCTGGGTCAGCGGAATTGTTATCGACCACAATGATTTCGACCCGGCCGGGGTAGTCGGTTCGATGCAGAAGACCTTCCACACATGCGCTCAACAGGCGGTAATGGTCGCGAGTAGGCACGATCAGTGACACGCTGGGGGCAGCTTCTGGCAATGACCACTTGACCCTGGTGATGCCAGGAAATGCGGGCAACGAACTCACCTCTGCCAGGGCATCCTGCTGCTGGGCCAGTTGGGCCAACATGCTTAGGCAATGTGCAGACCGCATCTCTACGTCGTAGGGGAAGGTAGGGGCCGTTACGCGACGGTGGTACAGCACAGCCGGAACGTGTTTGACGATTCCCGCGCTCCCTTCAGGAAACGAAAGGGACTTGGCAACGAGAACTGAGAAGGTTTGCCAGTCTGGAATGCCTACACCAGAATTTTGATTCAAGGTTTCGACAACCTGTCGGGTAGACCACGCACTGCCGGACGTGACCAAGTCGATGCCGAAGAACAGGTCGGGATCCCAGCCTGGCTTAAGCCAAGGATTGGTTCTTTCACCTTCGGGGCCGTCTTGGTCGCAGTCGCTATAGGCAAAGCGCACGTCTGGTGTGTCGAATGCGCTGGCCATGCTGTCGACGTAGGTCGGCGCCAAGCGATCGCCAGCCACCATTCCTACGATCAGTTCTACGCCGTTTTCCGATGCGCGCAAGAGTGCTTCACGAAGATCTCCTGTCTTGTGCACAACCGACTGCGGAAGGTGCCGTTGGGCGTCGAGACTGCCGATGCTTTTATCCAGCTCCGGACCCGGCTCGCCCTGGATGATGACGGCGGTCTTGAGTTGGCGAGATGTCGGTTTGCGCTGGGTTTGCCTAGCTTCGCTGATGCTGAACCACTGCGGGTATTGGCTGAAGCCAATGGAGATCGGGTTAAATCGTTCTTGTGCGCGGACCAAGTCAGTCAGCGCATCCAATTGCTTTTTGGTCGACGGGTCTTTCAGTGCGGCTTTGGGCCAAAGATTCTGTAGAAGTCCGCTTAACCCTTCGGCATAGCAGCAGACCGTTATGGGGCTACCCGGAAGGTTTTCTCCAGATTCATTTTCCAGGAAAATTTCCCGTGACTTGCCGTCTGCGAACTCAATGGGCAAATCGATCTGGAAGCCGTGTTCCGAACTTTTCATCCAGACCAGAGCAGCGTGAGGGCGATCGGCCACTGTCTTCATGATGAGCTGCTTGTCGTGCCTGACATGCAGGGTAAGTTGTTTTCCTGGCGACGAGGCATCCCACAACCACCCGCTTATCACCAGTCCTCCGTGATACCAGATCTGGGAACTGACTACGTTCGGGGTGGCGTCTTGGTGGCCGACGAGCTGGATCGGTGCGCCAAGCACGATGTTCTGATTCGCTACCCGGGCGACAATACTTGCGCCACTGCGCAGCGTGGCGTCTGAGAGCACGAAGCTGAAACCGTGGAAGCTGACACCAGAAGTTTCTTCTGTTGGCTGGAGCTGGTCTGCGATGATGACGCCGTTCGATTCACCATCCACAAGTAGTTCCACCACGACAGATGCGTCTGGCGCTTCGGTGTCCATAGCCCAGCCGTGGGCCACGTTTCCACTGACGCCAACTACGCCGCCGGTGTAACGGCCGTCGTTTTGAAGCACGACTGTCGGCATAGGGTATGAGCTCAGGTTAGTCATGGTTGGTGCTGTAGTGGTCGGCATGCGCGACGTGTGGGTCAACTGCCGACATTGAAAGCGGAGTAGAAATGCTCAAGGCGAAGTGCGTCGCTAGAGCGGTCGGTTGCAAAGCTGTAGGGGTGCTTGCGCGTTGCAATACGCCAAGGCCTTTGCACGCGCGCGCATGAGCCGGCGCGCTTGCACGTCGGGGAACGTCGCTACGCAAAACAATGCCTGTGTTTCGCAGGGTGGCTTGTAGCGGCACATCGCTGCAAAGCATGAGGTGTGCTGGTGCTTGGCTTGCAGCCGAATCACGTGCGATAGCTATCCAGTTTCTTGCCGCATCGGAGTCGACTGCATCGCCGATGAACCAGGCGCCTGCTGTAAGAGCCGTGCTGGCCACAGGCGCGTTGACTGCCTGGGTGGCGGTAGCTGTTGTCGGCAGGCCAAGCTCTGTCAAAACAGGGCGTATTGCTGGTGTGACAGTACCGTAGATAGGCGTTTCGGCGCGCAATAAAGCCAGGCGCGCCAGATCGTCACGAAGCAATTGCATCTGGCTTGGCATTGCATAGCGACGCTGTATTTCCAGCGGCTGGATTGCGGCTTTGAGCACCACCCACCACTTTCCGAAGCGGTACTCGCGAATCAGTCGCAAGCGGCCATCTGGAGGCATGCTTGTTGAGGAGGCGCTTGAGTCAGATAAGCGGTCTTCCAGGTAGATGGCAGCTTCCAAATCACCTGACGCGAGAGCTTGCGGCAACTCAGCAAAGCGCGCCGCTTGCAGCCTTTGCCGCGCCGGTTCAACCGGATCTGCCAACGTAAACCGCACATAAGCCTGTTCAGCCCACGGATACCGCTGGTCGATAATCCGCAGGTTCTGCATGACGCGCGTGCGTTTCTCGGCGCCGAACGACACCTCGCCCTTGTGGGCAACGAACACGTTCGGTGCACCGACGTGCCGGAACCCTGCTGCCGTGGCTCTCAGGCACCAATCAGTTTCTTCCCCATACCCGCGCGCCATGTGGACTTCATCGAGAAAACCGATGGCGGCCATGGCTTTGCGGCGCAGGTACATGCAGAAGCCGTTGCCCACATCCAGCGGAACGGGCGCGGTTTTGGTGGCTGCGGCCAGTGTGTCCAGGTGCTTGAGCTGAGCCACGTCAGGCATGGGATGCGATCTGGATGGCTCGGGGAAGCTCATCAGTTCGGCGTTGTTCGAGAACGGGGTGACCGAGGCGATGTCGGGCGCGCTGTAGGCGGCTTGTCGCAGGCGGTCGACCCAGTTTCCGTGGACCAGGGTGTCGGCGTTGAGCCAGATGACGTCCCGCTCGGGGTGCATGACCATGCCGCGGTTCATGCCACGGATGAACCCCAGGTTGGCGGGATGCCGGACCATGGTGATGCGTCCGGCTTTGGCCAGGGCGATCAGCGCTTCTACCAGCGCGGGTTCCGGGCTGGCGTCTTCCAGGACGATGATTTCGTGTTTGGTGCCGTTCAGGCGCTGCGCGTTCAGGACGCTGTGGATGCAGGCCAGTGTTTCTTCTTGACCCCGGTAGACCGGGATCAGGATGTCTATGGGTTGCTTGCGCGGGTCGCCTTTTGGGGGCGGGGGCAGCGTGAGCGGCGGCAGCGGGACGAGCGGGCTGCCGCAGAGCTGGTTGCCATCCGGCAGGCAGACTTCGAACTTGTAGTTGCCGGCGGGTACTTTGATGCGAAAGGCGCCGTGCCCGCTTACCTTGGCTGCACGCAGGATGGGCGAAGCGCCTGCGGCAGGGGCCTTCATTGCCTTGCCAGCGGTGCGGCATTCCACCGCGATGACGCTGGCGGGGGCAGAGGTGTCGATGGCCCAACCGCGAAGCTCGCTGGTGGCCTGGTCGTACTGGACGACGCCGACGGGGCCGCGAGGCAGGAGCGACAGCATGACTGCCAGTTCCGTGGGGTCGGTGGCGTCGGGCAGCCACTTGCGCAGTTCGCGGTGCAGCTTGTCTTGCGGCCAGTTCTTGGCGCGGCTGCGCCAGGCTGCGATGCGCATCTTGGGCGACAAGGGGTCGACGTACAGGGCGTTTTCCACCAACTGGTGCGCCAGCTCGGGCTCGCCGGTTTTGTCGGCGGCATGCGCCTGCAGCAGGTGTAGCTGTGCTTCGTCCGGCTTGGCGGTGGCAGCGGCAGAGAACAGTCGATAGGCGGCATGCGGATCGTCGTCGATCAGACGCAAGCCTTCCCAGATATAGGCCTCGACACGGGTGCTGGGGTTGCTGCGTGCAATGCACAGCAGCGCCGCCGCTTCGTCCGCGCGCCCGGCCTCGATATGCGCTTGCATGACCGAGAAGATGGTGGGCGAAGACGTTTGGCGGGGTGATGACATAAAACCAGGCAGGCAGGCAAAAGCACGCGGTGGCTTGCGCCCCGCGTGCTGATCGACGGCCGGCGGTCGCCGGCCGTCACATCAAGCAGACATCAATGGAGTCGTGTGCTTACGCCACGCCGCCGTCGATGATCTTGATGAAGTCTTGCGAGGCTTCGACTGCGTCAGCCGAACCCACGATGCCGACTGCGACCTGGGCGCGCGAGGCACCTGCGTCCAGGGCATCCAGCCAGTACTGCACGCCGTCGGTGTCGGCAGCGCCGCCATCGGCGCGGCCGAGTGCCTGCGTGTACAGCTGCTGGACGAATTGTTTATTCGTCGAGTTGCTGCCCACGGTGGCGCGGAATTCCAGCGAGGTCAGGAAGTCCTGAGCGATGGCTTCCAGGCTGAAGCCGGCTTCTTCGGCCTGCACCCAGAACTTGGCGCCTGCGGCTTCGGCGTCGCGGCCCAGGAAGCTCTGGTACATGCGGACCACGGTGCCTGCGTCGGCGTTGTCGACGACTGCGATGGATTCGTGGTTGATCAGGTCGCCCAGGTTGTCGCTGAACTCGATGATTTCAACGTTCTTGGCGGTCAGCTCGGTGTTGTTGCCGCTGGCGGTGCTAGTCAGGACCAGTGCGCCGTCGACGATTTCAACGGTGTAGTCGTCGATGCTGCCTTGAACCACAGCGTTGTCGAAGCCTTCGCCAGCGTCGATGGTGGTTTCACCCGTGCCGACTTCGAACGTGTCGTCGCCGCCAGTGGTGGTGAACTTGTCGGTCTGGTTGCCGCCCACGATGGTGGTGTCGTGGTCGCCGTTGACGACGAAGGTGTTGTCGCCACGGCCGCCGACGATCACGCGGTCAACGGTGTTGAAGTTGGCCGAGATGTCGGCGTCGGTGTCGAAGATGTAGGTGCTGGTGGAAGCCAGGAGTTCGCCCGGAATACTGACGTTGGTCGGCTCGCCATTGGCGTTGGGCGCGGCGTTGAAGATCAGGACGTTGGCCGGGCCTTCGGGGGTATCGTTGGCGGTGCCGTTCCAGGTTGCGACCTGGATGTTGTCACCTGCATCTGCCAGGTACTCGTCGATCTTGCCCAAGACGTTGTCCGACAGGTTGAGGCTGCCGAGGCTGTTATTCAGTTGTTCTTTAGTGATGGGCTCGTTGTACTGTGCCATTTACTTGGTCATCCGTGAGTAGTGTGGTGTGCCTGGATCTTCCGGGCAGTTGCGTTGTGCTGCGTGGCAGGGTCGGACGACAGGCCGTTTTGGCGGGAAGCGTGGGGGCTAGTCTTGCTGACAATGCGCGGACGCAATGCGACGAGGTGCTCGCGGCCGGTGGGGCCGGCGAGCGCCAGTCCAGGCTGCAGGGCTTGCGGGGGATGACCCGAGAACGCCACTTGGCCGGACAGTTCGAATTCACCGGCCCGAGGGCCGGCAAGCAGAAAGGAAACACTGTGGATCGGCAGGCCTTTGCCGCGCGTACCAACGTAATTGCCTGCGCGCGTGGCGGGCATCTGGCCCAGGCTCTGGATGCGGCAGGTGTAGATCAGTTGGACGCCCTGGGGCATGTCGGGCCAGGTGACGTTGAAGCCTTCAAGGACCTGCGTGCTGCTGGGGTCGCCCAGCCATTCGTCGTGCAGGCTGCTGGCTTCGACGGGGCCCTGGCCCTGGATGTTTGCCGTCAACTGGAGCGCGATGGCGCGCGAGGCTGGGGCGGGCTGGTGTGCCTGGATGGGTGCCTTGGGTGCGGCGGCCGATGAAGCGGCCTTGGCAATGGTCTGCGCGGCCTGCTCGGAGCCGACCACTGCCGCACCCACTGTTGCCGATCCTTTGGGCGCTGCGTCCGCAACCAATGCGGGCGCGCCCTGGCGGATGATGGCTTCGGTGGTATCGATACGGTCCAGGCGCAGGTCGACGTGCGCGGTGGCATTGGGCGAGCGGTACTCTGTCACCAGGATGCCGGCGGCAGCGCCTTTGACGCGCGCAATGACGCAATCGCCCAACTTGACCAACGTGTTTCGGGTAACGCCTTCGCCGGGAAAGAAATCGACCTGACCCTTGCCCATTGGTGAGCTTTGCAGCGAGATGAGCACCGCTTGGTCACCGGGCACCACCGTCGCGTAGCGAAAGATGTGCATGCCGGGTTCAAGCGGTACGACGCGCGAGGCGACGCGGAATTGGTCCAGTTTGGTCATGTAGCAGGGCAGGGGCCGGACAAAGACGATCCAGGGTTATAAATGATGAGGCTGGGCATATGCACGCCCGGACACATGTGTATACGAATGACCGAAGCTTGCAATATTTCCAGTGTGCGGGTGATTACTATCACCAAGAACGACGGTATATAGGTCGTCGCGCACACCAAAAAATCATTCAAATGCTGTAAGAAATTCTCGGACGATATGGCATTGAGCGCGATTTCTGCACGCGTTCCATACGGCCATGCTTCAGTGGGGATTAATGCTACCTGAAAAGAGGGAGCAGAAAGGCTGCCGGGACAGAGTGAGCGCTCCGGCGGGAGAACGACTGCTGAGCATTGACAGCCGTTTCGACTGATGCCTTCCTGCGCATCCTGACATTGTGCTTGCGCAAGCAAAAGCCCGCTGTGACTTGCGTCACAGCGGGCTGAAGTCGGCCGGTCTTACCGGCCGTCGATCAAGGATTGATCAGTTCAGGCTTGTGCTTACGCCAGGCCGTCGATGATCTTGATCGTGTCTTGCGTGTGCTCGGTGGCGTCTTCCGAGCCGACGATGCCCACCGCCACCTGGGCGCGGGTGAAGCCGTTGTCCAGCGCGTCGAGCCAGTACTGCACGCCACCGGCGTCGGTGCTGGCGGCGCCGTCGCGACCCAGTGCGTTGGAGTAGAGCAGTTCAACGAACTGTTCGTTGGTGGCGTTCGCTGCCGTGGCGCGATACTCCAACGAGCCCAGGAAGCCTTGGGCGATGGCTTCGAGGCTGGCGCCGTTCTGTTCGGCTTCCACCCAGAACTGCGCACCGGCCGCTTCTGCGCTACGACCCAGCAGGCCTTCGTACATCCGCACGACGGTGGCCGTGATGATGTTGTCGGTCACCGAGATGGACTCGTGGTTGGCCAGATCCAGGCCGCCGCGGTTGTCGGCGAACTCGATGATTTCGACGTCGGTGGTTTCGATCGTGGTGGACACGAGTTGCGAACCGCTGGCGTTGGTCAGGACCAGGGCGCCATCGACGATCTCGACATCGTAGTCGGCCAGTTCACCTTGCAGGATGGCCACGTCGAAGCCTTCGCCGGCGTCGATGGTGGTTTCGCCGGTGCCGACTTCGAAGGTGTCGTCGCCGCCGGTGGTGGTGAAGGTGTCGGTCTGGTCGCCGCCGACGATGGTGGTGTCGTGGTCACCGTTGACGACGAAGGTGTTGTCGCCACGGCCGCCGACGATCACGCGGTCAACGGTGTTGAAGGTGGTGCTGACATCGGCGTCGGTGTCAAAGACGTAGACGCTGGCCGAGCCCAGGATGTCATCCGGGATTTCGATATTGGTGGGGCCTTCTTCGGTGTTATCCGGGCCGTTGAAGATGAACACATCGGCTTGGCCTTCCGGCAGGTCGGTGGCCGTGCCGTTCCAGCTTGCGACCTGGATGTTGTCACCTGCGTCCGACAGGTACTGTTCGATCTGGCCTTGCACTTCTTCCGACAGGCCATAGCCTGCCAGGTTCTGCGTCAGCTGGGCTTGCGAAACTGGTTCGTTGTACTGTGCCATTACTGGTCATCCTTGAATTTGTGATGCCGGGAATTCCGGGCTGTTGTCTGGTGCTGCGAGACAAGATCGGACGTGCAAGCCGGTGAGCGGGGAGCGTGGGCCTGGCGGGAACGATACGCGGTCGCACTTTCGTCTTGCCGGTCAAGGGCTGGCGGAGGATGACCCGAGGTGCCACTTGAATCGGACAGTTCGAACCTGCTGGCAAGAACCGGCTGAGCGATGGGATCAGGCCGATGCCGAACGGAGGTCAGCGGACTTTATAAAGGAAGAAGGTCGGCTTGAGGGCGTGCGGAAACAAGTGGGCACGAAGCTGACAATTGGTGGGGCTGGAGACGACGGCTGCAGAAATGCAAATGGCCGCTCAGAGGAGCGGCCATTTCGTACTGCTTGCGTTTGTCCCCTGGCGAAACTGACTAGGTCAGGCCCTGTCCAGGCGGCGATTAAAGCTATCCTAGAAGAAATCTCTTTTTCCGTCAAGATATGCCGCCCTCGTATCAAGCCATCCAGCAATCGCTCTCAAGTCCTCGCTTGGGAACTTATCTGAATGAAGTGACACTTTCGGCTTCTCCCACATTGCCTCCGCCTGCGGCTGCGTTGGCAGCAGCTGTGAAGTTATACGGCTGGAACGCCGCCGTCTCAGCAGCTTTCCTGCATCCGCTTCACATTTGTGAAGTTACCCTGCGCAATGCTATCAGTGGAGCTCTGGAGCGACTGTATGGTCCCAACTGGCCGAGTGACATGGGCTTCACTATGTCACTGCCCATCCAGGCAGGAGCTTTCTCTCCTCGTAACGAGCTTCAGTCAACTTGGAATCGGGTGTTTCATTCCTCGAAGCCCACTGTTGGGCACTTGATTGCTGAACTGAAGTTCGCATTCTGGGAGCACCTGTTGACTGCTCGGTATCAGTCGACTATTTGGGACTCGCAATGCAAACTGGCTTTTCCTCATCAACCTGCTGGTTCGTCAAAAAACCAAGTGCGGAGCCAGCTTAAAAGCGATGTCCTGCAGATCAGGAAGCTGCGAAACCGTATCGCTCATCACGAGCCTATCTTTGCTCGCTCCCTGGATGACGATCTTTCGGCGTTGGACCGAATTGTCAGACTGATTTGCCCTGACACCTGCGAATGGATGCAGTCGGGGCAAATGGTGAGATTCATGCTGGGCCATCGGCCAAGTTGACCCAAGGTGCGTTGACTCAGTGGCCGTCTTGTTCGATGGCGGGTGAGATCATAATGCTCACCCGCCTGCGTGAACGGTTGAAGATCAGGACCCCGGCTGCGCCAGCCAGCGATTGATGCCTTCGATATCCATTTCGCCCAGGTTGCCTGCGGCAGCCTTCAGGCGGACCGTTGCCAGCGCGTAGCCATAGCGTGCGCGCGCCAGCGACTGGCGGGAATCGAACACCTGCTGGGCGGCGTTGAGCACGTCGACCGTGGTGCGGGTGCCGGCTTCGACGCCACGGCGGGTGCCCTTGAACGATTCTTCGGCCGACACCACGGCCTGCTCGTAGGCGCGGATCTGGTCGACGCCTTGCTCGATGGTCTGGAATTCCTGCGTGACCGACAACTGCACCTTGCGCAGCGCGGCTTCGAGCTGCTGCTGGGCACGGTCCAGGCGGCTGGCCGACTGGCGCACGCTGGCGCTGACGCCACCGCCTGCGTAGATCGGGATGTTCAGCTGCACGCCCATCGAGGTGTTGATGTTGCGCTCGCCGATGTTGTTGGTGGTGTCGCTTTCGGCGTACTGGCGCTGGGCGACGAAGTCGAGCGTGGGCAGGTGGCCGCTGCGCTGCTTGGCGATTTCCTGGCGGGCTACTTCGACGTTGAAGCGGGCCGCGACGACGTCCTGGCTGGTGCCCTGGGCCTGTTCGATCCAATCTTCCTGGCGGGCCGGGTAGGGGCCGTCGAGCAGCATTTGTTCGGGGCGAATGGGGGCGACTTCGCCCACCGGTGCGCCGATCAGCGATTCCAGGGTGCGGCGCGATTGGCGCACGGCGTTCTGGGCTTCCAGGTACTCGGCGTTGGCCAGGTCGACGCGCGAGCGGGTTTCGTACACGTCGGTCAGGGTGTAGACGCCGCCTTCGTAACCACGTTCGGCCTGGCTGGCCGCTGCCGCCAGGGCGGTGCGCTTGGCCTGGGCCAGGCGCAGGCGTTCCTGTTGGAACAGCAGGTCGAAGTAGTACTCGGCGCTGCGCTGCGCGAGGTTGTTGCGTTCCTTGCGGAACTGGGCGTCGGCCACGCCGAGCTGCGCGCGCGATTGCTGGTATTGCGCCCAGCTTTGCGGGCGATAGATCGACTGGCGCAGTTGCAGGACGTAGTTCTGGCTGTCGTAGCTGCGCTCGATGCCGCGACGTGGCGGCGAGCCCAGGTAGCCCTGCTTGTTGTCGGTGTCGTTGTAGCTGCCGTTGAACGATACCTGCGGCAGCAGGGCGGCGCGGGCGCGGTTCGGTTCTTCCTGCATGGCCTGGTTTTCGTACTGGGCGGCCAGCCAGTCGGGGTCGCTTTCCAGGGCCTTGCGGTACAGGGTCAGCAGGTCAAGGCGCGGGCCGGCGGCGCTGCTGCGGCCGGCGATGTCGGCATCGGCCTTGGCCAGAATGCTTTCCAGGTCGGGCATGGCAGCCGCGGCGCGGCCAGGCTTGCGGCCGCTGACAGGCGCGGCGTCGCCACGGCCTTCGAGCTGCATGCGGGCACGGTCGGCTTCGTTGACTTTTTCGAGGTCGCGCAGCGCGTCGCGGTTGGCGTCGTAGCCGTATTGGCTGCGGGCAGGCAGCGGCGGTTGCGAGAAGCTGGGCGGCGGCGCGGTCTGGGCCAGAGCGGCCAGGGGCGCCGCCAGCGCGAGCGCCAGGGCGCTGCGCCGCAGGATCACGTGAGGACGGCGGACCATGCTCAGTGCTCCGTCATGGCCGAGGCGATGCGCTTGCGCAGCGGATCGGTCAGGTAGCGCAGGGCAGTGCGTTCGCCCACGCGGATCATGATGTCGGCAGGCATGCCGGGCACCAGCGAGCGGCCTTCCAGCGAGGCCAGGCCTTCCGGCGTGACGGCGATACGGGCCAGGTAATAGGCATTCTTGGTGGCTTCGTCGACCAGGCGGTCGCCCGACACCGACAGGACTTCGCCTTCGACGCTCAGGTGCATGAAGTCGGTGAAGGCGTGGAAGCGGATGTCGGCGGGCATGCCAGGGGCGACGCGGTCGATCATCTGCAGCGGCACGTGGGCTTCCATGATGAGCTGTTCGTCACGCGGCACCACGTCCATCAGGTGACCGCCCGGGGCGATGACGGCGCCACGGGTCTGCACCTGCAGGGCGACGACCTGACCGCCGACCGGTGCGCGCACCAGGGTACGTTCGAGATCGACGACCGCCGAGCGCAGGCGTTCGTTGGTGGTGGCGAGTTCGGACACGACCTGGGCGAGCTGGGTGTCGACGTCGCGGTTGAATTCGCGCAGGCGCTGTTCGCGGCGGGCGATCAGTTCGGCCTGGTTGCTGGCCAGGCGGGCGATGTTCGCCTGGATGTCCAGCGTCTGGCTGGTCAGGTCGGCGGCGGTGCGCTCTTCCTGGAACAGGTTGTTGCGCGACAGGTAGCCGTCGTTGGCCAGGCCGCGGCTGTCGTTCAACTGGCGGGTGACGAGGTCGAGCTGCGCCTTGCGGCCGGCCAACTGGGCGTTCAGGCCGCGAACCTGGGCTTCGAGGCCGACACGGCCTTGTTCGAGCACGGCGAATTCGCTTTGCAGCGAGGCGCGGCGGGTCGCGAACAATTGCTGTTGCAGCGACATGAATTCCTGAGCTGCCAAGCCGTTGCCGTAAGGATTGTCGGCAGCCTTCAGCAGGCCCGGGTCGAAGGTGATGGACTTGGCGTTGGTCTTTTCAGCCATCAGGCGCGCTTCCTGCGCCTTCAGCGAGTACCACTCGTACTGCAGGGCATCGTGGTTGGCGCGGGTTTGTTCCGCATCCATTTCGACCACGACGTCGCCTTGCTTGACGGTCTGGCCTTCGTGCACCAGCACCTTGGAGACGACGCCGCCGCCCGGGTGTTGCACGACCTTGCGCTGCGACAGGATGGACACGTTGCCCGGGGCGGGGACGGCTTCGTCGAGCTTGGCCGTCAGGCTCCAGATAAGCAGGCCGCCGATGCCGATGGCCAGGAACAGGAGGCCGCGCGTCATGACGCGGCTGGGGTCGCCAGAGAGTTCGACCTGATCGGCTTCCTTGCCGATCTCGATTGCTTTCTGTTCAGCGCTTTTGCGTGTGAACCAGCTCATTGTTCGATCCAGACTTGAAAGGTGCCGGCGGGCGGCACCGTAATTCGAAAAAAGCGGCAGGCGGACGCGGCGGACCGCGTCGGCGGGTGCTTAGCCGGCGCGCGCGGACAGGGACGGAGCGGTCGGGACGTTCTGCGACTGCAGGGCGCGCAGCACGTCGTCGCGGCTGCCCTGGCCCTGGACGGCGCCGTCACGCATGACCACGAGCTGGTCGACCGCCTGCAGGATCGACATGCGGTGCGTGACCAGGATCACGGTCTTGCCGCGTTCCTTGAGCGTGCGCACGGCCTGCACCAGGGCGGCTTCGCCCTGGTCGTCCAGGTTGGAGTTGGGCTCGTCGAGCACGACCAGCGACGGATTGCCGTGCAGGGCGCGGGCCAGGGCGATGCGCTGGCGCTGGCCGCCCGACAGGACGCTGCCGCCCTGGCCGATGCGGGTGTCGTAGCCCTGCGGGAAGCGCAGGATCATGTCGTGCACGCCAGCCAGTTGGGCGGCGGCGATGACCTGGTTCGAATCGACTTCGTTGAAGCGGGCGATGTTCTCGGCGACGGTGCCGTCGAACAGTTCGATGTCTTGCGGCAGGTAGCCGATGTGCGGGCCGAGTTCATCTTTGTTCCAGGCATGCACGTCGGCGCCGTCGAGGCGGACCTTGCCGGCCAGCGGGGCCCACACGCCGACGATGGCGCGGGCCAGCGTGGACTTGCCGCCGCCGCTGGGGCCGATGATGCCGACCACGGTACCAGCCGGGAAGTTCAGCGAGATGCCGCGCAGGATGGGCGTCTGTTGACCCGGTGCGCCAGCCATGAGGTTTTCGACGGCGATGTTGCCCTTGGGAGCGGGCAGCGACATGTTGCGTTCTTTGGCCGGGAAGGCTTGCAGCACTTTGTTCAGGCGGTCATAGGCCGAACGTGCCGACACCAGGCCCTTCCAGGTACCGATGGCCAGTTGCACGGGTGCCAGGGCGCGGCCCATCAGGATGGACGCGGCGATCATGGTGCCGGGGGTGATCTGGCCTTCGATCACGAGCAGTGCGCCAGCGCCGAGGATCAGCGACTGCTGGAACATCGTGAAGAACTTGCTGATCGAGGTGATGGTGCCGGCGCGCTGGCTGGCGATGGCCTGCAGGCCCAGCATGCGCTTGTGGCGGCTGTACCAGCGTTGCTGGATGTTGGGCAGCATGCCCATGGCTTCGACCACTTCGGCGTTGCGCAGCGAGTTGGTGGCGTATTGGTTGGCTTCGATGGAGGCCGTGGTGGCTTCCTTCAGCACGTGCGCGGTGGAGCGTTCGTTGACCCAGGTGAGGAACACCGAGATCAGTGCGCCCACGGTGGCGACCAGGCCGAGGATCGGATGCAGGATGAACAGCACGATCAGGAAGATCGGCGCCCACGGGGCATCGAAGAAGGCGAACAGGCCATTGCCGGTCAGGAACTGGCGGATGGTGGACACGTCCGACAGGGTCTGGCCAGCATTGGCGCCGCTGTGACGCAGGCTGTTGCGGAAGGTCGACGAGAACGCGCGATCCTTGAGGTCTGCATCCAGGCGCAGGCCGGCCTGGATCAACAGGCGCGACCGGACCCATTCCAGTGCGGCCATCAGGGCCAGCAGCACGGCGAGGATGATGGTCAGCATGACCAGGGTGGACTCGTTCTGGCTGGCCAGCACGCGGTCGTACACCTGCAGCATGTACAGCGAAGGTACGAGATACAGCAGGTTGATGAAGAAGCTGAAGACCCCTGCGCCTACGAAGTAGCGCTTCAGAGACCGGATGGCGTTATGGAGTTCTGTGCGGGGTGAATTCGGTGTCGCCATGAGTCGTCTGAGGGTGAGGTCAAAAAAAGCAACGTCGAATAGTACACCAGCACCACAAAAAACATGTCGTTTTTGTGGTGTGTGTCAAGTGAGTGTCAATGTCTTTTCTTTGGGAAAAGAGACGGCCATCACACTCTTGCATAACTTTCTTGGTGTGCTGGGCGCGACAGGCAGGTTAACGGCGGTTTGCAGCGCGTTTGTAGACTGCCAAAGTCTGGTCGGCACAGGCTTCCCAGGTATAGCCGCGCGCACGCGCCAGGCCGCGCTGCACGCGCTCGGCCGTGGCCGAACCGTCTTCCAGTACGGCTTGCATGGCGTGCGAAATGGCGGTTTCGTCCATGGGGTCGACCTGCAGGGCGGCGTCGCCAGCCACTTCGGGCAGCGAGGTGGTGTTCGAGCAGATGACCGGGCATTGCGCAGCAAAGGCTTCGATCACGGGCAGGCCGAAACCTTCGTAGCGCGACACGAAGACCATGGCTGAGGCACTTTGCAGCATGGAAATGACATCCTGGCGGGGCAGGTATTCGAGCCAGCGCGCTTCGCCCGCGGCTTCGCGGGCGCGCAGGGTGGCGACCACGTCTTCGGCCCCCCAGCCATTGCGGCCGACCACGACCAGCGGATGGCGCTTGCGCAGCTCGGCAGGCAGCTTGCCGTGCGCGGCCAGCGCGGCGCCAAGGTTCTTGCGGGGTTGAAGCGTGCCGACGAACAGGAAGAAGCCCGGCGTCAGGCCGTACTTGCCCAGCGCCGTGGCGCGGGTGGCGTCGTCGTGCTGAACGAAGTAATCGGCTTCGACGCCCAGGGGCGTGACGTGCACGCGGTCGGCGGGCACGCCCAGCAGGCGCACGATGTCGCGCTTGCTGAATTCGGAAATGGTGATGACCTGGTCGGACCAGCAGATGCTGCGCGCGAACAGCCAGTTCTTCAGGCGGCGCAGTTTCATGGTGACCCACTCGGGGTGGATCAGCGGGATCAGGTCCATGACCGTCGCCACCACCGGCACGCCGTTGATGCGCGGGATGTGGTGATCGGTGGCGTGGAAAACGTCGATTTCGTTACGCAGCTTTGCCGACATCGGCCCCGGCGCACCCAGCAGGGCGCTGCGCAGGGTCATTTTCGGGAAGTGCTGGCTGAGGACGGCCGGGCGGCCGAACGGCATGTCGGGCTGGTCGGGCGTGAAGACGTAGGGAGAGGTGCTGACGTCGTCCCGGTCATGCATGGCCTGCCACAGGGCCCGGGTGTAGATGCCGATGCCGTCCAGATGGCCGCTGCGTTCGCCGCGCGCCCAGACCGTGGTGCCGAAGCCAACCCGCAGCGGGGCGGTGCTGCCTGCGTTGCGATCAGCCATGGTCATGCGGGTTGGGCGGCGTCGCCGTGGGCGAGCATGTCGCGCAGCGTTTGTTCAAAAGCGGTGAGTTCACGCGGGCCGACGATGCTGCGCAGGCGGCTGTCGTCGCCGCGCAGGACCGGAATCTCGTTGGCGCGCACGAATGCCGGGTTCACGCGCACCTCGATCTGGTAGCCGGCGATGGCTTCAGCCATGGCGATGACTTCACGCAGGGCGATGGCGCGGCCCGAGCTGACGTTGACGAACTGGCTGCGGGCGTCGGACTGCAGCAGGCCCAGGTAGGCGGCGACGACATCGCGCACGTCCGAAAAATCGCGGCTGACGTCGAGGTTGCCCAGTTCGATGACCGGGGCGCGGCGGGCGAAGTGGCCGACGATCTTGGGGATCAGGAAGCGTTCGTCCTGGCCGGGGCCGGTGTAGTTGAACGGGCGCGCCACGACGATGGGCAGGCGCTCGAACCAGGTCGCCACCATGTGTTCCATGGCGAGCTTGCTGCACGCATAGTGATTGACCGGCGCAGGGCAGACCGATTCGTCGATGACTTCGATGCCCGGCGTGCCGTAGATGTTGGCGCTGCTGGCGATCAGCACGCGCGAAGGTGGCGTCGGCAGCTTGGCCAGGGCACCCAGCAGGTTCAAGGTGCCGAAGACGTTGACGTTGTAGAACGCCGTCTGGTCGGCGTGGCCCACGAAGGCCAGCGCCGCCAGGTGAACGACCCAGTCGGGCGACGCCTGCGCAACCGCGGCGTCGACGGCGATCGGATCGGTCAGATCGCAGGGCAGCGTCAGGTCTGCCCCGGTATCGGAAGAGCCCAGCGCAACCACGCGCACACCTTGCGCTTGCAGCGCCCGGACCATGTAGCGTCCGGTGAAGCCCGAAGCGCCCGTTACCAGTGCGGTGGTCGGCATATGGCTTTTCCCCTTTAGAACGATGCGCCGCGTTCGTTGCGGCCCAGGTCGGCCTTGACCATCATCGCGCACAGGTCTTCCAGCGAGGTTTCCGGCTTCCAACCCAGCTTGGCGGTCGCACGGGCCGGGTCGCCGATCAGCAGGTCGACTTCGGCCGGGCGATAGAACTGCGGATTGATGCGGACCAGGGTCGTGCCACTCTTGGCGCACTTGCCGATCTCTTCTTCGTTCTTGCCGCTCCAGGCGAGTTCGACGTCCACGGCCTTGAAGGCCAGTTCGACGAAGCTGCGCACGGTTTCGGTGCGGTTGGTCGCCAGCACGAAGGTATCGGGCTCGTCGGCCTGCAGCATGCGCCACATGCCTTCGACGTATTCCTTGGCGAAGCCCCAGTCGCGCTTGGCGTCGAGGTTGCCCAGTTCCAGCACTTCTGCCTGGCCCAGCTTGATCTTGGCGACGGTGTCGGTGATCTTGCGGGTGACGAATTCACGGCCGCGCAGGGGCGACTCGTGGTTGAACAGGATGCCGCTGGAACCGAAGATGCCGTACGACTCGCGGTAGTTCACGGTCATCCAGTGGGCGTACAGCTTGGCCACGCCATAGGGGCTGCGCGGGTAGAAGGGGGTGTCTTCGACCTGCGGGATGGCCTGCACCTTGCCGAACATCTCGGACGTCGACGCCTGGTAGAAGCGGATCTTCGGGTTGACGATGCGGATGGCTTCGAGCAGGTTCAGCGGGCCGATGCCGGTGATCTGCGCGGTGGTGTGCGGCTGGTCGAAGGACACGCCGACGAAGCTTTGCGCGGCGAGGTTGTACACCTCGGTGGCTTCGGTCTGCTGCAGCAGGCGGATGCTCGAACCCAGGTCGGTCAGGTCGTATTCGACCAGACGCAGATTAGGGTTCTTGGCGATGCCCAGTTCTTCGATGCGCCAGAAGTTGACCGAGCTGGTACGGCGATAGGTGCCGTAGACGGTGTAACCCTTGTCGAGCAGCAGTTGCGCCAGATAGGCACCGTCCTGACCGGTGATGCCAGTGATGATCGCGGATTTGATGGTCGACATGAGCAGTTGCTGTCCCGTGGCCTGGATGAGTTGGAAAAGTCAAAACGCGGCTGGCCGGAGTGCGACGAGCCGCGTGGGAATGGCCGGGATTATAGGCGGCTTGCCCCGACCGTGACCGGCCGAAAGGGCGCTGAATATGAAAAATCAGACCGTCTGGCGTGTGAGAATCGTCTCAATTTGAAAACATGGCTGATATCGCGGCGCGCAGCCAGCGATGCCCGGCGTCCTGGTGGAATCGGCGATGCCAGAAGGTGCTGGTCACCAATCGGGGCAGGCGCACAGGGGGCGTGATGAAGCCCAGGCCCAGCGGCGGCGCCAGTTGTTCGGCCAGTCTGCGCGGCACGGTGGCGACCAGATCGGTGCGCGCCACGATCATGGGTGCGGTCAGCAGGCTGGGAACGTGCACGCGTGCGCCGCGCAACCCGGCGCGTTCCAGGCGCTGGCGGATCTGGTCGTAGGGACTGGCGGCTTCGGTGATCAGCAGGTGGTCTGCCGCGCGGAAGGCATCGAGGTCGGGCGCCGCGCGGGCAAACGGATGATCGGCGCGGTGCAGGGTCACGCAGTCCTGCCAGAACAGGCGTTGCTGGAAGAAGCCGTCGGGGATGTCGTCGTGGGCACCGATCGC
>JAAIGF010310553.1_pt1 | contig 27800 bp, 25 predicted proteins | sample 6487441 | NCBI WGS metagenome assembly JAAIGF01 (sample SAMN13974129, study PRJNA590717) | phyllosphere metagenome | biome: pepper field; feature: multiple bacterial spot infested pepper fields; material: pepper leaves; isolation source: leaves from pepper fields | host: Capsicum annuum ... | reverse complement strand
CGCAGGCCACTGCTCTCTTATCATGCCCACCATCTGCGCCAATGCGCTTGCGGAAGCGTGGTTCAGGAATGATCTTTCCTTGAGGGTTGCGGCAGATTCCGTGCGTTCTGATTCAGTGGCATCTGATTCCGGCATGCTCGCATTCCGCACGGACGCTGGCGGCGATATCGATTTTTCTACCTGCTGGGCCGGGGCGGCCACCGGCGAGCTGGCGGCGCCCAGCGGGCGTGTCTGCGCTGAAGGATTGATGGAGAACATATCGGTCCCGACAGAGGAAGAGGCATGACCCATGGTCGCGCTCATGTCAGCCGGTGGACTTCCACGGATCGCTCATGGATCAGAGTCATCTCCCCCATGCCATGAAAGAATGCGCCTGTCTCTCATAACAGTGCTGCAGCGATGCTCATCGCCTTCAACAAGCCGTTCAACGTCCTGTGCCAGTTCACTGATCGCAGCGTGCCGCCGCGCCCGACACTGGCCGGCTTTGGTCTGCCCCCGCGGGTGTATGCCGCCGGCCGGCTGGATCACGACAGTGAAGGACTCCTGCTGCTGACCGATGACGGCAAGCTTGCACACCGCCTGACCGACCCTCGTCACAAGGCCGGCAAGACCTACTGGGTGCAGGTGGAAGGTGAGCCGGCTGAAACGGCGCTGGAGCAGCTGCGCGGCGGCGTGCTGCTCAACGACGGCCCGACGCTGCCAGCCCGTGTGGAACGCATCGCGCCGCCGTCATTGTGGCCACGCGATCCGCCGGTGCGTTTCCGCAAGACCGTACCTGACAGCTGGTTGGCGATCACCCTGCACGAGGGACGCAACCGCCAGGTGAGGCGGATGACCGCAGCGGCCGGCCTACCCACGCTGCGCCTGGTGCGCGCTTCGATGGGACCCTATCGGTTGGATGGCCTGCAACCGGGCCAATGGCGGCAGGTGGACTGACCTTCCTGTCTGCCGCGTGGCAGCAGCCAGCATTGTGGCCTGTAAAACAGAACGGGACGCCAGCTTCCTGGCGTCCCGTATCCGGTGTCCATGCTCGCGGCGAGCGTACAGCCCACCCGCGCCATCAGGCATCGCTGCCGATATCGCTGTGCTCGTCCACCACCGTGTTGTCACGCTTGTTGGCGGCGATGCGTTCGGCTTGGCCGTTGACGACATGGCCGTTGGCCAGCTTCTTCTTCTGCTGCTTACGGTAGACCGCATAGCCCAGCAGGCCGACACCGACTGCGGCCGCAGCAATGGTGACCGCTGGATTGCGACGTACCGCGCGCGTGGCGACGCGGCTGCCGGTCTTCACCGCACCCAGTGCCGCGCCAGTCTTGAGCCAATCCGAGGCCGTCGGGCCAAGATGGCGGAAGGTGTCGGCCAGGCTGCCACCGGTCTGCTTGAGGCCATCGCCCAAGGTGCCGCCGGCGCTCTTCAGGCCATCGCCCGCGTTGTGGGCCAGATCAAGGACGCGCTCCAAGGCGCGGTCGGTGATAACGGTCAGTCTGCTCATGCGTGGGGTCCTTGTGCCTCGGGTCGAAGCTCAGTGTCACCCGCCCGCTGTAAACGGCGCGTCAGGTGCATCACCACCGCGCGTGCACCTGCGGTCACCGTTCAGCTTCGATGCCAGTGGCGAGCAGCAGGTGGTAGTGGGTGCAGCAGGTGGCAGTGGTTGCAGCTGCGAGTGGCAGTGGGTGACGACCGTTGGTCGTCACGCTCCCGCCCCGGCCCCTCGCTCAGGTCCCCCTTGGCTTGGCCCGGTGGGTGGCAGTTGCCGTCCACGGATCATCGGGCCAGGGGTGCCGCGGATATCGTCCCTTCATCTCCTTCCTGACCTCCGCGTAGGTGTGCTCCCAGAAATTGCGCAGGTCGCGGGTGACCTGCAGGGGCCGGCCGCCGGGCGACAGAAGGTGAAGGGTCAGGGGCACCCGGTCATCGGCGATGCGTGGAGTATCGGCCAGCCCGAACAGTTCCTGCAGCTTCACCGCCAGCACCGGCGGCAGCGGCTCGCCGCTTTCGCTGTCCAGCGCGTAGCTGATGCCGCGCTCCAGGCCGGACGGCACGCTGATGCGCGTCGGCGCATGACGTTCCACGAGTTGCCGCTGCGACCATTCCAGCAGTGACTTCAGGGCCTCGCCGAAGGCGGCCTCGTCCAGCGCATCCAGACGGGTTCTGCCGGAAAATGCTGGCTGCAGCCAATCGCTGCGGGTCGCCAGCAGGGTGGCATCGCTGCAGTCGGGCAACGACAGTTCCGGCATCCAGTGCCGCAGCGATTCCACACGCGCCTGCCACTGGCGTAGCGTGTCCGTCCACGGCAGCGCCTGCAGTCCCAGCTCACCGATGGCCTCGGTCAGTGCCTGCGCGGCGTACGCGGGATCGACGCGGCCCGCCGGGCGGCTGTCCAGCACGATGCGGTCGAACCGCGTTTCGCGCCGCGCCACCAGCGCGCGGCGGTCGGCATCCCAGCGCACTTGGTCGGCGGTGATGAAACGTTCCGGGAACGTGCGACGCAGGTAGGCCTCATCCACTGGCGCGCCGCGTTGCAGCAGCCCGTCGCGTGCTTCGAAACGCAGCTCGCTGGCCACCAGCCACGGTTCCCCGCGGAGGTCGCTCAGCTCGTGCAGGCGCGCGCTGCGCCCGTTTGCCAGCAGGTAGCGCAGGGGATCATCCGGATGCTGGAAGGCGATACGGTCCGGAAACGCGTGGGCCAGCAGGTCGCCGAGCTGGTGTGCCTCGATGTGCGCAGGCGGGGCGCCATCGCAGCACAGGCGCCGCCGCCACTGCCGGGCGGCGGCGTCGATGGCGGTCAGGCCACCGCGGTTGGCATCGGCCGGGACACGCCCGCTGCGCAATGCCGCCAGCGCCCGCCAACGGGCGGCCAATGCATCGCCGCCCTGGCGAAGGGGGTCGCGTGCTTCCAACACGGCTGCCAGGTCGGCGGCGAGCGCCTGCTGCGCGGGGGCGGCGCCCAGCAGCATCGCCGCCAGCCGCGGATGCGTGCCCAGGGCGAGCATCCGCCTGCCCAGCGCGGTGATGGCGCCGCTGCCGGAGAGGGCACCCAGCCGCTGCAGCAGCTCGTGCGCTGCGGCCATGGGTCCGGACGGTGGCGCATCCACGAAGCGAAGATCGCTGCTGCCCCATGCTGCCAGTTCCAGCGCCAGACCGGCCAGTTCCACCTGTTCCATTTCCGTGCGGCGTTGCGCCTCCAGCCGCTGCGATGACGGCCACAGCCGCCATGCCCAACCTTCAGCCACGCGCCCGGCGCGTCCGGCGCGCTGGTCCGCAGAGGCCTGGGCAATATTGACCACATCCAGCCGGGTGAAGCCACTGTTGGGGTCATAGCGCGGTTCGCGCGCCAGCCCGCTGTCGATCACCACGCGCACGCCGGGCAGAGTGACCGACGATTCGGCCACGTTGGTGGCGAGCACCACGCGCCGCCGGCCATCGCCGGCTGGCTGCAGCACGCGCGATTGCTGCTCCACCGGCAGCTCGCCGTGCAGTGGCAGTACCTCCACGCCGGCACCGGCGTCGTCCTGCATACCGGACAGCACGCACTGGATCTCGCGTTGCCCGGGCAGGAACACCAGGACATCGCCGGGGTGTTCCCGCAGCGCCTGCTGCACCGCGCGACGAACCTGCAGTTCCAGCGATTCTTCGCGGCGCGCCGGAAAATGAGCAACCTGTACCGGAAAACTGCGGCCTTCGCTGCTCAGCCGTGGCGCATCCAGGAACCGCGCCAGCCGCTCGCCATCCAGCGTGGCCGACATCACCACCAGCCGCAGGTCTTCGCGCAGCTGCGACTGCACATCCAGTGCCAGCGCAAGCCCCAGGTCACCACTGAGATGACGTTCGTGGAATTCATCGAAGAGGATTGCGCCGACCTGTTCCAGCATCGGGTCATCCTGCAGCATGCGGGTCAGGATGCCCTCGGTGACCACCTCGATGCGTGTGCGTGCCGACACCCTGTTCTCGAAGCGGATACGGTAACCGACGGTATCGCCGACCTCTTCGCCCAGCTGTCGCGCCATGAACTGTGCCGCACTGCGTGCGGCCACGCGGCGTGGCTCCAGCAGGATGATCCTGCGCTCCTGCAGCCACGACGAATCCAGCAGCGCCAGCGGCACCTGGGTGGTCTTGCCGGCGCCGGGCGGAGCTTCCAGCACCAGGCGGGGGTGCGTGGCAAGCGTGTCCCGTATCGGGGGCAGCAGCGTAGAGATCGGAAACTGCGGGTCGTTCATCGGTCTAGGATAAGGCCGCGCATCAGGCGCAGGTACAATGCAGCGGCACTTTCCCCCTGCGATGACCATGCAACTGATCGATATCGGCGCCAACCTCACCCACGATTCCTTCGACCGTGATCGCGATGCCGTGCTGGCACGCGCACGCGAAGCCGGTGTGGTGCAGATGGTTGTTACTGGTGCCAGTCGCGAACATTCACCGCTGGCCCTGCAGCTGGCGCGCCAGTACCCGGGGTTCCTGTTCGCCACCGCTGGCGTGCATCCACACCACGCGGTGGAATACACGGACGAGTGCGATATGGAAATGCGCGCGCTGCATGCGCATGCGGAAGTGGTAGCGGTGGGTGAATGCGGCCTGGATTACTTCCGTGATTTCTCGCCGCGTCCGGCGCAGCACCGCGCCTTCGAGCGGCAGCTGCAGTTGGCATCGGACGTGGTGGCCGCCGATGGGGGGCGCAAACCGCTGTTCCTGCACCAGCGCGACGCGCATGCCGATTTCATGGCGCAGATGAAGAATTTCGAGGGCCGCATTGGTCCGGCGGTGGTGCATTGTTTCACCGGCGAGCGCCAGGAACTGTTCGATTACCTGGATCAGGACTGGTACATCGGCATCACCGGTTGGTTGTGCGATGAACGCCGGGGCGCCCATCTGCGCGAGCTGGTGAAGCACATCCCGGCCAATCGCCTGATGATCGAAACCGACGCACCCTATCTGCTGCCGCGCTCGCTGAAACCGATGCCGAAGGACCGCCGCAACGAGCCGATGTTCCTTGCGCATATCGTCAAGGAACTGGCGCGCGACCGTGGTGAGGACGTCAGACAGGTCGCAACCAATGCCACCGCAGCAACGCGCGCGTTCTTCCGGTTGCCGTCAACCCCGTAGAGCGGGGCTCTGCCCCGCTGCGCGGTAATGCATCAGCCGGGCAGAGCCCGGCGCTACGCGGGTACGCAGCCAGGCATCAGCCGGTCAGGGCGCGGCACCCGGCCTGGTACGCCTGCAGATGACTGCAGGCCACCTGCAGCATCGGCGCCTGTTGCCCGGCCGCACGGGCGCGCGCCAGCATGTCACCGACGATGTGCGCCGCCTCCACCTGCTGGCCGGCTTCAAGATCGCGCAGCATCGAGGCCTTCATCGCTGAACCGCTTTGGGTGAGCGCGGCCAAGGCCGTTTCCCGGGCAGACACCGGCACCGGTTCACCTGCCGCATCGGCCACCGCCAGGCACTCTTCATATAGGGTGCGCACGATGGCCTCACCATCATCAGTGGCGACGATGGTGCCGATGTCCGCGCGCAGCAGGCAGGTCGCCGCGGCCAGCGCGGTCAGGAAGGTGTACTTGACCCATTGCTCCTGGCCGATCTGTTCGCTGGCGACATGATCCACCCCGGCGCGGACGCAGGCCGCAGCCAGCGCCAGCACGCGCGCGCTCAGACCAGCACCGTCGCGCTCGCCAAACGTCAGCTTCGCCGGCCGGGCCAGATGCAGTACGGCGCCGTCTCCAGCCTTGGCCGCGCTGATGAAGCAGAGCCCGCCAAGCACCGCATCGCGCCCGAAGCGGGCATCCAGGTCGGCATAGTGGCGCAGTCCGTTGAGGATCGGCATCACCGTCGTGGTACTGCCCACCGCCGGCGCGATCGCCGCCATGGAACTGTCCAGGTCGTAGGCCTTGCAGCTGAGGATCACCAGATCGAACGGCCTGGTGGTGGCCAACGCAGGCAGCGCATCGGCCGTGACGTGCTGTACAGGAAACCCGGCATCGCCCAACGGGCTGCGGATCACCAGCCCATCACGCTGCAGCTGGGCCGCGCGCGCTGGGCGGACCAGGAAGGTGACGTCCACACCGGCCTGTGCCAGGCGCCCGCCGAAGTAACCGCCGGTCCCGCCGGCACCGAGGATCAGGATACGCATTCGCTTCAGACTCCAGGTTCGGGGCGAACTGAACAACTCCAACGGCGTGCAGGCTTCCCTCCAGAAGCTTTGCTACAATCACCACTGGATCGGGGATTCCCGGTCGGCATTGGGCCTCGGCGGATTCGCCGGGGCCTTTTGTTTGTCACGGGAAGCACTTGAGGCCGTAGCCCAGGTATCGGCCTTTCGCATCGCGGTCGAGCTTGGTTTCAATCACATCCCATGCTCGATTGGGCTGTCCAGGACGTAGTTGCCTCAATCCGATGGGACGCGCAACCAGATCGGCAAGCTGCAGGCCGATGGAGTTGTTTTTCTTGTCCGTCAGGACCGGCTCGAACGGTAGATGGATGTTGCCGAAATTATCGCCGCTGCAGATACGTCTGAACGCAAGTTCCAGATCGGCATCTTCGTTATGACCTCGCGATTCGCACAGGACATGGGTCAGCAAGGGGTTTTCGCCGTCACAGGTCTGGCCCAGCCTTCGCAGCGAATAGAAGATGCGCTCCAGACAGAAACGCAAGGAAAGTTCATAAGGGCTCTCGTCGCGTCGTCGATGATCTGCAAGCCGACGCTTGTCGATGACGGCGGAAAATACCGTCATCGGTGTTCGATCCAGTACGTCGGTCAGGGCCTGGATGAAGGCTCTTTTCCGCGTCGGCTCGCGGAGGACGGAGAATGCGCCGATGTCCTTGCGTATTTCGCGCTGGTGGAGGATGACGGCATCGTGTCCAAACGTGGCGAATTTAAGCTGCTGCATCGCTGGAACCACGCTGGCCATGTAGTCCCGTTTGCTGATGAGGCAGCAGGACAGCACGAACAGCGGATAGCCATCGTCGATGCTGTCCATGCCGTGGTCGCCACTCTCATCGACAAATACGATGTAGTCGCTGAACCGCATTCGCTTCAGCTCCGCATGCCAACGCCACGGCGCAACAGCCACAGTGCCACGAAGGTCAGCACCACCACGAAGCCGATCATCAGCGCGTAGGCCACCCACAGCGGCACGTCGCTGCTGCCCAGCAGGCCGTAGCGGAATGCGTTCACCATGTAGAAGATCGGGTTGGCATGGGTGGCGGCCTCGGCCCATCCCGGCAGCAGTTTCACCGAATAGAAAACGCCGCCCAGGTAGGTCAGCGGGGTCAGGATGAAGGTAGGCACGATCGCCACGTCATCGAACTTCTTCGCGTATACCGCGTTGATGAAGCCGGCCAGCGAGAAGATCGTCGCGCCGAGCAGCACCGTGGTCAGCGTCACCAACGGGTGCGGGATACGCACCGGAGTGAAGAACATCGCGATGATCAGCACGATCACACCGACCATCAGTCCGCGCAGCACCGCACCGGCCACATAGCCCCACAGGATCACCCAGTTCGGCATCGGGCTGACAAGCAGCTCTTCCACATGGCGACCGAACTTGGCGCCGAAGAACGAGGAACTGATGTTGCCGTAGCTGTTCTGGATGACGCTCATCATCACCAGCCCCGGCACGATGAACTGCATGTAGCTGTAGCCGCCCATCTCGCCCACGCGCGAACCGATCAGGCCGCCGAAGATCAGGAAATACAGGGTCATGGTGATTGCCGGCGGCACCAGGGTCTGGCCCCAGATGCGCAGGATGCGTGCCACTTCGCGGCGCACCACGGTGGCCAGCGCGATCCGGTTGCGCTGGCCGTCGGTCAGGGCGGGGGTGCTCATGCGGATGTCTCCTGGTTGCCGGTGAGGCGCACGAACAGCTCCTCCAGGCGATTGCTCTTGGTGCGCATGGAACGCACGCGGATGCCGGCGGCGTTCAGTGCCGCGAATACCCGGTTGAGATCCATCGCGCGCGGCATGTCCACGTCCAGGGTATGCGCGTCGGTAGCGGCCATGGTGATGCCTTCGATGGCGGGCAGCTGCGTCGGAAGCTCACCCTCGATGTCCAGCAGGAAACCCTCCACATCGAGCTTGGCCAGCAGCGCACGCATCGGCCCCTGCTCGACGATCCGGCCATGGTTGATGATGGCCAGGTGCCGGCACAGGTATTCGGCCTCTTCCAGGTAATGCGTGGTGAGGATGATGGTGGTGCCCGCGGCGTTGATCTCCTTCAGGACGCGCCACATGTCGCGGCGGATCTCGATGTCCACGCCAGCGGTCGGCTCGTCCAGGATCAGCAGGCGCGGTCGGGTCATCATCGCGCGGGCGATCATCAGCCGGCGCTTCATGCCGCCGGACAGGGTGCGGCTCATCACCTGCGCCTTGTCCCACAGGTGGGCGCGCTTGAGTTCCTCTTCCGCGCGCTGCTCTGCCTCCTGGCGGTTCACGCCATAGAAACCGGCGTAGTTCACCAGGATATCGAAGGGCTTTTCGAACAGGTTGAAGTTGATCTCCTGGGGCACCAGGCCGATCAGCCGCATGGCGGCGCTGCGCTCGCGCACCAGGTCGGTACCGAACACCTCCACCTGGCCCTCGCTGAGGTTCACCAGCGAGCTGACGATGCCGATCATCGTCGATTTGCCGGCGCCGTTGGGGCCCAGCAGCGCGAAGAAGTCGCCGGGAGACACTTCCAGCGAGACGCCCTTGAGCGCCTGGGTGCCATTGTCGTAGGTCTTGCGCAGATCGCGCACGCGCAGGGCGGGCGCGCTGATGTCGTTCAGGGAGGAAGCCAAGCTCGGAGCCTTCGCGCCCACAGGTGGCGCATGGAGGGGGGCAGGGGCGGTTATTATAGATCCCCCCACGGGCTTGCCCCGGCTACACACTGTCCCACCGCCGTGCCAGCCCAATTTCCCCTGAAACTGATCGACCGCCGCATGCTGGCGCCATCCATCGGCCATTACCAGTTCCTGCGCGATGACGGCCTGCCGCTGGATTTCCAGCCCGGCCAGTTCATACAGGTGCATTTCCACTACGCCGATGGCACCGAAGCCAAGCGCAGCTACTCGCTGGCGACCCTCCATGACCATGCGCTGGGTCCGGGTGAGGCGGTGGACATCGCCGTCAGCTTCGTTCCCGGCGGCGCCGCCACGGCGCTGTTCGAAGGGCTGGACATCGGCGGCCAGGTGAGTGCCAGCGGACCCTATGGCCGCTTCTGCCTGCAACCCGGCGACCGCAACGGCCGCTACCTGCTGATCGCCACCGGTACCGGCGTCACCCCGTACCGCTCCATGCTGCCGCTGCTGGCCACGGCCATGCGCGAGCGTGGCGTGCAGGTGGTACTGCTGCAGGGCGCCCGCAGCCCGGCCGAGCTGCTGTACAGCGACGATTTCCAGGCGTTCGCGGCACAGCACCCGGGCTTCCGTTACGTGCCGTGCCTGTCGCGCGAGCTGCCGGCGTCGCCGGGAGCGGATGTTCGCCACGGCTACGTGCAGCAGCATCTGCCGGAATTCGCAGCGGACGCTGCCACCGACATCGCTTACCTGTGCGGCAACCCGGAAATGGTGGATGCCTGCGTGGAGGCGCTGAAGGACGCTGGCCTGGGCAATCCGCAGATCCGTCGCGAGAAGTACGTTTGCAGCAAGTAGCTGATGCCTGGGGCCAGCGCGGACGCGCTGCTGATGGTGCGTTGCCCAAGGGAATGAAGCGGGCGGCCGTAGTCCATTCCATGGCGCCGTAGCGGAACTGCCGGCGCGTCGGCCTGACGCAGATGGACATCGCGCGCATGCCAAGCGCCCTGCGCGCGCCATCGGCAGCCGTGCGGATGCTGCCTGCCGGACCAGGCGGCGGCCACGCCACGCCGTCCCATCGCACTCAGCCACCGGTTCCGTGTAAGTTTGGTCACATCCGCGGCGCGTACGCGTCGATGCCGCACGACCTTCAGCAAGGGGAACCAAGGAAGATGTCCAGACACCATGTGAAGCTGGCCGGGTTGCTGGCCAGTGTCCTGTGCGCGGCCTGCAGCGCTCCGCCGCCCCAGCCGTCGACAACAGGCGGCGGTGAAGGCGCCGCCCGCCTGTATGGCCAGATCGAATTCAAACCCTGCACGCTGACCGGTGCGGTTGCTGCCGCCAATGTCGAAGCGCAGTGCGGCACATTGAACGTGCCGGAAGATCCAGCGCATCCGGAAGGCCGCCACATCGATCTGCGCATTGCCTGGCTGGAGCCGGACAATAGTGGATCGGCGTTGCCCGATCCGGTGTTCTTCCTGGCCGGCGGCCCGGGCCAGTCGGCGACCGACGTGGCCCAGCCGGTGAGCACAGCGTTGCGTGAGGTTCGCAGGAAGCGGGACATTTTCCTCCTCGACCAGCGCGGCACCGGCGGCTCCAACCCGTTGTCCTGCCTGGGCACGGATGGCAAGGAACTGCCATTGGACGAGGACGCCGAGCCCACCGAAGCCTATGTGCGCGACTACGCGGCAAAGTGCGCTGCCTCGCTGCAAGGACGTGCCGACCCGCGTTTCTACACCACTTCGCAAGCAATCGACGATCTGGACGCAGTGCGCAGGGCACTGGGCGTGCAGCAGATGAACCTGGTCGGCGGTTCCTACGGCACCCGCGTTGCCCAGCGCTACGCCGCCCGTTATCCGCAGCAGGTACGCAGCCTTGTCATCGACGGGGTGGTGCCCAACGACCTCGTTGTCGGCGCGGACTTCGCCAATACCTTCGAGGACGCGATCATCCTGCAGTCCGCCGAATGCCTGAAGGACCCGGCCTGCGCCAGGCGCTTCCCGGTCAACACACGCACCCAGCTGCGCACGGTGATGGATGCGCTCGCTGCCGCACCGGTGAAGGTGGATTATCGCGATCCGGCAACCGCACAGGCGCGCCAGGACGTGCTGACGCCGGACAGCGTGGTCGGCCTGGCGTTCGCTTTCTCATACATGCCGGAGCTGTCCTCGCTGCTGCCGGTGGTGCTGGACGAAGCTGCCCAGGGCCGCTATGCACCGCTGGCCGCCCTCAGCCGCAATGCCAGCCGATCGATGGGCCTGCAGATCAGCCGCGGCATGCAGTGGTCGGTGATCTGCAGCGAGGACGCCGACCGTTACCAGCCCGCCACGCAGGCTGACCGCCTGCTCGGTCCACATGTCGCGCAGATGTTCTTCGCCGCCTGTGCAGTGTGGCCGCACGACAAGGCCGCCGCCGACAGCACCGCGCCACTGCAAAGCGATGTCCCGACGCTGCTGCTGTCCGGCCAGCTGGATCCGGTGACACCGCCGCGCTATGCCGAACAGGTATTGAAGGGGCTGCCGAATGGACGCCACCTCATCGCACGCGGACAAGGTCACGGCACCATCAACGCTGGCTGCATGCCGCGCCTGTTGGGCCAGTACATCGATACCGCCGACGCCAGCGCACTGGACGCCGGTTGCCTGGATACGCTGAGCCACGTGCCGGCGTTCACCTCGTTCAACGGATGGGAACCATGATCGTCGCCGAGAGCCTGCACAAGGCATTCAATACGAAGACCGGCCGCATCCAGGCGGTCCAGGACGTCAGCTTCCGCGCCGAGGACGGCCGCATCACCGGTCTGCTCGGGCCGAATGGCGCCGGCAAGACCACCACCATGCGCATGCTGTACACACTGATGGCACCCGACCAGGGGCGTGTCACCGTGGATGGCATCGACGCCAACAGCGATCCCACCGCGGTGCGTCGCCGGCTTGGCGTCCTGCCCGATGCGCGAGGCGTGTACAAGCGGCTGACCGCACGCGAGAACATCGCCTATTTCGGCAAGTTGCACGGCCTGGACGACAGCACCATCGCCAAGCGCACGCATGCCCTGTCACGGGCACTGGACATGGCCGACATCCTCGACCGCCAGACAGACGGCTTCTCGCAGGGGCAGCGCACCAAGACCGCCATCGCCCGCGCCCTGGTGCACGATCCGCGCAACGTCATACTCGATGAGCCCACCAACGGCCTGGACGTCATGACCACCCGCGGCATGCGCCGCTTCCTGCACGGCCTGCGCGACGAAGGCCGCTGCGTGATCTTCTCCAGCCACATCATGCAGGAGGTGGCCGCCCTGTGCGACCACATCGTCATCATCGCCAAGGGCACCGTGATGGCTGCCGGCAGCGCCGATGAACTGCGCGCCCAGGCCGGCGAGAACAACCTGGAAGATGCCTTCGTCAAACTGATCGGCAGCGAGGAGGGCCTGCACGCATGAGCATCATGTCCACGTTGTTCACCGTGATGGGCAAGGAACTACGCGACCTCTCCCGTGACCGCCGCACGCTGGCGCTCACCCTGTTGATGGGGCCGCTGCTGTATCCCATCCTCATACTGGGCATGGGCAAGCTGGCCGAAAGCCGGGTCAAGTCGCAGATCGACAAGCCGCTGGAAATCCCCACCATCGGCGCGCAGAACGCACCGAATCTGGTGCGCTTCCTGGCTGCGCAGGGATTGAATGCCACCGATGCACCGAAGGACCTGTCAGCGGCGATCGCCGACCAGCGCATCGACGTAGCGCTGCGCATCAGCGACGACTTCGACGAACATTGGCGGGACGGCAGGCCGGCACTGGTGGAGATCCTGCAGGACAGCACGCGGCGCGCAGCCGATGTGCCGACCACGCGCCTGAAGGCGGCCCTGCAGGCCTACAACGGGCAGGTGGGCGCATTGCGCCTGATGGCGCGTGGCATCGATGCACAGGTCGCGCGGCCCCTGGATGTGGCCACCCAGGACATGGCGTCAGCCGAAGCGCGGCAGGGCATGATGCTGTCGATGCTGCTGCCGCTGCTGCTGACCATCACCTCGTTTCTGGGCGGTGCTTACCTGGTGATGGACACCACCGCCGGTGAACGCGAGCGCCAGTCACTGGAACCGCTGCTGGCCACGCCCGCCCCTCGCAGCGCCATTGTCAGCGGCAAGATCGCCGCCGCATGCGCGGTGGGCCTGGCCTCGCTGCTGCTCACGCTGGCAGCCTTCAAGATCAGCGCGCAGCTGTCCGACAGCAGCGTGGGGCGCCAGCTCAACATGGGGCTGGGCTCGATGCTGCAGATGCTGCTGGTGATGGCGCCGATGCTGCTCATCGGTACCTCGCTGCTGACCTTCCTGTCTGCTGCGTCCAAGAGCATGAAGGAAGCGCAGAGCCACATGACCTGGCTGATGCTGCTGCCGATGCTGCCCAGCTACGCGTTGATGGTGTATCCGTTGAAGAGCGTGCTGTGGCAGTACGCGGTGCCCTTTCTGTCGCAGAACCAGATGCTGCTCAAGGTCATCCGCCACGAATACATCAGCCCGACCATCTGGGCGATCTACCTCGGCGCGAACCTCGGCCTGGCCGCTCTGCTCTGGTTCGCCGCCGTGCGTCGCTACCAGCAGGAGCGCCTGGCCATCTCCGGCTGAAAAAGGGGGACGGAGGTGGTTATCTGTAATTAACCTCCTCCGTCCCCTTTTCTGTTCCTGCGGGGCCGGCCGATGGCCTGCGGGCGGAACATTCTCTGGCGGATGGCGGCCAGCATGGCGCTGTCGGCGGAATCGGCCAGGAACCGCGCATGTGCTTTCGCGTCCAGCATCGCCGGGTGGGGTGTCAGCAGCGGGTCTTCCCACAAGCCCAGATGTCCCCGCGCGCTGGACCACGGATAGTACGCCGCGTCTGCGACCATGCCCGCGCGTACCGGGTTCAGTTCGATGTAGCGCACTACTTCCAGCAGATAGGATTGCGAATCCACCATGCTGGAGTGGAACCGGCCCTGCCAGAGCGGTCCGCTGCGGTCATGGCGCAGGTTGAAGCACTGCACGTAACTGGTGCCCTGGCGCCGCATCGCCTGCGCCAGGCCATCGCTGTCGCGTGGTGTCAGCAGCAGGTGCACATGATTGTCCATCAGGGCATAGGCGTGCAGCGCCACACCTGCCTGCAGGCAGGCCTTGTATAGAAGCCTCAGAAAGCGTTCGCGATCGTCATCGTCGACGAAGATTGCGGCCTTGTTGGCACCACGCTGGGTAACATGGAACGGCGTGCCGGGAACGACCAGCCGGGGTCGACGTGCCATGAAGACATCCTCCCGCCAGAGCAGTGATGACATGCTCGAACGCAGAGGCTGGTGCAGCCATCAGCAAATGCAGCCCCCGAACGTAGGACTGATCGGGGACGGAGGCGGTCAATTCCAATAACCATCTCCGTCCCCATTTTCAGGGGGGTCAGGTGCCGGGCGTGAAGGCCAGGGTGCGGCGGGTGGTGACCGGGGCGGCGACGGGCTCGAAGCGCCAGCGCTTGACCGCGTTCAGGGCTTCGCGGTCGAAGGTGCGGGCCGGGGTCGCGCGCAGGATGCGCGCATTGGTCACCGAACCGTCGGTACCAACCGTGATTTCCACCAGTACCTCACCGGAGGTGCCCGCGCGCAGTGCTTCCACCGGATAACGCGGTGCCGGCGTGCTCACCGGACGCAGGGTGGGTGCGGCAGCCTGGCGCGCTTCGGCTGCGGCCTGCTGGGCGGCAGCCTGCTGCTGGCGCTGTTCGGCTTCGCGACGCGCGGCCGCCTGCCGTTCGGCATCTTCGCGTGCGGCCTGCTGTGCGGGTGCCTGCTGCGCCGTGGCGGCCTGTTGCTGTGCGGCGATCTGCTGCGCCGCCTCGGCTTCACGGCTGCGCTGTTCGGCCAGGCGTTGCTGCTCGGCCTGCTGCCGGGTCTTGGATTCGGCTTCCTTCCTGACCCGCTCGGCTTCTTCGGTGGTGCGCTGCGCCGCCACTTCCACGCTGCGGGCAAGGCCCTGCTTCAGGCGCGGCAATGCGGGCGCGTTGGCGTCCACCTTCTCGATCAGCGCCACCAGGCGCTGGCTTTCATCGAAGTTCTCGCGTGCCAGGTTCTGCTCGGCGGCGATCAGCGTGTAGGGAAGCAGGTCGGTCAGCGCGCTTTTCACCGAGGCATCGTCCGGCGTCTTGTCGCGCAGGGCCAGGTAGTACTCCATCGCGTTGTCGCCCGCGGGGGCATACATGCGGTTCTCGCGCAGTGCCTGGCCGGCCGATTCGCGCAACTGTTCGCTGCCCATCGCCTGCACCTTGCTGGAGACCGCCGGCGTGGGTGCGGCAGGCGTGGCTGCTGCCTGTGCGGCGGGCCTGGCTTCGGTGGCGGGCGCGGCGGCTTCTTCCTTGCCCGAGCAGGCAACCAGCCCCAGCAGCAGGACTGCAGGTGCGGCCACGCGCATGCGCGCAACGACGGATTTCCTGGCGTAAGACATCCAAACTCCCCCTTGATACGACGATACGGAAGGTCCGGCAGCAGTTCCGGACAAGGGCCGACGGCGTTTCCCGGCGTCGTCGGCAGATCGGTCAGGGATGCAATCTAGCATCCCGCGCTGGTCCAGGGGCAGGGGGAGTCACGGTGTCCGGCCTGCCCGCGTCGCAAAGGCGCGCCTGGGGGCGTCTACGCTGGGTAGTCTGTCGGCGACGCACCACTGCCTCGGCCAATCAGGCCGACAGCGTCAGTGTGCGGCGTCATCAGCGGCCCGGGCGTGGCCATTGCCCATCAGCTTGTCCGTCCAAGCGATGCCGATCGCCGACAGGATGAATACGCAGTGGATGATGGTCTGCCACATCACGCCGGCGGAGGTCAGCGTAGAGCACTTGGCGGTGCCCATGTTCGCCGCCGACGCCGCGGCGTTCATCAGTTCCGGCGGGCACAGCGGCAGGCCGTCCAGCGCGCCGGCAGCAATGAAGGTCTTCAGCAGGTGGATGGAGGAAATGCCGATGATGGACAGCGCGAGCTTGACCTTCAGCACGCTGGCATTGACGTGGCTGAGCCACTCCGGCTGATCCGGGTGACCTTCCAGGCGAAGCCGCGACACGAAGGTTTCATAGCCCCCCACGATCACCATCACCAGCAGGTTGGAGATCATCACCACATCGATCAGGCCCAGCACGATCAGCATGATCTGCTGCTCCCCCAGCTGGCCGGCGTCATGGATCAGGTGCCACAGTTCCTTGCCGAACAGGAACACATAGACGCCTTGGGCGACGATCAGGCCCAGATACAGCGGCAACTGCAGCCAGCGCGAAGCGAAGATCAGCGAGGAAAGCGGGGAGGGACGGTAGTGGGAGCTCATGGACAGCATGCTGCGTTGCAGGAAAGCGCGCAGCGTACTGTCACTTGCTGACAGTGCCAAGTCGCACGGCCCATTACACTCGGTGGACATCCCTGCCGAGTACCCCGCCATGATCGATCTGTATTACTGGCCCACTCCCAATGGCCACAAGGTCACCTTGTTCCTGGAGGAAGCGGGCCTGGATTACCGCGTCCACCCGGTCAACATCGGCGCGGGCGACCAGTTCAAGCCGGAATTCCTGGCCATCTCGCCGAACAACAAGATGCCGGCGATCGTCGACCACTCGCCGGCCGATGGCGGCGCCCCGCAGAGCGTCTTCGAATCCGGTGCCATCCTGGTCTACCTGGCCGAAAAGACCGGGAAATTCCTGTCTGCCAACCCGCGTGAGCGCATCGCCGCGCTGGAATGGCTGTTCTGGCAGATGGGCGGCCTGGGGCCGATGAGCGGCCAGATGGGCCATTTCAACGTGTATGCACCGGAGAAGATTCCTTACGCCATCGAACGCTATGGCAATGAAGTGAGCCGCCTGCACGGGGTGATGGAAAAACGCCTGGCCGACAACGAATGGCTGGGCGGCAGCGAATACAGCATCGCCGACATGGCCAGTTACCCCTGGATAGGCGCCTACGACAAGCTGCCGGTGGACTTCGCCGCCTTCCCCAACCTGCAACGCTGGCACCAGGCTATTGCGGCGCGTCCGGCTGCGCAGCGCGCGTATGCCCTGGCAAAGCAGGTCAATCCAGAGGCTGGAAAGCCGATCAGCGACGAAGAACGCAGGCATCTGTTCGGCCAGCGTTGACCCCCACTGGGGTGTCGCCGGCGCCGGGCAGTGCACCGGCGCCACCTCATGCCGGGCCTGCACGGCAAGGATGCTGCCGGGTTACGATGGCCGCCGCCCATCCCCCTGCCCGGCACGGGGATGGACCTGCCTTGAACCGGAATCTTCCATGCGCCATCTGTTCGCCAGTCTTGCCCTGATGCTCGCCGCCACCACCGCCCATGCCGAAAAGCTGACCCTGGAAGCCATCACCGGCTCGCAGCCGTTGTCCGGGCCGACGTTGATGAAGCCCAAGGTTGCGCCGGACGGTTCGCAGGTCGGCTTCCTGCGTGGCAAGGACAGCGACCGCAACCAGCTGGATCTGTGGACCTACGACATCGGCAGCGGACAGACCCGCGTGCTGGTGGATTCCAAGGTGGTACTGCCCGGAACGGAAACCCTCAGCGACGAGGAAAAGGCGCGTCGCGAGCGCCAGCGCATCGCCGCGATGAGCGGCATCGTCGATTACCAGTGGGCGCCGGATGCGCGGACGCTGCTGTTCCCGCTCGGCGGTGAACTGTATCTGTACGACCTGCAGAAGCAGGGCGCGGCGGCTGTCCGCCAGCTCACCCACGGCGAAGGATTCGCCACCGATGCAAAGATGTCCCCGCGCGGTGGCTTCGTCAGTTTCATCCGTGCGCGCAACCTGTGGGTGATCGATCTGGCCAGCGGCGAGCAGCGTCAGCTTACCCGTGATGGCAGCACGACCATCGGCAATGGCATTGCCGAGTTCGTCGCTGACGAGGAAATGGACCGCCATACCGGCTACTGGTGGGCGCCGGACGATTCGGCCATCGCCTTTGCCCGCATCGATGAAAGCCCGGTGCCGGTGCAGAAGCGCTATGAGGTCTACCCCGACCGGACCGACGTGATCGAACAGCGTTATCCGGCCGCAGGCGATGCCAACGTGCGTGTGCAGCTGGGCGTGGTGGCGCCGGCTGGCGGTTCAGCGGCGCGCTGGGTCGACCTCGGCAAGGAACAGGACATCTATCTTGCGCGCGTGGACTGGCGCGACCCGCAGCGGCTGGCATTCCAGCGCCAATCCCGTGACCAGAAGCTGCTGGAGCTGGTGGAGGCGGACCTGGCGTCCGGCGCGCAGCGCGTGCTGATGCGCGAAACCAGCCCCACCTGGGTGCCGCTGCACAACAGCCTGCGTTTTCTCGAAGACGGCGGTTTCCTCTGGTCATCCGAACGTACAGGCTTCCAGCATCTTTATCGCGTGGATGCCGCCGGCAAGGTGCATGCGTTGACGTCCGGCAACTGGCCAGTGGATGAAGTGCTGGCCGTGGACGAAGCGGCGGGCACCGTGTATTTCCGCGCCGGCATCGATTCGCCGCGCGAAAGCGGGATCTACAGTGTTCCGTTGCAGGGCGGCAAGCCAACACCGTTGTCGAAGACACCGGGCATGCACAGCGCCAGTTTCGCGCGTAATGCCAGTGTCTACGTGGACAGCTGGTCCAACAGCAGCACCCCGCCGCAGATTGAACTGTTCCGTGCCAATGGCGAGAAGATCGCCACGCTTGTGGAAAACAACCTGGACGACCCGGCACATCCCTACGCCCGTTACCGCGATGCCCAGCTGCCGGTGGAGTTCGGCACGCTGACCGCCGCCGATGGGCGTACGCCGTTGCATTACAGCGTGATCAAGCCGGCGGGCTTCGATGCGTCAAGGCGCTATCCGGTCGCCGTGTATGTCTACGGTGGACCGGCTTCGCAGACCGTCACCAATGCGTGGCCGGGCCGCGGCGACCATCTGTTCAACCAGTACCTGGCCCAGAACGGCTACGTGGTGTTCTCGCTGGACAACCGCGGCACCCCGCGGCGCGGACGTGATTTCGGTGGCGCGCTGTATGGAAAGCAGGGCACAGTGGAAGTGGCCGACCAGCTGCGTGGCGTGGAATGGCTGGAAAAGCAGCCGTGGGTGGACCCGGCGCGGATCGGGGTACAGGGCTGGTCGAACGGTGGCTACATGACCCTGATGCTGCTGGCCAAGGCATCCAACCGCTACGCCTGTGGCGTGGCGGGTGCACCGGTCACCGACTGGGGCCTGTATGACACCCATTACACCGAGCGCTACATGGATCTGCCGGCGCGCAACGAAGCCGGCTACACCGAGGCCCGGGTGCTGACCCATATCGACGGCCTGCGCTCGCGCCTGCTGCTCATCCATGGCATGGCCGATGACAACGTGCTCTTCAGCAATTCAACGGTGCTGATGAGTGCGCTGCAGAAGCGCGGGCAACCGTTCGAAATGATGACCTACCCGGGTGCGAAACACGGGTTGTCCGGCGCCGATGCGCTGCATCGATACCGGGTCGCCGAGGACTTCCTTGGCCGCTGCCTGAAGCCCTGATCGCCGAGGCCTTCCTGGCCTGCCGCAGCGGGGTCATGCCCCGCTGCACGCTGCATTGATTCCGGTCCGTTCCGAAGCGCCTTCGCGCGTGGCCACGAGCAGCGCGCGAAGGCGCCCATGACCTCCGGCCAATTGCCGGGCTGCGGCCGAATGCGTAGGGTGCAGGCATTCCCTGGACCCCGGAGTGCGTGATGAAGCCGCTTGCCCTTGCTGTTGCCCTGGCCATTGGATCCGCGCCGCTGTTGGCCGTGCCGCAGGCATCGCTGGCCGCACAACCTGCACAGGCCGCGACCAGCCCCGCAGTGAAGAAGCCTGCCGCGGCACCGGCCTGGGTGGCCCGCAGCAACCAGCTGGCGCAGATCCTGCTTGACGCGCAGGGCCCCTTCCAGCCGGAAAGCACCGGCTTCTTCGGTGTTCCCGGATACGACGACAAGGTGGCCGATCTCGGCCCGGACAACGGCCGGCGCTATCGCGAGGCAACCGCGAAGGCGCGTTCCGAACTGCAGGCCAGGCTGGCCAGCGAGAAGGATCCCAACGTCCGCCAGGATCTGGAGATCATGATCGCGGCGGCGGGCGAGAACATCGAGGGCAGCGAGCTCAACGAAAAGTATTTCCTGTCCTGGAGCGATGCGCCGCAGACCATTTTCAGCGGCTTGAACCTGCTGCTGTCCGACCAGGTGCCGGCCGACCGCCGCGCCAAGGCCGTCGACCGCCTGAAGGCTTACGCCGGCCTGCAGCCGGGCGGCACCGCGCTGACCACGCTGGCCCGCCAGCGCTATGAAGAAAAGCGTTCCAACAACGCGCTGTTGCAGCCGACGAAGATCGAAGTGCAGCAGTCGCTGGACAATGTGGACACCTATATCAGCGGCATCGAATCACTGCTGGCGAAGTACCGGATGACGGGCACGGAGGAGGCGATGAAGACCCTCGCCGGCCAGCTGAAGGATTACGCGGCGTGGACCCGCGCCGAGGTGCTGCCGAAGGCCCGCGAGGATGCCCGCCTGCCGGCGCCGGTGTATGCGTATCAGCTGAAGACCGTCGGCATCGACATCGACCCGCAGCTGCTGATGCAGCGTGCGCAGCTGGAGTTCATGGAAACCCGTTCGGCGATGCGCCAGTTGGCCCCGCTGGTGGCGCAGGCGAAGGGACTGAAGGTAGCCGACCCCAGCGATCCGGTGGCGGTGGTGCGCGCACTGAAACAGGACACCATTGCCAACGACCAACTGGAAGCGCATTACCGCAAGGTCATCGATGCGATCGATCCGCTGATCCACGAACACCGCATTGTCGACGTGCCACAGCGGCCGATGCAGATGCGTCTGGGCTCGGCTGCTGAAAGCGCGGCCAGTCCGGCGCCGCATTTCCTCCCGGCCCCGCTGGTCAACAACACCGGGCAGCAGGGAACGTTTGTGCTGCCGCTGGGCAACCCGGCGGCGGGCGAGGGCGCACAGTATGATGATTTCAACTTCGGATCGGCGGCGTGGACGCTGAGCGCGCACGAAGGCCGGCCGGGGCACGAGCTGCAGTTCACCGCGATGGTGGAGCGTGGCATTTCGCTGGCACGCACGATGTTCGCCTTCAATTCGGTGAACGTGGAAGGCTGGGCGCTGTATGCCGAAGCGGAGATGGTGCCGTATGAGCCCTTGGACGGCCAGCTGATCGCCCTGCAGTTCCGCCTGCTGCGCGCGGCCCGCGCGATGCTGGACCCGATGCTCAACCTCGGTCTGACCGACCGCGCCAATGCCGAGCGCGTGCTGATTGACGAAGTGGGCCTGTCCAAGGCGATGGCGACCCAGGAACTGGACCGCTACATGGTGCGCATGCCGGGTCAGGCCGGCAGCTATTTCTATGGCTACACCCGTATTCTTGAACTGCGGATGCAGACCGAACTGGCGATGGGCGCGAAGTTCGACCGCCTGGCATTCAACAACTTCCTGCTGGACCAGGGCCTGCTGCCGCCGGACCAGCTGGCCAAGGCCGTCAACGAGTCCTTCATCAAATAAAAGGGGACGGAGGTGGTTATCTGCAGTTAACCGCCTCCGTCCCCCTTTTTTGTGGCGGGTCAGCGCTGCGGCGGCGGGGGATTGGGGACCCAGATGGCAACACCGGCAGCGCGGCGCTGGGTGGTCGGTATGCCCACGCCCAGTCCACCGCCGACGTGCGAGCCGTAGCTGCCGGCGCCGACCGACATGCCAACCGGTGAACCGCTGGAACCCACGCCCATCAGCAAGACGCCGTTGGCGCCCAGTGCCGCAGCTTCACGCTTCAGGCGCGCCACGGCGGCGTCTGTCTGTCCCTGGGTACCGAAGCCCACTGCGCTGGATGATTCCAGCTGGGCGATTTCCACCGAGCCAGCGGGCGGAGTGGAATAGATCTGCACGGTTGCCGGATCGATCGGCGCACGCGCCTGGCCCAGCATCACCCGTGACGTACTGGCGCAGCCGGCCGCGACCAGCAACACCGTCGCCACCGCCGCCCAGCGCATCTTCATCGCGTGCCTTTTCATTGCCTGAACCCCTGTATTGAAGGAGCTGATGATCGGTCTCCCGGTCTGAATCGGGCCCAACGCCGGCCTCAGCGCTCGGGCCCGGCGCGAACCACGCTAGCACCGCTACGGTGAGCGCCGCGCCAAGCCGCACGGGCCCTACCCGGCGCCGACGTGAACGGCTATGGTGACCCAAACCATCGGCGAGGGCGGGGCATGGGTCTGATCAGTCTGTTATGGGGTATCGCAGCGTTGTTGTGGATGGTTGTCGCGCTGGTGCCGCTGCTCGGCTGGGGCAACTGGTTCCTGATCCCGTTCGCCACGGTGGGTGCCATCATCGCCGCCATCGGGCTGCTGTTCACCCATCCCAGCCGGCGCAGCCGCGCTTGGACCGGGCTCATACTGAACGGCATCGTGATCGTGGTCGGCATCTTCCGGCTGGGGTTGGGCGGCGGCGTCATCTGACCTTGCCGGTGCGACCGTCGGTCGCAGCGTCCCGGGCGCGGGCTGGCGCGGGAGTACAATGAGTCCGGCAACCCGTTGATCGCGCCGTCGTGCGCGCCGCTGCTGGCGTCTGGCATGTCCCCACGCAACCGCTGATGATCGTCCGTCCACGCTGCCGTGGCTGGCAGCGCGTGTGGGCGCCATGGCGCGCACGGTGCAGATCAACCCGCTGGTCGCGCCAGGCCGTCGTCCGCTGCCCGGGCCTCTGCTGCCACGCGATCGCCTGCTGCGGTACCGTCGTCCCCCATGGAGTTCTTCATGTCCCATCCCCTGTACCGTCCCCGCCGCATGCGCCGCGATGATTTTTCCCGCCGCATGATGCGCGAGAACACGCTGACCACAGACGACCTCATCCATCCGGTGTTCGTGCATGAGCTGTCCAGTTGCACGGCCGTGCCGTCCATGCCGGGCGTACAGCGGCTGTCCATCGAAGCATTGCTGAGGGCGGGCGAGGAAGCGCTGGAGCTCGGCATTCCGGTCATCGACATCTTTCCGGTGATCGACCCGTCGCGGAAGTCGCTGGATGCCGAAGCCGCCTGGGAGGATGATGGTCTGGCCCAGCGTGCCGTGCGTGCGCTCAAGCAGCGCTTCCCGGAGCTGGGCGTGATGACCGACGTGGCGCTGGACCCGTACACCACGCACGGCCAGGACGGCATCATCGACGACAGCGGCTACGTGCTCAACGACATCACGGTCGAGGCGCTGGTGAAGCAGTCGGTGTCACATGCGCGCGCCGGCGTGGACGTGATTTCGCCTTCGGACATGATGGATGGCCGCATCGGCGCCATCCGTCGCGGCCTGGACGAGGCGGGGTTCATCAATACCCGCATCATGGCCTATTCGGCCAAGTATGCATCGGCATTCTACGGCCCGTTCCGCGATGCGGTGGGCAGCGCCGGCAGCCTCGGCAAGGCCGACAAGAAAACCTACCAGATGGATCCGGCCAACGGTGACGAGGCGCTGCGTGAGATCGCGCTTGACCTGGAGGAAGGGGCGGACATGGTGATGGTGAAGCCGGGCCTGCCCTATCTGGACGTGGTGCGACGGGTGAAGGAGACCTTTGCCGTACCGACCTTTGCCTACCAGGTGAGCGGCGAATACGCGATGCTGAAGGCCGCCGCGGCCAATGGCTGGCTGGACGAGCGCGCCTGCGTGCTGGAATCGTTGATGTGCTTCAAGCGCGCCGGCGCCGACGGCGTGCTGACCTATTTCGCACCGCAGGTGGCGCGCTGGCTGCGGGAACGCTGACAATAGCAGCGACGAACGACGGGAGTGGCACGATGGAAATCCTGGGAACGATGCATTGGATGATCTGGATCACCGGCGTGGTGATCTTCGGTGCATTGATCCTGTGGCTGGCGCGGGCGGCGTACCGTGCGGGCAAGCGGCCACCGGAACAGCCTTCGGCCGCCGCACGCCTTGCCCGTGAGCAGCAGTTGCCACAGGACCTGCAGGCCGAGCTGGCGGCCCTCCACCAGCGCAGCGAGCAGGGCCGGATAAGCGAAGCCGAATACGAACGACTGCGCGCAGAACTGCTGTCGCGACGCCAGCCGGAGGCTGCAGGTCGGAATACGACGCCCTGACGCCATGGCCGGAGGTATCCTCCTCCGGCAAGCGGCCTCATCGCACGGCGCACTCCGCCACCGCCGCCACCTGCGGTGCGCGCAGCCGGTACACGTCGCTGCCCCCGGCCCTCGGAGCCCTTACGGTGCGACTGGAAACCAGCACCTCAGCGGGCTTGGCGTTGTCGACGACCACACCAGAGGTATGTCCTTCGGCCGTGTTGAAGGAAACCTGCACGGGTTGCAGCGCCGCCGTGGTGCATGCGCAGGCGCTGCTCCACACCTGCGCCCGTTCGTGACTGGCACGGGTGAAGAGGATCGCACCGTCGTCGCCCAGCCAGTCGCCGTCGATCTCATCGTCCGCGCTGTTCACTGCATGCAGTGCCACTGCTTCGCCGACCACGCCCTGCGTCATCGGTGCCACGAACAGGTCCAGGCCGCGCGCGGCGCCGGCATCGCGGGCGAACAGCAATCGGCGGCCATCCACGCTGAGCGCCGGGCCGCGCCCCGGCACGCGGCGGCCATCCCGGTCCGTCAACGGCTCGGCGGCACCGACTGTGCCATCGGCCGCAATGGCGGCCCGGTACAGCGCCAGCGACGCAGGTCCGGAGCGTGCCGTCTTCCCGGGCCTGTCGCGTGTGTCCCGACGGTCGGAAGCGAACAGCAGCCAGCGGCCATCGCGGCTGATATAGGGATCGCGCTCCTGTCCGGATGAGTTGAGCGCCAGCGGCACCGGATCCTGCCAGCGGCCGTCGCGCAGCGTGGCCTGCCACAGATCCAGGCCGCCGGCGCCGCCCGCCCGGTCGCTGGCGAACACGATCCGCGTGCCATCGGGGGAAAGCGTCGCGCGGCCCTCGTCGGCGCGCGTGGAGACCACGCCCATGCCCTCGATGCCGTACTCGCTCAACGCCACCGCCACGGGGGTGCAGAGTAGACTGGTGGCAAGCACCAGCAGGGGCAGGGCAGATCGCATCGTCCGGGTCCATGCAGTACGGGGCGCCCAGTGTAGGGCGTTCCATTCGAACCATCCGAGGATTCCATGACCGAACGCTACGCTGTCTTTGGCCACCCCGTCGCCCATTCCAGATCGCCGGACATCCATGCCGCGTTCGGCCGGCAGGAAGGCATCGCCGTGGATTACCGGGCCATCGATGCCACGCCGGAAGTTTTCGCCACCGCGCTGGAGGCGTTTGCCGCCGAAGGTGGCGTGGGCGCCAACATCACCCTGCCGCACAAGGAGGCGGCGTTTGCGCTGTGCACGACCCGTACCGCGCGCGCCACCCGGGCCGGCTCGGTCAATACCCTGCTGCGCAAGGGCGACCGCTGGCACGGTGATACCACCGATGGCGCTGGCCTGGTGCGCGATCTCACCGACCGGCATGGCATGGACCTGCGCGGGCGCCGGGTGCTGCTTCTGGGCGCGGGCGGCTCGGCGCGCAGCGTCGCGCCATCGCTGCTGGATGCAGGCATCCTGGAGCTGGTGGTGGTGAACCGCACGCCGGAACGCGCCGATGAGCTGATCGATGCCATGGGCGAGCCGGGCCGTGCGCTCAGCCGCTACTGGGAAGACCTCGGCGGGATCGGTGATTTCGAACTGATCATCAACGCCACCTCTGCCGGCCGCGACCGCGAGGCGACCTTCAAACTGCCATTGTCGCTGGTCAACAGCATGACCACGGCAGTGGATCTGAACTATGGCGATGCAGCCATCGCCTTCCTGGCATGGGCGCGCTCGGCATCGTGCCGCAACGTGGTCGACGGGCTGGGGATGCTGGTCGAACAGGCCGCCGAAAGCTTCCAGCAGTGGCACGAAGTCCGCCCGCAGACCGATGCGGTGTACGCGCGCCTGAATGCCCAGGCCAACGGCCTTCCCGGCGAAGACTGAGCGTGGAAACCGGCGAACTGCTGATGACGGTACTGAGCCTGGCCGGCGTGCGCCTGCCGGTGCTCATCGCGGTCACCATCGGCGTGGTATGGGTGCTGGGCGTGCCACGCAGTGCGGCGCGCAGCGGAGCCCTCGCCGGGCTGTTGCTGCTGGCAGCCACCAGCGTGATCGGCCTGCTGTTGTCCCTGCTGCCGCTGTGGCTGGTAAACGCCGGCAACTTCGCCGCGGTTTCCCGCCTGAGCGCACTGCTGGGTGTTGGTCATTTCCTGCTCGGGCTGCTGGAAGCATTCGGCCTGGTGCTGGTGGTGTGGGCGCTGACCCGCGCACTGCGTGGACCACAACCGCCGCGAGCGGCTTGAGCGCGCCGGTGGCTCCGCGCCAGCGCGGGGGCCGGGCCGGTACACACTGACAGGTTCAGCGTGCCGACCAGGGGGCCGGGTTTCGGTCGTGCGACAATGAGCGGCCTGATGCAGCCATGAAGACACTGGCGTGACCGAACCTGTTGCCGCCCCACGCAAGCTCGATGACGACCTGAAGGATGCGATCCGCAAGGCGTACGTCGCGCTGCAGGCCAACACACCCGGCTTCGCCACCCGGCGTTCGCAGAGCCAGATGATCGGCGTGGTGTCGCGTGCGCTGGCGCACAGCGGTGGCGTGGGCGTGGTCGAAGCGCCCACGGGAGTCGGCAAGAGCCTGGGTTACCTTACCGCCGGCGTGCCGATCGCCATCGCCAGCAGGAAGAAGCTGGTGATCAGCACCGGCACGGTCGCGCTGCAATCGCAGCTGGTGGAGCGCGACATACCGAACTTCCTCAAGGCGACCGGCCTGGAGGCCACCGTGGCGCTGGCCAAGGGCCGAACGCGCTACCTGTGCACGCGCAATGCCGCCGAGGCCCAGGGCGAGAACGCACAAGGCGGCATGTTCGAAGACGAGCAACCGTTGTTCGATCGCCCGCTGGCGCCGATAGAGATGGATGTCGCTGCGCGCCTGACGCAGGCGTTCATCAGCGGCAGCTGGGACGGCGATATCGACAATGCTCCGGAAACCATCAGCCCCGGCCTGCGCAGCCGCATCACTACGCCGGCGTCCGGCTGTGCGGGACGCCGTTGCGCCTACTCGGCGCAGTGCGCGGTGCTGCGTTCGCGAAATACCGTGCGCGATGCGCAGATCGTGGTGACCAACCACGCACTGCTGCTGTCGGCGCTGTCCATTGGCGACAGCGACAACGGTCAGCCGCTGATCGCACCGCCGTCTGACATGCTGCTGGTGCTCGATGAAGGCCACCACGTTGGCAACGTTGCCATCGACCAGGGGGCGGCCAGCCTGGCACTGGATGAGATGGCCAAGCGTACCGGGCGCCTGCAGATCCTCATCGCCGGGGCCTACCGCGCGGTGGAGAAGGAGCGCTTGGGCAACCTGCTGCCAAACGAGGCCATCGACGTAGCCAGCAGCGTGGCCAAGCAGCTGCGCGCGTTCCGCGACCAGGTGGAAGCGGTCTGGATGCCGGCGCCTGCCGACGAAGAACCGATGTGGCGCGCCGCCAATGGACGCCTTCCGGACGCCTGGCGGGAGCCCATCGAGGCACTGGCTGACGACACGCGCTCACTGTTCAACTGGGCGCATGCCGCCACCGCGCAGGTCGCCAAGGGCAAGCCCGACGATGCTGCGCGCGAACGCCTGCAGCGCAACCTGGGCATGGCGCTGGAAATGATCGAACAGCAGTACAACCTGTGGCAGGCCTGGCGACGCGAGGACAAGGACGGTGCCCCGCCGATGGCACGCTGGATCACCGCTACCCGCGACGGCGACCTGGTGCTGCACGGCTCGCCGGTATCGGCCGCGCACGTGCTGCGCAAGCTGCTGTGGGATGAAGTGGATTCGGTGGTGATGACCTCGGCCACGCTGACCGGCGGCGGCGATTTCCAGTCGCTGGCGATGGACAATGGCATCCCCGCGGATGCCGAGATGGTGTCGTTGTCTTCCCCGTTCGACCTGCCCAACCAGGCCGAGCTGATCGTGCCTCCGTTCCCGGTCACTCCCGATGATCCGTGTCCTCGCCCCACTCGCTGCCGCTGCGTTGTTGTCGGCCTGTGCCTCCAACCAGGTGGCGCAGG
>JAAIGF010222239.1_pt1 | contig 27807 bp, 25 predicted proteins | sample 6487441 | NCBI WGS metagenome assembly JAAIGF01 (sample SAMN13974129, study PRJNA590717) | phyllosphere metagenome | biome: pepper field; feature: multiple bacterial spot infested pepper fields; material: pepper leaves; isolation source: leaves from pepper fields | host: Capsicum annuum ... | reverse complement strand
GTATGCTGATGACCGATCGGCTGCAGCTGGAAGATGGGACACAGCTGGAAGTGCCACCCGCCTTCCGGCGCGAAATTTACCGCGAGCTGGGGATTTCGCTTTATACCAACGCGGCGGCAGAAGAGAGCGGGCTGCGCTGGGCGCAGCACTATGAGTTTCTGAGTGAGCAGATGGCGCAGCAGCTGGGCGGCCCGACCGATGTGCGCGTCGAGGTCAATAAAAACTCGCCGGTTGTCTGGCTGAAAACCTGGCTTTCGCCCGATATCTGGGTGCGGGTGCCGCTGACGGAAATTCATCAGGGCGACTTCTCGCCGCTGTTCCGCTACACGCTGGCAATCATGCTGCTGGCGATTGGCGGAGCCTGGCTGTTTATCCGGATGCAAAACCGGCCGCTGGTGGATCTGGAGCACGCGGCACTGCAGGTGGGTAAAGGCATTATTCCGCCGCCGCTGCGTGAATACGGGGCCTCTGAAGTGCGTTCAGTGACGCGCGCCTTCAATCAGATGGCGGCTGGCGTCAAGCAGCTGGCTGACGATCGCACCCTGCTGATGGCGGGCGTCAGTCACGATCTGCGCACGCCGCTGACGCGCATCCGTCTGGCGACCGAGATGATGGGTGAGCAGGATGGCTATCTGGCGGAGTCAATTAATAAAGATATCGAAGAGTGCAACGCTATCATTGAGCAGTTCATCGATTATCTGCGTACGGGTCAGGAGATGCAGACCGAGCGGGCCGATCTCAATAGCGTGCTGGGAGAAGTGGTCGCGGCCGAGAGCGGCTATGAACGCGAGATTGAGAATGCGGTGATGACCGATGAGCTGATGCTGAATATCAATCCGCTCTCGATTAAACGCGCGGTGGCAAATCTGGTGGTAAATGCTGCGCGTTATGGTAACGGCTGGATCAAAGTCAGCAGCGGCCAGGAGCTTAACCGCGCCTGGTTCCAGGTTGATGATGATGGTCCCGGTATTAAACCCGATCAGCTGCAGCATCTGTTTCAGCCGTTTGTGCGCGGCGACAGCGCCCGCAGTACCAGCGGCACCGGGCTGGGGCTGGCGATTGTGCAGCGCATAATCGATGCGCATGAAGGATCGCTGGAGATTGGTGCCAGCGAGCGCGGCGGATTACGTATCCGCGCCTGGCTGCCGATGCCGGAAAACAGCACCGCGCTGGCCAGCGTCGCGCACAGCACCTGAGCAGACAGAAAAAAGGGCGGCAGTGATGCCGCCCGCTGCAGTGGTTCAGCCGTGCTTACAGCTGTGGACCCGCCTGTACCAGCGCTTTACCCGCGTCGTTGTCGGTATACTTCTCAAAGTTAGTAATAAAACGCTGTGCCAGATCCTGCGCGGCCTGCTGCCACTCCGCTTCGCTCTGCCAGCTGCGGCGCGGATCCAGCGTGGCGGCGTCCACCCCGGCCAGCTGCGTCGGGATCTGCAGATTGAACACCGGCAGGGTCACGGTCGCGGCGTTATCCAGCTCGCCTGCCAGAATCGCGTTGATAATCGCCCGGGTATCTTTCAGTGAGTTGCGCTTGCCGCTGCCGTTCCAGCCGGTGTTAACCAGATAAGCCTGCGCGCCCGCCGCTTCCATGCGCTTAACCAGCACTTCAGCATATTGCGTCGGATGCAGGGTCAGAAATGCGGCGCCAAAGCAGGCAGAGAAGGTTGGCGTTGGCTGCGTGACGCCGCGTTCAGTGCCGGCCAGCTTGGCTGTGAAGCCGGAAAGGAAGTGATACTGCGTCTGCTCTGGCGTCAGCCGCGAAACCGGCGGCAGCACGCCAAACGCATCAGCCGTAAGGAAAATGACCTTTTTCGCATGACCCGCTTTGGAAACCGGCTGCACAATGTTTTCAATGTGATTGATCGGATAGGAGACGCGGGTGTTTTCTGTTTTGCTGCCATCGGCGTAATCCACGCTGCCGTCGGCACGCACCACCACGTTTTCCAGCAGCGCATCGCGGCGGATAGCGCGATAGATTTCCGGCTCTGCCTGTTCAGACAGGTTGATGGTTTTTGCATAGCAGCCGCCTTCAAAATTGAAGACGCCGTCGTCATCCCAGCCGTGCTCATCATCGCCAATCAGCTGCCGCTCAGGATCGGTGGAGAGCGTGGTCTTACCGGTGCCGGAGAGGCCAAAGAACACGGCCACGTCGCCCGCTTTACCCACATTTGCGGAGCAGTGCATGGAGGCGATGCCTTTCAGCGGCAGCAGATAGTTCATGATGGCGAAGAGGCCCTTCTTCATTTCGCCGCCGTACCAGGTACCGCCAATCAGCTGCATGCGTTCTGTCAGGTTAAATGCAACAAAATTTTCTGAGTTCAGCCCCTGCGCCTGCCAGTCCGGATTGGTACACTGCGCCGCGTTCATCACCACAAAATCAGGCGTGAAGCTGGCCAGCTCTTCATCGCTCGGGCGGATAAACATGTTTTTCACAAAGTGTGCCTGCCAGGCCACTTCCATCACAAAGCGTACGCTCAGGCGGGAGTCAGGATTGGCACCGCAAAAGGCATCCACCACAAACAGGCGTTTGCCTGAAAGCTGCTGGGTACAGCGATCCTTCAGCGCCTGCCAGGTCTCCTGCGAAAGCGGCTGATTATCGTTTTTACCGTTGCCGGTGCCATTCCACCACAGCGTATCGCGCGTCGTGTCATCGCGGACAATATATTTATCTTTCGGTGAGCGGCCGGTAAAAATGCCGGTATCCACGGCGATTGCGCCGCTCTGCGTCAGGGTGCCTCGCGCATAACCCTCCAGCTCCGGGCGGGTTTCTTCCTGAAACAGCGTGTCATAGTCAGGGTTATACACCACTTCGGTAGTGCCGCTGATGCCCAGGTCGGCGAGGTCTTGCGATGTCAGGCCGTTAACGCGCATGTGACTGCTCCTTAAATCGGTACTTCATTGCATTTTTAGGGGGTGTCTGCCGCGTGGCGCACTCGGTTGCGCAGGACAGATCGCGCGCAGTGTACACATCTGAGCAGAAGCGGAAAGTGAAGATAGTTAAAAATGCGAACTGGAACGTGACAAGCGGAGAAATCGGCTACTTATAAAAGTAAAGTTAGTGAAAATTAGTTAATTTCCGTGAAAAAACATGGGGGTATAGTTTTACGCGAAACGGGCGGCGTGGCCGCCCGCAGCGGAATCAGTGCAGCTGGTCGCTGTCGCTGACAGATTCGTTCCGGATGGCAGCAATATCGACCGCGTCATAAACATAGTGCGTGCCGCAATAGTCGCAGTGCATATCGATTTTGCCATCTTCTTCGAGGATCTCATCCACTTCGCTCTCTGGCAGCGTTTTAAGCACTTCACCGCAGCGCTGGCGCGAGCAGGTGCACTTAAACATAACGGGCAGCGGATCGTAAACGGTGGCTTCTTCCTGATGGTAGAGACGCCACAGCACATCGTTTGCCGGCAGCGTGATCAGCTCTTCCGCTTTCACCGTCTCCGTCAGCATGGCCAGATGATTGAAATCATCCTGACTGGTCTCCTGCGCGGGCAGCACCTGCAGTAAAATACCGGCTGCGCCCTGCTCAGTAGTACGGATAAACAGGCGGGTAGGCAGCTGCTCAGAACGCATGAAGTAGTCTTCCAGACAGCCTGCCAGCGTATCCGCTTCCAGACCTACCACGCCCTGATAACGTTCGCCTTTTTCTGGTGTAATGGTGATAACCAGATAGCCGTTACCTGTCATCTCTTTCAGCGTGCTGCCGGGCGCAATCTCTGCACCTTCTTTCACGCGCGCCACGCCACGCAGCTCCTGACGGTTATTACCGTTGATCACTGCCAGCGTCAGCGGACCGTCACCCTGCAGCTGCACCGTGATATCACCGTCAAATTTCAGCGTGGCGGTCAGCAGACTGGTCGCAACCAGCAGCTCGCCCAGCAGCGTTTTTACCGGCTCTGCGTAGTCATGATTGCGGATAATGTCCTGCCAGGTGTGGGAGACATTGACCAGCTCGCCGCGCACGGCAACGTTTTCGAACAGGTAACGGTGTAATTGATCTTGAACAGACATAAGTTTTCTCTCGCAGGGGTGGAAACTATTCATCACCCGACAGTTTAAATTTCATCAGATCGCGGCGCTCTTTTTTATCAGGCCGGCGATCCGGATGTGGCATAGTCAGCGCGTTGAGCTTGCGCGCCAGCGCCGTTTTTTCCCGTTTTTCCACGCTGGCGGCGGTTTCGCTATACATCAGTTGCGCTTCGCTGGCGGGGCGGCGCTGATCGCTGATGGCGTTAACGATCACCGTCCGCTCATCGTTTCCCTGTCGCAGCGTTAACTCCGCGCCAGATTCAACCAGCTTGCTGGGTTTGCTGCGCTGACCGTTATAGTGAACCTTGCCGCCTTCGATCATTTCACGTGCCAGCGCGCGGGTTTTATAGAAGCGCGCGGCCCACAGCCATTTATCAAGGCGTACGCCGTCGCTGATTTTCTCTTTCATTGTGGCTCCTGCTTTAACGCAGCGTTTCACCTTTACCGGTAAACGGGTCCGGCAGGGCGGCGCTGAAAAAGGGTGGCGGCCAGTCGGCGTCGGAAGCGGCTGACGTCCGGGCCTCTGCACCAGACGCTGGCCGGGCTCTCATCACCGCGTCGCGCTATATGCAACCGGCTCTGACGCGAACTTCGCAGAGGAAAAGCTGCAGATACCCGGAGATATGGGCAGAAAGTGATAAATCAAGGTGCGACGCGATGCCGCACCCTATCAGTTTAGCGTAAATGCCGGCCCCGACAGCCGTCGCAAAAAAATGCGCGTCAGGGTAGCACAGAAGGGCGGAGGGTCAGAACAGCGAGCGCACACTCTGCATAGTGCTGAGATTGTGGTTAAAGCATTTATCGTAATATTGCTGAATTTCAGCCATGCGCAGCCGGTTACGATGGATGCGACGCAGCGTCAGTAACCCGTTCACCAGCGCGGAAATCAGCAGTATCAGCATCAGCACAACGCTGCCGATGTAGCGCCATTGCGCCATGGCATCCGGTTCGTTATGCAGCATGATATGGCGTGTCCCGTTAGCGTCGGTACTCATACTGGTAATGATGCCGCTGGCGCTGAACGGCGTATGCAGCAGCATGCCCGCGATACGCTGCAGCTCGCGCCACTGTGAAGGCGCGTCCAGATCAAACAGGGAGACGGCAGGCTGCGGCTGCGTCACCAGCTGCCGGCCTTCATCGCTGATGATAAGAAAGCCGCCCGGCGGCGGGCTGTTAAGCGTTTCCGCCGCACGACGGGTTTCACGGGAAAAGAAGGTCGACGTCGCGGTATTCACCAGATTCTCCAGCGCCTCGGCACTGACAGGCCTTAACAGCACATTCATGCCGCTGAGTTTGCCGGTGTCCGCGCGGTGGATCAGCGAATCCCAGTCTTTTGCATTGCCCAGGTTAACCAGCGCATTTTTCAGCCGGACGCAATCCTGCTGCTGGCTGCAGAGATCCTGCGTCCTTAGCACCAGCTCGGAAAAATCATCCAGCAAAATCATGCCTGACTTCTGAATTGCTGAGGCGAGCTGCGGATTAAGCTTGGGATCGGTACTGGTTTCCGGATGCAGCTGGCGCAGGGTGGTATCCAGCAGCGCAGCGGCCTTGTCAATAATGTCAGACTGCGGCTGAGGCAGCGGAGCAGCTTTGTTCCAGTAGATAGCAGAGCAGTCAAAAGGCATGTAAGCGTAGGTGCGATTGCTCTGGTAATTGCCTGGCACCGAGCACATACCGGTTCCCGTCACCCTGAGCACATCGCCGACGTGCAGCGGCAGGGCAGAGAGCTTATCCACGCTGTCGACCTCAAGACTTTCCGTGCCTTTGACCCAGGCCAGGCTCAGCTTGAGCGGCATACTGAGCGGGATCCAGGTCAGCAGCATTGCCAGTACCAGCAGTGAACCGCAGGCCAGTACCAGATTCTTGCGCCACCGCTGGACCGGGAAATTCCTGACTTCATCCTGCAGCGACAAAAAACGCCCCTGACGCACAACCTGGCGGTTCAGATAGATATCCACTTCGGTGATCTGTCCCAGATCGTGAGCGATATAAGGCTGCCAGTGCGGCGGGTAGATGAGATCGATAATGCCCAGCGAAATGTTGCTCTGCTCCTGGTTCGATTCACCAAACAGGCCCCAGCGTTTCGGCGCACCGCGCAGGCAGTGAATATCACGCAGTCTTTTCTCACCGGGAAAACGACAGAGGAACCAGAGGCTGACGGCGATCATTACGCAGCCAGGCACCACCAGCCAGAGCAGGAGATTGCCCGGCAGCACCAGACCGAGAAAAAACAGCAAAAAAGCGCAGCTGATAACGACCGCTTCACGCGTACCGTCAGGCCGCGAAAGCTGGTACTCCTCGTGCGACTCTTTGCGCACCCGCAGTAACTCAACGTTTTCACTCTCTGCTTTACGGATAGAGGCGTTGGTACTGGCAGGCTGGATCAGCGGCGGCAGGGCGGGTTGCTCAATGGCGTAGTTAACCAGCGAGTGACCATTCAGAGAGATGACCAGCGGCAGCGTCTGCGTGCGGATCAGCTCAACGTAATTTTCATCGGCAATATACTGTTCCCAGAGCGGTGGCAGATGCACTTCCACTTCATCCAGGTAGTAGCGCCATTTATGCGGATCGTCGGTTGAGAGACCGTAGCGGGTGATGGAACGGGTAACCGGGTAGACATGATTGCTCTGAGCCGTCAGCGTCAGCGCTTCCGCTTCCGTAGCAAAGCGGGCGCGGGTGCGCGGCGGCTGACGTTTTGCCAGCGCAGCCAGATACTTTTCTACTGCGATGCGTTCATCATCAGAGAGTTTGCGGCAGGGCGGACTGATAAACGGCAGAGGTCGCGCTAACGGCGGACGATGCCGCATAGCGTACCAGTAAGTGATACCTGCTAATGATGAGCCGATCAGCATCACTGTCAGGATGACAATAAAAGTGCTCATGCTCAGCTCATTCCAGCCAACGAAATGCCTTCACGTTAACGTTCTACTCCCGGCGAAAATCGTAAGATGTGTCAATTCTGGCGAGCAGAAGAGGTTCTGACAAGAAGAAACACAGATAAAATAATGCGCTAAATCATCGGATTATAAATTATTAGATTAATCCCTGATAGGATGTTAACCAGGCAATACTCAATTAAATATCGGTATTTTCTGAATTTCGCGCTGAGGCGTTGACTTATGCTTAAAGCGAGCGAGCGCATAGCGCGCCATACGGCGGGCCGCGCAATCCGGCAGCGGCTTAGCCTGCGTTGCCTGTCGCACATTTGCGCGGCCTTCGGTATGCTGGCGCTATCGCATTTCACAAGGTTGTGCAACGTCTGAGGCTGATATGACCACTCCATTGAAAAAACCTGACATCCTCAAGGTAGAAGCGGTGGCCCGCTCCCGCCTGTTTACCATTGAAGCCGTCGATCTCGCTTTCAGCAATGGTGCACGCCGTGTTTATGAGCGCATGAAGCCTTCTGAACGCGAAGCGGTAATGATTGTGCCGATTCTCGGCGACGACGTTATCCTGATTCAGGAATATGGGGTGGGGCTGGAAAGCTATGAGCTTGGTTTTCCAAAAGGGCTAATCGATCCGGGCGAAAGCGCCTTTGAAGCGGCCGACCGGGAACTCAAAGAAGAGGCTGGCTACGGCGCGACCCGTCTTGAAGCCCTTGGCAAGCTCACCATGGCACCCTCTTACTTCTCCAGCAAAATGAATATCGTGGTGGCTGAAGGGCTCTATGAAGAGAAGCTGGAAGGGGATGAGCCGGAGCCGCTGGTGGTACGGCGCTGGCCGCTGAAGAACCTGCTGGCGCTGCTGGAAGAACCCGACTTCAGCGAAGCGCGTAACGTCAGTGCGCTGTTTCTGGTGCGCGAATGGCTGGTAAAACAGGGCCGGCTTGATTACTGAATAAAAAAGGCGCCCGCAGGCGCCTGTTTATCAGAACAGTTCGTGGCTTTCGCCATTGTCCATAATGGTTGTGCCGACGTCGTGCACGCTATATTCCACCGGCTGCGTGCCGTCAATGAAATACTCCTGACGCGTATTGCCACCACCGTTAGCCAGTTTGCCGGTTGCCCGGTCAATAGTCACGGTGACCACGCCTTCCGGCGGCGTCAGCGGCTGCACCGGTACGCCCTCCAGCGCAGATTTCATATAGTCATCCCACGCCGGCTGCGCGCTCTTGGCTCCGCCCTCGTAACCGGAAATCTGATCCGGAATCGCACCTGATACGGTTGAACGTCCCAGCGCGCGTGAATCATCAAAGCCAATCCAGACCGACGTCACCACACCCGGGCCATAGCCGGAGAACCAGGCATCTTTAGAGCTGTTTGTCGTACCGGTTTTTCCGCCAATATCATTTCGCTTCAGATCGCGTCCGGCACGCCAGCCGGTACCCATCCAGCCCGGCTCGCCAAAGATATTGGAGTTAAGCGCGCTTTTGATCAGGAAAGAGAGCGGGGTATTAATCACGTGCGGCGCATACTGCTGATCGCCTGCTGGCTGCGGCTGTGCCGGAACCTGCTCCAGCGCTGGCTGTGGCACCGTCTGATTCTTCGACTCATCAGAGGTGGCGACGTTCTCCACGCTCTCTTCATTCAGGGCAACTGACTTCTTCGTATCACCATAGATCACCGGCAGATTACACTGCGGACAGGCAATCTTAGGCTTTGTTTCAAAAATCACGCCTCCCTGCTCATCCTCAATGCGGGTGATGAAATAGGGGTCAACCAGGAAACCGCCGTTTGCCATGACCGCATAGCCACGCGCCACTTGCAGTGGGGTGAATGAAGCCGCACCCAGCGCCAGCGACTCGGTATGAATAATATTTTGCGCCGGGAAGCCAAAGCGCTGCAGATATTCCGCAGCATAATCGACGCCCATCGCGCGCATGGCGCGTACCATCACCACGTTTTTAGACTCTCCCAGCCCCTGCCGTAAACGGATAGGACCAGCATAGGTTGGCGGCGAGTTTTTAGGCCGCCAGTCTGCGCCTGCGCCGGCGTCCCAGCGGGAAATCGGCACATCGTTGAGGATAGAAGCCAGCGTCAGACCACGATCCATAGCGGCGGTATAGAGGAAAGGCTTGATGTTCGATCCCACCTGGCGCAGCGCCTGGGTGGCACGGTTAAACATGCTCTGATTGAAATCGAATCCGCCCACCAGCGCGCGCACTGCGCCATCTTCCGGATTCAGCGACACCAGCGCAGAGTTCACCAGCGGTACCTGACCCAGCCACCACTCATCGCCCACTTTACGTACCCAGATCTGCTGACCAGCCTGCAGCACCTGCGTGATACTGCGCGGCGTCGGGCCCTGCAGCGTGTCTGATTTATAAGGGCGCGCCCAGCGCACGCCGGAGAGTTTCAGCGCGACCGTGCTGCCATCTTTCAGTAAGGCCGTGGCCTCCTGAGCGCTGGCGCTGGTCACCACTGCGGCATTCAGCGGTCCGTAGGCGGGCAGTGTTTTCAGCGTTTTAAGAATACGCGGCTGATCCCAGCTGGTCTCGCCCACTTTCCATAACACGGCGGTCGGGCCGCGATAGCCGTGGCGCATATCATAAGCCATAACGTTATTACGCACCGCCTGCTGCGCCGCCTCCTGCAGGCGACGGGTTACGGTGGTATACACCTTGTAGCCGTCGTCATAGGCGCGATCGCCGTAACGTTTCACCATCTCCTGACGCACCATTTCACTGAGATAAGGGGCAGAAAAGGCGATCTCAGGACCGTGATAGCTGGCGGTCAGCGGCGTATTACGGGCCTCTTCATACTGCTGCTGTGTGATGTCGTTCTGATCCAGCATGCGCGCCAGCACCACATTACGACGCGCCAGTGCCCGGCTGTGCGAATAGAGCGGGTTGAAGGTTGAGGGCGCTTTCGGCAGGCCAGCGATCATCGCCATTTCACTCAGCGACAGCTGATCGACCGTTTTACCGAAATAGACCTGCGCCGCCGCGCCAACGCCATACGCGCGATAGCCGAGATAGATTTTATTGAGGTAAAGCTCAAGGATCTCATCTTTGCTCAGCAGCTGCTCAATGCGGATGGCCAGGAACGCTTCCTTGATTTTACGCATCAGCGTACGTTCAGGGCTCAGAAAGAAGTTACGCGCCAGCTGCTGAGTAATCGTACTGGCACCCTGCGACGCATGGCCTGACATCAGCGCGATGCTGGCGGCACGGAAAATCCCCACCGGATCGACGCCGTGATGCTCATAAAAGCGGCTATCTTCGGTCGCGATAAATGCTTTGATCAGCTCTGGCGGCATCTGCTTCAGCGTCAGCGGTACGCGGCGTTTTTCACCATACTGGGCGATCAGCTCGCCATCGGCGCTGTAAACCTGCATCGGCGTCTGCAAACGCACATCTTTCAATGTGTTCACATCGGGCAGCTGCGGCTCTATATACTTGTACAAGCCATAAACCGTACCGGCTCCCAGCAAAATGCAACACACTGCAAGAATCAATAAATACTTTACGAACTTCACCTGAGAATTCCCATCTGTTGGCGTTTGGGCAGTTTATAAACAATCGCGCGGTAGTATAAAGGCAAGCCTGACGCTTTGATATACCCGTCATTTGCCTGTCATTCAGCATAGCCGGGTTTAGCGTTTACCTTTGATGATAAGGAGATCGCGCGTATGGCTTTTCAGCGCTGGCAAATTGGACTGGATATTCAGAACAGGCACCTGTGTGCGCTGGGTATTGAACGCCGTCGTCATGGCTGGCAGCTGCGACACTGGTGGCAGCAAGCGCTGCCGCACGATACGTTACGCAACGGCGTGTTGCAAAGCTCGCCGCTGTTACAGGAGATGTTAGCGTCGTGGCGGCGGCAGCTGCCGGCGCAGTTTTCCCTGCGCGTTGGCCTGCCGCCACAGCTGGTTCTGCAGCGGACCTTGCCGCTGCCCGACACCTCGCTGCGCGAACCCGCTTTAAATCGTTATGTCACTGCCGCCGCCCGTACCCTCTTTCCGGTGGAAACCGCGCTGCTGGCGTTTGACTATCAGTGTGACGCGGCTGAAAACAGGCTGCAGGTTACGGCGGCACGGCGGGACGTAATGGCGCAATGGCTGCAGCCGCTGCAGCAGGCGGGTCTGGAGCCTGACATCTTTGAACTGAGCACGCAGGCCCTGATGCAGGTCGCACAGCAGCTGCCGCTTGCCCCCCATACGCTGCTGATCCACCCGGCAGGCGAGCACGGGTTCTGGGTGTTTAATGATGGCGCGCTGCGCTGCGGGAGCGTCACAGGCGCGCTCGATGCAGACACTGTTACACAGCTCTTTCCGCAGGTATCGGACTCGCTTTGTACCTCTTCGTCAGCCCTGACCACACTACAGGCGAAGCTGTGCCTGCCGCTCTCATTATTACGCTACCAGCAGCCGCCTCTGCCCGCACAGCAGGGCGACTTTACGCTGGCGCTGGGACTGGCGCTGCGTCCCGGAGACAGCTCATGCTAAGGGTTAATCTGCTGCCGTGGCGTGAGCGGCAGTGGCAGAAGTGCTGCCGGCAGACGAAATATCTGCTGATTACCGCGTTAACGCTGCCGCTGCTCGTTGCGCTGGTGCTGGGAGGATATAGCAGACAGCAGCTGACTCAGGCTGAAAGCGCGACAGAACAGGCCCGGCAGCGACTGCTCGCGCTGCGGCACCTGCGCACGCAACAGCAATCACTGCTGCAGGCGCGCGACAGGCTGCTGGACTTACAGCAGCAGCGTCAGCAGGTGGCGCTGCAGTATCAGCATTGGCAACGTTTCTGGCAGCAGCTGCCGGGGTTGCTGCCGGATGCATTGTGGCTGGAGCGTATCGATCGTCAGCAGCAGCTGCTGCGCGTCGAAGGGTGGAGTGACAGCGTGGCTGCGGTGAGCGAGCTGCGCCATCGGTTGCTGGCACAGCCGCTGTTTGCCGCCGTCAGGCAGAGGGCGATAACCCGGCAGTCCGATGGCCGATACCGCTTCACGCTGCAGGCGCGGATGCGGGAGCCGCGCAATGAATGAGCTGATGTGGCGCTATGCGCTGTGGCCTTTTGCCTGGCGTGCCGGTTGCAGCACGCTGGTTGCCGCAGCCGTGCTGCTGCTGCTCTGGCTGCTGCTGCTGCAACCCCAGCAGCAGGCGCTGGCACAGCAGCGGACAGCGCTGACAGCGCTGTCCGCGCAGCAAAGCCAGCTGCAGCAGGCGCTGCAGCCGTCAGTCGCCACGCTTACGCAGGAGATCGCTATGTTACAGATGCCGCAGCGCGGCAGCGCGGCCAGCGCATCGCTGGAGCAGCTGGTGAACACGCGTGGCGCGCAGCTGCAAAACTGGCAGCCGCAGGCTCAGCCATCAGAACTGGTGCTGCAGCTGGAGTGGCGTGAATTTATGCCGCTGTTCAGTGAGCTGGCCGGAACCGCTCAGCCGGTACCGCAGCGTTTTTCACTGCGGTCCGGCGCGCGTCTGCTGACGGCAGAGCTGTGGCTGGAGCAATCCGATGCGGAGTAGCGCGCTGCTGTGCCTGCTGCTCTGGGTCGGTGCCGTCGCAGCACGCAATCCTTTCGTCCCTCTTACCACCCGCGCCTGCGAACCGCCTGCCGCCACGCCGCAGAACTGGCGTCTGCAGGGCGTGGCAGGTCGCGCACCCCACTTTGTCGCCTGGGTAATATCGCCCGAGGGGAAAAGCTACCGGCTGGAGCCATCCATTCCTTTTCCGGTTTATCCCTGGCAGGTCGCGGGGATAACCGCGCGCACGCTGACGTTAACCGCGCCGCGCCGCTGTGTGAAGCAACAGATCGTTTGGGTAATTAAAGGAGGCTTTTATGAAACGGATCGTGATGCTGCTGGGGCTTATGTTAAGCACCCCGCTGCAGGCGCAGACCAGCACGCTGAGCCTGGTATTTGACGATGCGCCGGTAGAGCGCATTCTGCAGGCGCTGGCGGATTATCAGCAGACTAATCTGCTGATTGCGCCCGGGGTTGAGGGACGACTGTCGCTGCGCCTGGAGAAGGTAAGCGCAGAGCATGCCCTGTCGCTGATTTCCCGCCTGACCGATCTTGTTCTGATAGAAGAGGAGGGGGTGCTGCTGGTCTATCCGCAAAGCTGGCAGCAGCGTCAGATGCAGCGGGTCCGGCAGGAGCAGGAAGATAAACAGGCGCAGCGGACGCTGGAGCAGCGCACCGTTACGCTTCATTATGCCAGCGCCAGCGATATTCACCGCAGCCTGCAGGGAGAGCCTTCACTGATGTCAGCACGCGGGAGCGTCACGGTCGATAGCCGTACTAACTCACTGCTGCTGCGCGACACGGCACCGGCTCTGGAAAGCACGACGCGCTGGATCAAAGCCCTCGACCGGCCGCTGGAGCAGGTGGAGCTGCAGGCGCATATCGTGACGCTTAACGAAGAGCATCTGCGTGAACTGGGCGTCAGCTGGCAGCTCTCTCCGGCAGATGCGGTAGCGGCGACGCTGCGCAATCCGCAGCTTAGCCTGCCGCTGGCGGTCAGTACGCCAGCACTGCGCGCCGGGGTGACGCTGGGTAAAATGAGCGGTGAATTGCTGAATCTTGAGCTGAGCGCGCTGGAGCAGGAGAATCAGATCGATATCATCGCCAGCCCGCGGCTCTTTACTGCGCATCAGCAGACGGCCACCATCAAACAGGGCACCGAAATTCCGTACGAGGTGAAGTCAGGCAACAGCGGTGCGACGGCAATCGAGTTCAAAGAGGCGGTGCTGGGTATGGAGGTCACTCCCACGGTTCTGGGCAACGGTCGCATTCAGCTGCGGCTGCGGCTGAGCCAGAACATGCCTGGCCGCAGCCTGACGCTGGGAGAGAACCAGGTGCTGAGCATTGAAAAGCAGGAAATTGAGACGCAGGTGACGCTGCGTGATGGCGAAACGCTGGCGCTGGGCGGCATTTTTCAGCAGCAGCGCACGCAGAGTGAAAAGCGCGTGCCGTGGCTGGGAGAAGTGCCGCTGCTGGGCGCGCTGTTCCGGCAGCAGCTGCAGGAGCAGAAAAAACGTGAGCTGGTTATCTTTATTACCCCCAGACTGGTCAGGGAAGCAGCGCTTTCTGCCGGATAAAGCGGAAAATTCGTTCTGTAGTGCCGTGCGCGTTGACGCCAGAGAGGAATTAGCTTACAAGGTTTAGCGATTTTAAAACGGTGTAGCGGTACGCGGCAGGATAATCTTCCGACGGGCGTCAGTCACAAGCGATACTGGCGTCAAAAAAGAAATATGCCAGCATAAAGTGGGCAGCAGCAAGCAGATAAAGGGCCGTTTTCAGCGCTAATATCAGCCGATGATAAGCACCGGCAACCCCCGGCCTGCGCAGCTGTAGCCCGTTTAATGAAGGCACGTAAGGAAGAGCGTTACCGTCTCGCGAACCAAAGACCATACCTGTGTGCAGGTTGCCGGAGGCGATTTATTCGGTTGCCAAACGGCCATGAGTGTTGAGATAATTTTCTATCTGACTCTTGCTAATGCTTATGAGGTCTCAGTTCCTGTCCCGCCAGCAACGCGCTGAACGCGGGGTATCATCAACGAATTCTTAGTAATACCGACAAAATGGCAGAGAAACGCAATATCTTTCTGGTTGGGCCGATGGGTGCCGGCAAAAGCACTATTGGTCGTCAGTTAGCTCAGCAACTCAATATGGAATTTTTCGATTCCGATCAGGAAATTGAGCGACGTACCGGAGCGGATGTAGGCTGGGTATTTGATGTGGAAGGCGAAGCTGGTTTCCGCGATCGCGAAGAAAAAATCATTAACGAGCTGACCGAGAAACAAGGCATCGTACTGGCGACCGGCGGCGGTTCCGTCAAATCCCGTGAAACGCGCAATCGTCTCTCCGCCCGCGGCGTGGTTGTCTATCTGGAAACCACCATCGAAAAGCAGCTTGCCCGCACGCAGCGCGATAAAAAGCGCCCGCTGCTGCAGGTTGATGAACCGCCTCGTGAAGTGCTCGAAGCACTGGCAGATGAACGCAATCCGCTTTATGAAGAGATCGCTGACGTCACTATTCGCACTGATGATCAAAGTGCCAAAGTGGTCGCCAATCAGATCATCAACATGCTGGAAAAAAATTAATCCAGCATCCTGAGGGCTCAGCAACAGGTATCGGTCATCATGGAGAAGATCACTGTCTCACTGGGGGATCGTAGTTACCCCATTACCATTGCTGCCGGATTGTTTAAGGATCCGGCTTCTTTTTGGCCGCTGAAGGCAGGCGATCGCGCCATGCTGGTAACCAACCAGACGCTGGCCCCGCTCTATCTCGGGAAAGTCGCAACGCTGCTGACCCAGGCGGGCATCCATGTTGATCAGGTGATTTTGCCTGACGGTGAGCAGTATAAAACGCTGACCGTCATGGATGAGGTCTTTACCGCGCTGCTGCAGAAGCCGCACGGCCGCGACACCACGCTGATTGCGCTGGGTGGCGGCGTGATTGGCGATCTCACCGGATTTGCCGCTGCCAGCTATCAGCGCGGCGTCCGATTTATTCAGGTGCCCACCACGCTGCTGGCGCAGGTTGACTCGTCAGTAGGCGGAAAAACCGCCGTCAATCATCCGCTCGGTAAAAACATGATTGGCGCGTTTTATCAGCCCGCCTCGGTGGTCATCGACACGGATTGTCTCTCCACGCTACCGCCGCGCGAGCTGGCGTCTGGCCTGGCAGAGGTGATCAAATACGGCATTATTCTGGACGGTGAATTCTTCCACTGGCTGGAGCAAAATCTTGATGCGCTGCTGGCGCTGGATGCGCGCGCAATCGCCTGGTGTATTCGCCGCTGCTGCGAGCTGAAAGCGGAAGTGGTTGCTGCCGACGAGCGTGAAAACGGCCAGCGTGCGCTGCTCAATCTGGGCCATACGTTTGGTCATGCGATTGAAGCGCATATGGGCTATGGCAACTGGCTACATGGCGAAGCCGTGGCCGCAGGTATGGTGATGGCCGCGCGTACGGCGCAACGGCTGGGGCAATTTACCGCAGCAGAGAGCGAACGCGTGATTGCGCTGCTGCAGCGTGCTGGCTTGCCGGTAACCGGTCCCGCTGAGATGACAGCTGAAGCGTATCTGCCGCACATGATGCGCGACAAAAAAGTGATCGGGGGCGAGCTGCGTCTGGTGCTGCCTCTCGCTATTGGTCGCTCTGAAGTGCGTGCCGGTGTTGCACATGATATGGTGCTGGCTGCAATTAACGATTGTCGCAGTAACTGAGCGCGAATGTAGCGTTCTGACAGCAGACCGTCATATAACGCTGCGGCAGGCAAGTTCAGGCTGAAGAAGAACGTTGTGATACGGTGTGTCGGAGACGCACCGTTTTACGGAGGAGGCGAGATGGATGAGTTCAAACCGGAAGATGAGTTAAAACCTGATGCCAGCGATCGCCGTCCCGCGCGATCCCGTAAAGCGTCTTCTGCGCCAAAGGCCAAAGCGCCGGTCTCCCGTCAGCATATGATGATGGGGATTGGCATTCTGGTGTTGCTGGTTCTGGTGCTGGGCATTGGTTCAGCGCTGACCGGGCCGGATGATAAACCCGCGGCTAACCGCAGCAGCGGCAGTGCGTCGACATCTGGCGGCAGTGAAAAACATATCGATCTCTCTGACTCCACCTCCATGAGCGGCCAGCAGGCAGCGGCCCCAACGGCTGAAGGCAGCGCGCCACAGGATACGACGCAGCCGGCAGCCGGCAGTGAAGGGCAGGCGATCTCAATGCCTTCCGTGTCATCCACGCCAACGCAGGCGCAGGTAACAGAGGCGCCTGCGAATCAGCAGCGCGTCACGCTGCCAGGCGATCTCAACAGCGCGCTGAGTAATCAGCAGGGCTCGGTAGATGCTGCCGCCCAGGGTGCGCAGGGCGGCTCTTCTCTGCCCACCGCGCCGGCTACCGTAAGCGGTAATGCTGGCAGCACAGCAGGAAAAGCGGTTACGCCGCCAGCTGTGCGGGCGGATAATGCGCCGCGTGCCAGCAGCAATAATTCACGCTCCACCGCATCCGGTACCAGCCATAAACCAGCGGCTGCGGCAAAACCGTCTGCGACCCGCGAGAGCCAGACCCACACCACGGCGGCGCACAACCCGCCTGCCAGCAGCGCCAGCAAGTCTCTGCCTTCGGGTGGCAACTATACGCTGCAGCTGAGCGGAGCGTCGAAGCAGGAGAGCCTGACGGCGTGGGCAAAAAAACAGAATCTGAGCGGCTATCACGTGTATAAAACCACACGTAACGGTCAGCCCTGGTACGTGCTGGTCAGTGGCGCTTACGCGACGCCTGCCGAAGCGAAACGGGCTGCGGCTGCGCTGCCTGCAGAAGTACGTGCGGTTAATCCGTGGGTAAAACCGCTGAGCCAGGTTAAGAAAGAGAGTCAGTAAATTGATGTGGGGCCCGCTGCTGCGGCCCCGTTTAAGCGCAGATCTGCTGTCGGTTTCACCACAGCTACAATGAAGATGTAATAACCACGACAGCATGAAAAAAAATCGCGCTTTCCTGAAATGGGCCGGTGGGAAATACCCACTGCTTGACGATATTCGTCGTCACCTGCCACAAGGCGACTGCTTAGTTGAGCCTTTTGTGGGCGCCGGTTCCGTATTTCTCAATACCGATTATGACCGCTACCATCTGGCGGACATCAACGGCGATCTCATTAACCTCTACAACATTGTCAAAACGCGTACGCAGACATTTATTGCGGATGCGCGTCAGCTGTTTACGCCGGAAGGAAACAGCGCTGAGCACTATTATGCGCAGCGGCTGGCATTTAACGCCAGCCGCGATCCCTACCAGCGCGCCGTGCTGTTCCTCTATCTGAATCGTCACGGCTATAACGGCCTGTGTCGCTACAACCTGCGCGGTGAATTTAACGTGCCTTTTGGCCGCTACCGCAAACCCTACTTTCCGGAAGCTGAACTACTCTGGTTTGCAGAGCGCGCGCAGAAAGCGACCTTTGTCTGCGAATCGTACGATGTTACCCTGAACAGCGCTGCTGCAGGCTCGGTGGTCTATTGCGATCCGCCCTATGCACCGCTGTCGGCAACGGCCAACTTCACGGCCTATCACACCAACAGTTTCAGCCTGCGCGAGCAGCAGCATCTCGCGGAGCTGGCCGGGAAGCTGGCTAAGAGCCAGATACCGGTCCTGATTTCCAATCACGATACGCTGCTGACCCGGGAGTGGTATCAGAACGCGGATTTACATGTAGTAAAAGCCCGGCGTTCTATCAGCCGAAGCATAAGTGGTCGTACGCAGGTGGACGAACTGCTGGCGCTTTTCCGCTAGCCTGTTTCGTCCGCGACCAACGCATTACGTCAGCTGAGACTGGCGCACAACATTGGGAGAATCGGATGAAACAATTTTTACTGGCCCCTTCAATTCTTGCCGCTGACTTTGCCCGTCTGGGTGAAGATACCGCCAAAGCACTGGCGGCAGGCGGCGATGTCGTGCATTTCGATGTGATGGATAATCACTATGTGCCCAATCTGACGATGGGACCTATGGTGCTGAAAGCGCTGCGTGACTACGGCATTACGGCACCGATTGATGTGCACCTGATGGTCAAGCCAGTGGATGCGCTTATCCCGGAGTTTGCGAAAGCGGGTGCCAGCTATATCACATTCCACCCGGAAGCCAGTGACCACGTGGATCGCACGCTGCAGCTCATCAAAGAGCATGGCTGTAAGGCGGGCCTGGTGTTTAATCCGGCAACGCCGCTGAGCTACCTTGATTACGTGATGGATAAGCTGGATATCATTCTGCTGATGTCGGTCAATCCCGGCTTTGGCGGCCAGTCATTCATACCGGGCACGCTGGATAAACTGCGCGAGGCGCGCCGGCTGATCGATCAGAGCGGCTATGACATCCGGCTCGAAGTGGATGGCGGTGTAAAAATCGACAATATCGGACAGATTGCTGCCGCCGGCGCAGATATGTTTGTCGCCGGTTCGGCCATCTTCGGTCATCCCGATTACAAAAAAGTTATCGATGAAATGCGCACGGAACTGGAGAAAGTTAATGGCTCATTTCACTGATATCCGCGCGCTGGCCTTTGACCTTGACGGAACGCTGGTGCATAGCGCACCGGGCCTGTCACAGGCGATCGATCGGGCGCTGGGCGATCTGCAGCTGCCGGCGCCGGGCATTGAGCGGGCATCAACCTGGATAGGTAACGGTGCCGATATTATGATGGCGCGCGCCCTGACCTGGGCGCTGGGCCGCGAGCCGCATGCGGAAGAGCAGCGTGACGCACGCGCCTGTTTTGACCGGCACTACGCTGACACGGTTGAGTCAGGCAGCACGCTGTTTCCGCAGGTAAAAGAGACGCTGCTCGCGCTGCGCGACCAGGGATTACCTCTCGCTATCGTTACCAATAAACCAACGCCGTTTGTCGCTCCGCTGCTGGCCTCTCTCGGCATCAGCGACTCTTTTTCACTGATTATCGGCGGTGATGACGTAGCGGTGAAAAAACCGCATCCGGCCGGCATCTTCCTGGTGCTGGGCCATTTCGGCGTACTGCCGGAACAATTGCTGTTTGTCGGGGATTCACGCAATGATATCCTCGCGGCACAGGCTGCCGGTGTACCGAATGTCGGTATGACGTTTGGCTACAACTACGGTGAGTCTATTACCACCAGCCGGCCCGATTTAACTCTCGACACTTTTGGCGAACTTCTGCCCGCACTCGGGCTGTGATTATCAGGATATAACATGAGCAAACCCATCGTTTTCAGCGGCGCCCAGCCTTCAGGTGAACTGACCATTGGCAACTATATGGGTGCGCTGCGTCAGTGGGTGCAGATGCAGGATGACTATCACTGCATTTACTGCATCGTCGATCTGCACGCGATCACCGTGCGTCAGGACCCGGCCACGCTGCGTAAAGCGACGCTGGATACGCTGGCGCTCTATCTGGCCTGCGGCATTGACCCGGAAAAAAGCACCATTTTTGTTCAGTCGCACGTGCCGGAGCATACGCAGCTGAGCTGGATCCTGAACTGTTACGCCTACTTTGGCGAGCTGAGCCGTATGACACAATTCAAGGATAAATCTGCCCGCTATGAAGAGAATATCAACGCCGGTCTGTTTGACTACCCGGTGCTGATGGCGGCCGATATTCTGCTGTATCAGACCAATCAGGTTCCGGTAGGCGAAGATCAGAAGCAGCATCTGGAGCTGAGCCGCGATATCGCTGCCCGTTTCAACGCGCTTTATGGTGACGTGTTTAAGGTTCCGGAGCCGTTTATTCCGAAATCGGGCGCGCGCGTAATGTCGCTGCTGGAGCCGACGAAAAAGATGTCCAAGTCGGATGACAACCGCAACAACGTTATCGGCCTGCTGGAAGATACCAAATCGGTCGTGAAGAAGATCAAGCGTGCGGTTACTGACTCCGAAGAGCCGCCGGTGGTGCGCTATGATGTCAAAGAGAAGGCGGGCGTCTCCAACCTGCTGGATATTCTCTCAGGCGTTACCGGCAAATCGATTGCGGAGCTTGAACAGCAGTTTGAGGGAAAAATGTACGGGCACCTCAAGGGCGACGTTGCCGAGGCGGTATCCGGCATGCTGACCGAGCTGCAGGCGCGCTATCACCACTTCCGCAATGATGAAGCGCTGCTCAACCAGGTAATGCGTGACGGCGCAGCTAAAGCGCGCGCGCACGCGCAGGAAACGCTGAAGAAAGTGTACGACGCCGTCGGGTTCGTCGCACAGCCGTAAACCGGCGCGGATGACGTAAAAAAAGGCGAGCCTTCCGGCTCGCCTTTTTATTGGGTCGCATCTGCCGCGCAAGGCGGCAGTGCCGGTATCATCAGTGGGTCACATGACCGTGCTGACGGTGCTTAGTGACAAAGCCGAGCAGCACGCACATGATAAACACCACGGCATAAAGGCCGTTGGCAGTAGAGAGCGCCGCATGCGCGCCACCTTTAGCCACTATCGGTCCGGTAACCACAAAGGTCAGCATGGTGCCCACGGTGCCGCAGGTCAGAATAAAGTTAACCAGCTTAGGCGAGGCCGCTTTAGTCTGCAGCGATCCCAGCGTAATGATGGTGGTATAAATCGCACTGGAGAAGAAGCCCAGTGCCATAATGATCCAGTGCAGCATGCCCGCCTCCTGAGAGGAGACAAACCAGTACATCAGGCCGGTGGCCAGCGCAGCCAGCACCATCAGGATGCGCTGCAGGTCAAAGAAGCGCAGCAGGAAGCTAAACGCCCACATACCGACCATGTAAGCGGTCCAGAAGTTGCCGACCAGCTGCCCGGCAGAGGCGATATCCATGCCCATCGATTTGGTTGCATACTCCGGCACCCAGGAGATAAAGCCCAGCTGACCCAGGATATAACAGAGCGCGGCGATGGAGAGGAACAGCACGCCCACGCCCCATTTCTCTTTTTCCCCACCCTGAACGGCCGCTTCACTTTTGAGAACCGGAAACTCCACCATCAGCGTCAGAACAAAAATAGCCAGATAGATAACGCCGATACAGGCATATACCCAGTACCACGGCAGCGCCCGCGCCAGCAGTACGCCAGCAATAATCGGGAAAATCGTGCCGGCCATGCTGAAAAATGAATCAGTAAACAGCAGGCGTGAACCGCGCTGGCGACCGTCATAGATATGGGTGATCAGGAAGGTACCAATTGACATGGTAATGCCGCTAACCACGCCCAGAATAAACATGCAGAGTGAAAAGACCTGCAGGTTATGGCTGGTCATCAGGCCCGCTACCGCCAGAATCATCAGCACAAAGCCGAAAATCAGCTGGCGTTTCAGCGGCACAATCACCATCAGCCAGGCGTTCAGGAAAACGGCAACCAGAATGCCGGCGTTAAGGAAAGTAAAAGTGTTACTCATCTCTGAGATGGGTAGCTGGAAATATTGCGCGATATTATCCAGCACCATACCGGTCACAATCACCAGTGCGCCAGTGAGCGCATAAGAGAAAAAGCTGATCCAGGTAAGGCCGATGCGATTACGGTTTGTCATGTTCATAACCTGTGGGGGGACGATGAGGCAAAAGTGTCATGAATTGTAAATGGAACTGTGATCTTAATAAACAAGCAGTGAAATAAGCTACGCAAATTTCATGATATGTGTGATTTCAGTCACGCAAATGATTGCGCGGCGGCAAAAGTATGACGTTTGCAACATTCCGGTAAATATAGGTAAAACGCTGGCTCTTGTATTACATGCTCTTTACAATCAATTCTGTTTTTTAAGCCGATCTCCAGGGTAAGGACTCTTTCATGCTTAAACGTACTTTGACAGCGGCGATCGCCCTGTTAGCACTCTCTTCCGTATCTGCTTCTGCACTGGCTGCAAAAGGGGATACACATGTCCTGCTCACCACGTCAGCAGGCAACATTGAACTTGAACTGGATAACCAGAAAGCGCCGGTTTCAGTAAAAAACTTTGTGGATTACGTTAATAACGGCTTCTACAACAACACCATTTTTCATCGCGTGATCCCGGGTTTTATGATCCAGGGCGGCGGTTTTACCACGGATATGCAGCAGAAGCAGACCAGCGCGCCAGTCAAAAACGAAGCTGACAACGGACTGCGTAATCTGCGCGGTACCATCTCTATGGCGCGTACCGCTGAGAAAGACAGCGCAACCAGCCAGTTCTTCCTGAATGTGGCAGATAACGCTTTCCTGGATCACGGACAGCGCGACTTCGGTTATGCGGTATTTGGTAAAGTTGTGAAAGGGATGGATGTGATCGACAAAATCGCCCAGGTCCCGACTAAAGATGTGGGCCCGTACCAGAATGTCCCGGCAAAACCGGTTGTTATTACCTCCGCGAAAATCCTGCCTTAATCTGTTTCCGCGTCACCTGTAGCGTGACGTCGCTGACCGCGCTCCGGCAAAGCCAGAATTTGCTCTTATACTTAGGGCAAATCTTGTCAGCCGGAGGCGCTATGCCGCAAAAACTCACTGAAAAACAGAAAGCCACTTTGTGGCTGCAGCGTCGTGCTGCCAGCTATCAGGCCAGCTGCAGGCTGTCTGGTTATACCCTGACTGAGCCTGCGGTCACCGCTGAGCAGGCGGAAGATCGGCTTGCTTCGCTGAGGAGGCAGTATGGCGGATAATTCACTGGCGGTACGCGATCCCTACCTGTGGCACAACGATGATGTGCTGAAAAACCGGCTGGAAATTCATGATGCCGCGCAGCTGCGCAAGGCGGAGCTGGCGTTCAGTGCCGCGCGGCTGGCGACGCTGGATCCAGGTCCGCGTACACCGGGTCTGCCGCGTTTACGCCATATTCATCGCACGCTGTTTCAGGATCTCTACAGCTGGGCGGGCGAACTCCGCACCATCGATATCTGGCGCGACGAGACCCCTTACTGCCACTGCGAATACATTGAGAAAGAGGGCAATGCGCTGATGAGCGCGCTGGAGGAGGAGCAGGGGCTGACCGAACTTGATACAGACGCCTTTGTGGCCCGTCTGGCACATTACTACTGTGAACTCTATGTACTGCATCCGTTCCGGGCGGGCAACGGACGCGCTCAGCGCATCTTTTTTGAGCAGCTGGCGCTGCACGCCGGCTATCTGCTGGAGTGGGATCGGCTGGAGCCGGAGCCGTGGCAGAAGGCAATTCGCGAAGCGGTCGCGGGCGATCTCGCCGCGCTGACCGCGCAGCTGACAAAAGTGGTAAGCCCGGCGCGATAAAGTGCGTAGAATAGCGGCGGTTTGATCGACCTGAGGTCATGATGCTGCTGCTGCTTGATAACTACGACTCTTTTACCTGGAACCTTTACCAGTATTTTTGCGAGCTGGGCGCGCAGGTGCGCGTGGTGCGTAATGACGCTATCTCGCTGGCTGAGATGGCGGCATTGCCGCTAAGCCATCTGGTTATCTCCCCTGGGCCCTGCACGCCCGACCAGGCGGGTATTTCTCTGGATGCCATTCGCTATTTTGCCGGGCGGCTGCCGGTGCTGGGGGTGTGCCTCGGACATCAGGCCATCGCTCAGGCCTTTGGCGGAAAGGTGGTACGTGCGCGTCAGGTCATGCACGGGAAAACCTCGCCGGTACGCCACACTGGCGAAGGCGTGTTTCGCAACCTCGCTAATCCACTCACCGTAACGCGCTATCACTCACTGATTGTGGCGGATGGATCGCTGCCTGACGCGTTTGAGATCACCGCCTGGAGCCTGCGTGATAATCAGCCCGATGAAATCATGGGCTTTCGTCACCGCACGCTACCGCTGGAAGGCGTGCAGTTTCACCCCGAAAGCGTGCTCAGCGAGCAGGGCCATCAGCTGCTGAAAAATTTCCTTGAACGCTAACTTCCGTTTGCCATTCCGTGATTTTTTATGCATATTCCGTGATTATAATTTCATTTAAGATCACTCAATAGCCGGATGAGGTCAGCAATGGCAGCGGAAAACATAGCGGTAACCCGGGAGACGTTTGATAACGTCATTTTGCCTGTTTATGCACCTGCGCAGTTTGTGCCCGTAAAGGGCAAAGGCAGCCGCGTCTGGGATCAGCAGGGTAAAGAGTATATCGACTTCTCCGGCGGTATAGCGGTCACCGCGTTGGGTCACTGCCATCCGGCGCTGGTTGAGACGCTGAAGCGCCAGGGCGAAACGCTGTGGCACACCAGTAATGTTTTTACCAACGAGCCGGCGCTGCGTCTGGCGACGAAGCTGATTGCTGCTACCTTCGCCGACCGCGTATTTTTTGGCAATTCCGGTGCGGAAGCTAACGAAGCGGCGTTCAAGCTGGCGCGCTACTACGCCTGTAAAAAGCACTCGCCGTTCAAAAGTAAGATCATCGCGTTTCACAACGCTTTCCACGGCCGCACGCTGTTTACCGTCTCCGTTGGCGGACAGCCTAAATACTCTGACGGCTTCGGCCCCAAACCGGCCGATATCGTCCACGTCCCGTTTAACGATCTGGCGGCGGTAAAAGCCGTGATTGATGATCATACCTGCGCGATCGTTGTTGAACCGATTCAGGGTGAGGGCGGCGTGATGCCGGCAACGCCGGAATTTATGCAGGGACTGCGTGCGCTGTGCGATGAGCATAACGCGCTGCTGGTGCTGGATGAAGTACAGAGCGGCATGGGGCGCAGCGGCAAGCTGTTCAGCTATGAACACTACGGTATTCAGCCTGACATTCTTACGACGGCGAAAGCGCTGGGCGGCGGCTTCCCGGTGAGCGCGATGCTGACCACGCATGAGATCGCTTCCGTCATGGCGCCCGGCGTACATGGCACTACCTACGGCGGCAATCCGCTCGCCTGCGCGATTGCAGAAACCGCGCTGGATATCATTAACACGCCGGCGGTGCTGGCTGGGGTGGAGGCGCGGCGGCAGCAGTTTACCGACGCGCTGAGGGCGCTGGATAGTGAGCTGGATATCTTTAGCGAAATTCGCGGAAAGGGTCTGCTGATGGGCGCGGTACTGAAACCGGAACATGCCAGTAAAGCCCGCGATATTCTCAATGCAGCAGCGGCAGAAGGCGTGATGATCCTGACCGCCGGCAGCGATGTGATCCGCTTTGTGCCGTCGCTGGTTATCACTCCGGAGGAGATCGACGCCGGAATGACGCGCTTTGCGGCCGCGCTGCGCAGGGTTATTGCCGCCTGACTATCCTTTCGGACGAATAGCCCGCAGCCAGCGGCCATGATGCGGTCGCTGGCTCCATGCCAGAGAGGAGATGGTGTGCATGACGCTGAGATGCTGCAAAATGCGTTTAACATGCTGCTCGACAATCGTCACCGGCCCCTCATGCAGGTTTTCCGGCGCCTCCATAACGTTGCTCTCACTGCCCGGTCCGTCGTAGGTCAGCCGCTGCTGACAGCGCTGCAGGGCAATTTCGCACGACTGCAGATAGTGCTCTGCCAGAGCCGGGGTCAGCATGGTGTGCTCACGCGCCAGAATAGTCATGGCGTTAATATGCTCTACGATAAACTGACTGTGCGTGACCCACAGCCGCATATCCTTCAGATACTGCGCGTTAAAACCAGGCTCGCTGGTCGCCTGATTCAGCGCATTAAACAGCGCGTTATGCGCCTGGTTAACCTTTACCCGCTGGTAAGCCAGTTTTTCCGGCGCGTGATCCGGCCCCAGCAGCATGCGCAGCGCCTCCTGATACGCTTCCAGCGCATCGTGCGCATTCTGGCGCAGCAGACCACTCTGCCACTGCGGCCATAGCCAGATCATACCGGCGAAGGCGATCAGACAGCCCATCAGCGTATCCATCATCCGCGGCAGCAGGAACTGAGCACCATTCAGCGACAGCAGCTGCAGCGAGTAGACCGCCGTCACGGTGAAGCCAATCATCGACCAGCCATAATATTTGCGCGTCACCAGATAACTGGCCAGCGTGATTGCCAGCATAAACAGCAGCGCGATCGATTCCGGTACGGCGAAACGCAGCGATGCGGCGGCAATCAGCAGCCCGGCAAAGGTGCCGAGCGCCCGGTGCTGAATGCGCACGCGCGTGGCGCTGTAGCCGTTCTGGCTGACAAACATAATGGTCATCAGGATCCAGTAGGGCTTGGGAATATTAAAAAACAGCGCAACAGAGCTGCCAAACATCAGCATAACGGCAAAGCGGGCCGCGCTGCGCAGCGCGCCGGACCTGAACGATAGATAGCTGCGCAGGGCGGGCAGCAGCGGCAGGCGCCGCTGGCGATCGGCCATCAGATCGCGCGTATAGAGCGGTTTCTGGGTGCGCAGCACGCGGGCGATGCGGCTGAAATGATAAAGGCAGAAGTGGCCAACCGGATTATCCGGATGCTGCCGCGCAATTTTTTCCAGCGCGCCGAGCGGCTTTTCCATCTGAAAGCGGGCGGGCAGCTGGTGATAGAGAATGGCATCGGCCAGCAGCCTGAGCTGTGCCGAAATGGTTTTTGCATTCCAGCGGATAACCGCTTCCGCATGACTCTGTTCTACCAGCTTTTGCACTTTCTCCGGCTGGTGCAGGCTGACAGCGATATGCTCCTGCAGATCCAGCGCCACCTGAAAAGCGCGCGTCAGCCGCTTATGGCTGTTATCGCGGCTGGCAGAAAGCATATGCATCTGCTGATAGCAGGTGGTGATCAGGTCAACCGCTTTCTGCTGGCGCGCCAGCAGCGGCGGCAGCGCTTTTTCCGGATCGGTCAGCTGTGTCAGCAGGGTATATTTGGCATCGCAGTAGTCAGCCAGCTCACGATAGAGCAGGCTCAGCGTTTCACGCATCGGCTGCTCTTTCCACAGCCAGTACCAGAACCAGTTAAACAGGCCATACCAGAACGTGCCGCCAATATAGAGCAGCGGCGGCACCCAGATCGGCATACGCCCCACCAGGCTCAGCGTAAAGATCGCTGCAATCAGCGTGCCGGGCAGCAGACGCCCGTGCAGCGGACTGATTTCGCCCGTCACGCCAATCAGCAGCGGCAGCACCAGCATAATAAGCGGCAGCGGAACCGCGGCGTTGGTGAGGTACTGGATCAGAAAACTGCCGGTGGCGAAAAGCGTACCGCCCACGATCAGGCGTTTGAAAAAGCGTTTATGCGGCGTATCAAGGCCGGCAATATTGCAGCAGGCGGGTACCAGCGAGAACAGCAGGCCTTTTTGCAGATCGCCACACAGCCATCCCAGCGCGACAGGCAGGCACAGCACCAGCGTCTGACGCAGAGCGTAATTGACTTCGGGATGATAGATGATTCGGCGCCACATCAGCTTATCGCAAACAGAAACGGCGTGATGGTGTCATCACGCCGTGGGGGGTGAAACAGCTTAGCGGGTGCCGTAAACGACGATGGTTTTACCGTGTGCGGAGATCAGGTTCTGATCTTCCAGCATTTTCAGGATACGACCGACGGTTTCGCGGGAACAGCCGACAATCTGGCCGATCTCCTGTCGGGTAATCTTGATCTGCATGCCGTCCGGGTGGGTCAT
>JAAIGF010252754.1_pt1 | contig 27868 bp, 35 predicted proteins | sample 6487441 | NCBI WGS metagenome assembly JAAIGF01 (sample SAMN13974129, study PRJNA590717) | phyllosphere metagenome | biome: pepper field; feature: multiple bacterial spot infested pepper fields; material: pepper leaves; isolation source: leaves from pepper fields | host: Capsicum annuum ... | reverse complement strand
GCGCGCTCCGCGCTGGCCGTGCGACGTCGTGCCGCGAGTGTGTCCGTGACCCTGCCCGGATGCTCAAGTTCGCCGCGACCTACGTCGCGTACTGGCCCGACCTGTACGTCCTCAAGGTTGGCCGCGCCTGGCGGGAGTCCCGCATCGAGCAGTTCCGCCAGAGCGGCGCCGAGATCCTCGTCTACATGCGCGGCACCGATGAGACCTGGGAAAGCGGGGCGCTCGCCGAGCTCGCGACCACCTACCCGAGGGCGTTCGACGCCCCCGCCGAGGCCGTTGACGTCCTCGACCGCGGCCGCGGCTGGTCCGAGTGCTTCCTCGTCGACCACCACGAGGTGCGCCACGCCTTCGACCTATGCATTACCGGCTTTCTGAGAGGGAACGACCTTGGATACAACCCCCCAGCCACCACCGAGTGGCGCACAGCGCTCGCCGAGGCCCAGCGAGCCCGACACGTCGCTGCTTGCCGCGGCGTCGACGCTGATGGGGATCACGATGCTCGCGGGCCCGTCGAGGCGGATGCCGCTCGACCTCGAGCGGATCACGACGACGCTGTATCCGGGGGAGCGGTGGCGGGTGGCTGCGAGCCGCGTCGAGACGCACATCCTGCAGCTCGAGGAGGCGCACTACCTACAGACGGGCATCGGCTCGGATGGTCGCGAGTGGGTGGCGATCGAGCCGTCGACGGCCCCATTTTCACCGGCTGTGAGCGAGAGAGCGCGTGCGAGCGAGCGTGCGGGTGCGAGCGCGGGTGGGCGCGAGCGGGACGGGGCGCGAGCGAGCGAGAGCGAGCGGCCACCTCTCCCGCAGCGGCCCTGGCAACTGGATGCTCCGCCCATCGGATGCGCAGAACACCCGTACGGTTCCCGCTGGCCCTGCGGACCTTGCCGCACAGCACGCCTCCAGCACGAGCAGTGGATGGTCAACGCTCGCTACGAAGCAGATCTCGCTCGGTATCACGGCACCACCGCACCGTCCGGACCGCCACGATTCACCGAGCCGGCGACCGACACCCTGTTCAGCACACCCCCGACAGGCGAGGAGACGCTTGATGACCAGCCTTGGTGATGGATGCATCCGCGGGTGCCTGACTCACTATGCCGCGTGCCCGAGCTTCGGCGTCGACGGGTCGAACGAGTGCGAGGGCTGCGCGCCGGCACCCCGTGCCGATGGTGTTGTCCCTGCCGATGGCGTCGTGCTGATCTGTGACCGGTGCTATCGACGTCTGCGGTTCCTCCTGCACAGTGCTGGCGACATCCTCGGGAGGATGCGGTCGCTCGCTCAGCAGGGCAAGGCGGTCGTCTATTCCGCCGCGCGTGGCTCGTCCGGGCACGTGGCAGCACCGGATCAGGTCGATGCCGAGCTGCTCGAGGCGGAGCATGCAGTCTCCACGAAGCTTCGCTACTGGTCAGCATGGATCGGAGCCGGACGGAAGGTGCTCGACGAGGCGATGCGTGACGAGCAGATCGCCACGCTCCTCTGCGCCGACATCCTCGACCAGCACCACGGGACGATCGAGTCCGCAACGGCGTGGACTCTCGCTGATGTGCACGCCAGGTGGGGAACAGAGCGCCGCGACCGGTTCGTCTACCCCGCCGAGGAGGAGCCGGGCGTCGTCATCGTCACTCCCGTGCGCGAGTGGTACGACCCGCTGCTGGATGCGAAGGACGCGGCCAAGCGTGCAGGGATCTCCGAACGACAGCTGCGCACGTGGGTGAAAGACGAGGTCATCGTCCCGGTGGCGAAGCTGCGCGAAGCGCCGACTCCCGGGGTCTACGGGCAGGGCCGTCGCAGCGGTGGTGGTCGCATCGTCTCGTGGTTCCGCGCGTCAGAGATCGACGCCGTGGCTGAGCGGATGCAGACCCGCAAGACAGCCAGCCAGTTCCAGTCCCCGCGCAAAGAAGAGGCGGTGCCGCGGTAGCTGCGGTACTTCCAAAGTTCGTGCTACGCTGTGCGTGCACAAGAACTATGACCAGAGGGCCCCACCGATCACGGTGCGGGCCCTTCGGCGTTCTTGGGGTCGGCCCGCCGAGATAATGCGACTTCGGGTGACGCTTCGGGCTCCGCGGGCCGGCCCATTCTTCAGACTTCGCCCCGTCCGCCACACGCTCTCACTTCTCAGCTGAGCTGCCAGTCGATCCGCTCGCCACGGATCTCGTCGCTGGCCGCATCGATGCGCACCTAGAGCGGTGATGGGCGGCGGGGTGTCGACTCCTCGCAGCTTGGCGACGGTCGCCGTCCCGGGTAGCGCGAGTGAACACGGTGTCTGGTCGGTGCTCGTTGCGCGCCACCGACCAGACACCGGCTCGCACGACATGGACGGCGGGGCGATCGCGATGAGAGTGTGCAGTGAGCCAGGTTGCCCCGCGCTCTCGACGTCGAGCAGATGCCGAGAACACACACGCGAGCGCGACGAGCGGCGCGGTCGACGACAAGCCCGCGGCTACGACTCGCACCACGACCGCCTTCGCGATCAGTGGGCGCCGCAGGTTGCCACTGGTCGAGTGAAGTGCGCGCACCCGCGATGCGGTGAACTGATCCGGCCTGGTGAGCCGTGGGACCTTGGCCACACCGAGGATCGACGTGGCTATCGAGGGCCCGAACACGTCCGCTGCAACCGCGCGACCAACCGTCGACCGTGACCATCGCGACGATGCGAGAGGGGTGGGGGGTACCCCTTTCGCCGCAAGGGCACCGGACCGCCGGGGATGTGAAAAAAGCGCCGTACGGGTTCCCAGCCCTTCTGGGAAAACCCCTGGAACCCGTACATTTCCGACGTGAGGAGCAGCTTCGATGATGAGCCGCGAGCAAGCCATCATCGAGGTCATCGGCATGGATCTGATGATCTGCATGGACCGCTGCGTTGGCGGCTGCGATTGCCCGGCCGAGGCAATCGAGGCGCTCCACGCGCTCGGTGTGACTGACGACGAGATCGCTCGAGCGAATCGATGACGTCGGATGTGACGTCGACGCCCGAGTATCGCGCGTCGATGCGAGAGCTTGAGGACGCGATCAGCCGGCACTTGCAGCTGCTCGAGGAGTTCGGCAACGAGCATGACGTCGACGGGACGGGGATCCCGGAACGTTCGATGGTCGCCGGGTGGGTGCTCGTCATCGGGCAGGTCGGCTTCGCTGACGGCCAGGAGTTTCATGCCGCGATCGTCGAGATGCCTGACACCGAGAACACCTTCCAGGCCATCGGGCTGGTCGACTACGCCCGCCGCTTCCTCGCGAACGAGACAGCGGACTACCTCAGCTGAGTCCATCCCGAGATCCCCGAGGAGGTGCACGATGCCCGGTCCTGCACCGAACCCCGACGCCCGGCGGCGCAACAAGCGCCCCGTCGCCATGACACTCCCCCGCGAAGGGCGGAAGGGCCGTGCGCCGGCGTTCCCGATCAAGACCGAGAAGCGTGTGCCACCTGTGTGGGCCGAACTGTGGAAGACGCCGCAGGCTGCAGCGTGGGAGAAGCTCGGCTACCACCGCGTCGTCGCGCGCTACGCCATCATGCTCACCGCGGCCGAGCACGTGGACGCGCCTGCGTCTCTGCTCGGCGAGGTTCGGCAGCTCGAGGACCGTCTCGGCCTCACCCCCATGTCGATGAAGCGCCTCGAGTGGGTCATCGCTGAGGACGAGGTCGGCGCGAAGCGAGCCGAGCGCGGCGCGCCGGCTGCCGGCGGCCGCACTTCCGAGCAGCGACGCCGCGTCATGGCGGCGATGAACTGATGCCGTGGCGCGGTCCCGAGTGGGACGGCGAGTTCCCCACGCTGGGCTGGCAGGTCGCGGACTGGATCGAGGAGCACTGCGTTGTCCCGGACGGCGAGGACCTCGGGAAGCCGTTCCGCCTCACCGATGAGCAGCTGTCGATCATCGTCAACCACTACCGCCTGCGCCCGGATGCGTCGCAGCACCAGTGGCAGACGGCGTGGCAGTACGTGCGATCGCTGATCGTGAAGCCGCAGAAGTGGGGCAAGGCCCCGCTGACGTCCGCGCTGATCAACGCGGAGGCCGTCGCGCCCGTGGTGTTCGCCGGGTGGGACGCGTACGGCGAGCCCGTCGGCCGCCCGTGGCCCACACCGATCATCCAGGTCACCGCCTACTCCGAGGACCAGACGGACAACATCTGGAAGGTCCTGCGGCCGATGATCGACGAGGGCCCCCTCGCCGACGTCATCACCGACACCGGCGTCGACCGGATCAACCTGCCCGGCTCCGGGTGGATCGAACCGGTCACGTCGAAGGCGCTCTCACGCCTCGGCGCGCGCATCACCTTCGCCCCGCAGGACGAGGTCGGCACGTGGACGTCCCCGAACATGCGGTACCTGGCCACCACCCAGTACCGCGGACTCTCGGGCACCGGCGGCCGCTCGTTCCTCACCACCAACGCGTGGGACCTGGCGGAGAGCAGCGTCGCCCAGGAGATCGAGGAAGCCGGCGACCCCACCGACTTCATCGACTTCCGCAGCGGGCGTCTCGCCGGCCTCTCGTACACGAACGCGAAGGACCGCGCGCGGATCCACCGGCACGTGTACGGCGACTCCGCGGTCCGGTTGGATCGCAACGGCGTCCGCATCGGCGGCTGGGTCAACCTCGACCGGATCGAGGTCGACGCGGTCAAGCTGCTGCGCAAGGACCCCGCGGAGGCTGCGCGCTTCTACGGCAACATCAGCTCCGCTGGCTCTGGCTCGTGGCTGCCCGAGGCTGGGATGGACGGGTACGACCCGACCGAGAAGCACCTATGGGCCGACAAGCTCCTCGTCCGCGACCGCCCGAAGGGCGTCCCGGTGTGCGGCGGCTTCGACGGTTCCGACGTCGACGACTGGACCGGCATCCGCCTCGAGACGTTCGAACAGTTCCAGTTCACGCCGACGTACTTCGGCGATCGCCGACGCACGATCTGGAACCCTGCCCGCTGGCCGGGACACCGGATCCCGCGTGACGAGGTCATGACCGCGTGGCACGACATCATGCGCACCTTCGAGGTGGTGCGGGTGTACTTCGACCCGCCGCTGTGGTCCACGGAGCTGCAGGAGCTGCAAGGCAAGTACGGCGACAAGGTGTTCATCGGGTGGGAGACGTACCGGCCGAAGCCGATGCATGCCGCGCTCGAGCGACTACGCACCGACGTCACCAACCCGGCGGCCGCGTTCCGGCACGACGACTGTCAGTTCACCGCGCAGCACATGCGCAACGCGGTCGTCCGGGCGCGCCCCGGGCAGACGTACATCCTCGGGAAGCCGTCGGATACGCAAAAGATCGACCTCGCGATGTCGAGCACGCTCGCGCATGAGGCCACGCTCGACGCGATCGCCGCCGGCGACCTCGGGAAGCGGCAGCACAAGACGTCGACGACGTTCTACGGGTTCAACTGAGAGGGGAGGTCCCGGGTGGAGATCGCAGTCGCACGGGACCGCCTCGCTCGCGCCGAGCACGAGCTGGGCAAGCGCAAGCCGAAGATCGAGAAGCGGGAACGCTACGACCGCGGCGAGCAGGACCTCCCGTACGCGCCGCAGGGCGTCAACGCGGAGTACCAGGATCTGCGTGAGCAGTCCGTCGCGAACTACTTCACGATCGCCAAGAGCGCCCCCGTGCAGCGTCTGCGTGCCGACTCGATCCGCACGAACATGGGCGAAGCGGTCGACACCGAAGTGTGGAACGTTCTGCAGTCGAACAAGTTCGCCTCGCGGCAGTCGATGATCTACGAGTCCATGCTGCTGCACGGCCGCGGCATCGCGTCGTGCTGGCCTAACCTCACCAACCGCGCCCGCCCGATCATCCGCCCCGAGTCGATGCTCCTCGTGCATGTCGAGATGGATCCAGGCGACCCCTTCACGCCCCTGTGGGCGGCGAAGATCTACACCGAGGACGAGATGTCCGAGGCCGCGACCCAGCTGCTGCTACCTCGCGGGACGCTCGGCGCCCTGACGAAACAGAAGACCGTCGGAATTGTCTACGACGCCGATGGCATGGTCCGCTTCGAGCGCGGCGGGTACGCCGGAACCACCGAGTGGAAGCACGTTCTCGACGGCACGCACGAGATGAAGCGCGTCCCGTTCGCGCTGTACGACTACACGATCGACAGCCTCGGCAAGCCCTGGTCGGCCATGGACGCGCTCATCCCGCAGCAGGACGCGATCAACACCATCCGGTTCAACACGCTCCTCGCGATGCAGTTCTCCGCCTTCCGGCAGAGGATCGTCACCGGCTTCGACCCGCGCGTGACCGACGAGCAGGGGAACTTCCTCTACGAACGCAACCCCGACGGCACCCCGAAGGTCGACCAGAACGGCAACGCCATCCCGGTCCTCAACACCCCGGGCCGCGTCGGCGTCGACCGCCTCCTCGCGTTCCCCGGCGGCGACACGAAGGTGTTCGACCTCGCCGAATCTAACCTGAAGAACTACATCGAGGTCCTCGAGTCCTTCCTCGTCCAGTTCTTCTCCACCGGCCAGATCCCCCCGCAGTACCTCCTCTCCCAGATGGCGAACCTCTCCGGCGACGCGCTCGCCGGCGCCGAGTCCACCCTCGCCTCCCTCGTCAAGGAGCTGCAGCTGTCCGCCGGGGAAGGCAACGTCGCGCTCGCCGAGCTCGCGTGGCACGCCGCCGGCAATGACGGCGAGTTCAGCCCATCCGCCGAGACGATCTGGGCCGATGCCGAGGCGCGCTCCTTCGCGCAGATCATCGACGCAGTCGTCAAGCTCATCAGCCAGGGCTTCCCCAAGCAGGGAGCGTGGCTCATGATCCCCGGCGCGACACCACAGAAGGTGCAGACCTGGATGGACCAGGCCGAGGACGAGGCGTTCTCCAACCGCCTCGCGCTCGCCGCCCGCGCCTTCAGCGACGTCACGGGGCCCGCGGCGGACGTCGTCGACCAGACGGAGATCACGGATGCTGCCGCGGTCGGCAGTTGAGCACTACCAACTGCAGCAGCGCATCTCGGTTGCCGCGGCCGAGGACGTCACCCGCATGTGGTCGTCGATGTCGGACGACTTCGACACCTCGTGGTCTGCGATCGCCACACCAGCATTCGAGACCGTCGCCGCAGCGCAGACAGCAGCCGCGTCGACCGGCGCCGCCTACGTCGGCCAGATCCTCGCGGAGACCGACGTCAACGCGCCCGCGGTGGCATCTGTGGCGCCACGAGCGTTCGGTGGAGTCGCACCGGATGGACGGCAGCTGAGCACCCTCATGCAGGGCGCCACGGTGCGGGCAAAGGAAGCCGTCGCCGCAGGCCTGAGCCCCGAGCTCGCGCTCGCCGCAGCGGGTGGGTGGCTGCAGGGCATCGTCCTGGACAGCGTCCGCGCGGCGAACCGAGGCGCGGTCGCGGCGGGCATCACCGTCCGGCCTCGGGTGCAGGGCTGGGTGCGGATGCTGAACCCGCCCTCGTGCAAGTTCTGCATCACTCTCGCGGGCAAGTGGTTCCGGTGGAACGAGGGCTTCCAGTCCCATACGCACTGCGACTGCCGGCACATCCCCGCGCAGGAAGCGGCCGCCGGAGATCTCACCGTCGACCCGTACGCCTACTTCCGCTCGATCGACGAGACGGCTCAGAACCGCCTCTTCGGCAAGGCGGATGCGCAGGCCATTCGGGAGGGCGCCGACATCTATCGCGTCGTCAACGTGCGATCGCGCGGCCTGTCGACGTCCCGTCAGGCGAGGAAGTTCGGGACGCCGAGCCGGATGACCGTAGACGACGTCTACGCCGCCGCGAAGGGCCGTGACGACGCGATCCGGCTGCTGTCCCGCGAGGGGTACGTCACTGGCCCGCAGCGCGCCGGTGGGAACATCCTCGGCAACGAGCCCACCGATGCACGCATCCTCGCCGCCGGCCGCGGCCGCGGCACCTACCGCGTCGGCTCCGAGGTCGTCACCACGAACCGTGCTGCGCGATTCGATGCGGTGGCATCAGGCCAGCGCGATCCGCTACGTCGCTCGACGATGACAGCGGGGGAGCGCCGCATCTACGACGACTTCTACCGAGCTGAGCAGGCGCTGCTTCTTCGCCGTACACGCACGATCGGGGGCAACTCCGCCGACCGCGGCACGGTGTTCACCGCCCTCACTGACGAAGAGGCAGACGTCCTCCGCATGACGTTCCTCCGACGCATCGACCGGGTCCGCCGCAACGGCACGGACCAGGAGAAGCGGATGGCCGAGCGGCTCTGGGCGCGCTACAACGCGCTCGTCTGACTCCCCGCACCAATCCTGGCGCGGGTTCCGACACGCAACGTGTCATCAACATCTCGCAAGGAGATAGCAATGCTCGACTGCAACAACCCGCTCGCATCGCTCGGACGCCTGCCGCGCCGCCTGGACCCGCTCGGACAGATCGCCAACACCCCCAACCCCCGCCTGCACCTGCGCTTCGTCGAGGGCGGCGAAGGTGAGGGAGCCGGCGGCGACGGTGGAGATGGTGCCGGCGACGGCCTCGGCGACGCCGGCAAGCAGGCCATCGATCGGATGAAGGCGGAACGCAACGCCGCTCGAGCCGAAGCGAAGGAGTTCAAGGACCTCGGCCTCACGGTCGAGCAGATCCGAGCACTCAAGGAGGGATCGGGGAACGCCCCGACCGACGACGACATCGAGAAGCGCATCAAGAAGGCTGTCGACACTGCCACCGCCGCCGCAACGGCTGAGGCGACGGCGAAGTCGAACGCCCGCACTCGCGCCGCCGAGGTTCGTGCCCAGGCGGCTGAGCTCGGCTTCATCAAGCCGACGCAAGCCCTCGCGCTGCTCAACGCAGACGAGCTCGCCAAGGTGACCGTGACCGACGACGGCGACGCCGACGCGGCCGCGGTCAAGAAGCTCCTCGAGGACCTCTCGAAGGACTCGCCCCATCTCCTCAAGACCAGCAACACCCCCGGGCACCGCGACGCGGGCATCGGGGCTCGTGGCGCGGCGACCGCCGCCGACGCAGTTCGGCCCGGCACCGACCGGATGCGCAACGCCTACGAGGCATCCAGCAAGAAGTAGACGCTCGCCGTGCTGCGGTCGAGCTGAAAGGAACAGATCATGGCAGTCACCCTTGCGCAGGCCGCCCTCCTCTCGGAGAACGACCTGCAGCGCGGCGTCCTCGAAGTGTTCGTGCAGGAGGCGTCGGTCCTCGACCGCATCCCCCTGCTCGAGATCGAGGGCAACGCGTACGCGTACAACAAGGAAGCCACCCTCCCGGGTGTCGCGTTCCGTTCGGTGAACGAGGCGTACACCGAGTCCACCGGCACCGTGGTGCAGGCGACCGAGTCGCTCGTCATCCTCGGTGGCGACGCAGACGTGGACACCTTCATCCAGCAGACCCGGTCGAACATCAACGACCAGCGCGCCATCCAGACGCGCCTGAAGGTCAAGGCGGCCGCATACAAGTACCAGGACGCGTTCTTCAACGGCGACGTCACCGTGGACCCCAAGGGGTTCGACGGGCTCAAGAAGCGCCTGATCGGCAACCAGGTGATCGACGCCGGCACGAACGGCCTCCCGATCCTCGGCTCGAGCAACGCGGACATCTACGCGTTCTTCGACAAGCTCGACGAGCTCGTCGCCGCCGTCCCTGGCCTGACCGCCGAGAACGGCGCGATCTACGCGCCCCGCGGCCTCCGCTCCAAGATCCTCTCCGCCGGCCGCCGCATCGGCGGTACGGAGATGGTCAAGGAGGACCTGACCGGGAAGCGCATCGCGACCTGGAACGGGATCGCACTGCTCGACCCCGGCGACAACCTCGCCGGCGCGCAGATCCTCGCTCAGAACGAGACGCAGGGCACGGCCAACAACGCCGCGTCCATCTACGCCGTCAAGTTCGGCGAGGACGAGGCCGACGCGGGCGTCACCGGCCTGACCAACGGTGGTGTCTCCGTCCGCGACCTCGGCGAGGTCGACGACAAGCCCGCCCTCCGCACTCGCCTCGAGTTCTTCTGCGGACTCGCGACGTTCGGCGGCAAGTCCGCGGCACGCCTCCGCGGCGTCCTCAACGGCTGATCCCAAGGAGAAGGAGCCATGGCAGCACGCAAGCCCCGCACGACGACCACCAAGCCCGCCGAGGGCGCGGAGACGGCAGCGGCCGAGGCAGACGCCTCCGCCGCCTCGGCCGCCGAGTCCGCGGCGGACGGCGCGGAGACGACCACGCTTGACGCGGACGTCACCAAGCCCTCCGTCACCGCTCCCGGCGACGGCCCGGCCGACACCGTCGACCCGACGGAGATCGCGGTCTCCGTCCCGCCGCAGCCCGGCCCCGAGGCCGTCGCTGTCGGCACCGTCAACGCGGTCCAGCCGGCGCCCAAGCCGGCCACGCGATCGCGGTCCAAGAAGGAACGCATCGAGGAGTACGAGGCCACCAAGCCCGACGGCACCTCGGTGACCATCGTCCGCAACATCGACACCGGCGAGACGTCGGTCAAGAAGTGAGCTGAGAGAGGGGACGCTCGTGCAGAACCCCGTCACGCTCAACGACCTGAAAGGGTCCATCGAGCGTCCCCTCACCTCAGACGAAGAGCGAGTCGCGCCCGCCTGGCTCGCCAAGGCCTGGCGCGAGCTCAACCGCGTCGTCCCCGGGATCCCCGCGCGGACGGCATCGGAAGAGACCGCGCCCGGTCACCTGTCGATCGACGACGTGAAGGACGTCGTCATCGCTATGGTCGAGCGCAAGCTGCGAAACCCCGGCGGGGTGCGCGGCTGGCGCGGCGACGACGCCGGCGAAGACCTCGACCCCGCGATGTCGTCGGGACAGATCTACGTCTCCGACCAGGAACGCAACTCGCTCATGCCGCCGGCGCCGACATTCGGTCACGGCATCTACTCGATCCCGCTGGGGCGCTGATGTCGTTCGAGAGCCGACTCCTCAGCGCGAGGTCCCGCGCCGAGACTCTCATGGTCAGCACGGTCCGCATCGTCCGAGCGGCTGGCCGAGAGTTCGACAGCGAGACGGGCACGTACGTCACGAACGAGTCGGAGATCTACGCAGGCCCAGCCCGCATACGCTTCTCCGGTTCGCAGCCCCAGGAGCGCGACGCAGCCGGTGAGCGCGTCGTCGACCAGCTGCCCACCGTCTCCCTCCCCATCGCGACATCCGGCGACGTCCGGGTTGACGACGTCGTGATCATCGCCGCCAACCCGCCCGACCCCACCACCGTGGGCACGCGGATGCGGGTCGCCGGCATCCACGCGCAGACACACTCGACGGCGCGCCGACTCCCCGTGGAGGTGGTCTCCCGTGGCTGACATAGACGCAAGCGAACTGCACAAGCTCGCCGCGGACCTCGGCGAAGTGCCCCGCCGCTCGAGCAGGAACTTCCGTCAGGCGATCGAGGTCACCGCCCGCCACGTCCGCGACACCGCTCGCGGGAACGCGACCGGCATGGCCCACGCGCCCGCCTTCCCGTACTCGATCACCTACGACATCACCGGATCCGGGACCACCGGCACCGGCTCCACCCTCGACGCGGAGATCGGGCCCGACAAGGCCAGGACGCAAGGCGCGCTGGGCAACCTGATCGAGTACGGGTCGATCAACAACCCGCCGCAGGGCATCATGCACGGAGCGCTGCAGCAGAACGAGGCCGACTTCGAGCGTGGCATCGACCGCGCCGTCGACGACGCGCTGAAAGCGATCGGCCTATGACCGTCGCCGACCACGCCGACGCGTTCCTCAGGAAGGTCCGCGCGAACGACGCGCTCGCTGGCGACGCATTCGAGGGAGAGGTCACCGGCAACCCCGACCGCTACGCGAACGTCTTCCACGACACAGGCTTCTGGACCGGCCACGACGCCCACGGCAACCCTGTCGACGTCGAGGTGACCTTCACAGTGCACAGCGTCGGGACGACGCGGGAGCAGGCCGTGTGGGTCTCCGACCGGGTCCGCGCAGCGGTGCTCGGCTGGCGCCCGACCGTCGACGGGCGCCGCTGCTGGAAGGTCACGTCTGCGGGCTCCCAGCCGGTCCAGAAAGACACCGACGTCACACCGCCGAAGTTCTTCGCCGTCGACCGGTACGTCATGAGATCGACCCCCGCACCGAAGGAGCTGTGATGGCCACCTACATCCGCGTGAAGGACAAGACGACGAAGCACGAGTTCGACATCCTCGAGCACCGCTTCGACCCGGAGAAGCACACCCGCGTGAACCGGAAGCACTACCCGCCGACGAGCTTCCCGCGAAACCCGAAGCCGCACCGATCGATCACGTAGACCCCGTGAACCCACCATCACCCCGTAGCGGGTACCCAACCGAAAGGAGAGCGTGATGACGCTCATTCAGCCATCCGCGGTCCCGTCTCTCGGGACCCGCCGCGTCGTGTTCATCGAGGGCACCGTCGGAAACATCAAGGCGATCACGCCCACCGAGATGAACGGCGGGGTCGAGGTGTCGTGCTACCTCACCCGCCAGGGCCTGGCGGTGACGCAGGACCAGACGAAGATCCAGGACGGCCGCTACTGCTCCCCGCAGACGCTGCAGCTCGAGGGCACCGAGAGCATCGACGTCACGCTGCAGTACACCTACAACCTCAACACCCCGACCGACGACGTCGCCCGTCTCACCCTCGAGCGTGGCGTGTCCGGCATCCTCGTCGAGCTCCTGCAGATCGACGAGGACCAGGAGGAGTTCGCGACGGGGGACTTCTACTGGGCGGTCCCGATCCGCACCGGCAAGCAGTTCCCCGTCGCCGTCGAGGAGAACGCGGTCGACCGCATCTCGCAGCCCGTGTTCATCCGCGGACGCGCGACGGACATCGTCCAGATCGCCACGGCCGCGTAAGACCCCTGGGCGCCCGACGATCACGGCGCCGGGCGCCCAGGCACACACCCCCACCACCGTGAACCACCGTGAAAGGAACCCGTGATGTCCAACCTCCTCACCCGCCTGCAAGACCGGAAGATGCCCCACGAGGACGTGCCGATCTGCCTCGACCTCAACCTCCTCGACGCCCGCGACGACGCGATGCGCGCCCTCGTGCTCGCTACCGAGACCGAGAAGAACGAAGACCGCCGGATGCGCTCCGCAGCCGTCGCCACCGCCCGCAAAGCGGTCGAGGCGTCGGAGGCCGCGATCCGCGACGCCTCGTTCATCGTCCGCATCACCGGCGTCGACCGAGCCCGTTACAACGCATTCATCCTCGAGTGCCCCCCGCGGCCCGGGATCCGCGAGAACTTCGACCCGACCACGTTCTACGTCCACGTCGCACGGAACACGTCCGAGTACGTCGACGAGGACGGCAACGTCCACCCGATGACCACCGAAGAGTGGGACGAGATCGACAAGACTCTCACCGACGGGGAGCACGATCGCGTCGCGACCGCCGTCCTCAAGGTCAACCGCACCGTGGGGGCGAACGGCATCGATTTTTTAGGCGGCGCCTTCGCGACGACCCCCGACTCCTCCGAGATCTCCGAATCGCCCGCACCCTCGGCATCGCCCCGCGGCGGCTCTGGGGCTGGGAGCCGCAAGAAGTCCGCCGCGAAGAGGTCGTAGACGACCAGACCGTCACCGTCGTAACCCGAGAGCCGGAGTTCGACCAGGAGCAGTACGAGCTCCTGGCGGCGCTCGACGAGTACGAGGCCGGCCTCGGCCATCACGGCCTCCCGCTCGAGGAGACCATGTCGATCGACGCGGATCCGGGTAACCCCGACGGCACGTACTTCTACGACGTCAGGGTGCGCCGCGACTGGGCCGACGACGCCGTTGAGCAGGCCGAGAAGCAGTGGAAAGACAACCCTTCGAGGGCACGACGGTTCATCCCCGTCCGAGTCGAACGCCGCGGGCGGTGATACGCCCGCGTCCGGGAGGAGCGCTCCATGACCGACCGGACAGTCAAGGTCTCCCTCCTGCTCGAAGCCACCGGCTACATGCAAGGCTTCGACGCCGCGCAGAAGAAGACGCGGGAGACCGGGACTGAGCTCGAGAAGCTCGCGCAGAAGCAGCAGGCGTTCTCGCAGCTCGGCGGCGCTGCGCTCGCGATGGGCGCGGCGTTCGGCGTCGGTACGGGCCTGGCGGTTTCGAAGTTCGCCGAGTTCGACCAGCAGATGTCGTACGTGCAGGCGCGCACGCACGAGACCGCCGGCAACATGGATCTGCTCCGTGACGCCGCACTCGAAGCAGGCGCGAGCACGGTCTACTCCGCCACGGAAGCGGCCGCGGCAGTCGAGGAGCTTGCCGCGGCCGGCGTCTCGACCGCCGACATTCTCGCCGGCGGCCTCACCTCCGCGCTCGACCTCGCCGCCGCCGGCGGCCTCGCCGTCGCAGATGCCGCACAGATCACCGCCACGACCCTGAACCAGTTCAAGCTGCGCGGGGAGGACGCGACCAAGGTCGCGGACCTCCTCGCCGCTGGGGCAGGCGAGGCGGTCGGTGAGGTCAGCGACATGGCGGCCGCGCTCAACCAGAGCGGCCTCGTCGCGGAGCAGTTCGGGCTCTCCGTCGAAGAGACCACTGGCACACTCGCCGCGTTCGCGTCGAACAGCCTCTTGGGCTCGGACGCCGGCACCTCGTTCCGCACGATGCTGCTGCGCCTGGCGAACCCCACCAAAGAGGTCCAGGGCCTCATGAAAGACATCGGCCTCGAGGCCTACGACGCCCAAGGCAACTTCATCGGCCTGTCAGCGCTCGCCGGTGAGCTCGAGACGTCCTTCGCGGGGATGACCGAACAGCAGAAGCAGACCAACCTCGCGATGATCTTCGGGCAGGACGCCATCCGCGCCTCCACGATCCTCCTCGACGAGGGCGCCGCCGGCATCGCCGAGTGGACGGCCAAGGTCGACCAGCAGGGGTACGCGGCCGAGACCGCCGCCACCCGCCTGGACAACCTCCGTGGCGACTGGGAAGCACTCACCGGGGCGATCGACACCGGCCTGATCTCGATGGGGGAGGGCGCGAACGGGCCCGCACGGTTCCTGACGCAGACACTCACCAGCCTCGTCGACGGCTTCAACGAGATGCCCGAGTGGGGCCAGCAAACCGTGTTCTGGATTGGCGCCGCCGCGACCGCCGCGGCCGTCGGCGCCGGCCTGTTCATGACCGCCGTCCCAAAGGTGGCGGAGTACCGGGCGGCGATCGACACCCTCGGGCCGTCCGCGCAGCGCGCCAGCCGGATCGTCACCACCGCGGCCAAGGGGCTCGGAATCGTCGCGACCGTCGCCGCGTCCTACGCGCTGCTGCAGCAGGCTGTCGAAGCAGCCGACGAGGCGCTCTTCAAGAGCTCCGACACTGCGCGCAACCTCGCCGCGAACAACGAGTCCCTCGCGACGTCCTACGACCAGCTGGTCAACTCTGGCGCGCAGTGGAAAGACGTCGCGAACAACACCACCGACGTCCTCGACCGTCTCGGCGACCTCGACAACTTCTTCGTCTACATCGGCGCGCTCGACGACACCGGCCGCGCCGCGGTGGGTCTGTCGAAGGCACTGCAGGAGCTGTCACCGTCCCTGGCCAACATGCCGCTCGACGTCGCCCAAGAACAGTTCGCCGGCTACGCCGCCGAGCTCGGCGCAACCGACGCGCAGGTCCTCAACCTGCTCGAGAACATGCCGGAGTACAAGCAGACCCTGCTCGACTCTCTCCAAGCCCAGGAGCTCGCCGCGACCGACGCGAACCTCGTCGCCGTGGCCCTCGGCCAGGTCGGAGTAGCCGCCGTCGGCGCGACCGAGGGCGCTGACCGCAACGCCGAAGCGCTCGCCGCGCTGCAGGGGCAGGCGGGCGTCGCCGATGAGGCGGTCAACGACCTCGCGGCCACCATCCGGGGCTTCGGGTCGGCGACGCTCGACACCCGCGCCGCGAGTCGCGACTTCCAGCAAGCGATCGACGACCTCGAAGCATCCGTGAAGGAAAACGGGAAGAGCCTCGACCGGAGCACACAGGCAGGACGCGACAACGAAGCGTCGCTGGATGCGCTCGCCGGGCGGGCGAAGGAGTACGCCGCCGCGCTGTACACGCAGACAGGTGACCAGAAGCAGGCCGAGGATGCGATGCGCAGCGGCCGCGCTGAGCTCATCCGACAGCTCGCGCAGTTCGGCATCACGGGGGCGAAGGCGGAGGCGTACGCCGACGATCTTGGTCTGATCCCGGAAAGCATTTCCACCGCGGTTGAGGTCACGGGCGCGCAGAGCGCGATCGCCAGGGCGAACGAGGTTGCTGCCGCGATCCGGAACATACCGGGGTACCGGGAGTCGGTCATCAACCAGGTGGTCCGCACGACCGGCGCCCCTCGCGGTGAGGTCGGCGCTGCGTACAACGCGCAGGGCGGGCTATGGGAGAAAGGTGCGAAGGCGTTCGCGATGGGCGGCTTCGCGTCGGGGATCTACCCCGGCGTGCCGGGCGGCCTTCACAAGTTCGCCGAGGGGCACCTCCCGTGGGAGACGTACATCAGCCCGGACCCCGCCTACCGGGAACGAAATCTCGACATCTGGGAAGAGACGGGCCGTCGCCTCGGCGCGTACAAGCCGTCACCCGCGCCAATCGTCGTGATGGCCGGCGGAGACGGCGGGTCGCAGCCGAAGGTGGTCGTTGATCAGACCGGCGCGAACTTCTACTCCTACGACCCGACGGCGGTCGCGAAGGAGAGCGTGCTTCAGATGGGGCGCGCTCTCGACGCGACGGGCCTTTCATGACCCGGAGGGGGCTGCATGTCGATCGTCTACGCGATAGCGAGCTCGCCTGAACCCAAGGAGGTCAGAGAGCCGCGGTTCATGTCCTGGACGGGCGTGGACGGGTCGGTGTTCGTGCTGTCGGCCGAGGAGTCGAACCCTGCGATGCAGAACGGTGTGCAGGGCCTGCACATGCCGAGCATCCAGCGGTTCGAGTCCTCGACGCCTCTGGTACACGGGTCTGACCTCGACGGGTACACGATCCTCCCGCGTCGTGTGTTCTGGCCGCTGATGTTCCAGGCGGACAGTATCGCGGAGTGGCGTGACGAGCACGCCGCGTTCTTCGATTCGTTCCACCCGGTCCTCTCGGGGCAGTGGACGGTCGGGGTCGGCGCTGACGCACGCACGCTCGGTCTGGTCGGCACCTTCGACGGTGACCACTCGTTCAATACGGACCCGTTCGTCACGGGGCATGCTGCGATCGGCGTTGAGCTGTACGCAAACCGACCGCTGTGGCGCGGGCAGGAGATTCGACGCACCTACCGGGCCGAGCCCCAGCCGGATTTCATCCCGGACGAGATCGAAGACCAGAACTACTACCCGAGCTCGGTGCTCGGCTACAGCACCGCCCGGATCCAGAACCCGGGCAATGAGGCCAGCTACCTGTCCTGGGAGATCACGGGCCCGCATCCCGCCGGCCTGATCGTCGGTGTCGAGTCGTTCGTCGTGACGGTGCCGTTCGAGATCCCCGAGGGGTCGGTGTTCGCGCTCGACACGGACCCGACGTCGGGTTACGCGAGCCTCGACGGGGTCGACGTGAGCGCGGTCCTCGGTTTCCAGGTGTTCGCCCCGGTCGAACCGGGCACGGATGTCGGGCTGGTGATCAACACGACAGGGACGGGTGCTGTGACCGCGAAGCTGACACCCCTGTACTGGCGGGCGTTCTGATGAGGATGCGGCAGTACGTCCTCGCCGAGATCACCGACAGCAACCACAACTTCCTGCGACGGATGATCCCGCTCGAGGCGGAATGCAACCTCCGCATGAACGTGGCATCCACAGCGCGTCTCGTGGTGAAGAACAATCACCCGGGGCTCCCGGAGATCACCGACCCGAGCATCCAGGGTGCTCGCGCCACGGTGTGGCTGGTCCGGTTTGGGCAGAACACGGTGCTGAAGCATCGGCTGCTCGAGGGTGAGATCGGTGACATTGAGGGGGAGGGGCCGTTCGGTGAGGTCACGATCCCGGTCGTGGATGACTGGGCGTGGCTCGACGAGATCCTCGCCCAGCCGAACCCGGCTCTCCCGATCACGGCGCAGGATCGTGAGTTCGCCCGGTACACGGGACCGTCGGACACGCGAGCGCTGAACGCGATCCGGGAGAACGCGGCACGCCTCGGCCTCCCGTGGACTGTCGCCCCATCTGAGGGCCTCGGCCGCGTCGGGCAGACGGACCTGCGCGAGCAGCCCCTGTCCGCTGTCGCTGCTGACCTGACCCTGGACCGGCTGCGCCTCAACATGCGACGCGACGTCGGCGCGAACTGGATCATCAGCGCCGACCGCGGCAATTCCTACCCACGGCCCCTGACCCCACAGTCGGGGATCCTCGCCGCATGGAAGTGGCGCCGTGAGCGCCGCAAGCTCACTCGCATGGTCGTCGGCGGGTCCGGGTCCGGCGTCGAGCGTGAGCTCGCCTACGTGGTCGACACGGCCGCAGAAGCGGCAGGCGTGCGGATCAAGGAAGGGTTCGTGAACGCGGCCGGCGCCGAGGAGAGCAGTGACCTCACCCCGTACGGACGGGACGCGCTCGACGCGGCCGGTCAGAAGGCGAGCATCGTCGCCACCCTCCGCGAATCGTCCTGGTTCCGGTTCCCCGACGCGTACGACATCGGCACTCAGGTGACCGTCCAGCCTGGCGCGGGCGTCTTGGTTGACGACGTCATCACGGAGATCCGGATCACGCAGAGCCGTGACGGCTCGCTCACCACCACTCCCACCGTCGGCATGGCCGGCATGGACCCGTCCACGCGTCTCGTGAAGATCGTCGGCTCCCTCGCCTCATCGGTGCGCGGGCTGGAAAGAAGGTAGCAATGCCCATCATCTCGACCGGCTACGAGAGGGCGATCAACTACACCGCCCTCGGCATTCTTCTGTCGAAGACCTCCACGGACTACACGATGTTCGGCGCGACGTCGTTCCTGGTCACGGCCGGCCCGGGCGCGCGCGAGGTGTCCGTCGCACCGGGTCGCGCGAGCGGGAAGGGCATCTACGACGAGTCGACCGAGACGGTCACGCTCCCGGCACCGGCTGGCACGCGCTGGGACACGGTCGTGCTGCGGCGCGACTGGGATGCGGACGTGACCACCCTCGTCCTGCTGCAGGGCACCGCCACGAAGGCGATCACGAAGGACCCCGCTGCGATCGGTGGCGGCATCCTCGACGATCAGCCGATCGCTCTGGTCCGGTGGGCGTCCGGGCAGACCGCGGCGCAAGAGATCGTCGACCTCCGCCTGTGGGCGAAGAACGGTGGAGCAATCGCCGTCGACCCGATGGTCCGCGACTACGCGAATGACCTTGGCACACGCATCCGCATCGGGAACTCGCTGTGGGAGCGGACGATCGTCTCCGACACCCCGACGTGGGTCGACTTCGCGGCCGCGACGAACCTGTTCATCCGCCGCAACAACGCGAATGTTTCCATCCAGGAGGGCCTCACTAAGGCGCTCGACGCGATCGAGGGGGCAGGTAGCAGCCCGGCCGCGAACCGGGTCGCTACGTGGAACACCGATGGCTACATGGCGATGAAGGACCCCCAGTCACCGAACCACGCGGCGAACGCACGATATGTGGACTCGTCCTTCGAGGTGCTCGTGAAGGCACGCAAGGGTGTGATGCGCGACGCTGCCGGCCGCATCTTCATCGAGGATCCCGTCCTCGACGACCAGGGTGCGACGCTCGGGACGGTCAAGAAGGCGATCCGGGATTACCGGGTCGGCGACAACCAGCTCACCCCGGCTCTGCGCGACAAGATCCAGGAAGCGAAGGACGGCAAGTTCGCAGAAGGCGTCTACGACCGCGGGATGGGAACCAACACGCGCGCCGCATACATCCGCGACGACGGGGCACTCGGTTACCGCACCTCGTCTCGTCGGTTCAAGACGGACATCGAAACGTTCACCCCGGACGCCGCCACGCTCCGTCAGATCCGCGCGGTGATGTACCGGCGAATCGATGAGGGCGACGGCATCGAACACGGTGTCATCGCGGAAGAGCTGCACGACCTCGGTCACCACTGGCTGGTCATCTACGACGACGATGGTGCGCCGCTGTCGGTCGCGTACGAGCTGATCGGGCTCGCCGCGCTGACGCTGGCGCAACAGCAGGCCGACCGTCTCGACGTCCTGGAAAAGCGCCTGCGGGCGCTGGAGGAGGGGAAGGCATCATGAGCGTCCTCAACGAGATTCGTGCGTGGGTGAAGAGCACAGATCCGCACGACTGGTACGGGCAGTGCGCCGGTCTGACGATGTCGATCTGTCGTCACTTCGGCGAGCTGGACGGCGGGCCCTACGCGTCCGCTTACGCCGCGTACCTCGCCTCCGAGATCGTGTCCGCGGATTCGCGCAAGGCGCCGCCCGGTGCAATCCACTTCTGGGACGGCGAGTTCCGCGGCTCCCAGGGTGGCTACGGCCGGTACGGGCACGTCGCCGTCGACCTCCTCGGTGGCGGCACCTTCATCCTCTCGGCGAGCCGCAAGGGCTTCCAGACGTGGGGCAAGGGTGCGGCGATCATCACCGTCGCCGAGCAGACCCGCCTCATCGCAGCGAACCCGAGGGGACGCTACCTCGGATGGTCGCTCACCTACGGGCGGCACCGCGTCACCGCGCTCACCCCGAGCCCCGCACCGGCAGGCGGCAACGCGAAGCCCGTCGAGGTCCCGTCACCAGCAACACCCGAACCCATCGAGCAGGAAGAGAGCGACGACATGGCCTTCCGCATCATCGCCGTGCCCAACACCGACAAGGCGGGCAAGCCCCGCAACGACATGTACTTCTGCGGCCCCGGCGGGGTGAAGCACATCAGCGGCACGACAGACCTCGTGCTGCTGCGCCGGTTCGTCGCGTCCGGCGTCGGCAAGGGCAAGGAAGAGGTCTTCCGCGGCCACGAGCTCGCCCGGATCACGGGCTACCTCACCGGCCTCGGCAAGTACGTGCCGATCCCGGCGGGCACCTGACGATGGACCGGCTGCCGGTCGCGCCTGAAAAGCGACGTCTGCTCGAGGGGCTCATCAGAGTCATCGACCTGGTGATCTACGCCGCGGTCGCGGTGGGCGGGCTGTACGCGCTGATCGCTCCACCGCCGTCGATCCAGACCGAGCTCAACGGGTGGGAATGGCTGATCCCCGTGTGGGGGTCGCTGTTGATCGTTGGCGGCCTAGGCGGGTTCGTCGGCCGGCTATCGCGGTTCTGGATCATCGAGGTGCCGTCCCTGCCATTCGCGGGGATCGGTATCGGCGTGTACTTCCTCGTCCTCGGCACCACCGCCACCGTGACCCCGTTCACGACGGTCGCGGCGATGCTGATCCTCGCGGCGATGCTGATCATGCTGCGCCGCTACCTCGAGCTGCAGATCTTCGCTACAGAACCCGACGACCAGGACCTCCGCGCCCGCGTCGCCGCGATGCTCCGGCTTCGCACTCGCGACGTCGTGCGCCGCGACACGTAGGGGGCCAGGTGGACAACTGGATCGCCATCATCACAGCCCTCGGCGGGCTCGGCGCGGTCGCCCTCTGCCTCCGCGAAATCGTCGCAATGGTCAAGCTCCTCCGCAGCGGCGTCGCGGCACGCGAGAGCCGCCGTCGGAACGACATCATCGCCCAGCGCGACGCCGCGATCGCAGAACGCGACGCCGCGAACCAGCGCGCCGCCGATGCCGACCGCACGGCCGACGCTGAACGCGAGAAGCGCATCGCCTGGCGTGAGCATGCGGGCGCCCTCACCTGGCAGCTCCGCATCAACGGCGTGCAGCCACACGAGCTGCCCGACGGAATCGAAGACACACACATCACCTGACCAGGAGGTCATCATGAAGATCATCCGCCGCGTCATCCTGGGCCTCCTGCTGGGCCTCGGCGCCGTCATCCTGTACGCGGGTCCCGCGCAGGCGCTCGGCCTTGCAGTGAGCGCCGCACAGCCGGAGACAGGCATCCCCGGCGTCGTCGTGACGCTCGACCTGCCGCAGCTCCTGAACATCCTGCTCGCAGTCGTGTTCCCCGTCGCTGTCGGCTTCGTCACCACTCGCGTTACCCGCCCCGGCATGAAGGCCATCCTGCTCGCCACGATCAGCCTCGCGTCGGGGCTCGTCTCATCCCTGTTGGCCGCTGTCCTTGCCAGCATCCCGTTCGACATCGTCGGCGCGCTGCTCACGGGGCTCTCGGCCTGGATCATCGCCGTCGCGACTCACTACGGCTTCTGGCGTCCCACCGGCATTGCGAACGCGGTGCAGGGTGTGGGCGTGACTCCGAAGGGGGACTGATCGGATGGCCGTCGAGGATCTCTACCCAGCCCAGGTCGCGATCGACCCGGAGACCGCCACTCTGATCGCCGACGCGTCCGTGCAGGTGTTCCTGCCGAACGACCTTTCCCGGGTCACCCCGCTCCGCGTGTTCGAGCCGGCGTCCGGCGTCGAGATCACCGATCTCCGATCGAACCGGATCGGCATCGTCCAGCAGGTGCGCGTCGAAGGCGACCCCGCTGAGGTCGTGTTCAAGTCCGGGCCGTACGAGATCCAGGTGCAGTCGAAGTTCGGGGTGCTGTTCGAGTTCGGTCTGACCCCGGAGAACGTCGCCGCCGCGATCGCTGCACCGGAGGCCGCTGCTGAGGCCGGAGCTGCCCAGGCGGCCATCGCGGCCGGCCATGCTGCCGAGGCGAGCACGAGGAGCGCGGCGGCGGCCAGCGCGGCAGCGGACGCAGCCTCCGCAGCCGGTACAGCGTCGGCAGCTGCGCTCGAGGCCGCCGCTGCCCGCGACGTTCTCCAGGCGCTCGCAGACGCCGCAGGGGCACCACTCGCCGAGGATCCCGACGACCCCGGCACCTTCGTCATCCTCAACCCCGCAGCACTCACCGAGGACCCGGCCGAACCGGGCACCTTCCTGAACGGAGGATCCTGATGGCCACCAAGCCCATCGGCATCGACGACGCCGGCAACCTGCCGGCCCGCGCCCGCGCCAAGCTCGCCACCAACCTCACCGACGATTCGACCCCCGAGGGTTCTGCACTTAAGGCCAATTTCGTACGGTTCGTCGATCAGAACGGCGACCAGCTCCCGGCCGGATCCGTGACGACGATCCACGTCAACACCGTCACCGGCGACATCGACGACATCACGTTCGAGGAGGCCTGAGCATGGCGTACATGAAGGACGCCACTGGGCGTCGGCTCGACACGTTCGCAGTCGCCGACCAGGGCGCCGTGAGCTCCACCCTGCAGAACTCGCTCGTCCCCGTGTCGACGCGCGCCTGCCCGCCATTCGACTCATCCGTGGGCCTCACCGACGGCAGCATCCTCGGCGGGACGGCCAAGCTCAGCCACCTCGCCGTCCGAACCTTCTACGGGATCCGGCTCGCCTTCTCGAACTTCTACGCCGGCGCGGGGAACACCGAGACCGACACCCCCAACCCGATCACGGTGCGCGCGGCCGTCGAGCCCCTCGGCAACGTCATCGTCCCGGTCACCTTCAACGGCGCCCGCAGCGTCGTCATCCAGCCCGGCGCGACAGTGCTTTCTGATCCCCTCGGCATCGACATCGTCAAGGGGACCACCTTTTACACTCGCACCTTCGTGCAGGTCGGCTCCGGAGAGAAGTTCCCGCGCGGTGGCTACATCACCGCGTCCAGCGGCGAGGGCAACAACTACGGCACCTCCGTCGGGGCTGATCTCACCAGCACCGGTTCCGCGTCGCTGACGGGGGTCGGGACGAATCAGCGAGTGTTCGGTCCGTCGATGATTCTGGGCAGGGTGAAGGATCCGGGCAAGCCCGTCGTGGGGGCCGTCGGCGACTCGATCGGCCAGGGCTCGAACGACAACGACCGCGGCTTCATCCAGCGCGCCCTCGCCGACTCCTACAGTTTCCTGAAGCTGGCGTTCCCCGGTGAGGCGCTCGACGGGTGGATCGGCAACAACGGGCTCACCCGGTACCGCCGCGCATCACTGCTGGTGCAGGCGTCGGCTACTCACGCGGTCTGCGAGTACGGGCGCAACAACATGACGAGCGCGACCGTGCAAGCTGACACCCTGGCCGCGTGGAATTCGCTCGCCCGCATGGGCATCCCCGTGTTCCAGACGACGATCACGCCGCAGACGACGTCGACTGACGGGTGGGCGACGGTCGCCAATCAGACGATCGCAGACCCGACGCGCGAGGCTCGGCGGGTCGCTTTCAACAACTGGCTTCGCGACGGCGCACCGATCAGCGGTGGCGCCCCCGCAGCTATCGGAGCGTCGGGAGCCATCCGCGCCGGGCAGGCAGGGCACCCGCTGCGCGCGGTGTTCGAGATCGCCGACCTCGCAGAGTCCGCTCGCGACTCGGGGAAGTGGAAGGCCGGCTACGTGGCGGACGGGACGCACCCGAACGCCACAGGTGCGGCGGCTCTCGCGGCCGGTATCAACCCGACCGTGTTCGGGCTCGCCAGCGTGGCGTGAATCCGCCGGCGGTCGGCTCCGACTGGGTCATTCGGGGTCGGCCGCGTCCAGCGCTTCGGTGACGACGCCGGCCCAGAACGCATAGCCCTCGTCTGTCGGGTGGATCAGAGTCTCATCCATGAGGGCGTCGACGTCCTGTTCCGCGAACGGAGTGTACGCGTCAATGAATGGCCGGTTCGTCCGCTCGAGCGACGCACGCATGAGATCCATGCTGTCCCGCTGCACCAGGCGGTGTGGGGATCGTGTGTCTTCGGGGTTCTGCAGGACGGTCACGACGGCAGCGTTGGGGAACTCGACTTCGGCCTTATTGATCAGCGCGTAGCCCTCGCGGAAGAGCTCGTTGCGGTCATGGTTGTGGCCGTGGTTAACGAAGACGAGGTCGACGCTGTCGCGAGGGATTGGTGCGATTTCGTCGAGATGCTTCAGCGAGTAGACGGCATCCTTCGCGGCCGATGCCCCGTTCCACCACTTCACGAGCTCGCCCTCACCCTGGGAGAGGTTCCACTCCGCACCGCGATACCCGTTCGGCTCCTGGTGGATGTCCCACTGGACACCCTTGACTGTGCGGTCGTATTTCTCGCCGAGCCATTCGCCGGTCAGCGCGGTCCACGTGTTGCGGCCGGCGCCCGTCGAGTCGGAGAACACGACGACGTTGAACGGGCGGTCCTTGTCGCGGAGGCGGGGGAGGACGTCTTCGAGTTGGGTGTGCGTCTGCTCGCCGGCTTGCTCGACCTCGACGATCTGCTTCTCGGGAAGCGATGCAGGGTCCACCTTCTGGGACTCAGTCTGGGCGATCGCCATACCCGCGAGGCTCGCAGCGCCGATCCCGACGACGACGACCGCGCCGATACTCAGCAGTACCGCTGCGCGCGACTGCTGCGGTCGGCGGCGGTGTCGTCGTTTCCCCATGCGCGCGATCATATCCCGCGGCGCACGGTAGGTTCAGCGGCATGACTGGGGATACCTTCGCGCTCTGGAACTTGGCCATCATCGCCGGCGGGCTGCTCGGCCTCATCATCGTCCTGCTGATCTTCTACGCGATCATCCGACTGGCCGTTTCGCACGCGCTCCGGTCGCACACGCGATGGGTCGACGACGGCAAGCCGTAACCCCGCCCACTTGAACACGTAAGTACAGAACGCCCCCGGCGCCTCTCGCGAGGATGCCGGGGGCGTTTCGTCGTCGATGACGGCCGCGGACCATGCGCGCGGGAGGACCGCGCATGTAACCGGCATGAGCACATCACCTGCGCCCAGCACTGCCGTCCGTCGCGCCGTCGAGGGCTTCCTCGGCCGGTACCGCGGCAACACTCGCGTCCTCTACGAGATCGACCTCCGCATCTTCGTCGAGTGGTGCATGAAGGACGAACTCGACGCGCTCGCCGCTTCCCGCGCGGACCTCGAACGGTTCGCTCGGTACCTCGAGGTCGAGCGGAAGAACGCCGCAGCTACCGTCGCGCACCGACTGGGGGTGCTGCGCGTCTTCTATCGGATCGCGGTCGCCGACGCGCTCGTGGACCGTGACCCAACCGTCTTCCTCAACATCCCGAAGGTGCACCGCGACCTCGCCGGCATCGCCTGGCTCGACCGCTCGCAGATGGGGCGACTCCTTCGCGCCGCACGGGACAAGGGCCCACACTACGAGGCGCTGGTCACGCTGATGGGCGTGCTCGGCCTCAGGGTCTCGGAAGCGTGTGCGGTGAACATCGAGGACTTCCGTGAGGACGAGCTCGGTTACCGCACCCTCCGCGTCGTCGGGAAGGGCGGTAAGCCCGCGACCATCCCCATCCCGGTGCCTGTGCTCCGCGTCCTCGAGAAGGCGCGAGGAGACCGCACCACTGGCCCGCTCATCGTGACTCGCACGGGCAACCGTCAATGCCGCTCCGGCGCGCACCAGTGGATCAAGCGCCTCGCGCTCGAGGCGGGCATCGACCGACGCATCCACCCCCATTCCCTCCGCCACTCCGCGGTGACCGCGGCGCTCGACGCCGGGGTCGAGCTGCGTGACGCGCAGATCTTCGCGCGGCACGCCGACCCACGGACGACCGCGCACTACGACCGTCGCCGATTCGACCTGGATCGCCATGCCGCTCACGCAGTGGCGCGGTGGATGCACACCGCGGTGTGAGTCTCAGATCGAGCGCACCTCGAGCAGCTGCCACCCCTCCGGGACCTTGGCGAACAGCGCGGCGCGGTCGTCGGCTTCAACCTCGCGGACACCATCGACCCGACGGAAGGTCGCAGTCGCGGTGAGGGCGGTGCTGCCCTTGATCATCTGGACCGGCGCCGAGACGAGCTCGAACCCGGAGGGGAGCACCGCGATCGCGGCCGCACGAATCTCCTCTAGGGAGTTCCCGGTCAGCTCGGCGGTGCGGGTCTCGTCGGGGCGGATCGTGCCAGTGAACATGATGACCAGCCTACGAGCGGCGGCTGACGGCGTTCCGCCAGACGATCACTGACCGCCGGCCGCCGTGCGCTTCCCACTCCACGCACACGACGCGATCGTTCCACCCGGTCGCTGTCGCCGGGATGCGAGTCGCTGGCCCCTCCGCCCATGAGATCCATGCCCACACTGGCTGACCGCGGTTCGTCCACTCGAACGCCTGCGGGCCGAATGCCTGCTGGGGGAGCGTCGTTGCAGCACGGACGTTCGCCGACTCCATGATGCGGGCATCGCCGAGAGCGTCGTAATACGCCTCGTAGCGCTTGTTCTTCGTCACGGGTGGCCGGGATCCTTCCTCCGGCCGAGAGCATCTCATCGTACGCCGACACCATGGCACGCTTGAGCGGTGAAGGATGATGAGCTCGAGGCTGGGGTGCAACCCGCGTGCCCGATCTGCGGCACGGTGATGAGGGACGTCGACGGCGGCTACGAGTGCACCTGGGACGGCACGGTCATCGACGTGCCGTGGGTTGAGCGCCCCACCAGCGCTGACGACCTGCCCAGCGTCCGCTGATGTCGGCGGCGGCGAGCACGATGGAGACATGCTGCCCGCCGCCACCCTGCTCGAGTTCGAAGCGCGCCACCCAGGTCACCCGGCAGGTAAGCAACAAGCGATCGAGTCCGAGCTCGGTGTGACGGCGGCACGGTACTACCAGCTGCTCAGCAGGACCATCGAACAGCCTGAAGCCGAGCGTCTCGACCCGATCCTCGTTCACGGGCTGAGGCGCCTGCGAGACCGCGCTGACAGCAGGGGTCGGGTTCGGAGCTGACCGGAGTCAGTCCTTCCTTGCCCACTTCTCCTCGAGCGCCTCACGGTTCGCGATCATCCACTTCGCGTGCAGCCGCAGCGACTCCGTCATGGCTGACTTCACCGCACCCTTGATGATGAAGTACAGGATCGCGAGGGCGAACGCCGTGACGATGAGCGTGACGAGGAGAGTGCTGACGGGATCCATTCCCGGAGCATATCGGTGTGTCGGTTCCCGACGGGCGCAAGATCGGGCGACCACGAAAGTGCTGCACGTGACTACGAATTGACTACAGTCTCTCGGATCGTGACGGTTATCAAAGGTGTCGAACGGGTACGAAAAGCCCGGAAAGACGGGGAAGTGCCACCACCCCAGCCCCGCTGAAGAGAACCACGACTTCTTCAGCGGGTCGGGTTCGT
>JAAIGF010207214.1_pt1 | contig 27868 bp, 27 predicted proteins | sample 6487441 | NCBI WGS metagenome assembly JAAIGF01 (sample SAMN13974129, study PRJNA590717) | phyllosphere metagenome | biome: pepper field; feature: multiple bacterial spot infested pepper fields; material: pepper leaves; isolation source: leaves from pepper fields | host: Capsicum annuum ... | reverse complement strand
TGTCCGAGTGGGCCGCCGCGCCGTCAACGCGTGGATCGACGACGAGGCGCCCAGCATGGGTGCTGCCATCGCGTTCTACACCGTGTTCTCGATGGCGCCGCTGCTGATGATCGTCCTGGCGGTCGCCGGGTTCTTCTGGGGGCGCGAGGCGGTGGAAGGCCAGTTGCTCGGCCAGCTCAGCGGCGTGCTGGGGGCCAGCGGGGCCGCTGCCGTGGAGGGCGTCATCAGCAGCAGCGCCGAAGAGACCGAACAGGGGATCGCGGCGACGCTGTTCAGCATCGGTTTCCTGATCGTGGGCTCGACCACGGTCTTTGCCGAACTGCAAAGCGCGCTGGATCGGGTCTGGAAAGTCCCGCCCGCCCAGAAGAAGACCGGCATCTGGAACGTGCTGCGCGCGCGCCTGCTGTCCTTCGGGCTGGTCCTGGGCCTGGCGTTCCTGCTGCTCGTCTCGCTCGTCATGAGCGCCGTGCTGGCCGCCGCAGGCCGCTTTTTCTCGGAGATGCTGCCCGCCTGGGAAACGCTCCTGCAGATCGCCAACATCGCCTTCTCGTTCGCGGTCAGTACCGTGCTGTTCGCCATGATCTACAAGTTCATGCCGCAGACGCGCGTGGCCTGGCGCGACGTGCTCGTCGGTGCGCTGGTCACCGCCGTGCTGTTCGAGGTCGGCAAGTTCGGCATCGGCATGTATGTGGGCAAGAGCTCGGTCGCCTCGTCGTATGCGGCCGCGGGTTCGCTGGTCGTCGTGCTGTTGTGGGTGTACTACGCCGCCCTGGTGTTCCTGCTCGGGGCGGAGTTCACCTGGTCCTATGCCGAGGAGCACCGCGCGCAGATGGCCGCGAAAGGGACGGATCCTCGCGACGGCCCGCAGGGCGCCCGGCCCGGCGATCCCGCGCACGATGCCTCCTACGCGTCCGGGCCGGTGGCGCCCGTGGGCACCGTCCCCGTGCCCTCGCCAGCCGGCGTGCCCTCGGCGTCGCTGGGGCCCGCCACCGCGTCGGCCACCGGCACGGTCACGGCGCCATCGCGTCCATGACCGGAACCGCGGCATGGCGGTAGCGCGCATCGTCAAGAGCAGGACGCGACGCCAGTGGCTCGCGGGCACGGCCGCGCTCGCGGCGGCCACCGCGCTGCCCTGGGCTCGCGCGCAGACCGCCAGCCCCCGGCCCCTGCTGCTGGACGACGTGCTGGCCGAGGCTCGCACGTTGCCCCGTCTGCACAGCCTGCTCGTGTCCCGGGCCGGCCGGCTCCAGGTCGAGGAGGCCTGGCATGGCGGCGCGCTCGATCGCCCGGTGAATGTGAAGTCGGTGTCCAAGGTGCTGATCTCCGTGATGGTCGGGCAGGCCATCGCTGCCGGCGCCATTCCCGCGGTCGATTCCCCGGCCGTTGCTTTGCTGCGGCGGCCTGCGCCTGCCGAGGCCGACCCGCGCGTGCGCGAGATCACCGTCGAAGACCTGCTGACCATGCGTGCGGGGCTCGAGCGCACGTCGGGCCCGTATTACGGCCGCTGGATCGCCAGCCGCAACTGGGTGGACTACGTCCTGACCCGGCCGTTCGTCGATGCGCCCGGCGGCGCGATGCTGTATTCGACGGGCAGCAGCCACGTGCTGTCGGCCGTGCTGACGGCCAGCACCGGGCGCAGCACCCTGGCGCTCGCGCGCGAGGGCCTGGGCGGGCCGCTGGGCATCGAGATCCCCCCGTGGGACCGCGACCCGCAGGGCATCTACCTGGGCGGCAACAACATGGCCCTGTCGCCGCGCGGTCTGCTGCGCTTTGGCGAGATGCTGCGCGCGGGCGGCATGTGGGAGGGCCGGCAGGTCGTCCCCGCGGCCTGGATCGCGGCATCCTGGGTGCCGCGCACGGCCTCCGTCTTCACCGGGGCCGGCTACGGCTATGGCTGGTTCATCAAGCAGATGGCAGGGCACCCCGTGATCTATGCCTGGGGCTTTGGCGGCCAGTTGCTGTACATCGTCCCCAGTCTGGACCTGACGGTGGCGATGACGTCGGATCCCGCCTCGCCCTCGGGCAGCGATGGCTATGCCAACGCCCTGCACACGCGGATCATGGCCCGCATCGTCGCGGCCGCCATCGCCGCGGGGTGAGCGCGCGCCTCGGGTAACATCGCGGATTGCCTGTCAATCGGCACCGCACGGTGCCCCACGAGGAGACCCGCCCCATGTCCGAAGCGATGATCGTCGAGCGTCACGGCGCCGTGACCGTGTTCCGTCTGAACCAGCCTGCCTCGCGCAATGCGCTGAGCTTCGAGATGAAGAACCGGCTGATTGCCGAAGTGCCGGCCTTCGTCGATGACCCGGCCGTGCGCTGCCTGGTCATCACCGGCAGCGACGGCGTGTTCTGCGCGGGCGGTGACATCCGCACCATGAAGGGCGAGCAGACGGCCGCCAGCGTGCGGGCGCGCATGGCGTCCTCGCACGACTGGCTGCTCAAGCTGATGACCACCGAGAAGCCCATCATCACCGCCGTCAACGGCCCGGCCGTGGGCGCCGGCCTGTCGCTGGCCCTGCTGGGCGACATCGTGGTCTCGGCGGACGACGCATATTTCATGAGCGGCTTCTCCAAGCTGGGCGTGGTGCCCGACCTGGGCCTGGCCTATTCGCTGGCTCGCTCGGTGGGCGCCCAGCGCGCCAAGGAAGTGCTGCTCGGCAATCGCAAGATCCTGCCCGCCGAAGCCCTGTCCATGGGCATGATCGGTCGTGTCGTGCCCGCCGCTGAGCTCGAGCAGAGCATGCTCGATCTGGCCCGACAATTGGCCGATGGCCCGGCCACTTCGCTGGGCCTGACCAAGCTGATGGTCAACAGCGCCTATCGCACGCCGGCGGAATACCTGGAGCTCGAGGCCTTTGCCCAGGTCATGGCCTTCAATTCGCCGGAGTTCCGGGAAGGCGTCGACGCCTTCCTCAGCAAGCGTGCCCCGGTCTTCAACACCTGAGCCGCGTCATGACCCATCATCGCGATACCCGACTGCTGCACGCCGGCCGGCCGGCGCCGTCCGCCACCACCGGGGTGGCGCCCGTCAATGTCCCCACCGTGCGCACCAGCACCGTGCGGTTTGCCAGCACCGAGGCGTATCGCGACGTCTTTCGCCGCCGCGCGGCGGGCGAGCGCATCCCGAGCTACGGTCGGCAGGGCATGGACACGCACCAGGCGCTGGAAGACGCCCTGTGCCTGCTCGAGGGCGGCGAGCGCTGCTTTCTCGCGCCCTCCGGCGTGGCGGCCATCTCCTTTGCGATGCTGGCGCTGCTCTCGCCGGGCGACCACGTGCTGGTCACCGACAGCGTGTACGGGCCGGTGCGCAAGCTGGACAGCAGCCTGTTGCAGCGCCTGGGCATCGAGGTGACGTACTTCCGCCCGGATGCGGCGGACCTGGCGGCCCAGCTGCGCCCGAACACGCGCGTGGTGTATGCCGAGGCGCCGGGCTCGCTGCTCTTCGAAATGCACGACCTGCCGGCGCTGGCGCGCCTGGCGCACGAGCACGGCGCGCTGCTGGTGGCCGACAATACCTGGGGCACGGGTCACCTGTACCCGGCGCTGGACCTGGGCGCGGACGTGTCGGTGGTGGCCGCGACCAAGTACGTCTCGGGCCATTCGGACGTGATGATGGGCGCGGTCATCGTGCGCGACGCGGCGCTGGGCAAGCGGCTGCACGACACCTACTACGCCCTGGGCCTGACCGTCGGGGCCGATGACGCCTCGCTTGCCCTGCGCGGCATCCGCACGCTGCCGGTGCGCCTGGCCCAGCACGAACGCCATGCCCTGGACGTCGCGCGGCACCTGGCGGCCCACCCGGCCGTCTCGCGCGTCTATTGCCCCGCGCTGCCCGAGGACCCGGGCCATGCCCTGTGGCAGCGCGACTGCCTGGGCACCAACGGCCTGCTGTCCTTCAGCCTGGCCGACGCGGACCACGCGCGCGCCTGCCGCATCGTGGATGCGCTCACGCTCTTTGGCATCGGCTTTTCGTGGGGCGGCTATGAAAGCCTGGTGCAGCTCGTCGAAGCCGGCGACCTGGTGGGACATTCGGCCTGGCAGGAAGCGGATCGCCCCCTGCTGCGGCTGCACATCGGGCTCGAGCATCCGGCCGATCTCATCGCCGATCTGGATCAGGCGCTCGCGGTGGCCTGAAGGCGCTAGCCGCGCGGCGCCGCGATGGCGTCGCGCAGCGCCTGCCATGACTGCACGTTGCGTGCGCGCAGCAGCACGTCCTCGCCCACCGGCTCCAGGCCGGTGAAGGCGAAGGCCCGGTTGGCGGGCATCTCCGCCAGGGCCGGCAGCCGCACCATCGGGGCGGCATCGCCCAGCAGGGTCGGCGCCAGATAGGTGAAGAGCTCGTCCACGCAGCCCTCGCGCATCAGGGTGCCATTGAGCGTGGCGCCGGCCTCCACGTGGATCTCGTTCAGGTTTTCCGCAGCCAGCAGCCGCATCACGGCCTTCACGTCGATGCCGCCGTGCCCGTCGTCGCTCGCGATCAGGCGCGCGCCGCGCTCGCGCAGGCGCGACGCGGCGGGCAGGCTGTCGTTGGCGGTGACGATCCAGACCTCGCCGTCGTCGAAGAGGCGCGCCGTGGGAGGCGTGCGCAGGCGCGTGTCCAGGACGATCTTGCGCGGCAGCCGGGTCGTGGCGACGTCGCGCGGCGTGAGTTGCGGATCATCGGCCAGGACCGTGCCCACGCCGGTCAGCACCGCGCAGGCGCGCGCCCGGTAGCGGTGGCCATGCGCGCGTGCCGCGGGCCCGGTGATCCATTTCGAGACGCCGTTGTGCAGGGCGCTGCGCCCGTCCAGCGAACCTGCGAGCTTCAACCACAGCCAGGGCGTCGCACGCGTCATGCGGGCGACGAAGCCGGGGTTGCGCGCGAGCGCCTCGTCCTCGCACAGGCCCACGTCGACCGCGATGCCTGCCGCGCGCAGCCGCGCGATGCCGGCGCCGGCGACGAGCGGATTGGGGTCGCGCATGGCCACCACCACGCGCGCGGGCTGCGCGGCCACGAGCGCATCGGCGCAGGGCGGCGTGCGGCCGTGGTGGCTGCAGGGCTCCAGGGTCACATAGAACGTGCTGCCCGCGAGCGTCTCGCCGCGGGCCTGGGCATCGCGCATGGCCCGGATCTCGGCGTGCGGGCCGCCAGGCGGCTGCGTCGCGCCCTCGCCGATCACACGGCCATCGCGCACGATGACGCAACCCACGCGCGGATTCGGCGTGGTGATGTTCATCACGCTGTCGGCCTGGGCAAGGGCGCGCTGCATCCAGGCGAGATCGATATCGGAGGAAGAAGACATGCGGTGATTGTAGGCCCGCTCGCCGGTGCGTCGCTTTGCACGCACCGGGGCGCCACGACGCGCCCGGCCGCCGTATAACCGGAGTCAGCCCACCACCGGTGGGTCACTTCGGAACCCGCATGCCTCTTGCCACCGACAGCGGCTATCGCCACCTCTTCAGCCACAGCGTGATGGTCGAACACCTGCTGCGCGGCTTCGTGCCCGAAGCCTGGGTCGAGGACATCGACTTCGCCAGTCTGCAGCCGTGCCGCAGCGATCATGTCGCGGACGACCTGTCCGAGCGGCGCGACGACCTGGTCTGGCGGGTGCGACTGCGCGGCGAGCGGTGGCTCTACCTCTATCTGCTCATGGAGTTCCAGAGCCGAAGCGATCCGTGGATGGCGCTGCGCATACTGGGCTACGTGGCCTTGTTCCATCAAAGCCTGGTCAAGGCAGGCGAGGTGCGCCGGCCCGGCGAGCTGCCGCCCGTGTTCCCCCTGGTGGTGCACCACGGGGCGCAACCCTGGCGCGCGGCACGCGAACTGACACCCTTGTTCGCGCAGGCACCGGATGCGCTGGCCGCGTACCGGCCCAGCCTGCGGTACTTCGTCCTGGACGAGCACCGGGCCGCCTGCCCGGACGACGAGAACAACATCGTGGCGCATCTCGTCGCACTGGAACGCAGCGCCACGCCACAGGCCGTGCGCAGCAGTATCATCGGCCTGCGACGCTGCCTGGCCGCGCGTCGTCATGACAATCTGCGCCGGGCCTTCACGGTCTATATCCACCGTGTCGTGCTGCACCGCCTGGTGCCGCACGCCGGGATTCCCGAAGTCAATGATCTACAGGAGCTGGATGCCATGCTCGCGGAACGCGTCGAAGAATGGACGAGGACCTGGAAGCAGGAAGGGGTCGAGATCGGCCGACAGGAGGGGCGCCAGGAAGGGCGCCAGGAGGGCCGACAGGAAGGGCGCCAGCAGGGCCGCCAGGAAGGTCGCCGCGACCTGCTCCTCGCGCAATTGACGGCGCGTTACGGGGCACCGCTGCCGACCTGGGCGATGGACCGCATCGGCGCTGCCGATGCCGCCACGCTCGATGGCTGGGCCGTCGCGCTGCTGACGGCGCCCAGCCTGGAGGCGGTGTTCATCGCGCGCCACGGTGCCGCGCGCGGGCTCGGGCCCGAGGCCGATCAGGCCTGAACCAGGTTGCGCGGGGTGCCGGCCAGGAAGGCGTCGATGTTCTCGACCAGTTGCGCCAGCAGGGCCTGGATGGCTTCGTCGCTGGCCCAGGCCACGTGCGGGGTGATGATGACGTTGGGCAGCTCGGACAGGCGCACCAGCACGTGGTCGTCGTCCGGCGGCTCGACGGTGGCCACGTCAAAGCCTGCGCCGGCGATGCGCCCGCTGCGCAGGGCCACGTCCAGGGCGTGTTCGTCGACCAGCCCGCCGCGCGAGGTGTTGATGAGAATCGGCCGGCGCTCCATGCGGGCGAAGGCGGCGGCATCGATGAGGTTGCGTGTCTCGGGCCGCAGCGGAACGTGCAGGGTGATGACGTCGCTCGTGGCAAGCAGATCGTCCAGCGGCAGGTAGATCGCGCCCTCGACGCGGCGGCGGTCACCGTGCTGGGCATACACCACCCGCATGCCCAGCGCGCGGCCGATGCTGCCCACGGCCTGGCCCAGCGTGCCGTCGCCGATCACGCCCAGCGTGGAGCCCGCGAGGTCGCGGATCGGATAATCGTGGAAACAGAACTGGTCGGCCTGGTGCCAGCGGCCCGCACCCACCGCATCGCGATAGGCCAGCAGGTTGCGTCGCAGCGCAAAGATCAGCGCAAACGTGTGCTCGGGGACGCTATGGCGCGCGTAGGCGCGCACGTTGCACACCGCCACGCCCTGCGCCTGACAGGCGGCGACATCGACGTTGTCCGTGCCCGTGGCGGCCAGAGCCACCAGCCGCAGGCGGGGCGCCGTGGCCAGCGCGTCGGCTTCGATGCGCACCTTGTTGACGATGACCACGTCCGCATCGGCGATGCGCTCGGCGACTTCGTTCGGTCGGGTGCGGTCATGCTCGATGACCCGATGGGGCGCGGACAGCGGCGGCATGCGCACGTCGTCCGGAAACGTGGCGCGGTCCAGGAAAACGACGGTCAATGGGGCAGGGTCGGCAGGCATGGGCAGGCGCGGCATCAGGGCGCGTCATCGCCGCCCGGCTTGCCTTTGCGGGCAGCGGGCTTGCGCATGTCGCGGATCATCGCCGCGAACGCGTCGATGTCCTTGAAGCTTTTGTAGACGGAAGCAAAACGGATGTAGGCGACTTCGTCCAGCGCGAACAGCTCGGCCATGACGAGCTCGCCGATGCGCGCGGAACTGCTCTCGCGCTGGCCGCTGCTCAGAAGGGATTCCTCGATGCGCTGGGCGGCCGCGTCGATGCGCTGGGTATCGACGGGTCGCTTGCGCAGGGCCAGCGCAAGGCTCGCGCGCAGCTTGTCCGGATCGAAATCGCTGCGCGCACCATTGCGCTTGACCACGACCGGCATCTGGATCTCCGGTCGTTCATACGTGGTGAAGCGCCGATCGCAGGCCGTACAGCGCCTGCGCCGGCGGATCACGGCGCCGTCATCGGGAACCCGGGTCTCGACGACCTGGGTGTCCGCATGGCCACAGAAGGGGCATTTCATGCCGGCGTGGCGCGAAGGACGGCGAGGGCCCGATCAGCCGCCATACACCGGGAACTGACGCGTGAGCTCGTTCACGCGAGCGCGCACGCGGGCGATGTTCTCGGCGTCGCGCGGATTGTCCAGCACGTCGGCGATCAGGTTGCCCGTCAGCGCGGCCTCGGCTTCGCGGAACCCGCGCGTCGTCATGGCCGGCGTGCCCAGGCGAATGCCGCTGGTCACGAAGGGCTTTTCCGGGTCGTTCGGAATGGCGTTCTTGTTGGTCGTGATGTGGGCGTCACCCAGCACGGCCTCAGCTTCCTTGCCCGTGATGCCCTTGGGGCGCAGGTCCACCAGCATGACGTGGCTCTCGGTGCGACCCGAGACGATGCGCAGGCCACGTTCCTTGAGCGTGTCGGCCAGCACCTGGGCGTTCTTGGCGACCTGGGCGGCGTACTGCTGGAACTCGGGCGACAGGGCTTCCTTGAAGGCCACGGCCTTGGCGGCGATGACGTGCATCAGGGGGCCGCCCTGGATGCCGGGGAAGATGGCCGAGTTGATGATCTTCTCGTGCTCGGCGCGCATGAGGATGATGCCGCCGCGCGGGCCGCGCAGGGACTTGTGCGTCGTCGAGGTGACGAAGTCGGCATGCGGCACGGGGTTGGGATACACGCCGCCCGCCACCAGGCCGGCGTAGTGGGCCATGTCCACCATGAAGAGCGCGCCGTTGTCACGGGCGATCTGCGCCATGCGGGCGAAGTCGATGTGCAGCGAGTAGGCCGAGGCACCGCCCACGATCAGCTTGGGCTTGTGCTCGGCGGCCAGGGCCGCCATGCGGTCGTAGTCGATGACTTCGTTGGCGTCCAGGCCGTAGGACACGAAGTTGTACAGCTTGCCCGATGCATTGACCGACGCGCCGTGCGTCAGGTGACCGCCCTCGGCCAGGCTCATGCCCAGCACGGTGTCGCCCGGCTTGAGCACGGCCATGTACACCGCCTGGTTCGCCTGCGAGCCCGAGTTCGGCTGCACGTTGGCCGCGTCCGCGCCAAAGAGCTGCTTCAGGCGATCGATCGCCAGCTGCTCGACGATGTCGACGTACTCGCAACCCCCGTAGTAGCGCTTGCCCGGGTAACCCTCGGCGTACTTGTTGGTCAGCTGCGTGCCCTGAGCCTGCATCACGGCGGGGCTGGCGTAGTTTTCCGAAGCGATGAGCTCGATGTGCTGTTCCTGGCGCGCATCTTCTTTCTGGATGGCGGCCCAGACTTCGGCGTCGGCTTGGGACAGGGTGAGGTTGCGGTCGAACATGGGGGGCTACTCCCGGCGGGAAGAGAGGCGAAACATGCCAGTTTATCCGAAACTGCTCATGCCCCGCCGACACCGATCTTGGTGGGGGCGAGCGAAGGGTTCAGCGTATAGGTGGCCGTGATGCCCGCCTGATCGAGGACGTGGCCCTCGATCGCCCGGCGCACGTCCTGCCCCGTGAAGCTGCCATCCACGTCCAGACGCTCGATGTCCAGGGCATAGGCCGTGAACACATAGCGGTGCACGATGGTGTCGTTCCAGGGCGGGCACGGGCCGTCATACCCGAAGTACTCACCCTGCATGTCGCGGTCGCCCGCGAACCAGCCGGTGTAGTCGTTCAGGCCCTGGCGGGCTTCCAGCGGCGCCACGGGGCCGCCCTTGCCGTGCGGCGTCACGCCGTTGCTGAAGACGCATTCCTCGACTTCCTCGTGTTCCGGGTGCAGATCGATCAGCACCCAGTGGAAGAAGTCCACCCGCGGCAGGTCGGCCGGGACTTCCCGGCCTTCCTGGTTGACGTCATCGCCACGGCTCGGCACGTCCGGGTCGTGGCAGATCACGACCAGCGATTTGGTGCCCACCGGCAGGTCGGACCAGGCCAGGTGAGGATTCTGGTTGTCCGCCATGGCCACGCGCGTCTTTGCGTCGATCTTGCAGAAGGCGTAGCGGGTGGGCAGGGGCTGCCCGTCGGTGAACGATTGGCTCCAGACTTTCATGGCGTGCTCCTTGGGACGTGCGCAGCCCGACGCCGCATCGGCCTCGTCGAGGGATGCCGGCGCCGGGCCGGGAAAAGAGGACTGTGTGTGCGCCGCCCGCAGGCGGTCACCCAGTGTGCGCCGCCGTTCTCAGGACAGTCGCACGCGGGCGAATTTACGCTTTCCTACTTGTATCACATAGGTGCCGGCTGCGAGCGCCAGTGCCTTGTCCTCGACGCGCTGGCCGTCCACCCGCACGCCGCCCTGCTCGATGTTGCGCTGGGCCTCGGCGCCCGATGCGCACAGGCCGGCCTCGCGCAGCACGCGCCCGATCGGCAGCGGGGCGCCCGCCACCGTGACCTCGGGCATGTCCTCGGGCACGGCGCCATCGCGAAAGCGCGCCTCGAATGCCGCCAGCGCGGCCTCGGCAGCCTTCGCGTCGTGAAAGCGGGTGATGATTTCCTGGGCGAGCTGCACCTTGGCGTCGCGCGGGTTGCGCCCGTTCTCGCATTCCGCGCGCAAGGCGTCGATCTCGGCCATGGGCCGCAGCGACAGCAGCTCGAAGTACTTCCACATCAGGGTGTCCGAGATCGACATCAGCTTGCCGAACATCGCCTCGGGCGCTTCGGAGATGCCGATGTAGTTGCCCTTGGACTTGGACATCTTGTCCACGCCGTCCAGGCCCACGAGCAGCGGCATGGTCAGCACGCACTGGGGCGCCTGGCCGTATTCCTTCTGCAGTTCCCGGCCCACCAGCAGGTTGAACTTCTGGTCGGTGCCGCCCAGTTCCAGGTCGGACTCCAGGGCCACCGAGTCGTAGCCCTGCATGAGCGGGTAGAGGAACTCGTGCACGGAGATCGGCACGCCGCCCTTGTAGCGCTTGGTGAAGTCTTCGCGCTCGAGCATGCGCGCCACGGTGTAGCGCGAGGCGAGCTGGATCAGGCCGCGCGCGCCCAGCGGGTCGCTCCACTCGGAGTTGTAGCGGATCTCGGTGCGGGCCGGATCCAGGACGAGGCTGGCCTGCGCGTAGTAGGTCTCGGCATTCTGGGCGATCTGCTCGCGCGTGAGCGGCGGGCGGGTCGCGTTGCGCCCGCTCGGGTCGCCGATCATCGAGGTGAAGTCGCCGATCAGGAAGATCACCGTGTGACCCAGGTCCTGCAGCTGGCGCAGCTTGTTCAGCACGACCGTGTGACCCAGGTGGATGTCGGGGGCGGTCGGGTCCAGGCCAAGCTTCACGCGCAGCGGCTTGCCCGTCTGGCGGCTGCGCGCCAGCTTCTGTGCGAACTCGCTTTCCACCAGCAGTTCGTCGCACCCGCGCTTGACGATGGCCAGGTCGGCCTCGACTTCGGGGGTGATGGGCAAGGGGTGGATTCGCTCGTCAGACATCGATATACTCTGGTTACGGTTTACAGCGAAGTTGTTAGACTTTGCAAGTTTGCTTGAAGATCAAGCTGTTTTCGCACAATCTTCGCGTGTTTTCTCAGAACTTATTTTCAAGCCGGCGGCAATTTTTACTCGACGTCGGCCCATCTTCGCAGTCTTCCCTGATCGTTCGAACGTCCGCGCCGCGGCTCACGCAGCCAGGGAAGGCCTGTTGGTAACAACGTCCCAGGTACGTCAATAATGCTTTTCGGTTCCAGGCCCGGTAGCTCCAGGAAGTCCGACTTCACCCGCCGTTTTCTGATCCTCTGCGCGCTCGGACTCTTCGGCGCGGCAGGGGCGGTCGGAATGGTATCGCAAAACGCCGATGCGACCGCGATGCCCGATGTGCGCCGCATCGTCGAGAACCTGCCGATGCCCAGCGCCACGCCGTTCGCCACGGTGACCGACGAGGCCGATCCTGCCGTCTACGTGCGCGAAGAACGCGTGCAGCGCGGCGACTCGGTGGCCACCCTCCTGAACCGCCTGAACGTCAGCGACGCCGCCCTGCAGCGCTTCCTGGTGCAGGAGCCGGCCGCGCGAAGCATCTACCAGCTGTATCCCGGCCGCGCCGTGCAGGTTGCCACCGACGAGGAAGGCGACCTGCGCTGGCTGCGCTACGTGCACACCCCGGGTACCGAATCCGACGGCGAGATCGTGCAGCAGCTGCTCGAGGTCAACCGCACCGCCGATGGCGGCTTCAGCGCGGCCGAGCACAAGATCCCGGCCGAGCGCCAGGTCAACGTCGCGATGGGCACGATCCGCAGCTCGCTCTTTGGCGCCACCGATGCGGCCGGCGTGCCCTACAACATCACGCGCCAGATGATCGACATCCTGGCGAGCGACGTGGACTTCTTCCGCGACCTGCGCTCGGGCGATCAGTTCCGGGTGGTCTATGAAACCTACCACTCCAATGGCGTGAGTGCGCGCAGCGGCCGCGTGCTGGCCCTGGCCTTCGTGAACGGCGGCAAGGTGCACGAAAGCGTCTGGTTCGATCCGGAAGAAGCCGGCCAGTCGGGCGGCTACTACGGCCTGGATGGCAGCAGCAGCCGCCGCGCCTTCCTGCGCGTGCCGCTGGAATTCACGCGCGTGAGCTCGGGCTTCGGCATGCGCCGCCACCCGGTGCTCAACTCCATGCGCGGGCACAAGGGCGTGGACTACGCCGCGCCCCCCGGCACGCCCGTGCAGACCACGGCCGATGGCGTCGTCGAATTCGTCGGCTCCCAGCGCGGCTACGGCAACACCGTCATCATCAAGCACCACGGCGACTACACGACGCTGTACGCCCACCTGCGCGGCTTCGCCTCGAACCTGAAGAAGGGCCAGCGCGTCTCGCAGGGCGACCTGGTCGGCTACGTCGGCTCCACCGGCATGGCGACCGGCCCCCACCTGCACTACGAATTCCGCATCGCCGGCGTGCAGGTCGACCCGCAGTCCACCGATCTGCCCATCGCGCGTTCGCTCGAAGGCAAGTCCCTCGCGCGCTTCCAGGAAAACGTCGCCGGCTATCGCGGCCAGCTCGAAATGCTCGCCTCGCTGCAGAAAGCGCAGGATGGCATCATCGACACCGAGAACGCCGTCGCGCTGGCGCCCGACGCCGACAGTAACAACTGAGGCTGGACGTCGCGCCCCGCCGGTGCGACGATCATCCGGTTCCGCAGCCCCGGCCTTCGTGCCGGGGCTTTTTCGTGACGGGGTTGGCCGCCGCGCCGCTCGCGCTTCCCGCGTGACAGGGCTGGCGCCCCCGCCCGACTGGCGTGATGCCATCCCGACCCGACCGGGCCACCCTTCGCATCGACTGGCGGGCGCGTCCCCGCCCTGGGAGACAAGCATGTTCATCGGCCTCATGTCCGGCACCAGCGTCGACGCGGTCGACGGGGTCCTGGTGGACTTCGCGCCAGGTGCCGCGCCCCGGGTGCTCGCCCATGCCAGCCGGGATTTCGCGGCGGGCCTGCGCGCCGAGCTCCTGGCCCTCAACCGCGCGGGCGACAACGAGCTGCACCGCGCGGCCCTCGCGGCCAACGGCCTGACCGATCTGTATGCCGAGGTCGTGGCAGACCTGCTGGCCGCCGCGGGCGTGGCGCCCGCCGCCGTGCGCGCCATCGGCGCCCATGGCCAGACCGTGCGGCACCAGCCGGCCGCGGGCTACACCCTGCAGCTGAATGCGCCCGCCAGGCTCGCGGAGGCCACGGGCATCGCGGTGGTGGCCGACCTGCGCAGCCGTGACGTCGCCGCGCGCGGGCAGGGCGCGCCGCTGGCTTGCGGCTTTCATCAGGCCGTGTTCGGTGGCGAGCATGCCTGCGTCGTCCTGAACCTGGGCGGCATCGCCAACATCACCGTGTTGCCCGGCAGCGCGGCTGCCGCGGGCAAGGTGATCGGTTTCGACACGGGCCCGGCCAACGCCCTGCTCGATCTCTGGTGCCAACGGCACACCGGCGCGGCCTATGACCGCGACGGCGCCATGGCCGCCGGTGGGCAGGTCGACGCCAACCTCCTCAGCCACCTGATGCAGAGCGAGCCCTGGTTGCGCCTGCCCCCGCCCAAGTCCACCGGACGCGACGACTTCCACGCCGACTGGCTGGACATGCGGCTGGCCGACTTCATCGCCGCCGAGGGCCGCACGCTGGATCCCTCCGACGTGCAGGCGACGCTGGTCGCCTTCACGGCCTGCACCGTGGCCGACGCCATCGGCGCGCACGCACCCGGTGCCTGCGCCGTCTACGTGGGCGGTGGCGGCGCCGCCAACCCGGTGTTGATGGATGCGCTGCGTCAGGCCCTGCAGCCCTTGCCGGTGCAGCCGACCGACGTGCTGGGCGTACCCGCGCAGCAGGTCGAGGCCCTGGCCTTCGCCTGGCTCGCCCACGCGCACGTCGAGGGCCGGCCCGGCAACCTGCCGGACGTCACCGGCGCGGCAGGCCCGCGCGTGCTGGGTGCGTACTACCCGGCCTAGGGACGGGGCTGCCAGCGCCGCATAGCGTCCGCCGGAATCGGACTCGGACTCGGGCGCGGACTCGGGCGCGAACGCCGACCCGCCATCCCGCAGGCCGCGTCACGCGCCGCGCAAGGCCTCGCCTGCGCCAGGCACTCCCGCCTGGCGCGCGGCAAGCCGCATGCGCGCTGTCGCCTGTGCCTCAAGCGCGCGGCGGCGGCGCCGACAGGGCGTCTTCCGAGGCGTCGCCCAACCCGCTGCCGCCGTCGCAGTCGATGACCGTCCCGGTGATGTAGCGCGCGTTGTCCGTGCTCAGGAACAGCGCCACATCGGCGATGTCGCGCTTGGTGCCGTAGTCGCGCAGTGCCAGGCGGTTCTTCAGGGCCTGCTCGCGCTCCGGCGTGGCGGCCAGGCGGGCGATCCCTTCGGTGTCAGCGATGGGGCCGGGCGAAATCGCATTCACGCGGATGCCCGCCGGGCCCCATTCCATGGCCAGGCAGCGCGTCATCTGGTTGATGCCGGCCTTGGCCGCGTTGGCGTGCACCTGGAAGGTGGACGGGCGCACGGCACCGGGGGCGGTGATGGACATGAGCGACGCGCCCGGGGCGTTCAGGTGATCGAAGCTCGCGCGCAGCACGTTGAAGCTGCCGATCAGGTCGATCTCGATGACGGTGCGAAAGCCGTTGGCCGACAGGTGGGCCGCGGGCGCGCGGAAGTTGCCCGCCGCGCCCGACACCACGATGTCGATCTTGCCGAAGCGCTCTTCGGTCTCGCGGCACACGGCGGCCACGGCGTCGAAGTCGCGCACGTCGGCCGCGCGCCCCAGGGCGGTGTGGCCCGCCTCGGTCAGCTGGCGCGCGGCGGCCTCGATGCGCTCGGGGCTGCGGCTGATCAGCATGACCTTGGCACCGGCCTCGGCCAGGCGCTGGGCGATGCCCAGGTTGATGCCACTGGATGCGCCGGCGATGAGGGCCACCTTGCCCGCAAGGGCCTGGTCGCGAAATGCGTCTTGCATGGTGCGTGTCTCCGTTGTCATGAGCGGGCCTGCGAGCGGACCGCGGGTCATCATCGATTGTTGGCGCACCCTCGCTTGCTGCCAATGGCCCTATCGGTCAGGCCGTTGGCAGGAATGTCCAGGTCAGTTCTCGACCCACTGCACGACGTCGGACAGTTCCGCGCGGCGCGTGCGAAAGCCGTTGGCCGGGTGCGCGGCGTCGGGATAACCGAACGAGATCCCGCAGACCACGCGGCGGGTGTCCGGCAGCGCGAAGAATGTCCTGACAAAGTCCGGGTGATTGCCGAGCGCCGCCTGGGCCACGGTTGCCACCCCCAGGCTCTGGGCGGCCAGCATGAAGTTGGCGACGTAGGCGCCGCAGTCCACCGCGCCATAGATGCCCAGGTCCGCTTCGCTGGTGATCAGCGCGACGTGTGGTGCGCCAAAGAGCTCGAAGTTGCGCAAGGCCTGCACGCGCGAGGCCTCGCGATCGCCGCGCGCCACCCCGACGGCTTCGTACAGCTGAAAGCCGCACTCGCGCCGGCGCGCCTGGTAGTCGCCCTCGTAGCGCGCGGGATGCGGGAAGTCCGGCGTGCCCGGCTCGCCTTGCAACCTGGCCTGCAGGCCCTCGCGAAACCGCTGCGCGCCCGCGCCGCTGGCGATGTGCACCTGCCAGGGCTGGGCATTGCACCACGAGGCCGTGAGCTGCGCAGACGCGAGGATCCGCTCGATCACCGCGCGCGGCACGAGGTCGGGCAGAAAGCCCCGGCAACTGAAGCGCGCCTGCTGCAGGGCGAGCAGGACGTCCGCTGGCGACGCGCCCGATGGGGCAGGGGTGGTGGCAGCGGGGGAAGCGGGGGCGTTCATGCAGTCTCCTGTCGGCGGCGCGCTGGGCGCCCGGTGATGGCGCTGTCCCGCGCCGTGACGTTCAAGCATACCTTGTGTCATTCCCGGCCATGGCGGCGCCGTCGGCACCCCCCTACACTGGGCGTCCAAGAACCAGGAGACACACGATGGATGCTGCACGCCCCCGTTCCGCCAGTGGCCCGCTCGCCGGGCTTCGCGTCGTCGAATTCGCCGGGATCGGCCCGGGTCCCTTCGCCTGCATGCTGCTGTCCGACATGGGCGCGGACGTCGTCACCGTCGATCGTCCCGGCAAGGGCTCGGATCACGCGGGCGGCATCATGGGCCGCGGCCGGCGCAGCGTCGTGGCAGACCTGAAGCAGGCCGCTGACCGCGACCGCATCCTCGCGTTGCTCGACGAAGCGGACATCCTGGTCGAGGGCTTTCGGCCGGGCGTGATGGAGCGCCTGGGCCTGGGGCCCGAGGTCGTGCACGCCCGCAACCCGCGCCTGGTCTACGGCCGCATGACCGGCTGGGGCCAGAGCGGCCCGCTCGCACACGCGGCCGGCCACGACATCAACTACATCGCCATCACGGGCGCCCTGCACGCCATCGGCCCGGCCGACGGCGCACCCGTGCCGCCGCTCAACCTGGTCGGCGACTATGGCGGCGGCAGCCTGTACCTGGTGGTCGGCATCCTGGCCGCGCTGCACGAGGCGCGCGCGTCGGGACAGGGGCAGGTGGTCGATGCGGCCATCACGGATGGCACGCTGTCGCTCATGAGCCTGGCCTACCTGCAGCATTCGCGCGGGCAGATGACCCTGTCGCGCGGCAGCAATGTGCTCGATGGCGGCGCACCGTATTACGGCGCGTATCCCACGGCCGATGGCCAGTACGTCAGCATCGGGCCGATCGAGCCGCAGTTCTTCGCGCAGCTGTGCGACAAGCTGGGCCTGCCGGCGGACCTGCATGACGCGCAGCACGACCGCGCGCGCTGGCCCGCGCTGCGGGCCGCCATCGCCGCCGCCTTCGCCACCGGCAGCCGCGCCGACTGGATCACGCGCCTGGAAGGCTCGGACGTGTGCTTCGCCCCGGTGCTCGACCTGCAGGAGGCCGCGAGCCATCCGCACAACCAGGCCCGCCAGGCGGTGGTGACGGTGGACGGGCTGCTGCAGCCGGCGCCGGCGCCGCGCTTCTCGCGCACGCCCTCGGCCATCCAGACCGGGCTGCCGCCCGCGCAGGACGTGGCAGCGGTGATCGAGGGCTGGCGCCACGCAGCGCCGGGCCACGAGGTGTCCTGAGCGTCCAGCGTCCGCTGCCCGGCCCTGCGGGTCGGGCGGACGCGTTTCTGTCCCCACATTTGCAGGCGTGCAAATTGGCATAGGTCTTGCATTTCGTCTTGTACACAAGATGGAATCCTCGCCATGCCGCGCACCGCCTGCCTCTCCCGCCTGTCCCTGCCCGTGGCGCCTGCCCACGGGGTGGGCGCGTGGGCGCACGGCATTGCCATCGCGGTGCAGCCATGCGCCGTGATGGTGCATCGCCCGCGCTGCGGCACGGCACCGGATTCCTGCGCTTGATCCGCCTTTGCCCAGGAGCCACCATGCCCGCCCATCGTTCGTCCTTGCCTTCCGTTCCGTCCAACCTGTCGCGTCGCCGCGTGCTCCAGGTCGGCGCCGCCGCCGTGTCGCTGCTGGGCGTGCCGGCGATCGTGCGCGCGCAGTCCGGGCCGGTGATCCGGGTCGGCTACTGGCCCATCGCGTCCGGCCTGCCCTTCTATGCCGCCTATGAGCGCGGCTACTTCAAGGAAGCCGGCCTGAACGTCGAGCCGCTGCGTTTTGCCGGCGCCCAGCAGGTCATGGAGGGCATGCTGGCCGGGCGCGTGGACGCCAGCGCCAATGGCGTGGGCTCCGGCAACATCGCCATCGGCGAACTGGCCCAGCCCGGCTCGTTCAAGATCTTCTGCGCCAACCCGAGCAACGTCGATTTCGTGCTCGATCAGGTCATCGTGCCCAAGGACAGCCCGGTGCAGAGCATCGCCGAGCTGGCCGGCAAGCGCGTGGGCTCGGGCCCCGGCATCCAGAACGTGACCATGGCGCGCACGGTGCTCGAGCGCGCCGGTGCCAAGGGCGCCACGGTGGTCGAACTGCCCATCGGCCAGCATGTCGCGGCCCTGGCCGCCGGCCAGCTCGACGCCTGCTACACGCTGGAGCCCACGGGCACCATCGGCCGCATGAACGGCACGACGCGGGTGCTGGAAGCCGGCGTCATCGCCCGCTACATCCTGGGTGATCCCAAGGCGCCGTGGTTCGGCGGCTCGGCCTCGTTGACCAGCGACTTCATCAAGAAGCACCCCGAGGTGGCCAAGCAGTTCATCGCGGCCTATGCCAAGGGCGTGATGCTGGTGCGCGACAACCCCGATGACGCCCGCCAGTACCTGACGGGCTACACGCCGATCGAAGGCGAGCTCACCAAGGAAGTCCCGCTGTCGGCCTATCGCCTCTACAACGAGTTCACGCCGGAAGACATCGCCTACTTCCAGAAATTCTTCGACCTGTATGCCGAGCGCGGCATCTTCTCGTCGCGCCTGATGGTCGAGTCGATGATGTACAAGGGGTAACGGATGGCCAACGTCAACGCTTCCAACGCCGGCCAGCCGTGGGCGCCGCCCGCGGCGGCCGCCGCCGCGGCCTCCGCGCCACCGCGCCGTCCGCTGCTCGAACGCGCGTTGCCGCTGATCGGCCCGCTCGCCTTGTTCATCGTGTGGGACCTGTCGGTGCGCCTGGGCTTCATCCGGCCGATCCTGCTGCCGGCCCCCGCCGACACCCTGGCTTCGCTCATGACCGGACTGGCCGGGGGCCCGCTCCTGACCGACTTCCTGGTCACGGTGTGGCGCACGGTGCAGGCCTTCCTGATCGCCGCCCTGGTGGGCATGCCCCTGGGCATCGCGCTGGGCAGCAATGAAAAGGCCTATCGCAGCGTCGAGTTCCTGATCGACTTCTTCCGCTCCACGCCCTCGTCCGCGCTGATTCCGCTGTTCCTCATGATCTTCGGGGTGTCGGACATCAACAAGGTGGCGATCGCGGCGTTCGGTGCGCTGCTGATCGTGATCTTCAACAGCGCCTATGGCGTGATGAACGCCCGCAAGCAGCGCGTGATGGCGGCCAAGGTGATGGGCGCCTCGCGCTGGCAGGTCTTCAAGGACGTGCTGTTCTGGGAAAGCCTGCAGCCCAGTTTCGTGGGCCTGCGCTCGGCGGTCTCGATGGCCCTGGTCATCGTCATCGTGGCCGAGATGTTCATCGGCTCGGACAGCGGGCTGGGCCATCGCATCATCAACACGCAGCAGGTCATGAACGTGCGCGACATGTATGCGGCCATCCTCGCGGCAGGTGCCCTGGGCTATGTCCTGAACATCCTGTTCCTGGTGCTCGAAAAGCGCATCATCCACTGGAGCGGCCGCTGAGATGAGCCACGTCAACGCCCCCGTCTTTGCCGATGTGCCCGCACGCCCGTTTCGCACGGGCCCGGCCGGCACCCACATCACCATCCGCGGCCTGACCAAGTACTTCGCGGGCTGGCCGCTGTACGAGGACTTCGACCTCGACATCCCCAAGGGCCGGATCGTGTCGATCTTCGGCCCGAACGGCTGCGGCAAGAGCACGCTGATCAACATGATCGCCGGACTGATCCCCATCGATTCGGGCGAGATCCTGTTCGATGGCAAGTCGCTGAAGGACACCAAGATCGGCTACGTCTTCCAGAACTATCGCGAGGCGATGTTCCCGTGGATGCGCACCATCGACAACATCGCCTACCCGTTGAAGCTGGAAGGCCGCTCCAAGGCCGAGGTGGATCGCCGCATGGAAGAGCTGGTCGCGTCCTTCGACGTGAAGTTCGACCTGCGCCGCTATCCGTACGAGCTGTCCGGCGGCCAGCAGCAGACCGCGTCCATCATGCGTGCGCTGGCCAACGGCCCGGAAGTCCTGTTCCTGGACGAGCCCTTCTCGGCGCTGGACTACGAGATGACGCTCTTCATCCGCGAGAAGCTGCAGGAAGTGTTCATCCAGACCGGCACCACCATGATGCTCGTGTCGCATGACCTGGAAGAGGCCGTGTACCTGGCCGACCAGATCCTGCTGCTGACCAAGCGGCCCACGCGCGTGGCCGAGATCCTGGACTATGCCGATCCGCGCCCGCGCACCGTCGCCACGTTGAGCGAGCCGAGCTTCATCACCACCAAGAAGACCAGCCTGGAGATCTTCCAGCGCGAGGTCCGTCGATAGAGGGGAAATGTCCATGCAAGACGACACCGTCCTGGCCTATGTCCAGGCCAGCGCCCGCTTCCTGGGGCTGCCCCTGGATGCGGCTGCCGCCGAGCGCGTGGCAGGCCATCTGGGCCGCACCGCGGCGCTGGCCGCGCAACTCGACGCCTTCGACCTGTCGGTCGAGGACGAGCCCGTCGCGCTGTTCTGCCCGGCGCCGTTTCCTGCCGGAGAGCCCGCATGAGCGTGCAAGCACGACACCCCGAGCCGCCCGTGTTCTCGCTGGACGACCGTCCCGCCGAAGCCGCCTATGGCGCGGCCAGCGCCACCACGCCGTCGTCCTCCGACAACCCCACGCTCGCCCGCCTGGCGGCGATTGCCCAGGGCGAGGACACGGCCCGCGCCTGGCTCGAGGACTGCCTCGCCCGCATCGACGCCACCGATGACACCGTCAACGCCTTCACGGCGCGCACGGTGGCCCGGGCGCGCGAGCAGGCCGATGCCATCGACGCGCGCCAGGCGCGCGGCGAGACGCTGCCGCCCCTGGCCGGCCTGCCCTACGCGGTGAAGAACCTCTTCGACATCGAAGGCGAGATCACGCTGGCCGGCTCCAAGGTCAATCGCGACCACGCACCGGCCGCGGCCGACGCCTTCCTGGTCCAGCGCCTGCGCGAGGCGGGCGCGGTCCTGGTCGGCGCGCTCAACATGGACGAGTACGCCTACGGGTTCACCACCGAGAACTCGCACGAGGGCCCGACCCGCAACCCGCACGACCCCGAGCGCATCGCGGGCGGCTCGTCCGGCGGATCGGGCGCGGCCGTCGCCGCGGGGCAGGTGCCCGTCACCCTGGGTTCGGACACCAACGGATCGATCCGCGTGCCGGCGTCGCTGTGCGGCGTGTGGGGCCTGAAGCCCACGTTCGGGCGGCTGTCGCGCCGTGGCACCTATCCCTTCGTCCACAGCATCGATCACCTCGGCCCCTTTGCCGACTCGGCCGAGCTGCTGGCGCGCACCTATGACGCCCTGCAGGCACCGGACGCGGCCGACCCCGGCAGCCACGCACTGCGCGTGCAACCCGTCACCCCGGGCCTGGACCGTGGCGTGGCCGGGCTACGCGTGGGCGTGCTCGGCGGCTACTTCGAGGACCTGGCCAGCGCGCCGGCCCGCGCCGTCGTGCAGGCCGCCGCCCGCGTGCTGGGCGCGAGCGGCCCGGTGATCTGGCCGGATGCGGGCCTGGCCCGTGCGGCGGCCTTCATCATCACGGCGGCCGAAGGCGGCAGCCTGCACCTGGCGGACCTGCGCACGCGGGCGGCGGATTTCGAGCCCCTGTCCGTCGACCGCTTCATCGCGGGCGCCCTGCAGCCCGCCCACTGGGTGACCCAGGCACAGCGCTTTCGCCGGGTCTACAGCGAGCGGGTCAACGCCTTGTTCGAAGACTGGGACGTCCTGCTCGCGCCGGCCACGCCGGTGAGCGCACCGCCCATCGGCACCGAGTGGCTGACCCTCAATGGCACGACGTACCCGTGTCGCGCGGCCGTGGGCCTCTTGACCCAGCCCGTGTCGTTCGCGGGCTGCCCGGTCGCCACCGCGCCGATGTGGCCCGAGGGCACGGACGGCATGCCCATCGGCGTGCAGCTCATCGCCGCCCCCTGGCGCGAGGACCTTGCCCTGCGCGCTGCCTATGCCCTGGAGCAGGCCGGCCTGGCCGCCCTGCGCCCCACCTTTTCCTGATGTCCCGACGCATGCAGATCAATCTTCCCGACGTGGTGGCCGAAGTCACCGAGCAGTTCGCCCGCTATGAACAGGCGCTCGTCACCAACGACGTCGACGTGCTCGACGAGCTCTTCTGGGACAGCCCGCACACGCTGCGCTACGGCGCCACGGAAAACCTCTATGGCTACGACGAGATCCGCGCGTTTCGCGCCGGGCGCCCGGCCGTGGGCCTGGCACGCACGGTCCTGCGCACGGTGATCACCACCTATGGCCAGGATGCGGCCACGGCCAACATCGAGTTCCAGCGCGAGGGCAGCGCCACCACCGGGCGGCAGAGCCAGACCTGGATCCGCACGCCGGACGGCTGGAAGGTGGCGGCCGCGCACGTCAGCCTGCTGGGCAAGGCCTGAGCGGGCCGGCGCAGATGAACGGCCTGGCCGAGGCAGCGCGGCTGCGGACCGAGTCGCCGCGGCGCTCGCGCGCCGATGACGTCTATGCTCGGCTCAAGGCCGACATCGGCGACTTCGGGCTCGTGCCCGGCGATCGCTTCACCGAGGCCGAGGTCAGCGAGCGCCTGGGGGTGTCGCGCACGCCCGTGCGCCAGGCGCTCTTCCGCCTGCAGCAGGAAGGCTACGTCGAGGTGCAGTTTCGCAGTGGCTGGCGGGTGCTGCCGTTCGACTTCGAGCGCTTCGAGCAGCTGTATGACCTGCGCACGGTGTTCGAATGCGAGGCGGTGCGCCGGCTATGCCGCCGGCCCGCGCCCGCCGTGCGCGCGAGCCTGGCGACCCAGTGCGCGCTCTGGCTCGTGCCCGAGCCCGCACGCAGCCAGGACCCGGCAGAAGTCGGCCGCTGGGACGAGACCTTTCACTGCACCCTGGTCGCGGCGGCCGGCAATGCCGAGATGGCGCGCGCGCACCGCGAGGTCACCGAACGCATCCGCATCGTGCGCCGGCTGGATTTCACCAAGCCCGCGCGGGTCACGGCGACCTACGAGGAACACGCCGCCATCCTGCGCGCCGTGCTGGCCGGCGACGCGGTGGATGCGGTGGCCCGATTGACGGCACATATCGGCGCGAGCCAGGCCGAGGTGCGCAGCATCACGCTGCACCAGATGCACCTGGCCCGGCGGGTCCCGGCGTAACGCCTAGGCGCGGCGCGCCTCCAGCGCTTCCCAGCGCTCCATCTTGGCCAGCATGTCGGCTTCGAGCGCGGCGATGCGCGCCTGCACGTCGGTCACGGTGGCCGTGCCTTCGCGATACAGGTCCGGGTCCGTCAGGCTGTCCGACAGGCGCTTCTGTTCGGCTTCCAGGGCTTCGAGCTTGGCGGGCAGCTCGTCGAGTTCGCGCTGCTCCCAGTTGCTCAGCCGGCCGCTCTTGGCCTTCTTGGGCGGGGCGGCGGGTGCGCTGGCCACCGCGGTCGCGGCCGCCGCGGCCTTGCCCTTGCCGGCCTTGCCCGCCTTCTCGGCGCGCACGGGTTCGGGCCGCTGGGCGAGCCAGTCGTCATAGCCGCCCACGTAATCGCGCCAGGCGCCGTCGCCTTCGGACACGATGGTCTGCGTGACGACGTTGTTCAGGAAGGTGCGGTCGTGGCTGACCAGGAACACGGTGCCGGAATAATCCTGCAGCAGTTCTTCGAGCAGCTCCAGGGTCTCGATGTCCAGGTCGTTGGTGGGCTCGTCCAGGACCATCACGTTGGCCGGCCGCGCAAACAGCCGCGCCAGCAGCAGGCGCGCACGTTCGCCGCCCGACAGGCTCTTGACGGGCGAATTGGCGCGCGCCGGCGCGAACAGGAAGTCGCCCAGGTAGCTCATCACGTGCTTGCGCTGGTTGCCGATCTCCACCCATTCGCTGCCCGGGCTGATGACCTCGGCCAGCGTGGCTTCCTCGTCCAGTTGCGAGCGCATCTGGTCGAAGTAGGCGATCTCCAGATTGGTGCCCAGCCGCACGTCGCCCGCATCTGCGTCGAGCACGCCCAGGATCAGCTTGAGCAGGGTCGTCTTGCCCGCGCCGTTGGCGCCGATGAGACCGATGCGGTCACCGCGCAGCACGGTAGTGCTGTAGTCGCGCACGACGACCCGCTCGCCGAACGCCTTGCTGACCTCGGTCAGTTCGGCCACGAGCTTGCCCGAGCGCTGGCCCACATCCACGGCCAGGGCCACGTTGCCGGTGCGGTCACGCCGCGCCTGATGTTCCCGGCGCAGCGACTCGAGCCGGCGCACGCGGCCTTCGTTGCGCGTGCGGCGGGCTTCCACGCCCTTGCGGATCCAGACTTCTTCCTGCGCCAGCAGCTTGTCAAAGCGCGCGTTCTCCAGGGCTTCGGCGGCCAGCTGCTCGGCCTTGCGGCGCTGGTACTCGCTGAAGTTGCCCGGAAAGCTCGACAGCCGGCCCCGGTCCAGTTCCACGATGCGCGTGGCCACGGCGTCCAGGAAGCGCCGATCGTGGGTGATCACGACCACGCTGCCGGCAAACCCGCGCAGCGTTTCTTCCAGCCAGGCGATGCCCTCGAAGTCCAGGTGGTTGGTGGGCTCGTCCAGCAGCAGCACGTCGGGCGACTGGGCCAGGGCGCGCGCGAGCGCCACGCGCTTGCGCATGCCGCCCGACAGCCCCGACACCAGGGCGTCCAGCGGCATGGCGAGGCGATCCAGCAGCGCGCGCACCATGGCAGGGCGCCGCCAGCTGTCCGGATCGGCGTCCCCGGTCAGGTCCTCGGGCGAATCGAGCACCGCCTCGAACACGGTATGACGCTCGTCCAGGTCGGGCTCCTGGCGCACCATGGCGGTGGTCAGGCCGCCGCTGCGCACCAGCTGGCCGTCGTCGGGCGCGGTGATGCCCGCCAGGACGTTGAGCAGCGAGGACTTGCCGGTGCCGTTGCGCCCGATCAGGCCGACGCGCTCACCGGCCTCCAGCGAAAAGTCGGCATGATCGAGAAGGGGATGGTGGCCGTAGGCCAGCTGAACATTGCTAAGACTGATGAGTGCCATGCGAGCGCAAACGCCCAGCGGATTGCGCTGGGCGTCGAAAAGGGGCGGCAGCGTGCCGCCGGGGCTTCCCGCCGCGCGGGAAGCGAGGCGTGACTCAGACCGAGAACGACGAACCGCAGCCGCAGGTGCTGGTCGCGTTCGGATTGCGGATGACGAACTGCGCGCCTTCCAGGTCTTCCTTGTAGTCGATCTCGGCGCCCATCAGGTACTGCAGGCTCATCGGATCGATCAGCAGCTGCACGCCGTCCTTGTCCAGTGCGGTGTCGTCTTCGTTGATGACCTCATCGAACGTGAAACCGTACTGGAAGCCCGAACACCCGCCGCCCTGCACGAAGACGCGCAGCTTGAGTTCAGGATTGCTTTCTTCGATGATCAATTCCTTGACCTTGGCAGCGGCCGAGTCGGTGAAGACGAGCGGGGCCGGCGGGGCGTCGAGCGAGACGCTTTCGACGATGGCATTCATGGTGGTGACTCCTTCGGGGTCAACCCGACGAGGTGTTCGGATCTGACGGTGCGGCCTTCCAGCACGCGAACGGTGACGGATTCCGGCTCGAAGCCGGCGGGCACGGCAAGCGTGCCATCGACACGCTGATATTGCTGAAACTTGAGGCGGTTGGCGCCACCGCCGGTTGCAGGGCCTGCTCCGGACGATGTGGGGGCGCTTGCCACGGGTTCAAGGGTCATGGTAGCACTCTCACCCGCCCGCGTGCCAGTCGCCACGAATTGCAGGGTGCCCGTGAATTCGCCGCTTCCCGGCCCGTTGCGCATCACCAACACCCGAAAGCGCACGCCGTCGGGCTCGCGGGCCAGTTCGGCCGAACGGATGCTGATCGGCCCCTTCTTGGCATCCACCGGAATCAGCTGCTCGAAGAACGCCAGGTTCTGGCGCAACGCGCCGAGCTCCTGCTGGGCCGTGGCCAGTTCCGACGCGAGGTGTTCCTTGGCCGACTCGGCCACGGTCAGCTGGCTGGCGGCCTCGTCGAGCTTGCCGCGCAGCTCGCGGCCTTCTTCTGCCAGGGCGCCGGCCTCGGCCTTGGCCGCGAGGTCGGCATCGCTCGCTTCGCGCAGCACGTTTTCCAGGCGCGAACGGGATTCGTCCAGCTCCTTTTGCAGCTGCTCGCGTTCGGCATCCAGCCGGGCGATGTCATCGGACAGGTTGTCCACCTGTTCGGCCAGCGTGGGGCCTTCCACGCCGGGTGTGGGCGGCTCCCACTGCCAGGCGTAGACCCCGGCGCCGCCCAGGACGGCACCGAGCACCAACGGCGCGAACATCGACGCGAACCTCGCCATGACGCCTGCCTTTTGCTCAGGGCTGGATGGGCACCTGCGTCAGCCCCGTGGTCTCGGGCAGGCCGAACATCAGGTTCATGTTCTGCACGGCCTGGCCGGACGCCCCCTTCACGAGGTTGTCCTGGACCACCAGGATGACGAGTTGATCGCCGCCACCGGGGCGATGCACGGCCAGGCGCACCATGTTGGAGGCGCGCACCGAACGGGTTTCCGGGGTGCTGCCGGCGGGCATGACGTCCACGAAGGGCTCGTTGGCATACCGGGCTTCGAACAGCGCCTGGAAATCGGTGTCGCGCCCTTCGGGCAGGATGCGCGCGTAGATCGTCGAATGCATGCCGCGCACCATCGGCGTCAGGTGCGGCACGAAGGTCAGGCCCACCGTCTTGCCCAGCAGCTTCTGCAGCTGCTCGACGATCTCGGGGTGGTGGCGGTGACCGGCCACGCCATAGGCCTTGAAGCTGTCCGACACTTCCGAGTACAGGATGCCCAGTTCTGCCTTGCGCCCCGCACCGGTCACGCCGGACTTGCAGTCGGCGATCAGGCTGTCGGTATCGACCAGCGGGCGGCCCGCGCCCAGCAGCGGGGCCAGGCCCAGCGCCACCGTGGTCGGATAGCAGCCCGGGTTGCCGATCACGCGCGCCTTGGCGATCTGCTCGCGATGCAGCTCCGGGAGGCCGTACACGGATTCCTTCAGCACGGCGGGGCAGCCATGCGGCATCTTGTACCACTGCTCGAAGGCCGCCGTGTCCTGCAGGCGGAAGTCGGCCGCCAGGTCGATGATCTTCACGCCCTTGGCGAGCAGGCTTTCGGCCTGCGCCATGGCCACGCCGTGCGGCGTGGCGAAAAACACCACGTCGCACTGGTCCAGCGCGGCATGGTCCGGATGCGAGAAGGCCAGGTCCACGTAGCCGCGCAGGCTCGGATACATCTCGTCCACGCGCAGCCCGTCTTCCTTGCGCGACGTGATCGCCACGAGTTCGGCTTGGGGATGCTGGGACAGCAGGCGCAGCAGTTCGACGCCGGTATAACCGGTGCCGCCGACGATGCCGACCTTGATGCGGGAGGATGCGGTTTGAGCCATGTGCGAGGGGACTTGGAAGGTTGCGCGACGTTGCGGGCGCGTTGGGCGACGATGCGGTCGGCCAGGCGCCCGCTCGAAGGCGCATTATCCCCCGCCGAGCGCGCGCGGCGCAAACGGCTCGGGTGACGAAGGGTGAGCGGAGTTTGCAGGCGCCGACGTGCGCGGCGGGCCGCCTGCAGCGCGGCGGCGTCCACGCGGCCCGCGCCGCCCACGCCCGGGCCGAAGGCGCCCTGGGCGAGTCCAGGGCGCCGGGCAACGCATGGCCAGGGCCGCGACCAGGCTTACCTTCAGGCGCGTGCCCGCGCCTGCTTGCGCTGCTTGCGGGTCTTGCCGGACGGGCGTCGCGCAGGCGCCGGCGCCGGTGCCGGTGCCACCGCGGCCGGATCGGCCGTGCGTGCGGCTTCGACCTGGGCCGTGGGCTGGGCGGGCCTGGCGCGGCGGGTGGCG
>JAAIGF010129040.1_pt1 | contig 27873 bp, 30 predicted proteins | sample 6487441 | NCBI WGS metagenome assembly JAAIGF01 (sample SAMN13974129, study PRJNA590717) | phyllosphere metagenome | biome: pepper field; feature: multiple bacterial spot infested pepper fields; material: pepper leaves; isolation source: leaves from pepper fields | host: Capsicum annuum ... | reverse complement strand
GCGATACAGCAAGGACGTTGAAGATTGGCATAAACACCGTCATTCGCACGTTAAAAAACTCGCGCCAAAGCGAATAACGTCCTCACCGGTCGCTCATGCTGGCGTGGCACTTATCTGCGAACGCGATGAGCAATGGAGTTTTGTCGGCAGTAAAGCCCGCCAGCACTGGCTCTGGTACGCATACAACACCAGGACCGGCGGTGTACTGGCCTATACATTTGGCCCCCCGCACGGATGAAACCTGCCGTGAATTATTGGCACCCCTTACGCCGTTTAACATCGGAATGATAACCAGCGATGAGTTGGGCAGTTATGCCAGAGAAGTGCCGAAGGATAAGCATCTGACAGGCAAAATCTTCACTCAACGTATTGAGCGTAACAACCTGACACTGAGGACGCGCATTAAACGTTTGGTCCGGAAAACACTCTGTTTCTCACGCTCGATTGAAGTGCATGAAAAAGTCATCGGTGCGTTCATTGAAAAACATATGTTCTACTAATTGGAGTCATTACCCCAAATCGGACACTCCGTAGTTCCTATTGTTTACAGCCACAAGACACTCGTTTCACCAATATCACGCCATTGCTCAACGAACTGAGGAATGGCGTGATGACGCTTCCAACCCGACTTCGCGCTGTGCACTACAGCGCGCTCATTTTTTTCTCCATCGTCCTGATGCTGGGCTGCCCGTTAACTGTCCATGCCGATACACCAGCACAGCGCCAGGAGCTGGCCACCGCGCTACGCCAGTTGGACGCCCTGCAACGCGTTGTCGCGCAAAGCGCCGCAACTACGCCGCTCGCGCCAAACGAACGTTATTACTTCAATTACCCCCGGCTACTCGATGACTTAGCGCACGTGCGATCTGGTATCCAGTTCTATCTTTCGCCGTCTCGCGCCCAGCCACGCGACGCCACCGAACTGAACAGTGACTACCGCCAGGAATCGGCCCCCAAGCACCGCAGCACCTCGCTGAAGGACCAACCATGACTTCCGCACAGATCAGCGCCTTCCAGGCGAACAGCAGTATCACACCTGCGGCAATGTCCACCGCCCTGACCGGCATCGTGTTCGCTGTACTGCTGTTGTGGGGCGCATGGGCTATCCGAACCGCCTACGTCGGCTGGGCCGAGAACCAACTCAACCAGCGCCAGTTCCTCGGCGTCATCGTGCGCTTTCTCGCGATGTACCTCGTGCTGACGTTTTTCCTGCTCTCGTAACCAAAAAGGGCCAGCCCGATGAAACACTACCGCTATCCCACTCGTCTCGTTCAGCGCGCTGCGTTGGCCTTGAGTCTAACCACCTTACCTGCACTGTTGTTCGCACAGGGGTTGCCGCAACTGGAAAACCCATCACGTGGTACAGGTGGCGGCATCATGGAAACCATCCGCAATTACGGCTACGACATCGTGCTACTGGTTGCACTACTGGTGGTCGCCAGCATGTTCATCGGGGTGTGCTATCACGCGTACGGCACCTACGCCGAGATCCACAACGGTAAGAAAACCTGGGGTCAGTTTGGTTTGACGGTCGCGGTTGGGGCGGTGCTGCTGGTGATCGGCATCTGGCTGCTCACCGAAGCCACTGGCATTTTGTGAGAGGAGCTGGACATGTCAGCACATCCGCATGTCCGCGCGGACGGCACAGTGACATTCCTGCCACATCGGCTCAATCGACATCCGGTGGTGGTGCGCGGACTGACGGCCGATGAGTTATGGATCTGCTGTGGCCTGTCCGGCAGCGTCGGGTTGCTCATCGGCTTACCGCTGTCCTGGCTACTTTCGACCATCGCTCTGGCACCGACCTGCATTGTGCTGGGCATCACCTGCGGCGTATTCGTCGGAGGCGGCTTCCTGCGAAGACAGAAACGTGGCCGACCCGACACCTGGCTGTACCGTCAATTGCAATGGCGTATCACAACCCGTTATCCACTGCTCACAGGCTGGGTCGGCGGGCACCTGCTGATTACGCGATCGGGCTTCTGGTCGAACCGGAGGACGATGCGATGAGTCGATTCAAAAACGAAATCACACATCTACAGGCTCACATCAAGACCCTTCGCATCGGTGCCAGCGCATTACTCCTTGTGGCACTGGTGATGGGGGTCGGTTGGTGGAGCGCACCGCGTGATCTGACGATCCACGTCCCCCCCGATCTGCGTTCGGGGAGTTCACGAGCCTGGTGGGAGGTCCCCCCTGAGTCGGTCTATGCCTTCACATTCTATGTGTTCCAGCAGCTCAACCGCTGGCCAACCAACGGAGAAGAGGACTACGCTCGCAACCTCCATGCGCTGTCACCGTACTTCACCCCGGCATGCCGCGCCTTTCTGCAGGCAGATTACGACTATCGCCGCAGCACTGGTGAACTGCAACAACGTGTACGCGGTGTCTACGAAATCCCCGGTCGCGGCTATGGCGACAACCCTACAGCACGGGTACGCGTAGTCTCTGACCGCGATTGGGTCGTAACGCTCGATCTCAGCGCCGACGAGTACCACGGCCCGGAGCAGGTCAAGCGCGCGCTGGTGCGCTACCCGCTCAAAGTCGCACGAATAGACGTCGATCCGGCCCGTAATCCGTTTGGTCTGGTGCTTGACTGCTACGACGGGGTTCCGCAGCACATCTCCCCCCCGACTCAGGAAACACCCACTCGTGGCGGCCTGGGCAAGCAAGGAGAAACCCCATGAAATTCCGTCTCATCCGGCTGGGGCTTCTGACTCTGGTAATGGCCTCATCTGCCCATGCAGTAGAGATCCTGCGTTGGGAACGACTGCCTCTTGCCGTACCGCTGACTGTCGGACAGGAACGTATTGTGTTCGTGGAACACAACGTCCGTGTCGGCATCCCGGCCAGCATCGGCGACCGCTTGCGTGTGCAGAGTGCCGGTGGTGCCATCTATCTGCGTGCCAGCAAGCCCATCGAACCCACCCGATTGCAGTTGCAGGACGTAGACAGTGGTGCGTTGATTCTGCTCGACATTGATGCCATGCCAGCCAAAAAAGATGGCGAACCGAAACTTGAGCCTGTGCGCATCGTCGAGGGCAATACCGCACCACCGCGCTATGGCCAGCCGCCAGACAGCGCAACCGACGCACCTGCTACAGACCAGGCCAGACCGGCGCAACATGAAACGCCAGTGGCCGTGGTACTCACACGCTACGCCGCACAGAATCTGTACGCACCACTGCGCACTGTTGAACCCGTGCCTGGCATCATGCAGGTAAATCTTCACCGTAATCTGCCACTCGATACCTTACTGCCTACGCTGCCTGTTCAGGCGACAGCGCTGGTTTCATGGCGATTGGAAGATCAGTGGGTCACGGCCGTGCGACTGACCCATACAGAGGGTGGTTGGATTCAGTTAGATCCACGCGCACTGCAAGGTGATTTCCTCACAGCTACTTTCCAACATGCGTCGCTCGGCCCACACGGTACCCCCGAAGACACCACAGTGCTGTATCTGGTTACCCGCAGGCACGGACTGCCTCAATCGTTACTGCCCGCCATCCAACGCTTTGATCCTGCCGTACACTTGCCTACTTCGACGCCCCCGACAACGGAGGTGCATCATGCACAGTAATGGTCTGCTGAAATGGCTGATGCTCCCGGTAGCCTTGCTGGTGCTGTTCGTTGGCATCCGCATATTCTCTGGTCATGGTACGCAAGCACCAGACACCGTCGATACAGGTAGCAAACTCACCCCGGAGGAAATGAAGGCACTGGGCATCGAAGGGGACACACCGCGTGATACCGTCGCCACACTGGTAGCACAGGTTCGGCAACTGCGCACCGAACTGCAAACCGCGACTGCCGACAACCGGACGCAGCGCGAAGAAAACCAGCGCCTGCGCCAGCGTGAAAGTACTATTGACCAGCGTATCAACACCGCACTGGAGTCCGAGCGAGCCAATCTGCGCCGCGACCAGGAACAGTTCAGTAGTGAGCGCCACCAGACAGAAGGTCTGTTGGCAGATTTGCAGCGGCGGCTGGACAGCATCAGCAGCAGTGGTCACGCCGACCTGCCAGTCGGTCTCGGACTGCGAGACGGGGATGCTGAAGGGTTCGGTAACGAGGCTACTATCCGCTGGGTAGAGCCTGACGATGCCAGGCAGACTGCAGGCCGCAACAGCAACACGGCGCGGAGCTTCCCGACAAGTTTCGGGCCAGCGCAAAAGACGCTGGACACTACGGTCGAACGTGTAACCCGTGCCAGCGCTACCGGCGCCAAACCAGCCAGGGCTGTTTACACCGTCCCCACCAATTCAACACTGATGGGCTCAGTCGCGATGACAGCCCTGATCGGCCGCGTACCTATCGACGGCACCGTCAATGACCCCTACCCCTTCAAAGTTTTGGTTGGCCCCGACAACCTGACGGCCAACGGCATCGATATCCCCGATGTGGCCGGAGCCGTGTTCAGCGGCACCGCCTCCGGCGACTGGACGCTCTCATGCGTCAGAGGGCAGATACGCTCAATCACCTTCGTTTTCCACGACGGCACCATCCGCACCATTCCGCAAGACAGCGAACGCAGTCATCAGCAAAGCAACGACCAGAATAGTCTCGGATGGATCAGTGATCCCTACGGCATCCCGTGCGTGTCCGGCGAGCGCCGCAGCAATGCCCAGCAATATCTCGGCACGCAGGCGTTGATCACCGCAGCGGGTGCAGGCGCGGCATCGCTCATGGATTCAAAAAGCAGCCAGATGTCCTACGCCGGTACCAACGGCTCCATCGGCACGGTGGGTATCAGCAGCAACGAGGCGGTGAGCCGCATTCTTGCCGGCGGCGTACGTGACATGTCGGATTGGGTCAACAAGCTCTATGGCCAGGCCTTCGCAGCGGTCTATGTGAAGCCAGGCGCACAAGTCGCTGTTCACCTCGAAAAACCTCTCGCCATTGACTACGAAACCGAAGGCCGCAAGGTCGACCATCGTACAGGAGAAAGCCATGCGTTCGAACTGGACTAAATCGTTGGCAATCATGGTAACGGTAACCGCATTGACCAGTTGCGCTACCAGCAAGGAAGAGCTGTTGCCCCATGGCGGTCGAACCATGCAGGACATCTGGCAGCAGGAGAGCGGCAATGAAGGCAGTCTGGGTCAGATGTCACACCGTCAACTGCTCGATGCCCGCCAGAGCTTACGTCGCCCACTCAGCCACGCAGATGTGAACACTGTTTCCACAGAGCAGGAAAGCTACTCGCGTACCGCCGCCAATGATATACGCAGCCAGTTTCAGCGGCTGCCCAATCCCGACTTGTTGATGTACGTGTTCCCGCATCTGGCGGGGACGGACCCGGTTCCGGTGCCGGGTTACACCACCATTTTCCCACTCTATCAGCGTGTACAGTATGCGATGCCCGGTGAGCGTACGGAGGACTACTGATGGTCTGGTCGCTTCTCCGTCGTAAATCCGCCGGGGTCACCAAAGACGAGCGGCCGGACGGCTGGCAGCACCACATCAACACGCTGCAGCAGGCGGGTATTCCTGAACCCGGATCTACCACCAGGGGAAACAGCCCCGCTACACAAGCCGACGAACAAGCCTTGTACCAGATTGCGCCATCGCTGGTCGAGCTGCTGCCCTGGGTTGAATACCTTCCCACATCACAAAGCATGCTGCTGGAGGATGGCAGCTCGGTCGCCGCATTCTTCGAACTGACCCCATTGGGCACCGAAGGCCGTGAACCGTCCTGGCTGGCACAGGCACGGGATGCACTGGAGAATGCGCTGCAGGACAGTTTTGATGAGCTTGACGACAACCCCTGGGTACTGCAGCTCTATGCCCAGGACGAGACAAACTTTGACGCCTATCTGCAGACCTTGCATCGCTACATTCAACCACGCGCACAGGGCTCACGTTTCACCGAGTTCTACCTGCATTCGATGGCTCATCACCTGTATGCGGTCGCAAAGCCGGGTGGCCTGTTCGATGACACCACGGTCACCCGGCTGCCCTGGCGTGGTCAAATGCGCCGGGTACGTATGGTGGTCTATCGCCGCACCACAAACGGCAAAACACGACGTGGCCAGACGCCCGAGCAGGGATTGAACGTGGTTTGTGATCGCCTGAGCGGAGGCCTGGCCAACGCAGGCATTCGTGCACATCGACTGGATGCCGCACAAATCCACGACTGGCTACTGCGCTGGTTCAACCCACATCCCACACTACTGGGACTGGGTGCCGAAGACCGCGAACGCTTCTACCAGTTGACTGCCTACCCGAATACCTGTGACGCCGACGAGATCGAGCTGGCCTCCGGGCGCGATTTCAGTCAGCGACTGTTCTTCAACCAGCCACGCTCAAATGCAGATCAGGGTGTGTGGTACTTCGACGGCATCCCGCATCGGGCAGTCGTGACCGACCGCCTGCGTACCCCACCAGATGTAGGGCATCTGACAGGTGAAAACCACAAGGGTGATGCCATCAATACCCTGTTCGACCAGATGCCGGAAGACACTGTGATGTGCCTGACGCTGGTTGCCACACCACAGGACGTGCTCGAAACGCACCTGAATCATCTGGCCAAAAAAGCCGTGGGCGAGACGCTGGCATCCGAACAAACCCTGGCGGACGTGCAAGAGGCACGCACGCTGATCGGCAGTTCTCACAAGCTGTACCGAGCCAGCCTGGCGTTCTACCTGCGTGGGCGGAATGAAGAAGAGCTCGACAGCAAGGGGCTGCAACTGGCTAACGTGATGCTGGGCGCAGGCCTTCAGCCTGTACGCGAAGAGGATGAAGTCGCCCCGCTCAACACCTATCTGCGCTGGCTGCCGTGTATGTACAACCCAGCCCAAGACCGCAAGCAGTGGTACACGCAACTGATGTTCGCCCAGCATGTGGCCAACCTCTCACCAACCTGGGGGCGTAGCCGGGGTACGGGCCATCCAGGGATCACTGTCTTCAATCGCGGAGGTGGCCTGATCACGTTCGACCCATTCAACCGCCTGGATCGGCAGATGAACGCGCATCTTTTCCTGTTCGGCCCCACAGGCTCGGGCAAAAGCGCAACCCTCAACAACCTGCTCAATCAGGTCACCGCAATCTATCGTCCACGGATCTTCATTGTAGAGGCTGGCAATTCCTTCGGGCTGTACTGCGAGTTCGCCCGGCGTTTAGGACTGACCGTCAACCGAGTCAAACTCGCCCCCGGAGCCGGTGTAAGTCTCGCGCCGTTCGCCGACGCCCGTCGACTCATTGAAACGCCCAGTGACGTACAAACACTCGATGCCGATGAACTGGATGATGAACGACAGAGCAAGGGAACTGAGGCCGATGAACAGCGCGATGTGCTGGGCGAACTGGAAATCACCGCACGTTTGATGATCACCGGTGGTGAAGACAAGGAAGAAGCCCGCATGACCCGGGCCGATCGCTCGTTGATCCGCCAGTGCATTCTGGACGCAGCTCAGCGCTGCGTCACTGCCAACCGCACCGTACTGACCAGCGACATACGCGATGCGCTGCGTGAACGCGGCCATGACACCACACTGCCTGAAATCCGGCGTGCTCGCCTACTGGAGATGGCAGACGCGATGGATATGTTCTGCCAGGGCAGCGACGGAGAAATGTTCGACCGCGACGGCACCCCCTGGCCAGAGGCCGACATCACGCTGGTCGACCTGGCAACCTATGCACGCGAAGGCTACAACGCGCAACTGTCGATCGCCTACATTTCACTGATCAACACTGTCAATAACATCGCCGAACGCGATCAGTTCCTGGGCCGCCCTATCCTCAACGTGACGGACGAAGGCCATATCATCACCAAAAACCCCTTGCTCTCGCCCTACGTTGTGAAAGTAACCAAAATGTGGCGCAAGCTTGGGGCGTGGTTCTGGCTCGCGACGCAGAACATCGACGATCTGCCAAAAGCGGCAGAACCGATGCTCAACATGATCGAGTGGTGGATTTGCCTGTCGATGCCGCCCGACGAAGTCGAAAAAATTGCCCGGTTCAGGGAACTGACACCCGCTCAGAAGACGCTGATGCTGTCAGCACGGAAAGAATCCGGCAAATTCACCGAAGGCGTCATCCTCTCCAAGAACCTGGAGGTGCTATTCCGTGCCGTCCCCCCCAGTCTCTACCTCGCCCTGGCGCAGACCGAGCCCGAGGAAAAAGCAGAACGCTACCGACTGATGCAGCAGTTCGGCATTGGCGAGCTGGATGCCGCGTTCAAAGTGGCCGAAATGATTGACCATGCACGTGGCATCACGCAAGAGAGTCCATAGAGTATTGCCATTTTGGCTCTTGAAAGACATTCCTCCGCCCCAATCTCACATTATAGCTTCACTTCATAACACTGGAGAGGGATACATGACCATCCGTTTTTGGACAGGCAACCCACAAGGCTTGCTCAATAAATTTAAAGAGTTGATTGAACAAGATGAACCTAAAGGGCGCATTAACACTTGGGAACAGCACTCTAAAGGGTTTCGGCACACTGCCAATGACTGGAAAGAGCTTGGTTTATTCACCCCTAAAATCGCTGACGACAAAAAAAGTTTGGTCTTCAGCATGACCAAAGCGAAGGGTGATTACGCCTATGCGTACTATCACGGCCACCTGCTACAAACCTTCATTGAGCATCTTAGCGGGCGTTTTGATAGAGCAACATTTTCCGACTCACGCACAAAAGAATAGCAAAGCCACTACCAGATACCAGTATACGGGGGACCGTTTCCGGTATCTGTTTGATCACCCTAGCGTATGCGCAGTCTGCGCAGTAGCTTTGCGACGGCATCCTCATACTGCTCGGCACTGGTGAAGTCGGCGTACAGCTTACCTTCCAAGAAAGTCGGAAGCTTGCAGCGCTCGTACAGCAGCGGCAAAACTACAACCTCCCCTCCCGATATTTCACGATTGATGGCGATGTCCAACTCCTTCTTAACCCATGGAGCATCAATCGATTTGGACGACAGCACCACACCGATATAGCGTGTTTCACGCATGCCTTCTTCAATTTTGGCTATCAACGAATCACCTATCTCAATTTCTGCCTCATCTACCCATACTCGTGGTACACCATGCTCACGCAAAGCATTGCGCAATCGCCGTACGAAAGGCTTGTCCGCACCAGTGTGACTAAGGAAAATCCCGTGATATTTCTCTTGACGGAGATCGGCCTTTTCGATATCCAGAGCATCAAGAATAAGCTGATCGGCAGCACGCTGCGATGAGGGTGGGGTAACAATCCAGCCAGTGAGATTACCAACATCAACCCGACCTCCGAGGCTGTACCCCTCGGGGGTCTCGGCGATCGAGGTGAATCCGTCGAGATCGTGATCCGACAGGCACAAGCTCCAGCCAGTAGAAGACAAGGACTCAAAGTATCTGACGAAAGGGCTGTCCAGATCGACTCTCTCCACATGCCGTCCCTTCTTGACCAGTAGATCGCCACGTTTGACGATGCGTTTAACTTCAGGGGAAACATAACCCATGTGGGTTTCCCTATAGCCGAAGAAATTCATCCGCTTTGGTTCCGACAAGCACCAGACAATAGTGGCATTCTTACGAACAGCCGCCATCAACTCATTCTGACGATCTATGCCATCAAACGCCAAATCAATATCGTATTCATTATTTATAGACTTTAGATCACGCAACTCATGAGCTGAACCTGAAACATCCGTTTCAGTACCGAACAGAAAATGTGAGAAACTAGCCGGATTAATTAAAATCACATCGTACTCGTAGAGAGGAAATGCAGAGCGCACTGCATCAGCCGAGGCCTGACACAAACCAAGGTTCTCAAACTCCACCCCATCAATGGCCTCTCCACCATAACGCAGCCCAACAGTCAGAACTCTTTTCATAACAAATGCCCTCATAAAATCCCATATAAAATCAAAGATATCACGGTAGCATCACCCACAGACGCTAATCTGTGAGCTATAAACGAAAGCCACTATTCACCCGAGTAACCGGTATAGTGGCTTTCATATTTCTGTGATCCGCACAGAAATGAAATCTATAGAACCTGATTGATCTGCTGCTCCAGGCGGGTCAGTCGTTCCATAATGAAATCAAACGGTAAGATCTCACCATAAAACATCTGGGCGTTCAGCATCGCCTGATAGTCCTGCCTCAACGCATCAAGCAGCGCCGCATCCGGGATCAGTCTCAGCGCGCCCGTCAGGCAGCGGTCATAGTGGCTGGAACTGCTGCGAAAGAAGGTTTCTTTGATGTTCAGCACATCCTGCAGCAGCGCGATATCTTCCAAAGCCTGATGACCGATATGGTGGTCAGCCAACCGCGCCAGATCGTACCAATGCCGCGACAGCCGCTCAGCACCGGTACGCAGATCCGGGCGATGGCATTCAACATGAATGAGTGTTGCCTTCTCCCAAAAAGTACGCATCGGCGACAGTACGGCGACCTTTGCCGTTGGAAACACCAACCCCGGAACATGCTCACCAATGTCCGGCTCGATGGTCAACATCTCCTGCGGCAAGGTCGCATTTCTGCCACCGAACTCGATCAACACGCTGGGCCGCAGATAGGTGTCGGTGTTCTCCACTGCACTGGGGTAATAAAGCCTGAGCTCTTCCGCATTATCACTGATTTCAATCGTGATTTCGTGATTTGGAAGAGCCTGTAGCAACGCCTCACGTAGTGCCGACACCAGTTCCCCGGTGACATGCTCAGCCAATGCCTCCCTGAGTGTGTCAGACAATTTCCGACGCTGATTGCCGGAAAGCGTGGCCAGCACGGGCACATCCGGCACCAGACTGCGGTAATCAATGGTGACATCGATATCTTCGGAGAAACGCTCGATAGCCTGATAGACCTTCGACAGTGATGTCCCTCCCTTGAAGGCCATCGGTTTGCGGCAGGGTAACGCAAAGAGTGAGCCGAGTACCTGGCATAGCCAGATATCTTTTTCCAGAATCTCGGCACGGCGTCCAAGCACTGGTGCCAGACCATTCAGTAGTTCAGCCTGCTCAACTGGCGTCAGATCAAAATAGGACGCACCTGACGTATCAGACATGTGTCACCTCGCTGCGTTCGTAGCCGCGCAATGCTTCCAGCATCCATGCAGGCATTGAGGCCTTGGCAGAGCACAGCGCCTGAAATTCAGTGGGAGCGAGCTTTTGCGCAATCCGCTGAAATGTACCGGAGGTGACCTGATGACGTCCCAGATACCAGAGTGCCGACAGCGCCTGACCTGCGGGTCGGCCGGCCAATGCCAGTTTGCGCGACGCGACATGCTGCAAGCGGACGGTCATTTTTCCTAACCTAACCACCCGTGACGAACCACTGGTGTAGAACACCGCTTGAGTCGGCATCTGCGTAGAGAAGCCGAAACGCCGTGCGGCCTCAGCACCGTGGATCTCAATCGTCGCGCCTTCCGCCTCAGCCAGTGTCTGCGCGATCTGCTCAGGTGCAGGCAACGTCTTGACGCCAAAGCGACCGACCTTGGGAACGACATACAGTCCATGGCCGATACGCTCAATACTGCCAGCCCTGGTAAGCCGCATCAGCGCCTGATCGATGGCCGCACGCGACCCTAACCCGGCGAAGATAGCGGGCGTGAAAGGCTCTCCGACCAACTGGGCGGAGATGCGTTCTCGAATAGCTTGGGCTGTGCTCATAGCGGCCTCCTGTTGTTAGATATTTTACAAAAAAATCTAACACATCACAATGAGAGCAAGAACCGCCTAAAGCAGATTCATCCAAAAACCGGGATTCACCGCGTCCCGATTGTTTGTCGTGTCCTGAAGCAGATTGGAGTGGACTACCGCCATGATCAATTTTGCGGTGCTCCGTATGCTGGCTTCTGCTTCCATCTATTCCTTCTCACGGCATAGGCTTGCTACTGTCTTGCTCACTGCGCTGCTGAGTCCACTCGTACAGGCCGCGGATTTACTGGCCGTCTCTGACACCCGGCACCCGATGCAAAACCTGGGCAACACCCGGCTCATCGAACTGGACCTCCCATCACGCATCGAAGCCGAGCTGGCAGCCAACCTCCCCAAAGACCCAACCCGTGCCACGGCAATCGTGCAACAACGCCTGAAAGAAGGCGGCACCGCCCTGCAGCAGCGCATCAACGAGGCCTATCAGAATGTTGTCGATGCCTGGAGCCTGGGCATCACCACCCTTCCCGCCGTTATCGTTGATCAACGGTATGTGGTTTACGGAGAGCCTGACGTCGCCAAAGCGGCTGCGCGTATCGACGCTTACAGGAGGACTCAGCAATGAGACTCACCCGCCGCCTGCGCGTCAGCATTGCCAGCATTTTGCTGACGGCAGCCAGTTCATCGTTCGCCCTCAGCACCGTCGCCATCATATCTTCGTCGTTATCCCCTGATTGCCTGGAATACCGCGTCACCGGGATCTGCTACTGGCTGCTATGCACCCCGTTTGGATGCTCGGTACGCACCTCCGTCAAAGTCAGGCACTACGTTCCCGATGCCGTGGTATCGAGCTATGGCAATACGGGCGAAAACCCGTGGATTGAGGTGCGCGCCATGAGTATGCCCAACACCACGGCCCAGGGCGGTGGTGACGGCACCAGCAACCATGGCAACGAGGACAATCTATCCAGATTCCGCAACGCTGACGTGATCGGCCATCCCGGCGGCCAGGCATTCAGTCAGTTTGCTTCATCATCAGGCTACATCTGCAACGGTGCCGGTATTGCGTTCATGCCATACCTGCTGAGCACACTCGATACCGTCGCGTGGCGCTACAACATTCCCGAAGTCGTGTATCCCGAGGCGCTGATCCCCGGTATGCGCGAGATCGGCGCACGCGACACGCTGAACCTGTGGGGCAACCTCTATCCGCGCGGCGGTTTCCTGCACCAGGTGGACAGCTACAAGGCCAGTGCCGTGGTCGCCCAGCGGGCGGGCGATATCGTGACCCGTCGGGGACAACTGCATGTATACCAACCCCTGCTTGCCAACACGCACGATGGCTACTGGCCAGCAGGCGCACTGATGGAAAACGATGCATCGACCGGCAAATGGCAAGCGCTAGCCCCTGGCCTGTCCTCCTCCTGCACAGTCTTCCCACATAACGGGCCACTGACTCAGGCGCAGCAAGACGACTATGCCTGGGCACTATGGCGACCGTATAGCTGCTGCCAGCGACGCGGCCAGACCTTTCTCGGCAGTATGGATTTCAACTGAGGACATGATGATGAAACATCTCGATCCGAACGCGTACTCAACGCCTACGCCACGCCTGTGGCAATCCGTGCTATTGGTTACCGCACTGTCGATGACCAGTGGCCTGGCTCTGGCACAGTATGGAGGCTTCCAGAACAGCGGTGCCGTCATTGGCGATGAGGTGATGTACTCCATCGGTGGCGGCAACGCCGTATCGATGAGCGGTGCGGCCGGCATGCGCTCGATTGGTGCCGGTGTGGGCTGGAACAGCAATCTAATCTGCGGCGACATGAACATCAGTACGACCATTCAGAACCAGCTCAATGGGCTGACCAACGGCTTCCAGAACATCATGAGCAGCGTGATCCAGAACGCCACCAGCGCGGTCGCCTCATTGCCTGCGCTCATCATCCAGCGGGCCGATCCGGGTCTCTACAACCTGCTGACCAATGGTATTCTGCAGGCTCGGCTCGACTTTGATCGCTCCAAACTCACCTGCCGGGCGATGGCGGAACGCATGGCGGACACTGCAGGCGGCCAACTCGGCTGGAGCCAGATTGCCGAAGGCATGGCGCTGCGTCAGGCGGTATCCAGCACTGATGCCGTATCGGCTATTGAACAAGCTGAAAAAAAACGAGGCAATGACGGGGTACCGTGGGTCGGCGGCGACAATGCCGGCGGTGTCGGCCAACACTCAATCAAGGTCATCGGAGACGTAACCCGTGCAGGTTACAACCTGGTCAACGGCCGCAATGTGGCCGACACCTCATCCATCGACACCGCGAATTGCCAAAGCCTGTCCTGCCAGACCTGGACATCACCACAACAGGCTATTGACTTTGCCACTCGTGTACTGGGCGAACAGGAGCAGCGTACCTGCGAAGGCTGTCTCAGGACCGAGACCGTACCCGGCGTCGGGCTGACCCCGGTCATCCAGGAAGAGTACGACACCAAGCTGAAAGTGCTGCAGGAATTGGTCAGAGGAACCCGCAATACCACGTTCGAGAACCTTCACGAAGCTGGCAGTACTTCGCTGCCCATCACCCGTGGCGTTATCGAGGCACTGCGTGACGAACCTGATCAAGACATTCTGGCCCGACGCCTGGCATCCGAAGTTGCGCTGGCATCGGTATTGGAAAAAGCCCTGCTGCTGCAGCGTACGCTACTGACTGGCCAGAAAGAGCCGAATGTTGCGGCGAATCAGTTGGCAGTCGCTGCCGTCACTCAGGAAAGCAACACCCTCGACCGCGAGATCCTCAACCTCAAAACCGAGCTTGAGCTACGCCGGGAACTCGCCAGCAACTCACCGATGGCCATTATCCAACGCCACAGTGTACGTTCAGCCGGTTCACGCGGTATCTATGAAGGAGACCCTGTACCTAACCGTCTCGACCAGTTACAGCGACGCAATCCCGGAGACACACCATGAAGTTTGCCTGGCTGCGATCACACTGTCTGTTCAGTTGGCGTACACCCAGAGTCCTTTTGTGGATTGTTGCATTGCTGGTCATTACCGTCACAGCCAACGTTCTGGGCATCTACTTCGTTGGCAGCATTGCTGGCTGGGAACACTGGCTGGCCGATACAGCCGGCTATTTTCTGTTGTGGCGTCTGTGTGTGTACGGTGCCACCGTTTATGGCTGGCTGTGGATGCGCCGCCGCCTGCTCCTGCGCGAAACCAGTACCGATGACCGGCGCAGGCTTATTCGCGCCGAGGTTTTCGGTGTCGGCGCGTTGCTGATGCTGGAATTCAGCCTGTTGGTGCAGTACGTATAGGGGCTGTGACCATGACGCTTTTCACCACCGATTACCTGGAGTATTACCTGACTCTGGTGGGCTGGATCGTCCACAACGGTATTTGGGCGGTATTGGTTTCCAGCGGCGTGTTTGTCCTCCCCTTCGTGACCATCATCATCGACGAGTGGCTGAGAGCCCGTACCGAAGGCGCTGATGAGGGCAACAAGGGCGTGCTGTCATCAATGCGCATTGAAAACCGGGTATGGGTGGCAATTGTTGTGGTGATGTTCGCAGGCATTCCGTTCATCGATGTCGACCTCAACACGATAAGATACGACCAGGCGCGTTCGGCACAGTGCCGGATCAGCGTACCGCAGCCCGAAGACACTGGCTGGTCAAAATCCTTCAGCACCCTCAACAACCAGAGCGCCAAAGTGCCAGTCTGGTGGGCCTTCATGCACGCACTCTCACGCGCGATCACCAGTGCCTCGGTATCAGCTATCCCATGCGGCACCGACCTGCGGCAAATGAGAATGGAGATCAATGCTACCCGTATTGATGATCCGGTACTGGCTCAGGAAGTGGCAGACTTTACCCACGATTGCTACGGCCCCGCACGCGCCAAGCTGTTCATGACTCGTCCCAATCTTGACAAGACACAAATGCACGATGTGACCTGGATCGGTTCGACCTATTTTGTCAGTACCGCAGGCTTCTACGACACCTATCACGCCAGGACACCGCGTGAGGGTTGGGCCTACGACAGCCATCGTGACGCCGGACTGGCTCAGGTGCCAAGTGGTGCTGGCTACCCGAGTTGCCGCCAGTGGTGGAACGAGGGTGGCAACGGCTTGCGTGCACGTCTGCTGGCACAGGTCGATCCCAGCTTACTCAATCGCATCGCCGGTTGGGCCGGGTTCCTCAGCCGCACGGAGGTAGATGACTCGGTTATCAGGACGATTGTCTCCCCTCACCAACAGAAACTCAACCAAGGTAGTGTCTACACGGATTACGGCGGTCAAATCGACAAAACCTTACCGAATATCGTTACTCGCGCTGCGGGTGACATCGGCATGACAGTGGGAGGACTCGCCGCATTCCCGGCATTGGACGTGATGCGCCAGGGACTGCCGATGGTGCTTGCATTACTGAAGATGGCGCTGGTGATCTGTATCCCTCTGGTGCTTCTGGTCGGCACTTACAACTTGAAGACAACGATAACAGTCAGCGTCGTGCAGTTTGCACTGTTCTTTGCGGATTTTTGGTTTCAACTGGCACGATGGATTGACAGCACCATCCTCGATGCACTTTACGGGTGGGGTTGGGGCTGGAACCGGCCGCACGGCAACGTCGATCCGATGGCAGGTTTGAGCAACACTTTCGGCGACATGCTGCTGAACTTCGTCATGGGCACGATGTTCATTGTACTACCCACATTCTGGATAATGGCTTTGGCTTGGGCAGGCGTCCGCGCCGGTAATGTTCTTCAAGGGTTCGCTGGAGCTACGGCTGATGCCAAAGCAGCAGGAGCCAAAGGAGGTGACATGGCTCTTAAATCCGTATCGAAAAAATAAGCTCTTTTAATCGTCTTCAATATGCGGATCGATACGAAAGTCATCGTAGGTATACAGCCCGAATCCTGCAGGGCCGTTACGCCACTCTGGTTTTGGAGGCTCATCAACGAATCCAGCGGCATTAGCCATCAGAGCAGCAGCTACAACGAAAATGAGTAGGGTCGCTAACCAGAATGCCACATAAAGCAATAGCCCCAAAAGAGTCAGTTTGGTCATCCACAGCAGAGCAAATGCTCCCTTAACAGGCATCCCCTGCTCGACAAACCAGCCTGATATCTGTTGCTCACAACGCGCATAGACACGCCACCCCCTGCCGAGCCAACGGCCAAAGCGTTCTGCAATACTGTTATGGCTCGCGCTATTCATGGTCATCATTTGCCTGCGTTATCCGTTTCCCCTACATCCCACCTTACAACGATTGATACACGACGTTGCTAAGTAAACTGCCCCGTCTACTTAGCTTAGAGCAGAAATACCATACATCAAGTACCTAACAGGCGGAGATACTCCGTCACGCGTATTTCTCTGAAAATAAAAAATATTTTAAATTATCAGGCACAACATGTGCTAATCACTCCCCTTCCGGCAACGCTTGTGCCATTTTGTATTCACATCGCATCCGGATAAATTGCTGGGGAACATTTACCGAGGCCTCAAAGAAAGTGGTAAAGTCGAAGCCTTCCAATTGATACGGCGCAACTAACACCACGTCCTGAGCATTACCAAGAAAAACCACTGGCCGACCCGCTGGAACATTAGCGCATTGATGCGAGTTATTAAAATCTAGCGCATGAGCCAGTAGATAGATTTTTTCAGGCACCCGGGCATCGCTCAATTGCTCATTGGACCATAACCATCCATGAAAAAGAAGAACGGATGAAACCAACACACAAAGGACAGGGCGCAACACTGGCAACTCTGAATCCCCACCATCAAACTTATTCTTGAGCCAAGCTAACAGAAATAAAATATTTATAATAAACATAGCCGCAGCCACGACGATTATAAATGGCAAAATTAATTTGAATACCATAAGCCCGGTAGTGAACAACAGGGTAATAGGTAAAGCCGACGCATCAACATGAAATACGTCATTGACATAAATTGCATTAGTGTCCAAGGGATACTGACGGAATAATTACCAGGTGATTTTGTCGTTATCACACTATCAACGCCCTTCGATTCAGGCAAAGTCTTTTTCGGTGTTATTACGTGGGGAGAAGTCGATAATCAACCTTTCCAGGGCTTCTTCTGTTCGGTTCTTGTGCCGTAAACTTGGTGTCTCCTGGCGCTTGAGGGCATCAATACCTCCTTCTTTAACCAACCGTCTGTGACGGTGAATAGTTTCCCGTGACACGCCGCTCAGACTAAATAGCTTCTCATAATAGCGCTACTCTTGTGAGAGATGACATCCCGCTAGCTCTGGAGCCGCGCAATGATAAGTGGAGCATTAATGCGAGAAGCTATTTAGGGTCTGTCCCTTAACCTCCCTACACGCTAAAAAGTGCTGCAAGAATCATTTCCGAGATGTGATTTTTGGTTAAATACCCATCTCTTTTGGTCATTCTTTATCGCTTAAAAGCGTTTTTTTGCACAGTTATAGAAATGCTGAACTGTACAAAAAATAGTTACGGGACACAGCCTAGTGTTAGTACCCTACCCAAACGGACCATGTGCTTTTAGATATCTGACCTAACGTGCCATAGCGTCCACGATGTCTACTTCTGACACGGAGCGGGAAAATGTATGGCACTTTAGGTCGGCGAGGAGCGGAAGTTGGCATCTGTCTCATCACTCTGAGTGACTTAATAAACACCGAGGAGTATTCGTCAACTGGGTACAGGTCAATACGACCTAAACTATCCCACTCAATTTGATGAATATCAATGGGGAATCGCTTGCCCTTACGTAGAGAGTATTTTTCGATTTTACTATTGCCCATGCTCCTGAAAAAGGTAGATAATATCCCAAAAAATCATGGGATAAAAGTGATGACACAGAATATTCCTTCTCATTTATATAAATATAAAAGCTTCAGCATTGATAGTCTTGATTTGCTTGTAAGCGATAAACTGTATTTTGCCGACCCGGCAACATTCAATGATCCGTTGGATTGTAATCCTTCCGTGTTAGATGACATCGATAACACCGATAAATTAAACGCCATTCTTCATAGATTAGTAAAAGAAAATCATCTAAAGGAACTAGAGAAAGCAGCAAGTAAAATTAAATATAGAGGTCCACGGACATTAGAAAAAATTGAAATACTAGGTGAAGGTGAAGCTCGAAAATTAATTAACAACATTGCAGAGAATGTTTGTTTTTTTGGCAACGATTTTATCGATATTGTCAGGCATCATATTAAAAGATATTTGCTAAAAAACTATGATATTGGTGTCCTTTCATTAGCAAAAAAGTTTGACTGTCCCTTAATGTGGTCGCACTACGCTGATCAACACAAGGGATTTTGTATTGGATATGACGTTTCTGAAAATGACTCTTCAGATATCTACCCTGTTGATTACAAAGGCAAGCGATTTATTAGAACTCAACAAGTTCATGATATGTTGTTTGGTAGCGATGATAATGTAATAAATACTGCAAAAAAAGAGATTGATAGAGTCATTCTTCTCAGCAAATCTCCTTCTTGGAAATATGAGAATGAATATCGAGTTATTAACAAAAAAGGCTTGCAGGACTCAAATTTTCGATTAAGCGATGTTACATTCGGTTTGAGGTTCAAAGAATCTGCTAAGTTTTCTGTTATGAGCGCATTACAATCCAGGCAGGGTGATATTAAGTTTTACGAAATGTCACTTTCTGATAAAACCTTCAAATTGAAAAGAACATTAATTGATTTGGGTAATATAGAATTTCAATCATACCCTAAAAGTAATTATGAACGTACTCGCGATCATCTTCAAATGCTTGATGACTTAAATGACGATGAAAACTAGCACAGGGTGCGCCGTAGTTCATTGGCCTCTTGGCGATTAAAACAATCTGGTGTCTACAACGTCCGTTCCTGGCACAAAGAGGCCCACCTGCGCATTTTTTGTCTGCTACGAGCGAGGAGCGGAAGTTCGCAATTGTTCCCACAGTTGATGGGGCGTGCTAATCAATGGGGAACAAGTCAGAATTTTTTCACAGGCTTTATTAGTTTCGGTTATGACCAAACTCCCGCGAAAGCAGTATTTGTTTCCAGTGGCTTTCGCGTCGGTCAATTTCCCCGTCCTCGGCATTGGGGTCCATAACTTCGAGGATCGCAAAAGTGATACTCTGCAGCCTGTTTTCATCACCAATACCGAAAGCTTCCTTAAGCCCTATATTACCGCCATGCCCTGAGCCAAAATAATACTCCCATCGGCCCCATATCCCCTCTATTCCATTGGCTTTTCCCACATAGAGCTTTCCTCCATCACGATCAGTTAATACATAGATACCTTTAACTACTGATAGTGCGGTGCGCCAGGATTGCAAATTAAGCCTGAGGATCGCACCGATGCTGTTCCGGTCAAGCACAATGTTACGGTAACCGGGAAACTCGCCGAAGCTCAGACGTACCGAGGAGATAGCGCTTACTACCAATTCGTTCTGAATACTTTCACCCAGGCGGATGAAGTTGCGGGCCGTATTTTTAAAGCTGATATACATCCGCCCCGCGTATTCTTCAGTCTCGAGGATTTTCTGAAGGTAATACTGATAATACAGTTCCTCACGGTTAGGATAGGTTTTCTTTCCTGCGTTGCCTATTTGTTGAAACGCTCCCGCAAACAGCCAAGTTTCAGTCCCAGGGATCCTGATTAGTGAAACGACATATCTGCGGCTAAACTCCAGCCGTTTCTGCCAGCACTGCCAGTCATCGAAAGCCTCTTCCCGGAATTTAACCAGCGGATCCTCTTTGTGGTCATTAACTTGCGCAAGGTGGACTTTGGTGGTTTCAGGTGTCAGATCCGGAAACTCCATCTTCAAATAATCAAAAAGCTTCAATACTGTTCCTTACTGATAAGTTGATTTTATTGACTCTTTGCCGTGACTTTACTTTTCACGCCCGCATTACACTGAGCTGTTGCCCATATATTTACATGGTTCAATGTTAGCAACATCCGATTCTGGCACGAAGCGGGCACACAGCAAAATCATCAAGTTCGCTTCAAACGAGAAGAGGACATCGTTTTTAGGTAAGGCGAAGGCTCGATTCATCGAGCATGCATCCTCAATATTTCAAAGCAATTTTCTTAGGGTGTGTTATCTTTTTCTTTATCAAATCGCTCTCACCTTTACGCCCATTAATAACATAATGCACTTCGCAAAAAACTCTATACTGCGAAAAAAAATCTGAAAGTGCTATCTGTAATTCACGTGCCCATCGAAGACGCTCAACTTCCTTATCAAAAAAATGATGTACAAACTCAGTATTTTCTCTAAGATGAAAAACATTATTTCTAAATATCCTGAGTGAATCCGAATGTTCTTTCATTAACTTTCCGATGCCATCTGAAATTGGTAATAACTCTTTAAAATCACTAGGGCGTTCATTATCGAGTAAGACTCGCATATTTAATTTTCGAAAGCCTTCGCAGACCACACCTAAAAAACCTAACCATGTAGAAAGATAAATTCTCATATCAAATTTTTCGCGCTGACTCAAATAGCGCTTGTTTTGCATTTTCTGATTGAGCTTATCGTAATTTTTAAACATAAGTTCAGCTGTTTCGAAATAATGAATCTGGAGTGTGAGTACACGGTCGTGATTGCGACTTGGGAGTACATCCTCAGGGTTTCGGCTATCTGTGTCTATAGCGTAGGTATATGGAACATTAGCAATATAGTAAAGATCATGATCTGGAAAAATCAGTTCTCCATCATCTAGTGCCTTGTTCAAATGATCAGCAACATCATCATAATTTCTGAAACCGTAAGCTGTTAGATTCTTCCCCGCAAAGCGGGTTAACCACCAAGAATTAAACCCTCCTACCTCACCCATCCCCCCAAAATCAAAATCTACGCTCCCTGAATTTAGCCCTACCCAGCATCCAGCTCCATGTTTATAATATTTAACACCACCATCTAACTCACCAGCACTGGGTATATCAGATTTAATCCATTCATTGCGACTTGATGGCATTTGAATGCCAGATCGATGCATTAACTTTAAAGCAACTTGGACATTATCTTGAAAATCAACAATCAAACGATAAAGATTTTCATTCATACCACAAGCCCACTTCATATTATTGAGAAAGGGATACAATACGTCCCTCGGAACCGAGAGGCACTATTATGGATAATATCTCAATTTCCGAGAAATTAACACTGGCTATGTTCTTAATGTCCGCTCCTGGCCCAGAGCTGCCTGTCAGGTAAGGTTTAGCTCTGTGTTGTGACAATCCTAAATAGCTTCTCGCATTAATGCTCCACTTATCATTGCGCGGCTCCAGAGCTAGCGGGATGTCATCTCTCACAAGAATAGCACTATTATGAGAAGCTATTTAGCTCAAGTCAGAGCTAATACACATAAATACCAGCCTGACCGCGTGCATAGATCACCAGCCCCGACAGTACTATTGATAGCAAAACCTTCGTGACAGTAAAGCTCCACAGAGAACTCACCAGAGACAAGCGCTCCAGCGATACACCAACAAAAATGGTACACAAGGCCACCCCCATAACCGGAATGACAGAGTATGTTCTCGTACCCAATCAAAATCACTTCCCGCTGAGTGGGTAATCGCCAGCAGAACCCCAATGAAACCAATTAAGCAAAGGGCCACTTCAAGATTACGGTGTGATTCCTCTTGTTCATCTTTGCGTGTATACATCAATGTTACCAAGTCATTATGGATATCCCGCACATAACACTTCAGTGATCGTGTTTCTTGCCGTAACTGATCTAATTCGGAACCCGTCAATTCCTGCCTGATAACATTGATATCGCGTTCAAATTCCTTCGTCATTCTTATTTCCCGTTAACTCTGCCAAATCGTTCTTCGCTTAAAGTAAGCCATATTTCTGTTTCAGACCGAAAGAATTGCATAGCAACGCACCTTGCAGCAAAAAATTTGCACATGTTCATACAGCCATCTCTTTTCCTGCACAAAAAGGATTCATTCCTGCCGTATTGATACTCGATGGTACGGATAAACAGCGCTATATCAAAAGGATTCCAACGATAAAGGGCAATGGAATGGGGTCAAGGGGGAAAGGCTCTACCCGGAAAAGGAAAAGGCCCGTTTATATCGCACTTAAGGCCATCACAATGTTTACTCTGTTCCAGCGAAAAAAGCCCACACCACCCAAGTCTGATCTGGTCATGCCAGAAAAAGGGCTGCTCCGGCCGGAGCCCGCTGCTTCTCTGCTGGCCACACCTCGACGTCAACAGTTGCTGGAACACATCTGGCAGCGTACTTCACTCTCGCAAAAGCAATTCGCTTGGCTGTACCGAGCTCCTTTTGAGCGCTACGCCGAACTCGTGCAACGGTTTCCGGCCTCAGAAAGTCATCACCATGCCTACAACGGTGGCATGCTGGATCATGGCCTGGAAATTGTCGCCTTCGCCCTGAAGCTGCGCCAGTCTCATCTACTCCCCGTTGGCTCGTCACCAGAAGATCAGGCAACACAGGCAGAAGCCTGGACAGCCGCTGTCGCCTATACCGCATTGCTGCACGATATCGGCAAGATCGCAGTAGATCTGCACGTCGAGCAAGAGGACGGCAGCACCTGGCACCCGTGGCATGGTGCATTAAAACGTCCATACCGCTTTCGCTACCGGGAAGATCGTGAGTATCGCCTCCATGGTGCCGCCACCAGTTTGCTCTACCAGCAGGTGCTCGATCCCCGCATACTCGATTGGCTCAGCAGCTACCCATCCCTGTGGACTTCACTGTTGTATATGCTGGCTGGCCAGTATGAGCATGCCGGTGTGCTGGGCGAGCTCATAGTCAAAGCCGACCAGGCATCAGTCGCGCAAGCGTTAGGTGGCGATCCCACCAAGGTAATGGATACGCCGAAACATGCCCTGCAGCGCAAGTTACTCGATGGTCTGCGCTACCTGTTGAAAGAAGAATTCAAACTGAATCAGCCGCAAGCATCTGATGGCTGGCTGACGCAAGATGCCTTGTGGCTGGTGAGCAAGACGATATCCGACAAGCTGCGTGCCTATCTGCTGTCACAAGGTATTGACGGCATCCCCTCCAACAACACAGTGGTGTTCAATGTGCTGCAGGATCACGGCGTGCTGCAACCCACCCCAGATGGCAAGGCAATCTGGCGAGCCACCATCAGCAGTTCGTCCGGCTGGTCACACCGTTTCACTCTATTGAAACTCTCTCCGGCATTGATCTGGGAAGCATCCGAACGTCCAGCCCCCTTCGCAGGAACAGTGACTATCGAAGCCATCTCCTCCGACAGCGGCGACTCAATACCCGACGCCACTGAACCCGCAATATCTACCTCTTCCGCTTTCACCGCCACCGACCTTGCAACGGCGCAAGCCACCACCGCACCACACAATGTCATGGATGACATGCTTGCCATGCTGATGCCAGCTGAAGCCCCTCTCACCTCTACACCAGACAACAACACATCGGATGTTGCTACTAATGAGCCGACACCGGTACTGGCCTCGAATACACCATACCAACTTGCCCCCACCAAACCGCATTCGGCCGAACATTTCATGGAGTGGCTACGAGAAGGGGTTCAATCCCGAAGGATAATCATCAATGATGCAAAGGCGCTGGTACATAGCGTGGACGATACTGTCTACCTGGTCAGCCCTGGCGTTTTCCAGCGCTATGCACAAGAACACTTGCAGATCGGCGAACTTGCCAAACAAGAGAAAATTCAGGACTGGCAGTGGGTACAGAAACACTTTGAGCGTCTGCACATCCATCGCAAACAAGCCAATGGTCTGAACATCTGGGCCTGCACAATCAATGGGCCACGTAAATCACGCCGACTGAACGGCTACCTGCTATCCGACCCCAGGCTGATTTTTAGCTCCCCCATGCCGAACAATCCCTATATATCTCTTACGTCACCACTACCCAGCAAATAACGGGAGTAGACTTGTCTACCGCCAGCATGTCGCTGAGATGGTGCACCACCAAGCGCCATGCCAGCGCTCAGCCACGGCAACATCATTAGTAAGTAATCCCCATCCTTAGACACTTATCGTTAAACGTTCGGCTGGGCATATTCAGGCTTTCTGCCGCTGCCTGACGATCGCCACCGTACTGCCACAACCGCGCCTCTATCACCGCCGCCTCGAACGAACGCACCGAAAGACCTAAATCTTTTACGTGTTGGAAACACTCATCCACCTTATCTGGCTCACTTGTCAGCCTATTCTGCACCTCAGGCGGCAGAGCCTGCATCGTAATCGGCTGACCCGGTGAGGAATGGGCACAAGTCACCTCCAGCAGATTGCGCAGTTCCCGCACGTTCCCTGGAAAATCGTACCACATGAGCTGTTGCAGGAATGACGGCACCAGAGCCCCCGGGGCTTTCTGCTCTCGCTCACAGCACTGCGCGATGAAATGGTGGCACAACAGTGAGATATCCTCTGTACGTTCACGCAGAGGCGCAACATGCAATACACACTGACACAACCGGTGGTACAGATCCTGACGGAACACACCGTCGGAAACGCGCTGTTTCAGCGTATGGTGCGTGGCAGCAACCAGCCGGAAATCTGAATGTACTTCCTGCTCGGCCCCCAACGGACGAAAACACCGAGTTTCCAGTACCCTCAACAACTTGGCCTGCATGGAAAGCGGCATATCGCCGACCTCATCCAGAAACAGCGTACCGCCATTGGCCTGCGCGACCAGACCAACCTTGTCGCTCAGGGCATCGGAAAACGCCCCTTTCTGGTGGCCGAACAACTCGCTTTCGATCAGGCTCTCAGGGAGAGCTGCACAGTTAATCACCACAAAGGGCCCGTCGGCTCTGACAGAGCATTGATGCAGCAGGCGGGCGACTACATCTTTGCCTGTACCCGTTTCTCCCTGGATCAACACCGACAGGTTATGTCCGGCAGCCTGGCAGACCTTCTGTTGCAGCGACTTCATGACCGATGACTGGCCGATCAAGGTGTCCTTAATGCGCGTGAGCTGCGCCTGCTGACGCGCTTCATCCCGCTCCCGTTCAACAGAGGCCCGGAGTGTCAACTGAACCTGCTGCGCTCCCACCAACTCGCGCAGCAGACTCAACTGGTTGCAAAACACCTGAGCCAACAGGTTACCTTCGCCACCGTCATGCCATAGCTGCAGGCGTTCTGGCGTATCCAACAGCGCCAGTTGTCCCAGTACCTTGCCACTCTCTGACAACAGCGGTATGGCATACATCCCACAGTCTGCACCCAGCCCCGATAGCATCTGCTGAAAGAGCGGGTGTTCAATACGAGCCCCCGCATTCAACGATGACCAGGCGTGCGCCTTATTTTCACGCAGCGCATAGGCCAGTGGATGGCTAAAATCATCCACCTCCAGCGCTAACGCAACAGGTTCATCACCAACACGGCCACAACACAATAACTGTCTGCCACAGCCATCAACCAACCCAAGAATTATACCCTGCGGTCGCCAAACAGAAGTCATTGTGGACAACAGCCAGTCGCACAAATCCGGCTCCGTTTTCTGACGTATCATCGCCAACGCCAGATCAAACGATAATGTCGGCACCGACGCTTCAGCGCTTTCAGTGCCATATTCCCCTCTTGATAATGTTCTGCTTTCAGGCATCGCTACCTCCCTGTCTCATTAATTATGATCCTACCCACGTAATGTGGACACAACCCTAAGCGAGGTTCTGATTTTCAAATTGTTCCGGGCTGAGACTGCCACAGGCACTGTGGCGTCACCAGAGATTGTAATCGCACTCAATATTTCAGGCGCTTCGTGAAGTCTGTCGCTGCTTTTTGGATGATGGCCAATCCTTAGTCTGTTCAGACAGTTGTCGCTTTAGCCGGGCATTTTCAGCGACGAGTTCATTTTCACGTTCTGTGGACGTCATTTGTCACTGTTTGCTGCGCCAGGCGTAGAATTGTGATTCATGCAGGCTGAGCTGGCGTCCGGCGACAGCGACAGCAATATGCTCAGCCAGATTCAGAGCCCCTCGCAGAACTCTGGCGAATGCAGCTTACGGAGATTTTTATTGGTTGATGCTGGATTTGTCATGAGTAATCACCCCTGGTTGAAAGTTTACTCACTTAGTCGCGTGTTCACTATTGCTGGGTAAGATCAATTTGCATAGATTGAGGAATATTGTGATGCTTCTGATAACCCGGCATAACTGGCATTTGCCCATAATCACCTGTAGCCACCAAGCCAAGTGGATCAACCCAACTCAACGAGTTAGGCGCATACTGATAAAGATTGATCCCGCCCGCCAGCCCAATCGGGTCCTGTGTGGTAAACCGGCCTACCGTCGGGTCGTAATAACGGAGCAGGTTGTCGTAGCGTAACGGCTGCGGTTCCACCGCCTTGCCGTCGCATAGTCCCTTCACTATCCTGTGTCTGCCCGAATAGCCGGAAGAGTCTTTTCGAACACTTCCAGCTTTTTTTGATTAAATTTTCTCTATAAGTTTCTTTATATCATAATCAGTATTTGGGCTTAGCTCTGGTAGTAACTCAGCTTCCTCTTCTGTTATAGAAAACACATTACCAAATATATCTTTCTTCTTGCAGGAGTCTCCTATCCCAAATGAAAAATAAACCCCATCCATATCCTTAGGAGTATAATTTTCTTGACGCCCAATTATTCTCCAGTCGCCATTAGGCTCGACTTTTTTATCAAATAACCCATATGTATCTATAACTAGCGGAGTAAATGCACGCTCAGCATGAATAATCTCATCGTCTTCTATAATTGGCTCAGACAGAAATAAATTAAAGACTTCAGCCACATGCCCGGCCGTAATTTTGGATATAATACGACCGAAACCATATTTATTATCATTAATTCTAAAGCAAAATATGTTGTAAGCATACCCGTTTTAGTTCCACACACTTTTTGAGATTTCCGGGTCTTCAGCCATCAGCCGGTATTCTTCCGGCGTCAGGTTATTCAGGGATTCATGAGGTCGTTCGCTGTTATATTCATGCAGCCAGCGTGCCGTAATTTCCCTGACTTCATTCAACGTTCTGAACAGGTAAAAATCCAGTATCTCTGTTCGGTACGTTCGGTTAAAACGTTCGATAAAGGCATTCTGCGTGGGTTTTCCCGGTTTGATAAATTCCAGCATCACGCCATGCTCTTCAGCCCACTGCGCCAGAGTCAGTGATATTAGCTCCGGGCCATGATACCTATTGAATGCATCCAGTTCGCGTTTTACTCAGCCATTTTCTACAACTTGTAATGCCTGTCACAAGTGGAGAAAATCAATGAATACTCTTGTCAGTAACACCAGCCTGTCGGGGACACTGATTGCCCTGGATATC
>JAAIGF010025134.1_pt1 | contig 27892 bp, 21 predicted proteins | sample 6487441 | NCBI WGS metagenome assembly JAAIGF01 (sample SAMN13974129, study PRJNA590717) | phyllosphere metagenome | biome: pepper field; feature: multiple bacterial spot infested pepper fields; material: pepper leaves; isolation source: leaves from pepper fields | host: Capsicum annuum ... | reverse complement strand
GACTAGATGGCCCGCATCAACCTCTTGCCCTGGCGGGAGCAGCTGCGCGAAGAAAGGCGCAAGCAGTTCCTGGTGATCCTGGGCGGCATCTTCGTGCTCTCGTGCGGCGCCGTGTTTCTCGGGGATCAGTACCTGTCCGGCGAGATCGCCCGTCAGGAGGCGCGCAATGCCTTCATCCAGCAGAACATCGCCCAGCTGGACGTGCGCATCAAGGAGATCAGCGAGCTCAAGACCCGGCGCCAGCAACTGCTGGCACGGATGAAGATCATCCAGGACCTGCAGGCCCGCTTCAGCCGCCCGGTCAGCGAGGTCGGCAAGCGCACCTGCATCGTCATCGTCGAACTCAGCAGCGTGCACGGCCGCCAGGTGATCGGTGTGCTGGTCGATGCGGTCAACGAAGTGCTGGAGATCCCGGACGAGGCCATCGCCTCCGCACCGGCCTTCGGCTCGCGTATCCGATCCGACTTCATTCGCGGCATCGGCAAGGTCGATGAAAAGTTCGTGATTCTGCTCGACGTCGACCAGGTGTTCTCGGTCGACGAACTCGCCGCCCTGGTCGACGCCAGCGCGGATGCCACCGTCTGAAACGGCGACACTCTGGGAGCGCGTCACCATGCTATCGAACTTCAAGATCGGCACTCGTCTGGTTGCCGCATTCGTCATCGTCGCGTCGTTGAGCGCGGTGGTCGGCGTGATCGGATTGACGAACACCCGAGAGATGAACGATCTCGCCTCTCAGATGTACAACCGCGAATTGATGGGGGTTTCCCACATCAAGGAAGCCAACATGAACGTGGTCGCGATCGGTCGTGCGCGCGCCAACTTCCTGCTGGCGACCACCCAGGAAGAACGGGACCGCCATCAGGCGTCCATCAAGCGTTACTCCGCTGCCGCGCGTGAAGATTTCGACCATGCCCGTGGCCTGTTCGTCTCCGATCGGGCCCGCTCGCTGTTCACCCAGATCGACAACGTCTGGGACGACTACCAGCGCGACATGGCCAACGCGCTGACCCTGGCTGCCGCAGAACCGATGGCATCGCGCTCGCCGGAACTGGTGCGTCAGCTCGACGCCGTTCGCCAGCATGCCAACGTCATGGACACGGTGCTGGGTGAACTGGAAGAACTCAAGCGCGTGAACGCCAGCGCCGCGAACGATCGCACCACGGCCATCTATGAAGAAAGCCGCACGACGATGATCGCCGTCATCATTGCGGCACTGCTTGCCGGCGTGGGCCTGGGCCTGCTGATCAGCCGCAGCATCTCGCGCCCCATTCGCCGCGCCGCCGATGTCGCCGACCGCCTGGCACAGGGCGACCTGAGCGTTCAGGTCGAGGTCAATGGCAAGGACGAAACGGCACAGTTGCTGGGGTCCATGCAGAACATGGTCGGCCGCCTGTCCACCGTGGTGACCGAAGTCAACGCCGGGGCGCATGCCTTGGCCGGCGCATCGGAAGAAGTCAGCGCCACCGCGCAGTCGCTGTCGCAGGCGGCCAGCCAGCAAGCCGCAGGGGTCGAGGAAACCAGCGCATCGCTGGAGCAAATGACCGCGTCCATCGCGCAGAACACCGAGAACGCCAAGGTCACCGACGGCATGGCCTCGAAGGCGGCGGGCGAGGCATCGGAAGGCGGCGAAGCCGTCAAGGCCACCGTGGTCGCCATGAAGCAGATCGCCAACAAGATCTCGATCATCGACGACATCGCCTACCAGACCAACCTGCTGGCGCTGAATGCCGCCATCGAAGCAGCCCGCGCAGGCGAACACGGCAAGGGCTTCGCCGTGGTGGCCGCCGAAGTGCGCAAGCTGGCCGAGCGCAGCCAGATCGCTGCGCAGGAAATCGGTGAAGTGGCGTCGTCCAGCGTCGAACTGGCCGAGCGTGCCGGCAAGCTGCTCGACGAGATGGTGCCCAGCATCCGCAAGACCTCCGACCTGGTGCAGGAAATCTCGGCGGCTTCCGAAGAGCAGTCGTCGGGTGTGGGCCAGATCAACGCCGCCGTGGTCCAGCTCAGCCAGGCCACCCAGCAGAACGCATCCAGCTCGGAAGAACTGGCGGCCACTGCCGAAGAAATGAGCAGCCAGGCCGAGAGCCTGCAGGAAACCATGGCCTTCTTCAAATTGGTCGGCGTGCAGGAACTGCGCAAGCCGGCCGCGCGTGAAGCGACCCGTCCCGTCCGTACGTCCAGGTCCGTCGAGCCGGCTGCGCCGCGACGCCAGAGCGCACGGCTTTCCAACGAAGTCGACGAGTCGCAGTTCGCCCGATTCTGATTTGCGCTTGTCTTTGAAGCAGTTCGTAGAAAAACAGTGACCAGCACCAGCTGGCGAAAAAGGAAATCATGTTTGCGAATATGAAAGTGGCAACCCGACAGACGCTGAGCTTCGGCGTGGTGGTCCTGTTGCTGCTGCTCATCGGTATCTTGAGTATGGTCCGACTGGCCGACGTCAACAGCGCGGCCAGCATCATCACGGACGAGGTCTACCCGCGCGTCAAACTGGGCAACGAGATCGCCGAGTCGCTGGCCGAGGACAGCCGCAGCATCCGCAACCTCGTCCTGGCCCGCGACAACGCCGAAGCCGATGCCGTCTGGAAGGTGCTGAGCGAGAACCGTGCTCGCAACATCGAACGCCTGAAAGTCCTCGAAACCCTGGTGACCCAGGAACGCGGCCGCGAACTGTATCGCGTCATCCAACTGCGCCGCGAAGCCCTGAGCGCCGACTACGACCAGGTCTATGCGCTCAATGCCATCGACAAGAGTCGTGCGCGCGAGCACCTGTACGCCGCAGTCGTGCCAGCCAATCTGGCATACATCGCAGCCCTGAAGGATTTCACCAACTTCCAGGCCGCGCAGATGGACGCCGGTAGCGACCGGATCGACCAGGTCTACACCGAGACCCGCAACCTGATCGCCAGCCTGTCCGTGGCGGCCGTCCTGATCGCCGTGGTGCTGGGCTTCCTGCTGGTGCGCAACCTGTCGAAGACGCTGGGCGGCGAGCCCTCGTACGCCGCCGACGTCATGCGTCGTGTCGCCGTGGGTGACTTCAAGGTGGACGTCGTCGTGCGTCCCGGCGATACCAGCAGCCTGCTGTACACGACCCGCCAGATGGTGATCGCCGCCGGCAACAGCATCAACGACGTGGTGCGCTCGGTAAGCGCCATCGCGCGCGGCGACCTCACGCAGACCATCGACAAGCCGTATGAAGGCTCCTTCGGCGAGATGCGCGACTACGTGAACAACACGGTGTCCAGCCTGGGCCAGGTGATCGACGGCCAACGCCGCGTGGTGGCGGCTGCCAACGCCGGCGACTTCCAGGCGCGTGTCGACCTGAACGGCCTGCAAGGCTTCCAGAAGGAAATGGGCGAAGGCCTCAACAGCCTGGTGACCACCACCGGCGGCAGCATCGACGACGTGGTGCGCGTAATGCGCGCCATGGCCGACGGCGACCTGACGCAAAGCATCTCGCAGCCGTATCAAGGCGCGTTCGGCGAGATGAAGACCTACGTGAACGACACCGTGAACAAGCTTTCGCAGGTGGTCACCGACGTCAACACCGGCGCGCACGCCCTGGCGGGTGCTTCGGAAGAAGTCAGCGCGACCGCCCAGTCGCTGTCGCAGGCCGCCAGCGAGCAGGCCGCAGGCGTCGAGGAAACCAGTGCCTCGCTGGAGCAGATGACCGCCTCGATCGCGCAGAACACCGAGAACGCCAAGGTCACCGACAGCATGGCCTCGAAGGCCGCCAGCGAAGCGTCCGAAGGCGGCGAAGCCGTGAAGGCGACGGTCGCTGCCATGAAGCAGATCGCCACCAAGATTTCGATCATCGACGACATTGCCTACCAGACCAACCTGCTGGCGCTGAATGCCGCCATCGAAGCAGCCCGCGCAGGCGAACACGGCAAGGGCTTCGCCGTGGTGGCTGCCGAAGTGCGCAAGCTGGCCGAACGTAGCCAGGTCGCTGCGCAGGAAATCGGTGAAGTGGCCTCGTCCAGCGTCGATCTTGCCGAACGCGCCGGCAAGCTGCTCGACGAGATGGTGCCCAGCATCCGCAAGACCTCCGACCTGGTGCAGGAAATCTCGGCGGCTTCCGAAGAGCAATCGTCGGGCGTGGCGCAGATCAACTCCGCCGTGACGCAGTTGAGCCAGACCACGCAGCAGAACGCATCCAGCTCGGAAGAGCTGGCCGCGACTGCCGAGGAAATGAGCGGCCAGGCCGAACGCCTGCAGGAAACCATGTCGTTCTTCAAGTTGAGCGGCAGGCAGGACCAGCGGCAGACCGTCGCGCGCGCAGTGGCTCGTACGCCGCGTGCCGCGGCACCGCGCCAGCAGTTGGCCTATGCCGGCGACGACGTCGACGAAACGCAGTTCTCGCGTTTCTGAACTGCGTCCCCGAAACGGCTCAAGAAGATAACTGACTGATCAGACCAGCTGGCGACGAGAAGGAAATCATGTTTGCGAATATGAAAGTGGCGACGCGACTCGGACTGAGCTTCGGCGTGGTCATCGTGCTGCTGCTGGCGATTTCCATTCTTGGTGCTCTCCGGCTGGCTGAGATCAACGATGCCGCGGCCGTCATCACCACCGAGGTCTACCCACGCGTCAAGCTGGGCAACGACATCAGCGATTCGGTGTACGAAGACGGACGCAACATCCGCAACTTCGTGCTGGCGCGCACCCAGGCAGAAGCCGACGCCGTGTGGGCGGGCCTGAACGAAAGCCGGGCCCGGAACGTCGAGCGCCTGAACCGCCTGGAAACCATGCTGACCCTGCAGAAGGGCAGGGACATGTTCAAGACCATCCAGGCGCGTCGCCTCGAACTGGGCGTGACCTACGACCGCCTGCGTGAACTCAACGCAGTAAGCAAAGACCAGGCACTGGATTACCTGAAGGCCGAACTGGCCCCGGCCAACATCCGCTACACCGCAGCCTTGCGCGAGTTCACCGATTTCCAGGCCTCGCTGATGGGCGTGAGCACCAATGAAATCAACGAGGTCTATGCCACCACCCGCACCATGATCGTGTCGTTGGCGAGCATCGCGCTGCTGATCGCCGTCACGCTCGCCGTGCTGCTGGTGCGCAACTTCTCGCGCGTGTTGGGCGGTGAACCCGCGTACGCCGCCGAGGTGATGAAGCGCGTCGCCGTGGGCGACTTCAAGGTAGACGTCGTCGTGCGTCCTGGCGATACCAGCAGCCTGCTGTACACGACCCGCCAGATGGTCGTTTCCGCTGGCGAGAGCATCAACGACGTGGTGCGCTCGATGGGCGCAATCGCGCGTGGCGACCTGACGCAGACCATCGACAAGAGCTACCAGGGTTCGTTCGGCGAGATGGGCAACTACGTCAACAACACGGTCGCCAAGCTCAACCAGGTGATCGACGGCCAACGCCGCGTGGTGGCCGCAGCCAACGCGGGCGACTTCCAGGCCCGTGTCGACCTGGATGGCCTGCAGGGTTTCCAGAAGGAAATGGGCGAAGGCCTCAACAGCCTGGTCGTCACGACGGGCAATAGCGTCAACGACGTGGTGCGCGTCATGGGCGCGATGGCCGAAGGCGACCTGACCCAAAGCATCTCGCAGTCGTACCAGGGATCGTTCGGCGAAATGAAGACCTACGTCAACGGCACCGTGAGCAAGCTTTCGCAGGTGGTCACCGATGTGAACGCCGGCGCCAATGCGCTGGCCAGCGCATCGGATCAGGTCAGTGCGACCGCCCAGGCGCTGTCGCAGGCCGCGAGCGAGCAAGCCGCAGGCGTCGAGGAAACCAGCGCCTCGCTTGAACAGATGACGGCATCGATCGCGCAGAACACCGAGAACGCCAAGGTCACCGACAACATGGCATCGAAGGCCGCCACCGAAGCGACCGAAGGCGGCGAAGCGGTGAAGGCGACCGTGGCCGCCATGAAGCAGATCGCCAGCAAGATCTCGATCATCGACGACATCGCCTACCAGACCAACCTGCTGGCGCTGAACGCTGCGATCGAGGCAGCTCGCGCAGGCGAACACGGCAAGGGTTTCGCGGTGGTGGCAGCAGAGGTGCGCAAGCTGGCCGAACGCAGCCAGGTCGCTGCGCAGGAAATCGGTGAAGTGGCCTCGTCCAGTGTCGATCTGGCCGAACGCGCCGGCAAGCTGCTCGACCAGATGGTGCCCAGCATCAACAAGACTTCCGACCTGGTGCAGGAAATCTCTGCCGCGTCGGAAGAGCAATCGTCTGGTGTCACGCAGATCAATTCCGCCGTGACGCAGCTGAGCCAGACCACGCAGCAGAACGCTTCCAGTTCGGAAGAACTGGCGGCCACTGCCGAAGAAATGAGCGGCCAGGCCGAGCGCCTGCAAGCCACCATGTCGTTCTTCAAGCTCGCCGGACCGGCGTACGGTCAGGCAGGCGTTCCCGCCGCGCCTGCTGTGCGTCGTGCCGTCTCCCGCCAGGCGCCGCCGCGCCGCGACACCAGTTTCGAAACCACTGTCGCTGACGAAGCGCAGTTCACTCCCTTCTAGCCCTCAACCCCTTACTGCCTGGAAAAGGCCAGCAGTTTCCTTCGAGCGAGTAATCTGAAATGTTCAAGAACCTGAAAGTCGGTACCCGGCTTGCCGTGGCGTTCTTCATAGTGCTCGTACTGCTGGTGGCGGTAATCACTGTGGCAACCCTGCGAATGCAGGACATGCACGCCCGCATGCGCTACATCATCGATGTCAACGTGGAGCTGATGTACCAGTCCGGCAGCATGGCTGTCGCCGGACAGCGCATGGGCAACAGCACCCGTTCGATCCTGCTGACGGACAACCCGGCGGCGATTCAATCCAACCTGGATTCGATCAAGGAATCGCGGGTCGTGCTCGATGGTGCGGCAAGCACCATCGGGTCCATCCTGGCGGCCGACCCCAATACGACCGAGCCGGAACGCCGGGCCTTTGCCGATGCACGCGATGCCCTGGCCAAGCTCTACACCGCGCAGGAACGCATCGCCGGCTTGATCCAGGCGAACGATCGCGTCGCGGCCGTACGCGTGCTCGAAGAAAGCTTCGCCCCTGCAAACGGCGAACTGCGCACCAGGCTCGACGCCCTACGCCAGATCGAACGCGATCTGAACCGCACCAGCGTCGCGCAGGCTGAAGACAACTACCACTTCTCGCGCAACCTCATGCTCGGCCTGGGGCTGTTCGCCCTGGTCCTGGCGATCGCGGCGGGCTTCCTGGTCACGCGCAGCATCCTGCGCCAACTCGGTGGCGAGCCCGACTATGCGTCGGACCTGCTGCAACGCGTCGCACGTGGCGACCTGAGCGCCGAAATCGTCACCCGCCCTGGCGACAACGACAGCATGCTGGCTGCCGTGCGCGACATGGTCACGCGTCTGCGCCACATCATCAGCGGCCAGCGCGAGATGGTGCAGGCCGCCAACCGCGGCGACTTCCAGTCGCGCATCGATCTGCAAGGCCTGCAGGGCTTCCAGAAGGAAATGGGCGAAGGCCTGAACCAGTTGGCCACCACCGTGGGCAGCAGCCTGGACGACGTGGTGCGCGTGATGAGCGCCATGTCCGAAGGCGAATTGACGCAGACCATCGACAAGCGCTACGAAGGCTCTTTCGATGACATGAAGCGCTACGTCAACTCGACGGTCGAGAAGCTTTCTTCCGTGGTGTCCGACGTGAACGCCGGTGCGCATGCCCTGGCAGGCGCGTCGGAAGAAATCAGCGCCACCGCGCAATCGCTGTCGCAGGCGGCCAGCGAACAGGCAGCAGGCGTCGAAGAAACCAGCGCCTCGCTGGAGCAGATGACCGCATCCATCGCCCAGAACACCGAAAACGCCAAGGTCACCGATGGCATGGCCAGCAAGGCGTCCGAACAGGCCGTGGAAGGCGGCGACGCGGTGAAGGCGACCGTCGCCGCGATGAAACAGATCGCGCAGAAGATCGGCATCATCGACGACATCGCCTACCAGACCAATCTGCTGGCGTTGAACGCCGCCATCGAGGCTGCACGTGCCGGCGAACATGGCAAAGGCTTTGCCGTCGTGGCTGCCGAGGTGCGCAAGCTGGCCGAACGCAGCCAGGTCGCCGCGCAGGAAATCGGTGAAGTGGCCGGATCGAGTGTCGACCTGGCAGAACGCGCAGGTAGACTGCTCGACGAAATGGTTCCTAGTATTCGGCGCACCTCGGATCTCGTGCAAGAGATCACCGCTGCCTCCGAAGAACAGTCGTCAGGTGTGGGCCAGATCAATGCCGCCGTGGTGCAGCTGAGCCAGACTACGCAGCAGAACGCATCGAGTTCGGAAGAACTGGCGGCGACCGCCGAAGAAATGAGCGGTCAGGCTGAGCGCCTCCAGGCCACCATGGCGTTCTTCAAGACAGGTCAAGGCCCGGCAGGCGGCATCGTCAATCGTCGCGCAGCGGCCGCGCCCGCTCGTCGCCCGGCCAAGGCAGTCGCACCGTCCTTCGACGACACGCAGTTCCAACCATTCTGAGCGTTCGCGCGCCCTATTCGGGGCGCGCTTTCATTCATTCAATCGTCCGACATGCAAGCCATCTCCGATCGCGAGTTCCAGGATTTCCAGCGCTTCATTTATGAAGCCGCCGGCATTTCCCTGTCGCCTGCCAAGAAAGCCCTGGTATCAGGTCGTCTGGCCAAGCGCCTGCAGGCTCACAAACTGGGCAGCTATGGCGAATACTTCAGTCTGCTGCGCGATGGGCACAACAGCATCGAAGTCCAGACCGCCATCGACCTGCTGACCACCAACGAAACCTATTTCTTCCGCGAGCCCAAGCACTTCGACGTGCTGCGCCAGGCCGCCGCCGAGCACATGGAAGGTACGCGCAGCGCCCACCCGTTCCGGGTGTGGAGCGCCGCGTCGTCCACCGGTGAAGAGGCATACAGCATGGCCATGGTGCTGGCCGACCAGTTGGGCAACCGCCCCTGGGAAGTGGTGGGCACCGACATCAGCACCCGCGTCGTCGCGCAGGCGCGCTCGGGCCATTACGTCCGCCAGCGCACCACGCAGATCCCGATGACCTACCTGAAGCGCTTCTGCCTGAAAGGCGTGGGCGAACAGGAAGGCACCGTGTTGATGAACAAGGACCTGCGCGAGCGCGTGAGCTTCCGGCACGGCAACCTCAATGCGCCGCTGCCCGAACTGGGCCAGTTCGACGTGGTCTTCCTGCGCAACGTCATGATCTATTTCGACGTGGCCACCAAGCGCAAGGTCGTCGAACGCGTGCTGGCACCGCTGCGCACGGGCGGCTACTTCTGCATCGGCCATTCCGAAAGCCTGCACGAAATCAATTCCACGGTGCGCCAGATCGCCCCGGCAACGTACCGCAAGTAAGCACGATGACGTATCCGTCCAATGTCCAACCGCTGCTGAAACGCGATTCAGCGATCGATATCTTCCTCCAGCCGGGCGAATACTTCGTCGGCGGGCAGGGGTTTCGCGTACGCACGCTCCTGGGGTCTTGCGTATCTGTCATCCTGTGGCATCCAGGCCGCCGTGTGGGAGCCATGTCGCATTTCCTGCTGCCCTCGCGCAATGTCGCCACCGACACGCTCGATGGCCGCTACGGCGACGAAGCCGTCGAACTGATGTGCCGTGACCTGCGCAAGCAGGGCGTGGACCCCGCTGCCTGCGAGGCCCGCATCGCGGGCGGCGGCGAGATGTTCTCGACCGTCGCGTTCCGGCACGGCGTGCACATCGGCCAGAACAACGGCGAGATGGCACGGCGCCTGCTGAAAGAGCGCCGGATCGCGGTCCGCGCCGAAGACCTGTTCGGCCAGGGCTACCGCCAGGTCGTGTTCGACATGACCCAGGGCCAGGTCTGGATTCGCCACGGCGGCCGCTGTGACGACAACTCGGCATCGCGCAGGAGCGCGCAATGAACACCCCAGGCAGTATTTCGGTGATGGTGGTGGACGACTCCGCAGTCGTCCGCCAGGTGATGGTCGGGCTGCTGAACGAAGCGCCCGGCATCGAAGTGATGTGCGCCGTCGCCGACCCACTGCTGGCCATGGAGCGCCTCAAGCTGCGCTGGCCCGACGTCATCCTGCTCGACGTCGAAATGCCGCGCATGGACGGCATCACCTTCCTGCGCAAGATCATGCAGGAGCGACCCACCCCGGTGGTCATCTGCTCGACGTTGACGGAGAAGGGCGCCCGCACGACCATGGAAGCCATGTCGGCGGGGGCCGTGGCCATCGTGACCAAGCCCAAGATCGGCCTCAAGCAGTTCATGTCGGAGTCGGCCACCGAACTCATCGCCACCATCCGCGCTGCGGCCCGTGCCCGCGTGGGCAAGCTGCTGCCGCGTGGCGAACCGCTGCCGGTGCGCCCCAAGCTGACCGCCGACGCCATTCTGCCGCCGGCTTCCACCCAGGCCATGACCCGCACGACCGAACGCGTGGTCGCCATCGGCACCTCGACCGGTGGCACCCAGGCGCTGGAAACCGTGCTGACCACCTTGCCGCGCGTCTGCCCGGGCATCGTCATCGTCCAGCACATGCCCGAGAAGTTCACGGCCGCCTTCGCGTCGCGCCTGAACGGCCTGTGCGAAATCGAGGTCAAGGAAGCTGCCGACAACGACCGCGTGCTGCCCGGCCGCGCGTTGATCGCGCCGGGCGGCAAGCACATGACGCTCAAGCGCAGCGGCGCGCAGTACATCGTGTCGGTCGTCGACGGCCCCCTGGTCAACCGGCATCGCCCGTCGGTCGACGTGCTGTTCCGCTCGGTGGCGCGCAGTGCCGGCGCCAACGCGCTGGGCATCATCATGACCGGCATGGGCGACGACGGCGCCGTCGGCCTGCTGGAAATGCGCAATGCCGGCGCCCAGACCCTGGCGCAGGACGAAGAAAGTTGCGTGGTCTTCGGCATGCCCAAGGAAGCCATCAAGCGCGGGGCCGCCCAGCGCGTGATCCCGCTCGGTTCCATTGGCCGCGAAATCTCCCATCTCGCCAGTCACGTTTGAGCTGTCGGGCGGCTTGGCATTACCCTGATGCCGGTACGGTCTTGAAAACGTGAATGCGGGCCCCATATGGCCCGCATTCCTTTTCCTGATCCCTTATTTTCGGCTTAGGGTATTTCCATGACGCAAGCTAGCTCCGAGACCCTCGGTTTCCAGACCGAAGTGAAGCAACTGCTTCACCTGATGATCCACTCGCTGTACAGCAACAAGGAAATCTTCCTTCGCGAACTCGTCTCCAACGCGTCGGACGCCTGCGACAAGCTGCGCTTCGAAGCCATCGACCGTCCGGAGCTGTTCGAAGGCAGCGGTGATCTCGCCATTCGCCTGTCGGTCGACGCCGACGCGCGCACGCTGACCATTTCCGACAACGGCATCGGCATGTCGCGCGACGAGGCCATCGCCAACCTCGGTACCATCGCCCGCTCGGGCACCAAGGAATTCTTCAGCCAGCTGACCGGCGACAAGCAGAAGGACGCGCAACTGATCGGTCAGTTTGGCGTGGGCTTCTACTCGTCGTTCATCGTCGCCGACCGCGTGACCGTGGTCAGCCGCCGCGCAGGCGCCGCGGCCGACGAAGCCATCCGCTGGGAATCGGCAGGCGAGGGTGAATTCACCATTGCAGCCGCTGAAAAAGCCACGCGCGGCACCGACGTGACCCTGCACATGCGCGACGGCGAGGACGATTACCTGTCCAGCCAGCGTATCCGCGATGTGTTGCGCCGTTACTCGGACCACATCTCGCTGCCCATCATCATGAAGAAGGAGCAGTGGGACGCCGAGCAGTCCAGGCAGGTCGTCACCGACGAAGACGAAACCGTCAACCAGGCCAGCGCGCTGTGGACCCGCAGCAAGTCGGAAATCACCGACGAGCAGTACAAGGAGTTCTACAAGCACGTCGCCCACGATTTCGACGACCCGCTGGCTTGGACGCACAACCGCGTCGAAGGCCGCAGCGAATACACGCAGATGCTGTTCGTGCCCAAGCGCGCGCCCTTCGACATGTGGGATCGCAACGCCAAGCACGGCGTCAAGCTGTACGTGAAGCGCGTCTTCATCATGGACGACGCCGAGCAACTGCTGCCGGGCTACCTGCGCTTCGTGCGCGGCGTGATCGACTCGGCCGACCTGCCGCTGAACGTCTCGCGCGAGCTGCTGCAGGAAAGCCGCGACGTGCGCGCCATCCGCGAAGGCTCGACCAAGCGCGTGCTGTCGATGCTGGAAGACCTGGCCGAGAATCGTGCCGAGGACTACCAGACCTTCTGGACCGCCTTCGGCCAGGTGTTCAAGGAAGGCACGGGTGAAGACCCCGCCAACCAGGAACGCATCGCCAAGCTGCTGCGCTTCCCGTCGACCCACACCGGCACCGAGGCGCAGACCGTCTCGCTCGCCGACTACGTGGGCCGCCTGAAGGAAGGCCAGGACAAGATCTACTACGTCACCGGCGAAAGCTACGCTGCCGCCAGCAATAGCCCGCACCTCGAAATCTTCCGCAAGAAAGGCATCGAAGTACTGCTGCTGATCGACCGCGTCGACGAATGGATGCTGTCCTACCTGCGCGAATTCGACGGTCGTCCGCTGGTGTCCATCGCCAAGGGTGGCCTGGACCTGGGCGCACTGGCCGACGAAGAAGAAAAGAAGCAGCAGGAAGCCGTTTCCGAGAACTTCAAGCCGCTGGTCGATCGCCTCAAGACCGCCCTGGGCGAACAGGTGTCGGACGTGCGCGTGACCTTCCGTCTGGTCGATTCGCCCGCTTGCGTGGTGGCCGACGAGAACGACCTGAGCCAGCATCTGCAGCGCATGCTGAAGGCCGCCGGCCAGGCCGCCCCCGCGTCCACGCCCATCCTGGAAATCAACCCGGAGCATCCGCTGGTCGCCCGCCTGCAGAATGCCGACGAAGAAGGCTTCGGTGACTGGGCGCAGGTGCTGTTCGACCAGGCGCAACTGGCCGAAGGCGGCTCGCTGCAGGATCCGGCCGCGTTCGTGCGTCGCGTCAACGGGCTGCTGCTGGGTACCGCGCCCAGCGCGCCGGCTGCGTCTTGAGCGCACGCCAGACCGGCCGTGGACGACGCCTCGCGCGTCCGTCTACGGCCGACGAGCCCACGTTCTCGGAAGAGAACGGCGTCATGTTCCTGCACTTCGGCACGCCGTGGGTGCAGGGCGGCATGGACCTGTCCGATCCGGCGCGGCTGGTGTTCGACTACACCCAGCAGATGATGTCGTGGCTGCTGTTCCTCGACCCGCCGCGCACGCCGCAGAGAATCGGCATGCTGGGCCTGGGCGCCGGGTCGCTGGCGCGCTTCTGCCTGAAGCACACCCGCAGCAAGGTGCAGGTCGTCGAATGGAACCCGCGCGTCACGGCCGCCTGCCACAGCATGTTCAAGCTGCCCGCGCAGGGACCGCGCCTGAACGTCGAACACGACGACGCGGGCGAATGGGTACTGCGGCCCGAGAACGATTCCTCGTGCCGCGTGCTCATGGTGGACCTGTACGACGCCCAGGCGCGCGGCCCGGTGCGCGATTCGCTCGAGTTCTACCAAGGGTGCCGCCGCGTCATCAGCGGTGATGGCGAAGCAGGCGTGCTGGTCGTCAACCTGTTCGGCGACCACGACAGCTTTGGCGCCAACCTGAATCGCATCACCGAAGCGTTCCAGGGCCGCGTCGCCACGCTGCCCGAACTGGACGAAGGCAACCGCATCGTCCTGGCCTTCAGCGGCCCGCCGCTGGAAGTCGAAGCCAGCGTGCTGCTGGCGCGTGCCGAAGCCGTGCAGGCGCGTTATGGCCTGCCTGCGACGGCATGGGCGCAGGCGCTGGGTGCCAGGGGCCGCTCGGCCGTCCTGAGCTTCTGATGGACTCGTCGGGGCCGCCGTTTTGCGCGGCCCTGACGAAAACATCGCCCTGCTGATATCGAAAGCTTCATATCGCACGGCTTATCTTTTGCTTAACCCAAGCTAATGCTCGGAACCTGGTGATCCAGGGCACTTAGCATGCCTGTCAGACACAGCCTTGCAACATAGCGTCCCGTTAATCTGGGGGCATTCCGACAAGCAAGGCGAGGAGACAGGAAGCAAAATGGCTGCGCAGCACAAGTTCAGCGGTATCTACACGGCTACCCCCACGCCGTTCACCAGCGACTGGCAGGTCGACGGTGCGGCCATCGCGGCCCACGCCGAGCGCCTGATCGCTGCCGGTGCGGACGGCATCACGCCCCTTGGCGGTACCGGCGAGTACACCTCGCTGTCGACGCCCCAGCGCATGGCTGTCGTCGAACATTCGGTGGCGGCGGTAAAGGGCCGGATTCCGGTCGTGCCCGGCGTGCTGTCGCCCGGCATCGGCGACGCCGTCGACATGGGCAAGCGCTTCATGGCAGCCGGCGCCGACGCGCTGATGGTCGTCACGCCGTACTACTTTCGCCCGACTCAGGATGGCATCGTCGACTACTTCAAGCGGTTTTCCGATGAAGTCGACGCCGACATCATGCTGTACGAGATCCCGTACCGTACCGGCGTATCGCTGCATTTCGAGACGGTCGCCAAGCTGGTCGACCAGACCCGCGTGGTCGGTATCAAGGCCTGCAACCCCGATCTGGCGCAGCAGATGCGCGTGGCCGAACTGACCGCCGACCGCATGGCGATCCTGACCGGCGAGGAAGACGTGCTGCCCCTGCACGTGGCCATGGGCGCGGTGGGTGCCGTGATCTCTAGCTCCAACATTCTGACCCGCCAGTGGGCGCACGTGCTCAAGCTGGGCCTGGAAGGCCGGGCTGCCGACGCCATTGCCGCGCACGCCAAGCTGCGTCCGTTCATCGACGCCATCTTCGCCGAACCTAATCCGGCACCCATCAAGGCGGCCCTGGCCTTGATGGGCCACCCCATGGGCGAAGTGCTGCCGCCGATGCGTCCCGCCAGCCAGGCGCTGCGCGACCGGCTGTCCAAGCTGCTGCCCGACTACATCGCGCGCGAAAAGGCGTAAGCCGCCCGTTTCCGGCCGGCGCCATGTGCGCCCGGCCAGTTGCCGTGTCACCCGTCATCGGGCGGTGCGGTTCAAAACTCCCCCTGCATGTGAGGTTCACTATGTCGAAGTCCTCCGTTCACACCCCGCGTCGTCGTTTCCTGCAGGCTGGCGGTGCCACCCTGGCCGCAGCCGCCATCGGCGTGCCCATGATCATGACCTCCAAGAGCGCCCGCGCCGCCGGCCGCCTGGTGGTCGTCAGTTGGGGCGGCAACTACCGCATCGGCGTCGAAGAAGCGCTGGCCAAGCCTTTCGCCAAGGAATTCGGCGTGGAAGTCATCCTGGTCGACACGCCCGACCTCGCCAAGGTCAAGGCGCAGGTCATGACCAAGAACGTCGAGTGGGACGTGTTCGACGTGGTGGGTCCGATGGGCTTCACCGGCTCCAAGAACGGCTACTGGGAACCGCTGGACCCGGCCCTGTTCGATGGCAACGACCTGATCTCCTCGCCCACCAAGGACATGGTGCCGTTCTACGGCTTCACCGGTGGCTTCTGCTACGACAGCAAGAAGCACCCGGAAGCCCCCAAGAACTGGGCCGAATTCTGGGACGTGAAGAAATTCCCTGGCCGCCGCGCGCTGCGCAACCGCGCCAGCGAAACCCTGGAAGTCGCGCTGCTGGCCGATGGCGTGCCGGCCGACAAGATCTATCCGATCGACATCGACCGCGCCTTCAAGGCGCTCGACCGCCTCAAGCCGCACGTCGGCAAGTGGGTCGACCAGACGCCGCAGACCGTCACCCTGGTGCAGACCGGCGAGATCGACTACAGCTACACCTACACCACCCGCGTGAAGGCCGCGCAGGAATCGGGTCTGCCCATCGACTTCGCCTTCGACCAGAACCTCATCGGGCTGGAATACCTGGCCGTGCTCAAGGGCGCGCCCAACAAGACCAATGCCATGAAGTTCCTGCAGTTCGCCATGCGCCCCGAGAACCAGGCCGCGCTGATGAACCACCTGGCCAACACCCCGGCCAGCAAGAAAGCGCTGGAGCTGGTCAAGCCGGACGTGCGCAAGTGGATGTCCAACCCGGCCAATACCAAGAACGTCGTCAGCAACGACATCTGGTGGGCCGATCACTACGACGACCTGTCGCGCCGCTTCAAGGAGTGGGCACTGAGCTGACCAGGGCCGGGGCGCATCGCCGCCCCGGTGTCATCGCCCCGCGACGTCCGGCCTGCCGTGTGTCGCGTTTACGATCCGAACGCCCCGGGCCCGTCCCGGCGGCAGGTGCATGTGAGCCGCCATGACCCAAAAGAAAGACGCTCTGCTTTACGTGGGCCCGGCCACGTTGTTCCTGTTCCTGGTGATTCTGGTTCCGCTGGGCTTCGTCGCGTGGACCAGTCTCCACGGGCCTGACGGCTGGTCGTTCGCGGCCTATACGCAGTTGTTCGAAAGCGGACTGTTCCGCCGCACGCTGTGGACCACGTTCGAGATCAGCATCCTGGCCTCGCTGGGCAGCCTGCTGCTGGGCTATCCGGTCGCGCTGCACCTGGCGCGCGTATCGCCGAAGAAGCGTGCCATCTACATGGTGCTGGTGCTGGTGCCGTTCTGGACCAGCATCCTGGTCAAGAGCTTCGCCTTCACCGTGCTGCTGGGCCGCTCGGGCATGGTCAACAGCTTCCTGACGTGGCTGGCGGGCAGCCCGGTCGAAGTGCCCATGCTGTTCAACCGCCTGGGCGTGATGGTCGGCATGACCAACTACCTGGTGCCCTTCGTGGTGTTCCCGGTGTTGGCCAGTTTGCTCGCCATCGACCGTTCGCTGTACCAGGCGGCCGAGATCATGGGCGCCAAGCCGCCGCGCATCTTCTTCCGCATCACCCTGCCGCTGAGCCTGCCGGGCGTGGCCGCTGCCGTGCTCAGCACCACCGTGATGTCGATGGGCTTCTTCGTGATCCCCGCGCTGCTGGGCGGCCGCCAGGACGTGATGCTGTCCAACCTGGTCGACTTCTATACCCGCGAGACGCTTGACTGGAACATGGCCTCGGCCATCGGCGTCATCCTGCTGGGCATCGTCACGCTGGCTGCGCTGGGTGTCGGCCGCCTGCAAAAATACGGAGCCCGTCCGCGTGCGGCGGCGGTGTAAATCATGAGCGACAAGACTCTGCTCGACCCCCAGGCCCGTGCCTACGGGAACATGCGTACGGTGATCGTCGCCATCGTCCTCGTGTTCCTGCTGGCCCCCAGCCTGCTCGTCATCCCGATCTCTTTCGGTGGCCCAGGCGAAATCAGCTTCCCGCCGCGCGACCTGTCGTGGGAGCTGTATCGCCAGTTGTTCAGCAGTGCCGACTGGGTCGGCGCCATCATGCGCAGCCTGCGCGTGGCGGTGATGACCATGGTGATCGCGCTGCTGATCGGCGTGCCGGCCGCCTACGGCCTGGTGCGCTACGACTTCCCGGGCAAGAAGCTGATCCTGCTGCTGGTGATGAGTCCGATCCTGATCCCGGTGATCGTGATCTCGCTGGGCCTGTACCTGTACCTGTCGCGGCTCGGTGCCGTCGGCACGGTGCCCGGCCTGGTCGCCGCCCACGTCGCCTACGTCACGCCCTTCGTGATGATGACGGTGATGGCAGGGGTCAAGAAGCTCGATCCGGCGCTGGAATTCGCCAGTTCCATCATGGGCGCCAACCGCCGCACCGTGTTCTTCAAAGTGGTGCTGCCGCAGTTGTGGCCATCCATCGGGGCCGGGGCGCTGTTCGCCTTCCTGATCTCGTTCGATGAAGTGGTCATCGCCTGGTTCCTCACCGGCGCCACCACCACGACCCTGCCGGTGAAGATGTACAGCAGCATCCAGTGGGACATCTCGCCTGTGATCTCGGCGGTGTCGGCCCTGCTGACCTTCCTGTCCATTCTGTTCTGCTGCCTGTCGGTGTGGCTGCAGCCCAATCAGCGCACGGAGTGACGGCCGTTTCCGCACCCCCATCGTGTACACGCGGCGGCGTTGCCCGCCGCCGAGTTTGAAGGATCGCAACATGGCTTCACCCCAGGCAACGAACGACGCGGCCATCGTCTTCCAAGGCGTCGGCAAGAACTACGGCGGCGCCACGGCGCTGCATCCCATCAACCTGTCGGTGCGACGCGGCGAATTCCTGAGCCTGCTCGGCCCCAGCGGATCGGGCAAGAGCACCATCCTCAACCTGATCGCCGGTGCCGTCGCCCCCACCAGCGGCCGCGTGATGATCGACGGCCAGGACGTGTCGAACAAGCCGGCGCGCGAGCGCGGGCTGGGCATGGTGTTCCAGAACTACGCCCTGCTGCCGCACCTGAACGTCTTCGACAACGTCGCCTTCCCACTGCGCATCCGTGGCGCCAGCAAGGACGAGGTCAAGCGCAAAGTGGCCGAGGCGCTCGACCGCGTCGGCCTGCGCGGCTACGAGCACCGCAAGCCGCGCGAAATGTCGGGTGGCCAGCAGCAGCGCGTGGGCATTGCCCGTTGCATCGTCTACGCCCCGTCGATCATCCTGATGGACGAACCCCTGGGCGCGCTCGACAAGAAGCTGCGCGGCCAGTTGCAGGACGAGATCAAGCGCCTGCACCGCGACCTGGGCACCACCCTGGTCTACGTGACCCACGACCAGGAAGAGGCCCTGAACCTGTCGGACAGCGTCTGTCTGATGAGCGGTGGCCGCATTGCCCAGCACGGCACGCCCGACGAGCTGTACTTCGAACCGGCCAGCGAGTTCGTGGCCGACTTCGTGGGTGAGTCCAACCTGTTCAAGGGCACGCTGGGCGCCGATGGCGTGGTGTCCACCGAAGCCGGCCTGACCGTCCGCGTCGAAGGCCCCAAGGGGCATTCCCCAGGCTCGCCGGTCAAGGTGCTGGTGCGCCCCGAGAAAATCACGGTAGGCGAGGGAAGTGGCGCCGAGAACACCGCGCGCGGCATCGTGCAGTCGGTGTCCTTCGTCGGCGGCACCACCCGCTTCGAAATGAAGACCGATCGCGGCGCGACCATTCTGGTCACCGGGATCTCGGAGCGTGGCGAACGGCGCATCGCCGTGGACCAGCAGGTCGCCGTCCACTGGGCGGCGCAGGACAGCATCGTTTTGGCGCAGGAATGACGCCACGGGAATGACGGCAGGAACATGATGCAGCAGCAGGAAGTGGTCGCCGCGATGCGCGGCCTGGTGGGCGACACCGATGTGGTCGACAACGCCCCCGATATGCAGGCCTTCTTGGCCGACTGGTGGGGCCGCAACGCCGGCGTGGCCGCCTGCGTGGTGTTCCCGCGCAATACCGAGGCCGTGTCCAGAGTGCTGGCCTGGTGCAACGAGCACGACGTGTCCGTGTTCCCACAGGGCGGCAACACCAGCGTTTGCGGCGGTGCGATTCCCGACCAGCAGGGATGCAGCATCGTGCTCAACCTGGTCCGCATGAACCGCATCCGCGACATCAACCCGCGCGACAACGCCATGACGGTGGACGGCGGCTGCGTGCTGGGCGTGATCCACGAAGCCGCGCTGGCCATCGACCGCATCTTCCCGCTCAGCCTGGGCGCCGAAGGCTCGTGCCAGATCGGCGGCAACCTGGCCACCAACGCCGGCGGCACCAACGTACTGCGCTACGGCAACACGCGCGACCTGGTGCTGGGCATCGAAGTGGTGCTGCCCGACGGCACCATCTGGAACGGCCTGCGCACCCTGCGCAAGAACAACAGCGGCTACGACATGAAGCACCTGTTCATGGGCGCCGAAGGCACGCTGGGCGTGATTACCGGCGCATCGCTGAAGCTGTTCCCCAAGCCGCGCACGGTGGTCACCGCATTGCTGGGCCTGGCCACCGTGGACGCCGCCGTCGACGAAGGCCTGCGGCTGCAGGGCGCTTTCCCCGGCACGCTGGACGGCCTGGAAATCATCTCGCGCAGCGAAATGGAAATCGTCCTGGCACATGCCCACGGCACGCGCGACCCGCTGCAGCAGCCGGCCAACTGGTACGTGCTGGTGGAACTGGCCACGCCCCAGGCCAACGACGACACCCTGGCCGACAAGCTGATGACCGTGCTGACGCCGTCGCTGGAATCGGGCGCCATCGAAGACGCCGTGGTCGCCAGCAGCGCGAAGCAGCGCCAGGACATCTGGAAGATCCGCCACGCCGTGACCGAGTGCAATCGCCACGAAGGCATGGGCCTGTCGCACGACATCGCCGTGCCCATCCATCGCATCCCCGACTTCATCGCCCAGGCCGAAGCCGTGGTCAAGCGCGACTTCCCCATCGCCCGCCAGGTCGTGGTCGGCCACATGGGCGACGGCAACCTGCACTACATCACCATGATCCCGCATCAGGTGTGGGCGGGCATCGACGACAAGCCCGCCTACGCCCGCCGCGTCGCCCACGCGCTGTACGACATTGCCGCCAACATGGGCGGCACCTTCAGCGCCGAACACGGCATCGGCTCGGCCCACGTGGCCGAGATGAGCAAGTACAAGGACCCGACCGAGCTGGCGATGATGCGGCAGCTCAAGGGGCTGTTCGATCCCAAAGGGATCATGAACCCGGGTCGGGTGCTGCCGGCAGTGTGAGCGTGGTGCGGCCGTCAGCCATCGTCGGGCGGCAAGACGGTTCGCGCATTGCGTGAAGGATTGACTGCAACCTGCCGGAAGGCGCGTACCTGGCCTTCCGCCAACCATCGAGAGAACAATGCGCGCCAGCGTAATGGACTACCGTGACGCGGCACGCGCCTACCTGCCGCGCTTCGCCTGGGGCTACCTGGAAGGCGGCGCGGAAGACTGGCGCACCATGCAGCGCAACCGCGACGCCTACGCCGCACTGCACTTCCTGCCCCGCGTGCTGATCGACGTCAGTTCGGTCGACACCGCTGTCAGCGTGGCCGGGTCGGCGCTTTCCTTTCCCGCCATCGTCGGCCCCACCGGCCTGAATGGATTGTATCGTCATCACGCCGAAGAAACGCTGGCTCGCGCCGCCCACGCCGCCGGACTGCCGTTCGTGCTGTCTACCGCGTCCAACTCCCTGATGGAAGACGTGCGCGCCGCCGCCCCCGACGGCGACATCTGGCTGCAGCTCTACGTCCAGCAGGACCGCCGCATCGCCGAAAGCATGATGGCCCGCGCCCGGGCCCGCGGCATGGAAACGCTGCTGCTGACCGTGGACACCCCCGTCACCGGCAAGCGCGACCACTACGCCCGCACCGGCTTCACCCTGCCGCTGAAGTGGACCCCGCGCCTGCTTTGGGACGTGGTGTCGCATCCGCGCTGGCTGCTGGCCGTCGGCCGCCACGGCGTGCCGCAACTGGCCAACCTGGCCAAGAGCGCCGGCGTGTCGGAGAACATCGAAGCCCAGGCCGCCGCCATGAGCCGCCAGATGGACACCCGTCTGGCCTGGGCCGACCTAGACTGGGTCCGCCGCCATTGGCCCGGCCGCGTCATCGTCAAAGGCGTGCAATGCGTGGCCGATGCCACCCTGGCCAAGCAACACGGCACCGATGGCGTGGTGCTGTCCAACCACGGCGGCCGCCAACTGGAAGGCGCGCTCAGCCCCCTGGAGATCCTGGCGCAGACCGTGGATGCCGTGGGCGGCGGCGACTTCGACATCATCGTCGACGGCGGCGTACGGCGCGGCAGCGACATCGCCAAGGCGCTGGCACTGGGCGCCCGCGCCGTCCTGCTGGGCCGCGCGCCCCTGTACGGCCTGGCGGCGGACGACGCCACCGGCGTGGCCGATGTACTGTCATTGCTGCGCGCAGAATTCGACACCTGCCTGCGCCTGCTGGGCTGCCCGCGTGCGGCCGATCTCGATGCGCGGTATCTTGCCGGGCTGGCCGACGGTGTGGCGACCCCGGGGGCAAGGCAGTGTTTTGGTCCATTCGGTGGGCCGCTCAGCCCCGTGTCGACCGCGCTGTGAACAGCCAACCCCTTACATCTCCTGGACGAATCCTCATGTCCGAACCGAAATTCGTGTTCAAGCAAGGCAAAGCGCCGCTGCTGATTTCCATCCCCCACCTGGGCCGCATCATCCCCGACGAGTACGCGGCCCGCATGACCGACGCCGCCAAGCTGATCGCCGACACCGACTGGCACCTGGAACAGGTCTACGCCTTCGCCGACGAGCTGGGCGCCTCCGTCCTGGCCGCCACGCACTCGCGCTACGTCATCGACCTGAACCGTCCCCCCAACAACGAAAGCCTGTACCCCGGCCAGACCACCACCGGCCTGTGCCCGACGGAAACCTTCCGCGGCGAGCCCCTGTACCTGGACGGCCAGGCACCGTCAGACGAAGACATCCAGGAACGCCTGCAAACCTACTGGCAGCCGTACCACGACAAACTAGCCGAAGAGATCGCGCGCCTGAAGGAAGCACACGGCGCCGTATTGCTGTGGGAAGCCCACTCCATCGCCAGCGTCCTGCCACGCCTGTTCGACGGCAAACTGCCCGACCTGAACATCGGCACCGGCGCAGGCTCGGCCTGCAGCGAAGGCATCGTCGACGCCATCAAGGCCACACTGGAAAGCCAAAGCCAATTCACCTGGGTCGTCAACGGCCGCTTCAAGGGCGGTCATATCACCCGCCATTACGGTAAGCCGGCAGACAACGTCCACGCCGTGCAGCTGGAGATGTGCCAGTCGACCTACATGGACGAAACCCCGCCCTTCGATTACCGCCCCGACCTGTCGGCCGACGTATCGCCCGTCGTACGCAACATGCTGACCGCCGCCGTGGAAAAACTGACCGCCGACATCAGCTAAGTGGATTAAGCTCAAGGGCAACGACGCAATGCCGGTGCCCTGCATGAACAAAACCACCTTGGTTTCCCGCGAAAGCTACCCAGACTGGAGCCTGTTGACCACCTGGGTAGCCGTCGTGGACGCCAAATCCGTCTCGGCTGCCGCCACCCTCTTGGGAATCTCCCAGGCCGCCGTTTCCCAGCGCATCAAACAATTAGAAGCCTCGCTGGAAACCACCCTGCTTGACCGCAGCACACGCCCCGCCAAGCCAACCACGGCTGGTGAGCGGCTGTTCGAGCATGCGACGCAGTTGCTGCAACGTGCAGATGAGATGGTGGAGGGTGTGCGAAACCTTAGCCGGGCGAAGCGAAGCATCGTGCGGTTTGGGTGCGTGGATTCGTTTGCTGCGACGATTGGGCCGACGTTGATTCGTGGGTTGTCGGGGGCTTCGCGGCAGATTCGGTTGTGGTCGGGGTTGACGCCAGTTCTTGATTCGCTGCTGGAGAATCGGCAGTTGGATATTGCGGTGACGACTAGTGCGGTTAGTAGTCGGCCGGGAATAAAACGACAGGAGCTGTTTTCTGAGCCCTATCTGCTGGTACTTCCTAAAGAATTCGACATTGAGGGCTGTAGAGGCTTTGCTGACATCGCGCGCACGCTTCAATTCATTCGGTATAGTTCAAGATCTGTGATTGGCCAAGATGTGGACCGATATCTTGAGGGATTCGGGGAATTTTTCGAGCGTACCTATGAATTCGATGCAACTGACCCTTTGCTAAGTCTAGTTTCTGAGGGGCTTGGTTTTGCGTTGACTACACCCCTGTGTATATGGCAATCCAGGCACTTATTGCCGTCGTTGCAAATCGTACCAGTGGCTCGTTTTTCAAATCAAGGCGGTTCCTATCCGGTACTTACTCGAACTTTTTTTATGGCTTGCCGAGATAGTGAGTTGGGAAAAATACCCACAGAGGCTCGTGACGTGATTATGATTGCGTGGAGAAAAATGCTGGTACGCAGTATAGGTCCCGCCATGGGGCTTACGATCGAGGATCTTTGGGTCAAAAACGGTTAATGCACATCATGCATGGCCGTAACAAGTAGTTATTTAGAAATAACTAACCGTATGGAAGGGGTGTTGATGTCGTCTGATGTGGACAATGCTTACTCGAAGTACTTGAGTGGAAAAAGGCTCCGAGCATCGAGTGAAACAAGTCGATCGATATTAACGGAATCTGAAAGCGATAGAGGGCGAGTTATTTTTTCTCCAGCATTTCGCCGCTTGCAGCAAAAAGCCCAAGTGTTCTCTATGGAACCTAACGCCGCGGTGCGTAGCCGGTTGACTCATTCTTTAGAAGTATCACAAATTGGTCGTTATATTGCAGACGAAATTGGACAGCAGCTTCGGAGTCTCGGTTATATTGACCAACTGCAACAAGGCGCACTAGTAAATTTCGTCGAAACCGCCTGCTTGATGCACGACATTGGAAATCCGCCATTTGGACATTTTGGGGAAGCAGCAATTCAGCAATGGTTTCGGAATAACGGAAAGCCAGCTCTGCAACGTGCTTTGCGTGACGAGCGCGGAGAGCGTATTTCTGGTTCCAGTATTGATGTTGCTCTCGCAGATTTTCTGCAGTTCGACGGAAATCCACAAGGGTTTCGTATTGTCACGAGGTTGCAGTGGAATAATGATAAGTATGGTCTAAACTTGACAGCGACGTCGCTGGCAACCTTTCTGAAATACCTTAGAAGTTCCTCGCAAGAAACAGGTAAGCGATTTACTAAAAAGCCGGGTTTTTTCTTGACAGAAGAAAGTATAGTTCGAGACGTGTGGAGCCATTTTCTTATCGATTTCCGAGAGCCAAGGCGTTTTCCCCTTAATTATGTTATGGAGGCCGCCGACGATATCGCTTATTGCATTAGCGATCTTGAGGATTCTTTTGAAAAAGAGATCATCGAGGCCCGTCTAACGTTCCCGGAAATCAGGGCGGATTATGATCGTTATGGCTTTGATAAAAATAACTCCGAACACCGTGCCATAAGTGACGCTTTAAGGAATATCGAGCGGGGGGAAAGAGATGATGGCTCGCCATATACATATATAGACTTTAGGACAAATCTTAATCGGACGATTGTCCGGTATGTCGCACGGCGTTATGTTGCCGAACATTTAAAAATTCTATCGGGAGAGTTGGACAGCCTGTTACCGCAGGAGGATCCGCCAGGGGCGATACTTGATGTTCTTAAGAACTACTGCCGTAAGTGCGTATACAGCCACGAGTCAGTTCAGCGTGTTGAACTCGCTGGATACACTGCAATATCTGGGCTCTTGCACCATTTTGGCCCGCTTCTTCAACTCCCTGCTCCAGCATTTGAGGCAGCTTTGGCCGGCAAGCATCGTGGTCCACTCGACGAGAACCTTTTGCTGGAGCCAAAGCTATTGAGTCTGTTCCCTGCAAAACATATAAATGTCTACTTGGACGAGAAGGATAAAAAGGTGGGAACACTTTCGTTGGAGTTGTCCGAGTGGGTGCGTAGAGCCCATTTGGTTGTGGATTTTGTTTCGGGTATGACTGATGATTTTTCGATGCATACTTATAGGACTTTAGCTGGAATGAGGTTGTAATTAGTTTGATTCCCACTGATCATCCGTACTGGCATGTGCGCAATGTGATTGCGAGCTATCCTGAGGTGCTCGCCATTTCGTTTAGTTATTACGCCTACGAGCCGCGGTCAGTAGAAGATCGTAGGCGGAAATTCATAACTGCTAGAGAGGACTTCCTTAATGAGAGATATATGGAGTGGCGAATGGGTGAGGCACCGCCCGGTCACGAAGTTGCGATTCACTCAGATGTGCTTGTTAATGGCATCCGTATGCATATGCCGATGGTAGATATGGCAACGGCAGCACGCGCTCATGTCGATAAGCTTCGGTATTTTATCGGCGAGGAATTTTATGGAAAGATGGTCTGGTATACGAGCGGCCGGTCGTACCATGGGTATGGTAACTTCTTGATAACCGAGGATCAGTGGCGTCAGTTAATGGGTCTACTGTTGCTCGTAAATCAACCCCATATGGAGCCTATCGTGGATCCCCGATGGATCGGCCATAGGTTGCTCGCGGGATACTCTGCACTTCGCTGGACGATAAATAGTGGGTACTACCTTGAGCGACCTTCCGTAATCAATTTTAATAAACCATATCGTCATAGATAGATTCGAATAGAATTTTTTGCGGTGTATTGCTGTTGACCTGAGGAATCGATTCAAGTGTTTTTTGAACTGCTGATTTGGGATGCCATTGAGATAACGCTGAATAGACGCTTGGCGTCATAAGCCCACTGCCGAAGTGGCAGGGGCTTATAGCGGCTAAGGTTGAGGAGGCGTCAGAACCTCCTAACTGGCGCGTAAGTCTCCTTAACCACCCGCGCCGAAGTCCACCGCAACAAATTCATATACGACCCCGCCTTATCATTCGTCCCGCTGGCACGCCCACCCCCAAACGGATGCTGCCCCACAATCGCCCCAGTCGGCTTGTCGTTCAAATACAGATTCCCCACTGCATTGATCAACACCCGCTGCGCCTCCAACAACGCAGCCCGGTCAGCCGAGAAGATCGACCCCGTCAACGCATACGCCGTCGTCGAATCAATCAACGGCAGCGTCTCGCTCCACTTAGCATCTTCGTACACATACACCGCCAGAATCGGACCAAACAGCTCGTCCTTCATCAGCGCGTGCAGCGGGTCTGACACTTCCACCACGGTCGGCTCGATGAAGAAGCCGGGCTCGTCCCAATACTTGCCGCCCGCGACGATCTTCACGCTGCTGTCGTTCTTGGCTGCATCGACGCGACCCGACAGGCGCGTCCACGATGCGCGGTCGATGACGGCGCCCAGGAAGGTGTCGCGGTCGGCCACGTCGCCTACCTTCAGCGATCCCAGGATGCCCTGGATGCGTTCGCGCACGGCCGGCCACAGGCTCTTGGGAATGTACGAGCGCGAGGCGGCGCTGCACTTCTGGCCGCCGTAGCCGAAGGCGCCGCGCACTAGGGTGACGGCGACTTCGTCGGCGTTGGCCGAGGGGTGAGCCAGGACGAAGTCCTTGCCGCCGGTTTCGCCGACCAGGCGGGGGAAGGTGCGGTAGTTGTCGATGCCGCCTGCGGCGCGTGCCCACAGCGAGCGGAACACTTGCGACGAGCCGGTGAAGTGCAGGCCGGCGAAGTCGGGCGAGCTGAACGCGGCTTCGGTGGTGGCGACGGCTTCGCCCGGCACGAAGTTGATGACGCCCGGGGGCAGGCCGGCTTCCAGCAGGGCTTCGTAGAAGATCCAGTTGGCCAGGGCCGATTTGTCGGACGGCTTCCACAGGACGACGTTGCCCATGATGGCCGGGGCGCACGAGATGTTGGTGCCGATGGCGGTGAAGTTGAAGGGCGACACGCCGTATACGAAGCCTTCCAGCGGACGCCAGTCGGCGCGGTTCTGGGCGTTGCGCGTCGACATGGGCTGGTCGTTGTGGATGCGCTGGGCGTTCACAGTGTTGAAGCGCAGGAAGTCGACCAGTTCGACGGCGCTGTCGGGCTCGGCTTCTTCGATGGTCTTGCTCTGGCCGAGCATGGTGGCGGCGTTGATGCGGTGACGCTCGCGGCCGGCGATGATGGCGGCGGCGCGGTGCATGATGGCGGCGCGGTCGGCCAGGCTCAGCTCGGCCCAGTCGCGGGCGGCGGCCAGGTTGCCGGCGATCGATTCCTTGATCTGCGCGACGCTTGGGCGGTGCACGCGGGCCAGCAGGCGCGATTGGTCGTGCGGGGCGCGGATCTCGAAGGTGTCGTTCGAGAAGACCTGCTTGCCGTTGATGACGGCGGGGATCTCGACGACGTCCTTCGCGGCCAGGTGCGGCTGCAGCGCATCCCATTCAGGCGAGCCAGCGGCGTAGCTCAGTTCGACTTCGTTGTCGGGCCAGGGGAAGACGGGCGTTGCGTTCATGCGATGTTCCTTCTGAAAAGCACGACGCCGCACGAGGCGGCGGCGGGGGAGGGAGAGGGTGCGCTTACAGGGACGCGGTGAGCTTGGGCACGGCCTGGAACAGGTCGTCTTTCAGGCCGTAGTCGGCCACGCCGAAGATCGGTGCTTCGTCGTCCTTGTTGATGGCGACGATGACCTTGGCGTCCTTCATGCCGGCCAAGTGCTGAATGGCGCCGGAGATGCCCACGGCCACGTACAACTGCGGGGCGACGATCTTGCCGGTCTGGCCGACCTGCCAGTCGTTGGGGGCATAG
>JAAIGF010323398.1_pt1 | contig 27894 bp, 25 predicted proteins | sample 6487441 | NCBI WGS metagenome assembly JAAIGF01 (sample SAMN13974129, study PRJNA590717) | phyllosphere metagenome | biome: pepper field; feature: multiple bacterial spot infested pepper fields; material: pepper leaves; isolation source: leaves from pepper fields | host: Capsicum annuum ... | reverse complement strand
CGGATCATCGACGCGCTCCGGTAGGTGACGACCGTGGGTCGTCACGCTGTTGCCTGGCCGCACGCCGCCACGGCACGGCTGCGCCGCTGAGGCGTGACGACCAACGGTCGTCACCTGCCACCGTCACAACGGCGCTGGCCTGCGGCCAGATCGACGGCGGCCGTGCCGCGCTGCGCGCGGTGAGCCGACCATGGGGTCGGCTCTACCGATGCGGCGCCATGGCCGGCGGATCATCGACGCGCTCCGGTAGGTGACGACCGTGGGTCGTCACGCTGTTGCCTGGCCGCATGCCGCCACGGCACGGCTGCGCCGCTGAGGCGTGACGACCAGCGGTCGTCACCTACCACCGTCACAGCGGCCCTGTCATCGCGGCTGACCGAGGCGTTCGGCGCGTGCCGTCTCGTAGTCGGCATCGCTGAGCTGGCCGTCCTCGCGGCGCTGCGCGAGCGCGGCAAGATCGGCCTGCAGCTGCGGGTCCAGCTGCTGCTCGCGCGCCAGCCGCGCTGCGGCCGAGAACTGCTCCGGCGGTCGCCGGCCGGCACGGAAGGCGGCGCGGGCCACCAGCAGGATCAGCGCACCGAACACCAGTACGCCGACGATCCAGATGAACCATTGGCCGGCGCCCAGTTCGTAAGCCGCTGCCGTACTTTCCATGCCGCCTGTCTCCTGTTCGTCAGGGCGCTATTGTCAGCGCCCGCGCAACCAACGCGCCACCTGCGGCGCGAAATAGGTCAGCACGCCATCGGCGCCGGCGCGCTTGAAGCCCATCAGCGACTCCAGCACGCAGGCACGCTCGTCCAGCCAGCCGTTGGCGGCGGCCGCCTTGAGCATCGCGTACTCGCCGCTGACCTGGTAGGCGAAGGTCGGTACGCCGAAGGTGTCCTTCACCCGCCGCACCACGTCCAGGTAGGGCATGCCGGGCTTGACCATGACCATGTCGGCACCTTCTTCCAGGTCCAGGGCGATCTCGCGCAGCGCTTCATCGCTGTTGGCCGGATCCATCTGGTAGGTCTTCTTGTCAGCCTTGCCGAGACTGGCCGAGCTGCCCACCGCATCGCGGAACGGCCCGTAGAACGCCGAGGCGTACTTGGCCGAGTAGGCCATGATGCGGGTGTTGATGAAGCCGGCCTCGTCCAGCGCGCGGCGGATGGCGCCGATGCGGCCGTCCATCATGTCAGAGGGTGAAACCACGTCCACGCCCGCCTGGGCATGCGACACCGACTGCTTGACCAGTGCGTCGACGGTGATGTCGTTGAGCACGTAGCCGTTGTCATCGATGATTCCGTCCTGGCCGTGCGTGGTGTACGGGTCCAGCGCCACGTCGGTCATCACGCCCAGCTCGGGGAAGCGCTGCTTCAGCGCGCGCACCGCACGCTGCGCCAGGCCGTCTTCGTCCCAGGCCGCAGCCGCGTCCAGCGACTTCTGCGCCGGGTCGATCACCGGGAACAGATCCAGCACGGGAATGCCCAGCTCCAGCGCCTCTTCGGCCACCTTGAGCAGTTCCTCGATCGACAGCCTGTCCACGCCCGGCATCGACGGCACCGCCACGCGGCCGGCATGCTCGTGCACGAACACCGGGTAGATCAGGTCGTCGGTGGTCAGGGTGTTCTCGCGCATCATGCGGCGCGAGAAATCGTCGCGGCGCATGCGGCGGGGGCGGTAAAGCGGATGACTCATGACGGTCTCCAGAGGCAGCCAGTGCTGCGCAGATGGCGGAAGGGGTGAGCGGTCATTGCAGGCGGTAGCCCTGCGGCTGCAGCGGCGCCGGCAGGGGGCGCACGCCGAGCGCGTCGAGCTGGTCGATCTCGATGGTGCGCACGATGGCATCCAGCGGCAGGTCGTTCGGCTCGGTGCCGAACGGTTCTTCCATTTCCTCGCCCAGCTGGTCCAGACCAAAGAACGCATAGGCCAGCACCGCCGACAGCACCGGGGTGGCCCAGCCCAGCGTGGCTGCCAGCCCGAACGGCAGCAGGACGCAGAACATCCAGGCGCAGCGGTGCAGCAGCAGGGTGTAGGCGAACGGCAACGGGGTGGCGAGAATGCGCTCGCAGCCGGCCTGGATCGAGGACAGCGCATGCAGGCGCTCTTCGAACTGCGCATAGAGGATCGGTGACAGCGCGCCTTCGCGCAGCGCGTCGGCCAGCTCCACTGCCATCATCGCCAGCAGGGCATCGGGAATGTTGCTGCGCTCGGCCAGCTGCTCGCGCTGGGCCGGCTGCAGCCACGGCAGGGCGGCCAACGACGGTTCATTGCCGCGCAGACGGGCGCACAGCGCGTAGGCGAAGGCGATGACCAGCGTTGCCAGCCGCTCGCGGCGCGGCGCGTCGTCGGCCAGCAGCGCCTGCAGCTGGCGCCCCAGCGAGCGCGATTCGAACACCAGCTGGCCCCACAGCTTGCGGCCTTCCCACCAGCGCTCATGGCAGGCGCTGTTGCGGAAGCTCAGGAAGATCGACAGTGCGATGCCCAGCAGGGTGAACGGCACCACCGACACGCGCTCGATGCCCGGCGGGTTCCCCAGCTCGACCACCGCCGACACCACGATGGCCAGCACCAGGATCGCCAGCACCTTCGGGGCGACGGCCGGCACGATGGAGCCGCGCAGGATGTAAAGAAGCTGCCAGCCGTGGGGGCGAGGACGGATGATCATTCGAAGGGGAACGCTGCGGGGACAGGGCCGCTGCCGCCCCGACGCACGGGGCCTGCGGCAAGCCCGTCATTGTACGCCCCTGCTCTGGCGCAGGTTGACCGGTTGCGACCGATGGTCGCACCCGCTCGGCCTGCAGGTGACGGCTCAGATGATGCCGCCACCGAGGCTGAGGCGGGCGATGCCCACCACCACCACCATGCCGTTCAGCAGCAGACCGGTCCAGGCACGGCCGCGCTTGCTCGGGTGGGTGAACAGGATGCCGATGGCCGCGATCACCGCGCCGACGGCGGCGAAGGGAATCAGGAACCAGTTGCCCCACCCCAACAGGGGAATCAGGGCCAGCACCATCCACAACACCGACACCACGCCCCACAACAGACTGATGAGCCCCATGACCACTCCCCTATGGCGATTGCGCCCACCATAGCCGTTTGCGTGACACCCGCCTAGCGGGCGCTTGGCGCGGCTGTCACCCGGGGTCTGCCAGCCTGCAGGCAGGCCAAAGCGCCAGCGGACGACGTTGGCTCCGCTTCAGGGCCGTGAAACGATGATAGCTTCCCTACATTCAGGGGTTTACGCCATGAACATGCGCTGTGCGGCCCTTGCCGCCATCCTGCTGGTCACTGCCGGCTGTGCCAGCACCTCCAAGGTGATGCTGGGCCAGGCCCGCGCGCCGATCAATCCGGCCGAAGTCCAGATCTATTCCACCCCGCCGGCCGGCGCCATCGAGATCGCGCAGCTGGAATCCTCCAGTGCGGTCGGCTTCGGCACGCAGGGCCAGACCGATGCGGCGGTCGAGCGCCTCAAGCGCGAAGCCGCTGCGCTCGGTGCCAACGGCGTGATCCTGATGGGGGTGGGCTCCAGCGGCTCGCCGGTGGGCATGTCGGTCGGTGCCGGCAGCTATGGCTCCCATGTAGGCGGCGGTGTCGGCATCGGCATTCCGACCACCCAGAAGCGTGCGGCGGGTGTGGCGATCTGGGTGCCCGACGCGGGCCGGCCCGCACCGCGCCTGCCCACCCAGACCATCACGCCGCAGCGCTGAGGCAGCAGAGTCCCGGTGCCCTGCAACGGGACCCTGCTGGTGCGTCAGCGGTAACGCGGTACGAACACCTGCTGCACCGCTTCGGCCAGCTGGTCCGGTGGCAGCAGACCCTGGTCGAGCAGGAAGTTGTTGAAGGCCAGCCGGTCGAACCGGTCACCCAGCGCCAGCTCGGTCTGCATGCGCAGCTCGAGGATGCGGGTGTAGCCGTAGAAGTAGCTGCCCGCCTGGCCCGGTGCGCGCACGGTGTAACGGTCCAGTTCCTGTGTGGCCATCGCCTGCGACAGGCCCACGCCATCGAGCAGCACACGCTCGGCACGCGCACGGTCGATCTGGCCGAGGTTGAGCATCGGGTCGAGCATCGCCCGGGCCGCACGCAGCAGGCGGAACTGCAGGGCGATCAGCTGCCCGTCCAGCGGCTCGTAGGGCACCATTTCGGCCTCGGCATACAGCGCCCAGCCTTCGACGTTGACCGAGTTGAAGGCAAACATGGTGCGGGCCAGCGAGACGCCGCGCTCGACCATGGCGGTGAACTGCAGCTCATGACCCGGCCGTCCTTCATGCGCGCTCAGCGTCCACGCCGCCGAGCCGAAGTTGAAATCGTCGTACTGCACGTCCTTGCCCGCCGCCGGGTTGCCTACCGGCAGCACGAAGGTGCCCTGCTGCCCGGTGTTGTTGACCAGCGGCGCCGGCAGGAAGTGCGGGGCGGGGCTGGCCGCGCTCTCGGCCGCTGAACCCAGCCGCATCTGCATCGGCCGCTTCGGCACATCGACGATGCGGTGCTGGTGGATCAGCGGGTCGATGGCATCGATGACGCCGCGGTAGTGGGCTTCCAGCTGGTCATTGGCAATGGTGTCAGCCTTCAGCGCGCGCACCACGGCGATCGGATCGGTCGGGTCGGCGACCTTCAGACCCTTGGCCTGCACCACCAGCGGTGCCAGCTGGCGCATCGCCGAGCGGGTTTCCATGTACTCCAGCTGGGCACGCTGCATCAGCAGCGCCGGGTCCACATCGATGCCCACGCGCTTGAGCTGGTAGGCATACAGCGGCGCCGGCAGACGCGTGTCGGTGCGGGCCTTGGGCAGCACCTCGGCGCGGGTCCACGCCGCGTAGTCCTTGAGCTGGGTCGACAGCGTGGCCAGCGCGCCATCGGTATCGGCCACCTGGTACTTCTTCAGCAGCGAATCAATGCCGCTGATGTAGGTCTCCACGTTGTCCAGCGACTGCTGCACCTCGATGCGGGTCGGCTGCAGCAGGCCCGGTGTGGCCAGCCGTTCCTCGTAGCGCTGGCGGGCCAGCGTGGTCAGCGCGGTACCACCGGGCTGCAGGCCCGCATAGGCCTTCAGGCGGTCCAGCGCCTTGGCCCGGCGCTCGGCCGGCACCTGGTCGGAGAGCAGCAGGTTGAGGCCGCTGAACACGGTCTGCGGCACGTCGCTCCACGGCAGCAGGTATTTTTCGTTGAGCTCGCTGCCTTCGATGCTCTCACTGGCGGCCTTGATCATGATCGCCAGGTCCTGGCGCACGTTCGGGTCTTTCTCGGTGGCCAGCTTCGCCTGAAGTTCGGTACGAGCGGCGGTCATCGCGGCGCGGTAGCGCTTGCCGTTGTCGGGGCCGAAGTCAGCCACCCTGTCATCGTAGCCGGGTACGCCGAAGAAGCCGGTTTCCTCGGGCTGGAACGGCCCCTGTGCGTCCAGCAGGATCTGCGCCAGCGCGTTGCTGCGCTCCACCCAGGCCGGTGCGGCCCGCTCGGCCTGCTGGCCAGGCGCAGCAATCGCCGCAGGTACGCACAACGAGGAGGTGGCGCCGAGCGCCAACGCAACAGCAAGGACAAGCGGCTTCATCATGCACTCCGGCTCAGGGGGAATGCCCTGCACCGTAGCACCGTCACGCGCGCCCACCACGGGCCGGAGGTCACCCCTGCGCTAGGCCGCCAGGCCATTGGGCGGTGCGGGGCAGCGGCCTTCCTCGCGGCAGGCCTGCAGGGCGCAGCGCTGCGCCGCTTCGGCGTCGTCCAGTTCGGTCAGGTCATGCGGACGCTCGTCGGGCAGCAGCACGTACATCACCGGGTAGTCCCAGCGGCCATCGTGGCGGTGGCCACGCACATGCAGCGTGCCGCTGGCCTGCGGGCCATGCAGGCCCACACGCAGGTCGATCAGGCTGTGGCCATCGTCGCGCTGATGGATCTGCCCGTAAGGCACCCGGTCGGCACGCAGGGGCTCGCCCAGCACCGCCACCAGTTCCACGCTGCAGCTGGAACGCCGCATCGCCTCGCGCATCGGCGCACTGGCGTGGGCGGCCTCACTCCAGCGGTTGATCGCCCAGACCACACTGGCCGCCAGCGCGAGCGCCACCACCGCGATGCCGAGACTGACCAGCCAGCAGGCGGGCCGTGCACGCGCACTGCGGGCGGTGGGTAGAGGCGGCGGCTGAGGCATGGCGGGCTCCTTCCGGTTCAACGGCTGCGCGGCCTCAGGGACGCAGGCAGCGCCCCAGGAAGTCTTCGGCCAGGCGGTAGCGGTGCAGCGCGTCGCTGCCCGACAGGCCGTGTTTGGCCCCCGGGTAGGTCATCAGCTCGAACGGCTGCCCGCGCTTCTGCAGCGCGCTCATCAGCGCCGTCGAGTTGGTGAACAGCACATTGTCGTCGGCCATGCCGTGCACCAGCAGCAGCCGCGCGCGCAGGCCGTCGATATGGGTCAGCACACGCGCTTGGCGGTAGCCATCCGGGTTGCGTGCCGGCAGGTCCATGTAGCGCTCGGTGTAATGGCTGTCATACAGCCCCCAGTCGGTCACCGGGGCGCCGGCCACGCCGCAGGCGTAGTGGTCAGAGGCCTTGGCCAGCAGCATCAGAGTCATGTAACCGCCGTTGGACCAGCCCTGCACGCCGATGCGCGCCGGGTCGACCCAGGGCTGCTGGCGCAGCCAGGCCACACCGCGCAGCTGGTCGTCCACCTCGACGGTGCCCTGGCGGCCATACAGCGCCCCGACGAAATCACGGCCTCGACGCGGCGTGCCCCGGTTGTCCAGCGAGAACACCACATAGCCGCGCTGGGCCAGGTACTGGTTGAACAGGTGATCGCCGCGACCGGGCCAGCTGTCGGTCACGGTCTGTGCGGCCGGGCCGCCATACACGTAGACCGCCACCGGATAGCGCCTGGACGGGTCGAAGCCGGCCGGCTTGATCAGGCTGTAGTGCAGCGGCGTGCGGCCATCGGCCGCGGTCAGCGTGCCGAACTCGACCGGCAGCTGCGCGTCGCGGAAGCGCGCATACGGGTGCTGCGGATCGTCCAGATCGTTGTGCACCAGCGTGGCGATCTTCTCGCCGCTGGCGCGGTACAGCTCGATCTGCGGCGGCGTGCGGGTGTTGGACCAGCTGTCCACATAGACGCTGGCGTTGCGCGCGAAGCTGGCGCTGTGCATGCCCGGTGCGGTCGACAGCCGCTGCGGTTGCCCGCCCTGCAGGGAGACGACGTGGATCTGGCTTTCGCGCGGGCTGTCGATGCCGGCGCGGAAATAGACCTTGCCCGCCTCCTCGTCGACGGCCAGCAGTTCATCGACCTGCCACTGGCCCTGGGTGAGCGCGTGCGCCTTGCCCTTGCCATCAACCCGGTACAGGTGCTGGAAGCCGCTGCGCTCGGACGACCACAGGAAACTGCCGTCGCGCAGGAAGCGCAAGCTGTTGTGCAGCGGCACCCAGGTCGGGCTGGTTTCATGGGCCAGCACGCGCTGCGAGCCGTCTGCCAGATCGACCTCGACCAGGTCCAGCTGCTTCTGGTCGCGCGACTGCCGCTGGAAGCTCAGCTGCTGTGGGCTGCGCCAGTCGACGCGGGCCAGATAGATATCGGGGTTCCTGCCCAGGTCCAGCCAACGGGTCTGCGCCTGCGGCTGCGGGCGGATCACCCCCAGCTGGACCCGCACGTTGGGATCACCGGCGGCCGGGTAGCGCTGCTCGACCACATCGGTCCGGTCGGCATACATCTCATAGCGCTGCTGCACCGGTACCGGGCTTTCGTCGATGCGCGCATACGCGATGGCCGAGTCATCCGGTGCCCACCAGTAACCGGTGTGGCGGTCCATTTCCTCGTCGGCCACGAACTCGGCCACGCCGTTGCCGATGGTCGCGCTGCCGTCGTGGGTGAGCTGCACCTGGCGGCCACTGGCCAGGTCGATCACCCACAGGTTGCGGCCGCGCACGAAGCTGACATAGCCGCCCTGCGGCGAGAGCTTCGCGTCGGTGGCAAAGCCCTCACCGTGGGTAAGCTGGCGTACCGCCGCGCGGCCCTGCCGCTGCAGGTCGTACAGGTACAGTTCGCCGCCGAGCGGGAACAGCAGGGTCTTTGCATCGGGCGACCACTGGTAGTCGACGATGCCGGTCATCGCGGCGATGCGCTGGCGCTCGCGGCGTGCCTTCTCCTCGTCACTGAGGGTTTCGCTGCCGGGCAGCACGACCTTCGAATCGACCAGCAGGCGGGTCTGCCCGCTGCTGATGTCGTAACTCCACAGGTCCAGCTGGTTGCGGTCCTGTTCCTTGCCGCGCAGGAAACTGACCTGCGAGCCATCGGGCGCCACCTTGGGCTTCATCAGCGTCGGGCCCGACAGCGGCAGCGGCCCGGTGATGGCCTCGAGCGTGAGTTTTTCGGCGTGGACGGCGGTACTGGTGGCGAGCATCAGGGCGAGCGAGGCAAACAGGTGGCGCATGGACGGTTCCGGATCGCGGCAGGTCCGCCCGCGCACCAGCGCGGACGGGCGGGGTCCATCCTAACCCGAGCGGTCAGCGCTTGCCGAACAGCTGGCGGCGCTCTTCCTCGCTCAGCGGCTGGCCGGCTGCCGGGTTCACCTGCCGGGCCAGCGCATAGGCGCGCCCGGTGGCCGGGCGTGCGGCGATCGCCTGCTGCCAGCGCTGCAGGTGCGGGAAGGCCGCGTAATCCACCGGCAGACTGCTGTAGGCGCCGATCCAGGGATAGCTGGCCATATCGGCAATGCTGTAGGCATCACCGGCCAGCCACTCGTGCTCGGCCAGGCGCTTGTCCATCACCCCGTGCAGGCGGCGCACCTCGGTGTCGTAGCGGTCGATGGCGTAGCCGATCTTCTCGGGCGCGTAGACGTTGAAGTGTCCCATCTGGCCACTCATCGGGCCGAGGCCGGCCATCTGCCAGAACAGCCATTCCAGCGTGGCAAGGCGCTCGCGCGGCTTGCTGGAAAGGAACTGACCGGTCTTTTCGGCCAGATAGACCAGGATCGCGCCGGACTCGAACACGCTCAGCGGCGCGCCGCCGTCGGCCGGCGCATGGTCGACGATGGCCGGCATCTTGTTGTTGGGCGAGATCGCCAGGAATTCGGGCTTGAACTGGTCGCCGGCGCCGATGTTGACCGGATGGACGCGGTAGTCCAGCCCGGTCTCTTCCAGCAGCAGGGTAACTTTATGGCCGTTCGGCGTCGGCCAATAGTGCAGATCAATCATGGCGTGCGGTCTCAACGAGGGTGGACCCGAGTGTAGTCCCGGGGGTGTCTTGGCACTGTGGCCTGCGGCCAGTAATCTGCGCCCTTTCCTGCAACGCAGCATGCCGCCCATGAGCCGCCCGTACCATACGTCCCCGTTGTCCTCGCTGATCTTCGCCTCGCGCTGGCTGCAGCTGCCGCTGTATCTGGGCCTGATCGTGGCCCAGTGCGTCTATGTCTACCTGTTCGGCAAGGAACTGTGGCACCTGATCACCCACTCCATCACGATGGGCGAGCAGCAGATCATGCTGATCGTGTTGGGCCTGATCGATGTGGTGATGATCTCCAACCTGCTGGTGATGGTGATCGTGGGCGGGTATGAAACCTTCGTCTCGCGCCTGCGCCTGGACGGGCATCCGGACCAGCCGGAGTGGCTCAGCCACGTCAACGCCAGCGTGCTGAAGGTCAAGCTGGCGATGGCGATCATCGGCATCTCCTCGATCCACCTGCTCAAGACGTTCATCGCCTCCGGCGCACTGGGCGGCCTGCCGCTGTGCCCGCCCGAGCGCATGGCGACCGCCGCCTCGAACCTCGGCGCGGACACCTGTTCGACCCTGACCCCCGAAGGCGTGCTGTGGCAGACCATCATCCACTGCGTGTTCATCCTCTCGGCGATCGGTATCGCCTGGACCGACAAGCTGATGAACAGCGGCCACGGCGACAAGCACGAGAAGCCGGCGCACTGAGCAGCCGGCGCAGGGGGCGGCGGGCGCTGCCGATGGCCGCCCCTGCCCCGCAGCGGTAAGGGATGCTAGATTGCGTCCAGAGCACCACCCACCGATGCCGCCGGGAACGTCATCGGTCCGTGCCAGCCCCTCGCGGGCCGGCCTTTCGCATCGTCGCACTCAAGGGGAAGTTGGATGTCGTACGCCGCATTGCCTGTGATCGCCCGCGCGCGCCTGTTGGCGCCTGTCGTCCTGCTGCTCGGCCTGGTGGCCTGTTCGGGCAAGGACGAACCTGCTGCCGCCCCGGCGGCCGGCACGGCACCAGCGGCGGCGCCAGCCGCGGCACCGGCGGTGTCCAGTACGGTGCAGGCGATGGGCACTGACGAACTGGCCGCCTCGGCCAGCCAGGCGCTGCGCGAAAACCGCATGTACGCGCCGGCAGGAGACAACGCCATCGAGTACTACCTGGCGCTGCGGGACAAGACACCGGACGATGCCGTGGTGAAGAGCGCGCTGACCGATCTGCTGCCCTACACGCTGATCGCGGCCGAAAACAATCTTTCTCGCGAGGACTTCACCGAGGCGCAGCGGCTGATCGCTCTGATCGAGAAGGCCGACCCCGCTGCCCCGGCACTGCCGCGGTTGAAGCAGAGCCTCGACGCCGGCATGGAGAAGGCCGCCCAGCGCACCAGCGACGAAACCGCCCGGGTGAAGGCCGAGGCCGAAGCCAGGAGCCGGCAGCAGGCCGAGCAGCAGCGCCAGGCGGAGCAGCGCGGGCGTGAGAGCGAAGCCGCGCAGCAGGTGGCCGCGCAGCAGGACGCCAGCCGTCGCCAGAACGAGCAGCAGGATGCGGAACGGCAGGCGGCCGAACGACGTGCGGCCGAGCAGCGCCAGCAGCAGGCAGCGGCCGCGCAGGCGGCAGCGGCCCGTCAGCCGGCGGCGCCGGCAGCAGCAGCGCCCAGCCTGCGCCCGGTGAGTACGCCGGCACCGCGTTATCCGGCCGAAGCGCTGCGTTCGGGTACGTCGGGCGAGGTGCTGGTGGAGATCACGGTGGGGACCGATGGGTCGGTGGTGAACGCACGGGTGCTGCGGTCGACGCCGGCACGGATTTTTGATCGCGAGGCGATCAATGCGGTGAAGCGGTGGCGGTTCGAGCCGGTGGCGGCGCCGGTGGTGACGCGTCGTACGCTGGCCTTCCAGCCGGGCGGCTGAGGGTTCTTTTCTGCGGGGGCTTCGCCCCCGCGCCCCCTGCTTTACAGCAACAGCTGACAGCAACAGCGCGGAGCGTCGGCTCTGCGCTGTTCTTTGTTGGGCGGGACGGGATAGCTGCGCGGGGGACGGCAAAAACTGCCCCTTCGGGGTCCGGCCCAGCCGCATGGCGGCTGTGCGTTCGGGCGCTTGCGAAGCAGTGCTTCGCAAGCAAAGCGCCCTCACCCTGCGTGCCTTGTTTCGCGCCATCCGTGGCGCTCGACACCCCCGCGCACCCACCCCGCCCCACCCTCGATACATTGCTGCGGACGGCTTGAACAGCGATCGGGGCTCATCCACGGATGTGACATGCTGGTGTTGCTGTTGCTGTTGGTAGGTGACGACCGTTGGTCGTCACGCTGTTGCGGTTGTTCGGCAGCGGGGCATGGCCCCGCTCTACCTTTTTCTGCGTCAGCCTGAGATCGCCAGGCGCTCCTGCCGGTAACGGTGCACGGTGGCCAGCCACAGCAGCACCGCCAGGCCGAGATTGGCCGCCAGATAGATGCCCCACACCGTCACACTGATGTGCTCGTGGCGGATCACCTTCAGCAGCATCTGGTTCTGCGACAGGAACGGCACGGCGTACTGCCACATCTGGCTCTTCAGCGGGTAGGCGATCAGCGCGTAGCTGGGCAGCATCGGCATCAGCACCAGCCAGGTCATGTGCGCCTGTGCTTCCTTCAGGCTCTTGGCGGCGGCCGAAAGGTAGGTCAGCAGCGCGGTGCCGATCATCAGCATCGGCATCATCACCAGCAGCATCTGCAGCATCGAGCCCAGCCCCATGTTGAGCTGACGGCCGATGCCGGTGTCCGAGACCTGCGCGCTGAGCTTGAACGCCACCAGGGTGATGATCAGCGAGACCAGGCCGACCACCACCGCGGCGGTGATCTTGCCGCTGACGATCGCTGCGCGCGAGGCCGGGGTGGCCAGCAGCGGTTCCAGCGACTGGCGTTCGCGCTCACCGGCGGTGGTGTCCATCACCAGATAGGCACCGCCGAGGAACGAGGTCAGGGTCAGCAGCATCGGCAGCAGTACCGACAGCATCATGCCCTGCTTGGCTTCCGCGCTGGCCATGTCCTGGGTGGCCACATCCAGCGGGCGCACCACCTGTGGGTCGATGCCGCGGGCCATCAGGCGCAGCGCACCCACCTGGCTGCTGTACGCCGCCAGCGCGGTCTCCAGCCGGGTGGAGGGCACATCGGCATCGCGGCGCGTGCTGTCCTTGATGATCTCCACCAACGCGGGGCGACCATCGCGCCAGCGGGCATCGAACTCGTCGCTGATGCGCAGGGCCACATCGACCTTCTGCTCGCGGATCGCCGCCTGCAGGTCCTTCGGCGGCTCCACCGGGTTGAGGCCCTGGGCCTTCAGGAAGGCCACCAGGTTCGGCGCGTTGGCGGTGCCGATCATGGGGATCTCCAGCGGCTTGTCGATCTGGGTCTTGAAGCGGCTCTCGGCCAGCTTGCCCATGCCCAGGATCAGCAGCGGGTAGAGCAGTGGCCCCATCAGCAGGCTCAGTGCCAGCGTGCGGCGGTCACGGGAAAGATCGCGCAGTTCCTTGCGCATCACGGTCAACACGGTCGACATCAGGCTCATGCGTGCAGACCCTCCTCGCTGCCAATCAACTTGACGAAGGCATCTTCAAGATTGCTCTCGCCTGCCTGTTCGCGCAGTGCGTCGGCACTGCCTGCGGCCATCACCGTGCCCTTGGCGATGATGACGATGTGGTCACACAGCGCGGCCACCTCCTGCATGATGTGGCTGGAGAAGATCACGCAGCGTCCTTCGTCGCGCAGACCGTGCAGAAACCGGCGCATGCCACGGGTGGTCATCACGTCCAGCCCATTGGTGGGTTCGTCCAGGATGACGTTGCGCGGGTCGTGCACCAGCGCGCGCGCGATGGCGGTCTTGGTGCGCTGACCCTGCGAGAAACCGTCGGTCTGGCGGTCCAGGATGTCCCCCATGTCCAGCGCTCTGGACAGCACTTCGGTGCGCTGGGCGATCTCGCCGGCGGACATGCCATGCAGCTGGCCGAAGTAGGCGATGTTCTCGCGCGCGGTCAGCCGCTTGTAGACGCCACGCGCGTCGGGCAGCACGCCCAGGCGGCGGCGCACGCCGGTGGGATCGGTGGTCGAATCCACGCCATCCACGCTCACCCGGCCCTGGTCCGGGGTCATCAGCGTGTAGAGCATGCGCATGGTGGTGGTCTTGCCGGCGCCGTTGGGGCCGAGCAGACCGGTGATGGCACCATCGGGGGCGCTGAAGCTCACATCGTTGACGGCCTGGATCACCCCGGCCTTGGTTTTGAATGCCTTGTGCAGGCTGTCGGCGACGATCATGGTTCCCATCCGTTGAACGAGGTGAACGCCGGCACGCGCGCAAGCGTGTCCAGGCAGGTGGCATCCAGTGCCTTGGCGTCGGCGCCGTCGATGAACTGGCCGAGCAGGCGCGGCATGCAGCCGGCCGTCAGCGTGCCGTGTCCCTGACCGCGCGCGACCAGATGGCGACCATTGGGCAGCCCGGGCAGCACGCGCTCGGCGTAGCGCGGCGGCGTGACCGGGTCGACTTCGCCGGAGAGCAGCAGCACCGGCAGCTCGCTGCTCAATGCCGGTGCGGCGGCCACGTTCTCGTGCGGCCAGGCGCCACAGGCGGCGAAGAACATCTCGGCCACGTGCGGCCCGATCAGGGTGTCACCCTGCGGTTCGGTCGGTGGCTGGTAACGCGCGGCGTCTTCGCTGCAGATCACCGACCACTGCATGCCGCGGTTGATCTGCATGTCCATCGCGCGGCTGGCATTGCGTGAGAGCGCGGCCAGCGGCTCGTAGCGGCCATTGGCGGCTTCGTCGAGCACCACCGGCAGCAGTGCGGACAGCTGCGGCATGTAGGAGAACGCAAAGGCAAGGCCAGCCACGCTGTCATGGGTCAGCGCATCGGTACGCGGCTGGGCGGTGCCGGGGTCGCGGTAGGTCACCTGCACCGGTGCGGCAGCCAGGGTCTGCATCACCTTGGCCAGCTGGGTGCGCGTATCCACCGGGAAGCGCTTGGCGCAGGCCGCATCCTGGATGCACTGGGCTGCCTGCAGGGTGATCGCGTTCTGGAAGGTGTTGGCAAAATCGCCACCCACCACCAGGTCGTTGGGCACTACGCCGTCGATCACCACGGTGCGGGTGTGCTGCGGGTAGCGCGCGGCGTACTGCTGGGCCACACGGGTGCCGTAGGAGCCGCCGACCAGGTTGAGCTGGTTCACGCCCAGTGCCTTGCGCACCGCATCCAGGTCGTCGATGGCCCGCGAGGTGGTGTACTGGCGCACGTCGGCCTTGTCGGCCAGGCCGGCCGCACAGGTGGCGGCGAATTCGCGCAGGAATGCCGGGGTCGGCTCGGCCGACTCGTCCAGCTTCATCGCCTTGCCGTCAGCGTCCACGCAGTCCAGCGGATTGGAGCCGCCGGTGCCGCGCTGGTCGATCAGGAAAATATCGCGGCGCTTGCGTACCTGGCCGAGCGCGGCGTTGACCACCTGCGCCACTTCGCTGGCTGCCTGCCCTGGGCCGCCGGCCAGGAAGAACACCGGGTCGGCCATCGCCGAGCCGCTGTTGCCGGCATCGAGCCAGGCGATGCGCAGGTCGATATGCCGCCCGTCAGGACGCTGCGGATCTTCGGCCACCGACAACGTGCCGCACTGCGCCTCCACGTTCTGGCTGGCCATCACGCCGCTGAGCGTGCATGGTGAGAAGGCAATGCTGCCAAAGTGGCGGGTGGTGGTTCCGTCCTTGCTGGCCTCGGGCGCAGGCGCGCTGCAGGCGACACACAGGACACTGGCCATGAGCCCGGCCAGTTTCAAGCGTTGGCTCGACATCTTCCTTGGTTCCCCGTTGCTGGAGTCATGCGAACCAGACGCGGTCCGGTCGCGGATGTGACTCAAAGTACACTGAACGCAGCAACGGGGCGATGGTCAGGCGCGGATCGTCTCGACGACCGCCGCGCCTGACCCTCCAGGTGAGGCCTCAGGGCGCGGCGCGGCACTCCACCCTGGCATCGGCCGAGGTGCCCAGCGCCGCCTTGGCCAACGAAAGCGTGACACCCTGGCTGCCACGCAGCGCGAACGGCATGGTCAACGCACCGGTGTTCACGCCGGCAGCGGCCACGCACTTGAGCGGAATGCCGAGCTGCTGCCACTGGCCCTTGGGCAGCGTGGCCAGCGCCTTGTCGATGGCGAAGCCGCCCTCGCATGCCTTGCCACAGGCCGCGATGAAGTGGACCGGGGCATTGGCCGGCAATGCGTCCACACGCACATCAGCCACCAGCATCACATCGCCGTTGGTCTCGCGCGTCCAGTCCAGCGGCTGGTTGGACAACAGCGCCATGCTCGCCGGGGCAGCAAACGCGAACTGGCGCGCGCCTTCCTGCACGTCGGTGTTGATCGCGGTCATCTTCACCGCACCGTCGGTGGTGGCGGCATTGGGGTGCACGATGTCGGTCGGGTTCCCCGCCGCATCGGTCAGCCGCAGGATCATGCCGGTGCTGGCCGCGCCGCGCTCGAACAGGGTGCTGCCACGGGCGGCGTTGAGATCCACGCCGGCATCTTCGGACAGCGCCGGCAGGTTGCGCGAATCGGCGTAGGTCAGCCCGTAACCGAAGGCGAATTGCGGGTCGTAGCCGTCCTGGCCGACATTGTTGCGGAACTGGTCGGCACGGCGCGGCCAGGAGAAGCTGAGCGTGCCGCGGAAATCATGCTGCACCTTGCCGGCGGCATCGCGCAGCAGCACATCGGCCACACCGGCCCCTTCGGAGCCGGGCAGCCAGGCGGCGACGAACGCGTCAGCGGCGTTGATCTCGCGGTTCATCCACAACGGACGGCCACTGAGAAACACCGCCACCACCGGAATGCCGGCGCCCTTCAGCGTGCGGATCAGCTCCAGGTCACCGGACTTTCCGCCCTGGAACAGCAGGTCGGGCTGGTCACCCTGGAACTCGGCATACGGATCTTCGCCGAACACCACGATGGCCACGTCCGGCTTGCGCTTGTAGGTGCCATCGACGGCCAGCTCGGCACTGCCGCCAGCGGCCTTGATCTGCGCCTGCAGGCCTTCCCAGATCGTATCGGCGTTGGGGAAGTCGGCGCGGGTGGTGCCATCGCCCTGCCAGCTCAGCGTCCAGCCGCCGGTCTGCTTGGTCATGTTGTCGGCGCCGTCACCGGCCACCAGGATGCGCTGCTTCGGTGACAGCGGCAGCACGCCGCCATTGTTCTTCAGCAGCACCAGCGACTCGCGCACCGCCGTGCGCGCCACGGCACGGTGCTCAGGCGCGCCCAGCAGTTCAAACCTGCCACCCAGCGCGCGCTCGGAGGGCCGCGGTTTCTCGAACAGGCCCATGCGCAGCTTGGCGCGCAGGATGCGGCGCACCGCATCGTCCAGGCGTGCCATCGGCAGGGTGCCGTCGTTGACGTGGCGCAGCGTGCTTTCGTACAGGCCCTTCCAGCTGTCCGGCGCCATCGCCATGTCCAGCCCGGCGATGAAGGTCTGCGCACAATCGGTGTTGCTGCACCCCTTCACCTGGCCATGGCCGTTCCAGTCGCCGACCACGAAGCCGCCGAAGTTCATCCGGTCTTTCAGCACGTCGGTCAGCAGCGGCTTGTGCCCGTGCAGCTTCTCACCGTGAAAGCTGTTGAACGAGGCCATCACCGACTGCGCACCAGCCGCAATGGCCGGGTAGTAACCCGCACCGTGGATGTCGCGCAGTTCGGCCTCGCTGACGCTGGTATCGCCCTGGTCCTTGCCGTTGTCGGTGCCGCCATCGCCAAGGAAATGCTTGACCGTGGTCATCACCCGCGTGTCGTCAAGAAAGTCCTTGTCGCCGACCTTGCCCTGCAGGCCTTCGACGAACACACCGGCATAGCTGGCCACCAGCTTCGGGTCTTCCGAATAACCTTCATAGGCGCGGCCCCAACGGTCATCCTGCGGTACCGCCACGGTCGGCGCGAAGGTCCACTCCATGCCGGTGGTGCGGGTCTCGGCGGCGGTGATGCGCGCAATCTCGCGCAGCAGCTCGGGATTGCGGGTAGCGCCCAGGCCGATGTTGTGCGGGAACAGCGTGGCGCCGATCACGTTGCTCTGGCCGTGCATGGCATCGATGCCCCAGATGATCGGAATGGCCTTGCCACCGCCACGGGTGTCCATCGAGGCTTCCCAGAAGGCATCGGCCAGCGCCAGCCATTCGGCCGGTGCTGCGTTGTAACGTCCCCCCGGATCCGAACCGCCGCCAGCGAGGATCGACCCCAACCGGTACTTGCGAACATCGTCCGGAGTGATGCTGGCGATGTCGCCCTGCACGATCTGGCCGACCTTCTCCTCCACCGTCATCGACGCCAGCAGGCTTTCCAGCCGCTGCTCCAGCGCGGCATCGGTGGCCAGCGGCCAGGACGGCTGCGGCCAGCTGGCCGGATGGATGGCGCCCGCCGCTTCGGCGCTGCCCGACGGCGACGCCGCCAGCGCGGGTGCGCTCAGTACCGCCAGCACGGCGGTGAACAGCAGCGGACGCAGGCGCAGGCGCGCGCGCTCGGAACGGTTTGCACGGTACATGATCACCTCGAAACAGGTTGCGGATGCCGGCCCCCGACCGGAAGCCCCCGTTGTACGGGCCGCCTGACAACGCTGTCAATTCGAGCCGGTGCAAGGCGCGCCGGAATCCCCGCAACGCCTTGTGTATCGTGCGCCGTGCGCGCTTGCCATGCTGCAGCGCGGCACGGCTGACCGCAGGAGCGAGCGCACGCCCTGGTCCCGTCTCAGGTGCTGGAGACGTACTTCTCGCGGCGCAGCTGCGGGTTGCCCAGCCCCATCCCTTTCAGGGCCTCGACGCAGGCGTCGACCATGTCCGGGTTGCCGCACAGGTAGGCGATGTCGGTGGCCGGGTCCGGGCTGAACTCGGCCAGGAACTGCTGCACATAGCCATGGCGCACGTCCGGGTGCGGCTCGGCCGGCAGCTCGCGCGACAGGCAGGGCACGTAGCGGAAATTCGGGTACTGCTGGGCAAACGCTTCGAAGTCGGCGCTGTACAGCAGCTCGGTCGGGCTGCGTGCGCCCTGCAGCAGCACCACCTCGACACCACGTTCTGCCATCGCGGTGGCCAGCAGCGGCAGCATCGAACGGTAGGGGGTGACGCCGGTGCCGGTGGCGATCAGCAGGTAGCGGCCATTGCGGTCGCCTGCGTTCAGGCAGAAGCGGCCATACGGCCCGCTGGCCTGCAGCTGGCCGCCGATGTCCAGGCCTTCAAACAGGGCCGTGGCCGCGCCGCCGGGAACGAAGCTGACCGCGATGTCCACCGCCTCGCCCGGGCCCAGGGCGTGGTCATGGAGGGTCGCCAGCGAATAGCTGCGCTTGGTGACGGTGCCGTCGGCGTAGCTGAAATGGATCTGGATGAACTGGCCTGGCTGGAAATCCAGCGGCTGGCCGTCGTCACGCAGGAACTGGTAGTGGCCAACGGTCGGCGCCAGCATGTGGCGGCCAACCAGCTTGAGGGGGAATTGAACTGGCACGACAGTGGGAACAGTGTGTAGCCGGGGCGGACCCTCGGGGGCACCTATAATACCCCCCCTGCCCCACTCCAGCGCCCGCCCGGCGGCGCGAAGGCTTCGAGCTTGGATTCCCAGAACACCCCCACGGCGCCCGCCCTGCGCGTGCGCGACCTGCGCAAAACCTACGACAACGGCACCCAGGCCCTGAAGGGCGTGTCGCTGGAAGTCGCCCCGGGCGATTTCTTCGCCCTGCTCGGCCCCAACGGGGCCGGCAAGTCGACCCTGATCGGCATCATCAGCTCGCTGGTCAACCTCAGCGAGGGCCAGGTCGAGGTCTTCGGCAGCGACCTGGTGCGCCAGCGCAGTGCCACCATGCGCCTGATCGGTCTGGTGCCGCAGGAAATCAACTTCAACCTGTTCGAGAAACCATTCGACATCCTGGTCAACTATGCCGGCTTCTACGGTGTACCGCGCGAGGAAGCCGAGCAGATGGCCGAGCAGGAGCTCAAGCGCGCCCATCTTTGGGAGAAGGCGCAGGTGATGAGCCGCACGCTGTCCGGCGGCATGAAGCGCCGGCTGATGATCGCCCGCGCGATGATGACCCGCCCGCGTCTGCTGATCCTCGACGAACCCACCGCTGGCGTGGACATCGAGATCCGCCGCGACATGTGGCGGGTGCTGAAGGAGATCAACGCCGCCGGCACCACCATCATCCTCACCACCCATTACCTGGAAGAAGCCGAGCACCTGTGCCGGCATCTGGCGATCATCAACCATGGTCGGATCGTCGAGCAGGGGCCGATGCGCAGCCTGCTGGCCAAGCTGGACGTGGAAGGTTTCCTGCTGGACATCGACGGTGAGCTGCCGGCGCAGCTGCCGGTGATCGAGGGCACCACCATCACCGCCGCCGACGCGCACACGCTGGACATCGACATGCCGCGCGCGATGGACCTCAACCGGGTCTTCGCCGAGCTCAACGCGGCCGGTATCCGTGTGCGTTCGATGCGCACCAAGAGCAACCGCCTGGAGGAACTGTTCGTGCGCCTCACCGGCAACCTGGAGACGCCCGCATGAGCAGCACCCCGACCCTGACCGACGGCCAGCGCAACCGCATCGCGCTGATGACCATCGTGCGCCGCGAAGTGGCGCGCATCATGCGCATCTGGGGCCAGACCCTGGTGCCTCCGGCGATCACGATGACGCTGTACTTCCTGATCTTCGGCGGGCTGATCGGCTCGCGCGTCGGCGAGATGGGGGGCTACAGCTACATGCAGTTCATCGTGCCGGGCCTGGTGATGATGAGCGTGATCCAGAACAGCTACGGCAACATCAGCTCGTCGTTCTTCGGGGCCAAGTTCGGCAGGCACGTGGAGGAGCTGCTGGTCAGCCCGATGCCCAACTGGGTGATCCTGTGGGGCTATGTGGCTGGTGCGGTGCTGCGCGGCCTGATGGTCGGGGTGATCGTGCTGATCATCGCGATGTTCTTCACGCCGGTGCGTATTCCGCACCCGCTGGTGACGCTGGCGACGGTGCTGCTGGGGGCGACGATCTTCTCGCTGGCCGGTTTCATCAATGCGGTGTACGCCAAGAAGTTCGATGATGTGGCCATCGTGCCGACCTTCATCCTGACCCCGCTGACCTATCTGGGCGGTGTGTTCTATTCGGTGAAGCTGCTGCCGGGCTGGGCCGAGACGGCGACCCATGCCAACCCGATCTTCTACATGGTCAATGCGTTCCGCTACGGTCTGCTGGGTACCAGCGATGTGCCGCTGCCGGTGGCGTTCGGGCTGATGATCGCGTTTGTGGTGGGGCTGACGGGGTTGGCGCTGTGGTTGCTGCGGCGGGGCGTGGGCATGCGCAGCTGAGGGGTGGTTGGCCGGGGCCTGCGGCCCCGGCGCCCCGCTCTACGGCAACAGCAACGGCAACAGCAACGGCAACGGCAACGGCAACAGCAACAGCGTGGAGCGGCGGCTCTGCGCTGTTTTTGTGTGGGCGGGGCGGGGTGAGGTGGCGGGGGACGGCAACAACTGCGTCCTGCGTGCCTTGTCTCGCGCCATCCCTGGCGCTCCACACCCCCGCCACCCCACCCCGCCCCACCTCCGACACACTCCGATGGACGGACAGCAGAACCGCTGTTGGTAGGGGACGACCGTTGGTCGTCACGCTTTTGGCTTTTGGCTGTTGGCTTTTGGTTTTGCTTTTGGTTTTTGGTTTGGTTTTTGGGTTTTTTTTTTGGTAGGTGACGACCGTTGGTCGTCACGCTGCCGGTAGGGCGGGCTTTCTGCTCTGGTCGTGGTGGGTGTTGCCGTCTGCTCGCGGCTTCGCTGCGTTCGATCGGGGCGCGGGCGCGTGGGTTCTGCGGCACAATCGGGGCCTGTCCCAAGTGGTGAGTCGGCAATGCGTATCCTGATCCTTGGCGCCGGTGGTACCGGTGGTTACTTCGGCGGCCGCTTGGCGGAGGCGGGGGTGGACGTCACGTTCCTGGTGCGGCCGCGACGTGCGGCCCAGCTTGAGCGTGAGGGTCTGGTGCTGCGCAGCCCGCTCGGCCATGCCTGCTTCCCGGTGCAGCACGTCACCGCCGAGGCGTTGCCGGCACTGGCGGCCAGCGCGCCGTTCGATCTGGTCATCCTCAGCTGCAAGGCCTATGACCTGGACAGCGCGATCGAGGCCATCGCGCCTGCGGTCGGTGCGCACACCACGGTACTGCCGATCCTCAACGGCCTGCGCCATTACCCGGCGCTGGATGCGCGGTTTGGCCATGATGCGGTCCTCGGTGGCCTGTGCTTCATCAGCGCCACCAAGGCCGACGATGGCGCGGTGATGCATCTGGGCAAGCCGGCCCGGCTGACCTTCGGTGAGCGTGACGGCGCGGCATCCAGCGCGCGGGTGCAGGCCTTCGCTGCGGCCTGTGCGCAGGCCGGCATCGATCATCTGGCCAGCGACCGGATCGGCCAGGAACAGTGGGCCAAGTACAGCTTCCTCACCGCGCTGGCCGCGGGCACCTGTCTGCTGCGCGCCGATGTCGGTACGGTGGTGGCCACCGACGATGGCGAGGCGATCATGCGCGGCCTGTATGCCGAATGCTCGGCCGTGGCCGCCGCTGCCGGCCAACCGATCCCGGACAAGGCGCAGCAGACCGCCCTGGCCACACTGACCGAAGCCGGATCGACGTTGAAGGCCTCGATGCTGCGTGACCTGGAGGCGGGCCAGCAGGTGGAAGGGGCGCATATTGTCGGCGACATGCTCGACCGCGCACGTCACGCCGGCCAGCAGGCCCCCCTGCTGACGGTGGCCTGGAGCGGCCTGCAGGCGTATCAGGCCCTGCGCCGGTGAGCGTGATGGGCCATGCGGCCTCGTCGTTGCCGCGCCGGGTGGTGATCCTCGGCATGGGCTGGAGCGGTCGCGTGATCGCCCGCCATCTGCAGTCGAACGGGTTGCAGGTCTGCGGCACGGTGCGCGACCCGGCACGCGCCGAGGCCGATGGGCTGCAGCGTCACCGTCTGGGCGCGGACCACGCACCCGACCCGGCACTGCGCGATGCCCTGCATGCAGCGGAGGCGGTGCTGTGCAGCGTGCCACCCGATGCCGAAGGTGATCCTGCGCTGCGCCGGGTGGCGGACGTGCTGCGTACCGCACCGGCCCTGCGCTGGATCGGGTATCTGTCCTCGACCTCGGTGTATGCCGACCGGGGTGGCGGCTGGGTGGACGAGCACAGCGTGGCCGATGCGCAGGACAGCACCGGGCGCCAGCGGCTGCTGGCCGAGGCGCAGTGGCAGGCGCTGGCGGCTTCGCGCGGCATCGCGTCAGTCGCCCTGCGCCTGCCGGGGCTGTACGGGCCGGGACGCAATGCCCTGCGACAGCTGGCCGACGGCCGTGCCCGGCATGTGCTGCGGCCGGGGCTGGTGTTCAACCGGCTGCATGTGGACGACCTCGCCAGCGTGGTGCTGGCCGCGCTGTCCCACCGCGCGGGTCACGCAGTGCTGCTGCCGAGTGATGACGAGCCTGCGCCGTCGCACGAGGTGCTGGCCTTTGCCGCGCAACTGGGCGGGTACGCACTGCCCCCACCCGTGGCCTGGGATGACCCGTCGCTCAGCGCAACGCTGCGCCGCTTCTATGCCAGCCACAAGCGCATCGACAGCCGCGGCACGCGTGCCCGGCTGGGCTGGACGCCGCGCTTCCCGACCTACCGCGAAGGCCTGCGCGACGCCTTGACCCGGCCGTAGTGCCGTCGCCGCCCATCGTCCGCCGCGCGCCGGGCGGTCAGACGGCGGCTGGCAGACGGAAGAAGGCGCGGCTGGCAGCCGTCGCATTGGCCGCGGTGATGGCGGCATCCTCACCGCGGTCCCGCGCCAGCTCCTCGACGATGTGCGCCAGGAACATCGGTTCGTTGCGGCGGTCCTTGGGCATCGGCTTGAGCGAGCGCGGCAGCAGATACGGCGCGTCGGTCTCGATCATCAGGCGGTTGGCGGGGATATGCCTGACCAGTTCGCGCAGGTGTGCACCCCGGCGTTCGTCGCACAGCCAGCCGGTGATACCGATGTACCAGTCCTGGTCGAGATAATCGAACAGCTCCTGGCGCTCGCCGGTGAAACAGTGCACGACGGCCGCACCCAGGCGCCCCTCGAAATTCTTCATCTGCGCCATGAAGTCGGCATGCGCATCACGCTGGTGCAGGAACAGCGGCTTGCGCGCACCATCGGCAGCGACGACGTCCGCGGCCAGCTGCAGCTGCCGTTCAAACGCCCGGTGCTGCGCCGGGCGCGGGCAGAAGTCGCGGAAGTAGTCCAGGCCGCACTCGCCCACCGCCACCACTTCAGGATGGGCGTGCAGCGCGCGCATCTCCGCATCGCATTCGTCGGTGTACTCCACGGCGTGATGCGGGTGCACGCCTGCGGTGGCGAACAGCACGCCGGGATGCTGCCTGGCCAGCTGCAGGGCCAGGGGAGAATGCTCGCGGCTGGCACCGGTGATGACCATCTGGGCGACACCGGCCTCACGGGCGCGCGCCAGCACGGCATCGCGGTCGCGGTCGAAGGAGTCGTGGGTCAGGTTGGCGCCGATATCGATCAGTTGCATGGTCTTCGCGGTTCAGAGGTGCCTGCGCATTGTACCTGCGGCCCTGTCGCGACCCGGCGGTGGCCGGGAACCGGCCCGCTCTCCCTTATCCTTGCAGCATGACTGCCGCAACGTTCCCCATCTCTACCCTGCTGCCCGAGCTGAAGGCGCAGCTGCAGCACCACACCCGGCTGGTGCTGGAAGCCCCGCCGGGCGCCGGCAAGACCACCCAGGTGCCGCTGGCCCTGCTTGATGCGGCGTGGCTGGGTGCACGGAAGATCATCCTGCTCGAACCGCGCCGCGTGGCGGCGCGCAGCGCGGCGCAGTTCATGGCGCGGCAGCTGGGCGAAGAAACCGGCGACACCGTTGGCTACCGCATCCGCTTCGAGAACAAGGTGTCTGCACGTACCCGTATCGAGGTGGTCACCGAGGGCATCCTCACCCGCATGCTGCAGGATGACCCGATGCTCGAAGACGTCGGGGCGATCCTGTTCGATGAGTTCCACGAGCGCCACCTCAGCGGCGACCTGGGGCTGGCCCTGGCGCTGGATGTGCAGTCCCAGCTGCGCGACGACCTTCGCCTGCTGGTGATGTCGGCCACGCTCGACGGCGAGCGTCTGGCCGGTTTTCTGGATGCGCCGCGCCTGAGCAGCGAAGGCCGCAGCTTCCCGGTGGCGGTCAGCCACTTCCCGGCCCGCCGCGACGAGGCGCTCGAACTGCAGGTGCGGCGCGCGGTGCAGCAGGCGCTGGCCGAGCATCCGGGCGATGTACTGGTGTTCCTTCCGGGCCAGCGCGAGATCCAGCGCGTGCTGGCCGGGCTGCAGGATGCGCTGCACAGCGCGGTGGAGGTGCTGGCCCTGCACGGCGAGTTGCCGGTGGAGCAGCAGGCACGCGTGCTGCAGGTCGCCGCTGATGGCCGGCGCCGGGTGGTGCTGGCCACCAACGTGGCCGAATCGTCGGTGACCCTGCCGGGGGTGCGTGTGGTCATCGACAGTGGGCTGGCGCGCGAGCCACGCTACGACCCCAACAGTGGTTTTACCCGACTGGACGTGGTGCCCATCGCGCAGGCCTCGGCTGACCAGCGCGCGGGCCGTGCCGGCCGTTTGGCCGAGGGCGTGGCATGGCGGCTGTGGCCGCAGTCGCAGCGGCTGGAACCGCAGCGTCGCGCCGAGATCGACCAGGTCGAACTGGCCGGGCTGGCACTGGAACTGGCCGCCTGGGGCAGCGATGCCCTGCGCTTCGTCGACCCGCCGCCGGCAGGCCCGATGGCCGCGGCGCGTGAGCTGCTGCAGCGGCTGGGGGCCTTGTCCTCCACCGGCGCGATCACCGCACTCGGGCGCCGCGTGCTGGGCCTGGGTACGCATCCGCGGCTGGCGGTGATGCTGCTCTCGGCCACGGCCGGGGTGCAGCAGGCGTTGGCGGCTGACCTGGCCGCCCTGCTGGAAGCACGCGACCCGCTGCGCCAAGGGGGTGATGCGCTCGCTGCGCGGTGGCGGGCGCTGGCGGCGCTGCGCACCGGACGGGTGCCCGCCGATGCCAACCGCAGTGGCCTGGCGGCCATTGATGCGGCCGCACGACAGTGGCGACGTCGCCTGCGCTGCGAGGCCGCGCCCCCGACCAGCATCGAAGCTCATGCGCTGGGCGACCTGCTTGCGCATGCCTTCCCGGACCGCATCGCGTTCCAGCATCGCAGCGATCCGCTGCGTTACCTGCTGGCCAATGGCCGCAGTGCGCGCCTGCACGAGCTCAGTGACCTGCGTGGCGAGCCCTGGCTCGTGGCCAGCGAGCTGCGCTTTGAAGCGCGCGATGGGCTGCTGCTGCGCGCCGCGCCGGTGGACGAAGGCTACCTGCGCCACACGTTTGCCGACGGGTTTGTCACCGAGGACGTGGTGCGCTGGGATGCCGAACGGCGGGCGCTGGTCGCGCTGCGCGAATCCCGCTTCGAGCGCATTGTGCTCGACAGCCGCTCGGCAGGCCGGGTTGACCCGGCGCAGGCAGCGCAGGCACTGACCGATGCGGTGGCCGAGCTGGGCCTGCAGGCGCTGCCGTGGACCGACGGACTGCGCCAGTGGCAGGCGCGGGTGGAATCACTGCGACACTGGATGCCCGAACTTGCGCTGCCCGACTGCAGCGATGCCGCGCTGCTGGCGCAGCGCCAGCAATGGCTGCAGCCGGCCTTCGTCGGCCGCACCCGGCTCGATGCACTGGACGAGACCAGCTTCGGCCAGGCGTTGAAGTCCCTGCTGCCGTGGCCGCAGCAGCAGGCGGTGGAGCGCCATGCCCCCACCCGCATCACGGTGCCTTCCGGGCTCGAGCGGCCGGTCAGCTACACACTGGACAGCGAAAGCGGTGAGCCCGTTGCGCCGGTGCTGGCGGTGAAACTGCAGGAACTGTTTGGACTGGCCGATACGCCGCGTGTCGCTGATGGCCGCATCGCGTTGACCCTGCACCTGCTCTCACCTGGCGGTCGTCCCCTGCAGGTCACCCAGGATCTGCGCAGCTTCTGGGCCAGTACCTATGCCGAGGTGAAGAAGGAAATGAAGGGCCGTTACCCACGGCACCCGTGGCCCGACGACCCATGGACCGCCACCGCGACCCACCGCGCCAAGCCACGTGGCACGTAAGCGCTGCCCCGCCCCTGGCTGAACGGTGGACGCTGCGTCAGCAGCGCAGTGGCCTGGGCTGACATACCGTTTACACGCATCACGCGACACTGGAATTCGACCCGAGGCAAAGGACCCCACAGATGAGCAGACTGACCGTGATTACCGATCGTGCGCTGGAACGTGCACTGGACCTGGCCCACAGCGCCGGCGATGGCATCAAGCATGCTGGCGGCAGCCTGAGCGGCGGCCTTCGCCACCTCGGCCCGACGGCCAGCGACTGGCTGAAGACCGGCGCCGCGCTGGGTGCAGTGAAGACCGGCGGCAAGGTGGCGGGTCGTTTCGCCAAGCGCAACCCGGCGGTCACCGTGGCTGCGGCCGCCGTCGGCGTCGGCCTGCTGGGCTATGCGCTGTACCGCAAGCAGCAGCAGAAGAAGGCCGCCAAGGGCCAGGTGGTGAACGGCCAGGCCCAGCGCATCAATGCGCGTGATCGCCGCAACGACACCGTCGTGGACGAGCACAGCGACATCGGCAGCGACGCATGAGCAGGCGCGCGGTGACGGGTATCGCCCGTCACCGCGCGCTGCGACGCTGCGCACGTAGAGCCGGGCTCTGCCCGGCTGCTCTTCGGGCACGCCGCGATTGAAAGCCGCGCTGCGCGCTCGCCGGGCAGAGCCCGGCGCTACGTGCCACCGCCGCGCTACGGACTCAGCCCAGCGTGCGCCATTGGCCCGGTTGCAGGTCCCCCAGCGCATGCGGCCCCATCGATACCCGTACCAGCCGTAGCGTAGGTAGGCCTACTGCTGCGGTCATCCGACGCACCTGTCGGTTCCTGCCTTCGCGCAGCGTAATGGCCAGCCAGGCATCAGGCACGGTCTTGCGGAAACGCACCGGCGGGTCCCGCGGCCATAGTGCAGGTGCCGCAGCCAGCCGATCGACCCCGGCCGGCAGGGTCGGCCCGTCCTTGAGCATCACACCGCGCCGCAGTTGCTGCAGCGCCTCTTCGTCCGGCTCGCCCTCGACCTGCACCCAATACGTTTTGTCGGCTTTGTGACGCGGGTCGGTCAGCCGATGCGCCAGGCCGCCGTCATCGGTAAGCAGCAGCAGGCCCTCGCTGTCGTGGTCAAGGCGGCCCGCCGCGTACACGTGCGGCGGCAGGCCGTAGCCGGCCAGCGTCGGTCGCGGTGGCACGCTGCGATCGGTGAACTGGCAAAGCACATTGAAGGGTTTGTTGAAGGCGATGAGCATCGGAACCACGACAGCCGGGGACGGGTCATTGTCCCATCCCCGGCGGCGCTCAGCCGAACAGGCCGAAGCGCAGTGCGAACGACAACGCGAACGCCACGAATCCTGCCCACAACGCCGTGCGCGATATCCGCAGACAACGCGCCTGCCCGGCAGCAGTCTCACCTTGTCCTTCCAGCAGGGTGCCGACGAACATCAATGCCAGCCCCAGCCCTGCCACGAGGTCATATACCTGCCGGCCGTCGAGACAATAGTCGTACACCCGTATCAGCGCGAGCAGCGGCAACAGGATCAGCAGCACGCGACGCATCCGCGGCGCGCTTTTCCCGGGGTAGTACGGAGCGCTCATGCGGCCGGCTTGATGAAGCGCAGGGTCATGCGGTCGCTTT
>JAAIGF010069874.1_pt1 | contig 27896 bp, 18 predicted proteins | sample 6487441 | NCBI WGS metagenome assembly JAAIGF01 (sample SAMN13974129, study PRJNA590717) | phyllosphere metagenome | biome: pepper field; feature: multiple bacterial spot infested pepper fields; material: pepper leaves; isolation source: leaves from pepper fields | host: Capsicum annuum ... | reverse complement strand
TGGTGTCGTTGGAATATCCACTCCACTATATGGCAGAGTGACAATATTGGTCTCTGTTCCTCCACGTGTATATGTGACCGTCAGATCCCCATCAGCAGTCGTGAATGTGAATACGACTGTTGCTTCACCATTGCTTCCTGCCGATTGCGTACCGAGCAATTCGTTGTTGGGTCCATAGACCTTAATCACATCGCCTGGTTGTGCATTGGTTACAGTGACTGTACCTTGTGCACCATTAATATCAGTTAGATCTGCGGTTGGTGTTGGACTTGGGATCACAATGCCGCTATACGGCAACGTACCAATCTCCGTCTCGGTTCCATTCGCTACCGTGCGAACCGACAACTCCCCATTTGCGTTCGGGAACGTGAAGTTCAGGACTGCTGAACCATTCCCATCCGCTGTAATTTCAGCCAATTGTACATTCGCGTCACTGTACACACGTACCGTTTGACCTGCGGTTACGCCTGTAACGGTTACTACACCTTGATCACCATTAATACTGCTGAGCGATGCGATCGGTGTAGGCGTTGTAGGAATCTGTATGCCGCTATAAGGGAGTGCCGCTACTTCGGTCTCAACTCCATTCACATTAGCGACAACAGTAACGGTACCGTCAGTGGTTGGGAAGGTGAAGGTAATGGTCGCTTCTCCATTTGCACCAGCTACTGCTGTTCCCAATACTGCATTATTGTCATCATACAACGTCACTGTTTCGCCTGGATCAATACCAGTCGCTGTAATCGTTCCTTGGTTGCTATTAATATTCGTAATCACTGCCGAAGGTTGTGGAGTGGCTGGAATATCGACGCCACTGTATGGCAGCGTTGTGATATCTGTCTCTGTTCCTCCACGAGTATAGGTTACAGTCAGATCGCCATCAGCGGTTGTAAACGTAAATATCACTGTGGCTTGTCCGCTACCATTCGCTACGGCTGTGCCGAGTACTTCATTATTTGGACCATAGACTTTGATTACATCGCCTGGCTGTGCATCATTGACTTCTATCGTACCTTGAGCTCCGTTAATGTCGGTCAATGCTGCTGTTGGATCAGCAACTGGAAGCACAATGCCACTGTATGGCAGGACGGCAATTTCGGTCTCTGTTCCATTCGCTACTGTACGCACAGACAATTCACCAGCTGTCGTTGGGAAAGTAAATGGCAGTACAGCTGCCCCATTACCGTCTGCTGTGATTTCAGCCAATTGTACATTGGTGTCACTATATACACGTACCGTTTGACCTGCAGCAACTCCTGTCACTGTCACCACACCCTGAGCACCAGTAACACTACTAAGCGATGCCAGAGGAGTCGGAGTTGTTGGAATCACGACGCCGGTATACGGTAGTGTGACAATACTTGTTTCTGTTCCATTATTCGTCGATGTGATCGTCAATGATCCATCCTCTGTCGGGAATGTGAATGTAACGATTGCTCGTCCATCACTACCTACTGTAGCCGTTCCAAGTACTACATTGTTGGGTCCGTATACCGTTACGAGCTCACCTTGCTGTAGTCCTGTCGCGGTTACTGTACCTTGATCATTATTAATATTACTTAATGCTGCACTTGGAACAGGAGTTGCTGGAATATCCACTCCACTATAAGGCAGAGTCGTTACATCCGTCTCTGTTCCACCATTATTGGTAGTCACTCGTAGATCACCATCTGCTGTCGGGAATGTGAAAATGATCAGAGACTGACCGTTCGCATCCGCAGTTCCGGTGCCAAGTACCACATTATTCGGTCCATATACTTTTAAAATATCGCCAGGTTGTGCGCCTGTAATCGTCACTGTACCTTGACTGCCACTAATACTAGTAAGCTGTGCTGTAGTTACAGCTGGTGTTGGCTCAACCTGGATGTCTTGATAATCAAAGGTCTGTACTGTCGTTTCTACGCCATTCGCCAGAAGACGTACAAACAGCTTGCCCTGAGCTTTAAGGAACTTGAAGCTAATCGTTGCTTTTCCTGTAGCATCTGCTGGTGCTGTACCGAGCAATGTATTGTCATCATCATATACATTAACTACTGTACCCGCCTGCATATTCGTTACTGTTACCGTTCCAATATCATCTGTAATCGCCTCAATTTCAGCGACAGGTGGATTCACCGGAGCCGCTGGCTCAGCCGGATAGTTTACTTGTACCGGTGTACTTTCGAGCTGATTACGTGTCAGTACAAAGGATAGATCGCCACCTGCAGGCAATAAGGTGACCTGGAACATCACAACACCACTTGCATTCGCAATGCCTGTACCAAGCAGAACATCATTCGCATCGACTACGCGAATCGTGTCTCCTTCTTGTAATCCACTCACCTGAATCATATCTGAGTTGCCTGTGGCATTGGTCACTGCAATGCTCGCTGGATCAAGGACAGGGCCAGGTTCTGAATTGTAAGAAATCGAAGTTGGTGCACTTTCGATCGTATTATGCTGTCTTGTTACCGTCAGTGTCCCCCCTTGTGGGGTCAACGTTACATTGATAACGACGGTACCGGCAGCAGATACCGTACCTGTACCCAGTACATTACCATCTTTATATACGGTGATCAGATCGCCTGATACGAGTGATGTAAAGCTCACCGTATCTGCATTACCTGCATTGTTCGTTACAGTCACCAGTCCTGCATCAATTGGAGGGACAACTTCGCGACCATAATTTACAGATACCGGATCACTTTCAATACCGAGATATTTCGCTGTAGCATTTACCGTTCCACCTGTTGGAGTCAACGTTACATTCACTGTTACCGTACCGGAAGCCGGAACGACCTCACTTCCAAGCACCTGATTATTTTCATAAATCGTTACCGTTAAGCCTTCCTGTACGCCAGTAACCGTGACGGTATCACCATCACCATAATTGTTTTGCGGCGTTACATTGGCAGCTGGAATTGTAGGAATAAGCACAGCTCCATAATTCACAGCTACAGGTAGACTGAGTACACCATTGCGCTCAACAACCAGAGTCACAGCGCCACCTGTTGGAGATAAAGTAGCATTGAGCTGAACAGCACCCTGTCCATTCGCTGTACCTGATGTGAGTAATGTACCATCTGCATATACGCTTACCTCATCACCTGAACGTAGTCCAGTAATATCAATGACAGAGGAAACGTTAACCTCATTCGTAATCGTTACCTTGGCTGGATCCACAGCTTCTACAAATTCAGCCAAATACGTGACTACCGTTGGTACACTTTCTACACCATTGCGTGTCAATGTCACATTCACATTGCCGCCAAGTGGAATCAACGTGACGGGAATCGTAACGCTGGTACCACCAGCCTGTACAGTGCCCGTACCCAGTACACTCGCATTGCCATAAACTTTAATAATATCTCCGACCTGCAGACCGCTCACGACCACTTGATCTGCATTACCAGAGTTATTGCTTACACTTACACTAGCTGTTGCTACCGGTGGAACAACTTCTGCAGGATAAATGACAGGAAGGACTACACTTTCCACTCCCTGATTTGTCACACTGACTCCTGCTGTACCACCAAGTGGATTGAGCGTTACATTAATCGTAGCGACTCCACTTGCGTTGACTGTACCACTACCTAACAAGCTGCCATTACCATATACCATAATCGTATCGCCAGCTGTTTGTCCGTTTACAACAACGATATCATTATTACCGGAATTATTCGTAATGGTTACATTGGCTAGATTGACCGCCGGGACGGTAATCGCACCATAATTAATAGATACGGTAGCACTTTCAATATTATTTTGCGTTACACTGAGGCTGATACTTCCGCCCTGTGCATTCGCTGCAACGGGAATGGTAACAATGCCTGTTCCCGTCGCTGTAGCTGTACCCAGAACAGTTCCATTGCCATACACTTTGACAATATTACCGGAGGTTAATCCATTTACCGTAACATTCATTGAACCGTTCACAATCGAAGACAATGAAACCTGTGATAGATTCAGTGGCGGAATAATCTCAGCCAGATAAGCTACCGCCGTTGCTGGACTTGCCACACCGTTATGATTCACGCTTACATTAAGCGAACCACCGAGTGGAGTTAATGTTACTGGAATTGTAACACTACCCTGCGCACCAACTGTACCTGTGCCGAGCACACCTGTACCGTCATAAACAGTCACAACATCGCCTTGTACTTGACCACTAACGGTAACACTGTCGCTATTCCCTGCAACATTGGATACCGTGATATTAGCTGCCAAAATAGCAGGTACGGTGATTGCTGGATAATTTACAGTGGTTGTTGCACTTTGCAGTAATCCTTCTTTTACACTGATGTTCAGACTACCACCTGTTGGTGTTAATACGAGTGGAAGTGTTAAAGATGAACTGAGGGCAGGCCCTGTAGCCAAGATCGTATTGCCATCAGACACCGTCACGATAGCACCTGTCGTTAGACCCGTTACAGTTACGGTCGATGCACCGCCATAAGCATTATTGATCGAAATATTACCCGATGCGATTGGAGGTACCACCTCCGCACTATAGGTCATCGCATTAAATGCACTTTCCACACCACTACGTGTGCGGCTAATATTGATTGTTCCGCCTTCTGGACTAAGCGTCGTTGATACCACAGCGGTTCCACTTGCATTCGCTGTAGCTGTACCAATCGAGGTCGTGCCAGAATATACGGTGACGAGATCACCGGAACTGATATTACTTACAGTGACTGTATCCTGTGAACCATAATTGTTAGCGATAGTAATACTGGAGGAAGGAATGGCGCTTAATACCGCAGCACCATAAGTGACGCTAGTTCTTGAACTTTCAGCAGTACCACGCTTGGCACTAACACTGAGCGTTCCGCCAGCGGGAATGAGTGTAGCTGTAATCGTTGCTGTACCTGAAGCATTAACGGTACCTGTACCAAGAACCTGATTACTTGCATTGTACACTGTGATAACATCACTTGGATTTTGCCCAGTTACGGTGACTGTCGAAGAACCTGAGATTTGATTGGATACGCTAACTTGCGCATTGGTGGGGGCTGGCGTAGATGCCAAAATCGTAAAACTATTTTGCTGTGTAGACTCACCAATTGTTACATTGAGTACATTGCGAGTATACATCGTAAACGTATAGCTGCCCGCAGCGGGAAGTACTTTGTTAGTAAGTCGGAATGTATTGGAAGCACCCAAATTCAGCGAAGCTAAACTGCTGAGTGTAATGGTTCTTCCATCGGCACTGATGCTGTTAGCGGGGATATTCACACCATTAAACTGATCTGCCGTCGTTGCCGTGAAGCCAGCTGGTAATGAAATAACTATACTACCAATCAGATTAATCTGAATTCCTGGCTCATAAGTAAGTGTTACGGTTGCTGTCTGTCCTGTTACGTTCTGACCATTAGCAGACGATATACCCAAAGCGCCTGCGGCATTCGCATGCCTCGGTACATTAGGCCAAATTAGGCTAATAACCAGCAGCAGAATCAAAAACGAATACCCCTTTTTCCTCATCTTTTTCGCCCCTTTTGAAAGTGTGATAGATGTGCCGACTAGGTTTACAGACGAAGTACGCAAGACTAAAGTGCTACGAAAAGATTATTACACCCTTATATTCCTAATTAAGGAATATATACAAATATAACCTTTTCTACCTCTAATTTCGACCTTTTCTCATAAAAAGATCACTTATTTTTTAAAAATTAAGCACATTTTCTTATTTTTTCCTCTAACTGTATATTAATAAAACGCAAAAACATGACTTATTTCGTGTCGATTGCGGATATACGTAATCAAAAAGAGCTAGCGTATCATTACGCTAGCTCTTTGGGGTAAGACTATGGTTTGAGATTTATCCCATACTTTTGTTAAATACAGCAGCAATCGCTTGTGCGCGATCACTCACACCCATTTTGTTGAAAATATTCGTTAAATGATTTTTGACGGTATGCTCACTAATAAATAGCGAAGCTGCAATTTCTTTATTGCTGGATGCCTTCACGACAAGCTCCAATACTTCCTTTTCACGCGGTGATAAGCCAAACTGCTTCACGATCGCATCTAGCCCTCTACCTTCCGCACCTTCCGTTGGGAGCGGACGTGCTGCGACGGGCGGCTCCTCGACCAGATTGATCTCGGTTTCCAGCGTATGACGGCTGAGTACGAACAACCGGAATTGACTGATTAGCTCCTGATCAATACCGCTAATCGGCAGATCGTTCACAACGCGCATATCGTAATCACCGGAAGCAGCTATGGCAAATGCAAGCACCATGATCTGTCCACCACGTGAGTACGATTTGTTCAATGGAACGGCCTGATCGTCTTGAATATGCTTGTAATCCTCAATCATTTCCGCTTCTTGCTGGAATAGATGTGGGAAGCTACGTAGCATATTCGGATCTGAATAGGACATCAGGCACGAACGCCCGATCATATCCGCTTCATCCTTCGTCACCCCGCCCCAGGTGCCGAACTCCTGCACGACACGCTGTGCATCCAGTGTAAGCTGATACAGCGCCATATTCCATTCGCGCAGCGATTCATGAAGTATTTGCGCAAAGCGATTGCTATTAGACATATACTGCTGGCGATCATACACAGATTTCATCACCACGCTACCCATCATAGCCAGTGCTGATAGGATTTCGCGGCATTCCTCGCCTTCCTGCTCATTGCTCACAGCTACCGCCAGGACGGCACGCGTCCGATCGGCATACACAATTGGATACTCCAGCATAATCGCGAATGGCGTATTGTGATTAATATGATAGCTAGCCGAGAGCTGCTCGCCACTTTCCAGATATCGACGTGCGATATCCTTGGCATAGGCCTCTCCATTCGGACTTTGCATCCCGCGTGCTACCATCTGGATTTTGCCATCCTCTGAGGTACGATGCACGACAATCGAAGCTGACGGATTCCACACCAGATTCAGACTCATGTCCACTAGCATGAACATAACACGCTGCGCATCCTGCACCGATACAATCATGCGAGACAGCTCGATCAGCGGCTTGAAGCGCTGTAGCTGCTTTTCCATCTTCTCGTAAGTCAGATGGTTGGCAATATACCAGCCCATCAGCGAGATCATCGTCTCTTCAAATTGGAAATGCAGTCCAGGCATCGAGCGTTCTTTGAAGCTTACACCGAACAGCAAGCCATAGACTTCATCATCATAGCGGATAGGAAAACACTGCACCTCATGAACCTGTGGCACCCCTTTTTGCAAAAAGAAGTTACTGCGTGGATCACGCTCCACATCGGTCCAGCGTGATGGCTGCGAGCTCAGTACTGCCTGTCCAAGAAAGCCTTCACCCTCGTGAAAGATCGAACCATTCAGCTCTGCCCCAGCTCCAATACTGTTAATCACCGTATATTTGCCTGTCCCTGTACGCAGCGCAAAGCCAAAAATATCAGCCAGGTCACTGGAAGAAAGCACGATCCGCGTGATTTCCTCAATCGGATGCGCTGCAGGCTGATCTGTTACCAATGTATCGCTCAAAGCGACCAGCCGGTCAGTCAATCGCTTTTCCTTATAGCTCGATCTTAAAATGAGCGACATTGCCTGAGCAAGTCGCGTAATTTTCTCACGCTTAAAAATTTCCTGTTCCGGTGTGGTCTCTTCTGTGCCATGCACCCATTGCTGCATCGCTTCAAAAAATCCAGTTGATACATCCGCATTCTTTTGCATAAAATTCGGATGTGCCAGTACCGACTGACGCGTCCCCGTTTGAATCAGAATACCCGCCCAGACAAACAACCCCTGAGAGAGCGGTTCCACCTGAATCGGTGCAATCAACCAGCGAATACCCGGTACCCACTGGTCGGATAATACAATATTTTTAATTCCGCGCAGCTTGCCAATCTCTAGTTGTAATGTACGCTGTAGCTCATCCGCATGCTGCTCAAATATAGTCGAATGATTCTGATGAGAAGGCGCGGTGATAAATTGACCTTCATGATCCGTCACCATAATCAACAGATCGGTTAATTGAGCATACGTATCCTGTAATTCCTGACAAACGTCACGAATATCATTGACCATCGCTGTCTCAATCATAGGCATTCAAGTCCACTTCTGTCTGAACATACGGTGCCTTGTAACGGAAAATGGCACGAACACCATCGCCATTCTTCTCCAGAATGGACATATCCGCCAGACGATTTAAGGCACGCTCTGTAATCTCTTGACTACGTCCTAATCTTCTAGAAAGACCACTGCTTGTTTCGATCGCATACGGATTATTTTCAAAAAACAAAGTGCATTCCATCTGTAAAGTAATGACATCACTTTCTGCTACCATAAGGTCCCCATCCCTCCTTAGATCAGTTGCACGAACGGTTCATCTGGCGAGTTTGCGATAATATGCGGCGCTGATACGCGGCCGCTTGGGGATTTGGTAACCTGAAGATACTGGTAATTGCCATCCACCCATGTACGAATAACGCCATTACATGTACGTTCCAAGAAAGAAGCTGTCTCTGATCCAATTTCCGCAAAATTACAATGCACAACAATCGTGATCCCCATGGAACGCCACATCGACATCTCTTCTGCAAAATAGCGCAATAAGAAGTCTCGACCACGCTCCGAAATGATCGTATTCAGATCGTAGTAGACAAACCAGCTCTTATCACAGGTATCTTCACACTCGAAAATAGGTCCCAGCTTATCATTCAGTACTTGCGCATAATCATCATTGCTCACTTTATCGACGCGAATCATCGCTTTTTCAAGATCAGCATCGACTGCTCTACGATAATGCTCGATAAAGAATGCTTTACCATCACGTGCAGCCTCGCGGAGCGATACGCCGAACAAATCAATCGTGTCTGCAAATGTATCCAATGGCGTATTGCCCGACATTAATGCTACCGTGCAGTTATCTTCCTTAATTCGCTGCGCATAGATGGATGACATCAAGTAGCGATAATTCGCTTTGCTATTGGTGTCAATCATGAACACACTTCCACGAGGGATACCACCGCCAAGCATATCGTCCAGCGTTTGAATGCCGGTCGAAAATACTTCGGTTTCCCGCGTTAGCGTCTTATCCTCAGCCATCGACAAGGACGGCACGATATACACACCTTGATTGAGAAACTTGTACGTATGCTCGCCTTCCATAATGCGTGTACCGCGCATCTTCAGTACCTCAATCGTACGCTTACGATACTTTTCCATCAGCGGCTTAAGGGACAGCCGGACGATCCCATCACATATATAATTTTCAAACGGAATATTCATTTCAGACAGCTCCGCATATTCACGGATAAAAAATGAAGTCAGATTGTGCTTACGCATAATGTTCCGAATCGTATACACATTATTGCGCGCATGCTCCTGTGTGCTGACCATACGGAACAGGCTAATACTGTCGATCACGACGCGCTTACAGCCAATCTCATTCACAACAGCTTCGAATATGCCGTTGGGCTGTAGCATCTGATCCAGCAAAATATCTGGCTCCATACAAATAACGCGCAGCCGATTGTCTCGCTCTAGCTGGCGTAAATCCCATCCGAATCCGCTCATATCTTCGTAAATCTGTTCCGGCAATTCTTCAAACGTAATATAAATCCCCGGTTCATTGAAGCTAACTGCGCCCTCAACTAGAAACTGCATCCCGATCGTTGTTTTCCCGGTTCCCGGTTCCCCTTCCAGAATGACTACTGCTCCTGGCGGGATCCCACCATGCAAAATCTCATCGAGTCCGGGTATACCTGTATGAATAACTTTTGTATGAACAGCATTTGCATTATGCATATATTGCTCCCTCCATCTGTAGAATAGTTTAGTCACGCAAGGGTTAGCTTTTCCTACGAAGATGACTGTATAGCAATTATAACAATGGATGACGGATTAACCAAAGCTATTTTCCAATTTCATAACTAGACCAAAGGTTTTAATCATTTATACCCTATTTTCCCATTAGATGATAATAAATTTTGCATTTTAAACCAATATTTTAATAACTTCCCAAAACACTCATACAAATAGACTAGAATACGCATGTATAATTATACATTTCCACTGGAAATTGAACTGGAAATAGCTTACACATTTCATTCAGCAATATCTTATAATTAACCGAGTAGCCACCTTTTATACTCGGCCTATCCATAAAAATAGCCGACTGCTCACTTCCGCAAATACGTGCAAAAGCTACAGTCGGCCATTCATTTAATTATAAGATAGAGCGTGCAATTACATACTCGCTTCTACTCTAAAATATACATGTACTGCTCAGAGCTATAGATTAGCCCTCTAACGCCTGCTTGATCTCATCGGAAGAGCGATTCCACCATTCCTCATTATGACTCACGAGCAATTGCTTGAGTGCTGCTTTCTCCTCTGTACCCAGACCTTCTAGCATAATCCGGCGCTTGATCGCATAATCGAGCTTGTTCACATGCTCAGCGAGAATTTTCCAGCCCTTTTTGTTCTCTTCATCAATCCACATCTCACAGGCTGTAGCTCCAGCGTAATTGCCGCCCTCTGGCTGCTTATCAACCGCAACCCATACGAGCCACACCTGACGACCGCCTTCAAGCTCCTCACGATTCGTCGTGAACTTGATTCCACGCTCTACTTTACTTTTCGCATGCATCGCTCCGATATCAATTTTGGCTTCACCGCGATCAATAATAATAGGAGATACATTGTTCAGATTAATCGCACCTGCGCCAAATCCCTTATGCTTTGTATTTTTGGTACTGCTACTAATAATATTCAAAGACATTGATTTTTTAGCAGGTTGATTTTGATCCATATTCTGATCCATATTGAAAAATACTCCTTTTCTGTTCATAATATATAGTTGCTGCCGATATATAACACTGGCGGCTATAATTAAGCTCGTCACTGTACCGATCGTGCTTGTTACTATTCTTCTATACTATTAATCATCATCTCACATTTACAGTAATGCTTCACCATTATATAGAAGAAGTACCATCAGGAAGAAAGCTCCGTACTCATTTCGTACCAGTCTGTGCTTGACCTACAGTTCTATTTCTGTGAGCACAGAAGTGTTATTCAGAACAGCTCTAGTGGATCTGAATTTGAATTGTAACCTTATTGTAGCGGATTGAGAGCAAAAAACCAACGAATTCGCCACTTACAGCATCGTTAGCTGTCATGAATTCCGTCATTTATGACACCGTTACAGGATAAGAAATGACAGAATCATCGTCCATCAAACGTTTGTTCTAGGTCTAAATGCACACTTATAACCACATAAAACGGGATTTTTCGACTAAAAATTAAATTTTTTTAATCTTTGTAATCCCTTTAGTGACGCGGTTATCATTATGTTTATCATAAAAACGACAAAATTTTTCGCGTAAAAGTGCATATCAGACATTGCCAAAGTAAAAAAGCTTTGTTAGAATAAACCCAGCAAGTTTTTAGTAACAACTTTGTAAACTTTAAAAGTAAGCTTGTAACTATTGTCAGAAAAGCCGAAAATTGTCGTAAAAGTTGGATATCGTCGTACGGTGCATTAATCAAATGTGTGAAGCCAAATTTCGTGGCACCGGAAAGCGGGGGAACCGTTTTGGGTGAATTGATCTTGCAAGAGAGGGATCATAGGGGAGACCTTCTACCGAATCCTTAAGCTAACCTCGTAGGCATTGGAAGGGGACAAACGATTTAACATGAAAAAGAAACTAACCGCCGCACTCATGGGATTCGCAATTGCATTTACTATTATGGGGAATAGCAATGCGAGCGCAGATTCCAGAATGGACCAGATCATTGAACCAGCAATGGGAACACCGTACCGCATCGGGGGAACAACGTTCAACGGTTTCGATTGCTCCGGATTCACTCAATATGTATTCAGTAAAATGAACATTGATCTGCCGCGTCAATCCACGTCGCAGTACCAGGTAGGCGATGCAGTAAGCAGAGACAATCTGCAAGCTGGCGACCTCGTATTCTTCAACACGACTGGAGCAGGAGTTTCACATGTAGGCGTTATGGTAAGCAGCACTCAATTCGCACACGCTTCAACTTCTAAAGGTGTACGAATTGATAATCTTAGCATGGATTATTACGCTAACCGTTATGTTGGCGCTAAACGTGTCATGAGCAACTATTCTTACGACACATTTGCAACAGATAAATAATTCCACTGCTATTCAACTTTGACAACAATGAATCGACTATAATATAAACCGTGAAAGATTCCCGCCAGAATCTTTTGCGGTTTTTTTAATGTGTGTAGCTGTATACTTTATAAACGAATCTTTTATCGTTTTGGTTACACTTTATACAAAAAAAGTTAAAATAAACTTGAAGTTACTCTGTAATTATGTCTACTTAATATATACCCGCGTATAAATTATGGTAAACACATTTTCCATAATTTATTTTATAATTTTGTTAATATTCTAGATACACAATGAGAGGAGTGTTGTAATGAAACCCGCATGTGTATTACCTTTTTCCGTCATTCCGATGAATACCGAACATGCTGCTCTCATTTGTACATGGCATTATGACCCACCTTATAATATCTACGGCTGGTTATCATGGGAGCAGATGCAACAACTTGAAATTGAATTTGGTGATCCTCAGCTCCGCGAGCAGCAATATGTCTCGATTCTAGACGCTACCGGTGAGCTATGTGGATTTGCTCAGTTTTTCCCACTGGAAGGGACGATAAGGCTTGGTATCGGGATGCGACCTGATCTATGCGGGTATGGATATGGCGCATCGTTCATGCACTCGATCACACAAGCAGCAATGGAACGCCACCCTGACCATGAAATTGATCTGGAAGTGCTCACATGGAATCAGCGTGCGATTAAGACCTATGAGAAGGTCGGCTTTCATATTACCGATACGTATAGCCGCCGTACGCCAGATGGAATGAAGCCTTTCTATTGTATGGTGTACGAGGAGCCTCAGAAGAACCTTTAAGTCTCTCCTATCCCATCTGTATCTCTTGTCATCTCTACTCTAATTACTAATGACATAGCAAAAGCCTGCACGATCCACTGAGCACAGGAATATATGCTCCACAGGATCTTGCAGGCTTTTCTTCTATTACTATATAAGCATCTGAATCGCCATTCAATTAGATGAGCGATACAAAGGTCATTTCATTTTCCCCGATCAAAATATCAATTCGATGTGTGTCCGCAGCATAGATCACGACACCACTACCGACATGAATCGTCGGTTCCGAGCCCAGCGCGTAAAATAGATCCTCTGCGAGCGCTTCCTGTACTTCATGTCTTTCTTCCGGGTTCAGTGCTTCCCATTCCTGCGCAGACATCTGGAAAAACAGGTATCCATCCGGAATCATATCCAGTGCTGAAGTCAGATCCGCAAGAATCCCTTCATAATCACGTCCATGCTTAACGCCCATAGTGTGCCTCCCTCAATCTGTCGATATTGTTACATTTGCCAACTTCTTTCCATTATAACTCAAAAAAACTCTTAACAATGCATCATATTCTGTCGATAAAAAAGTATCAGCGATTTAAGCATTGCCATCATTCCAAGGAAGAGAGTGATGTTCGCACTACAATATATACTCACGGACGAGGTGTATTATGCAAATTTCAACAATTATTGGCTTAGTTGCAGGGTTACTGTCTCTGGTAGTCGGGATGGTTCTGAAAGGAGCCCCGCTGGCCAGTCTGGTAACGAACCCGGCGGCCTATGTTATCATCATTGTAGGTACAGCAGCTACGATCTTTATGGCATTTCCGATGAACGAAGTAAAGCGTGTTCCTAAGCTCTTCGGCATCATTTTTAAAAACCAGACTCTGCTTGATAAAAAAGACCTGGTTCGTATGTTTATGGAATGGGCTTCGATCACACGCCGCGAAGGTTTGCTGGCGCTGGAGTCCAAAGTCGAGGAAATCGACAATTCCTTCCTCCGCAACGGTATGCGGATGATTATTGACGGTAATGATCAGGAGTTCGTTCAGGACGTACTGATGGAAGATATCAATGCTACAGAAGAGCGCCACCGCTCTGGTGCCCTTATCTTTTCACAAGCTGGTATGTATGCACCTACACTCGGCGTACTCGGGGCGGTTGTTGGTCTGATCGCTGCACTCGCTGACCTTAGTGATATGGGCAAGCTGTCTCACGCCATTGCAGGTGCATTTATCGCAACCGTTCTTGGTATCTTCACCGGTTATGTACTGTGGCACCCGATGGCAAACAAGCTAAAACGTTTGTCTAAAGCCGAAGTCGAAGTCAAGCTGATGATGGTTGAAGGTCTGCTGTCGATCCAATCTGGTGTATCCACTATGGCAATCAGTCAGAAATTGGCTGTATTCCTGACACCAGCGGAAAGTGCAGAACTTGAAGCCGACCAGGGAGGAGGCGGCGGCGGTGAGCAAGAAGGGTAAACGACATGAGCCCCATGAGGAGCACGCAGATGAAAGCTGGTTGCTCCCCTATTCTGACTTAATGACCCTGTTACTCGCGCTGTTTATCACCCTGTTTTCTATGAGTTCATTGGATGCTGCCAAGTTTGAGCAAATGGCTCAGGCAATGAGCGCTGCCTTTACAGGCGGTAGCGGCGTATTGGATGAAAATGCGATGGCACCAACCGAAGGCAAAGTTCCTAGCAAAAATGAGCAAGACAACACCGCATCTGCGGCTGCAGCTTCAGATAGCACCTCCAAAACGTCTGCTCAAAAGTTACGCGAACAATTGCAGAAACAAGAACAGCAGGATCTGGAAAACCTTAAACGCAAGCTGGATAAATATATTAAAGACCACGGCCTTAGCTCTCAATTGACAACCAAGCTGAATCAATCTGAGCTGAAAGTAACAATCAGTGATAACACACTGTTTGCATCTGGATTAGCTATGGTCAAGCCTGAATCTCGTCAACTCGCCAAGTCGCTATCTTCCATTTTGCAAGAGATTCCTGGCTATGATGTGATCGTATCGGGTCATACCGATAACATCCCAATCTCCAATTCACGCTATACATCCAACTGGAATCTCAGCTCTGATCGTGCTCTTAACTTTATGCAGATCATGTTGCTGAATAAGAACCTGGACCCACGTAAATTCAGTGCAATTGGATATGGTGAATATCGTCCAATTGCTGATAATAGCACGAATGTGGGACGCGCACAGAACCGTCGCGTTGAAGTTGCGATTGTACGTAAATATGTAGATAACGATGTGAATCCGTCCCTACAGTCCATTGTGAACAACAAAAACAACTAATATCGTCTTCTTTTAAGAATATAGGAACGGACACCCTTCGGTGTCCGTTCTTTATTTTCTGGGAGCAGGATAGATTGAAATGGGATCAAGGATTGCCTACAATAAAATACAGATCCTATGCGTTATTCAATCTCTCTGTGGATAATTAAGATATTCGCGATTTTGGATATTTAACTTTTCGCAAGTGAGCGATTCAGCATAACTACAAGGCTAATTAGGGTTGACAAATCTCAAAATCAGGAATCTGAAATCTCTTTTCCACAAAAAAATTAAAGTTATCCACAATTTTGTCCACAAGCTGTTAACAACGAATATTTGTTCGATGGACAAGTGCCGTAAGTATCCACAGCAGAAAGAAGGTTTTGTCATTTTGATCGTTCAACATCAACGCTGGATGAAGGAAGCTATCGCGGAAGCACACAAAGCAGAAGCGCTTGGTGAGGTTCCCATTGGTGCCGTCATCGTCAAAAATCATGAAATTGTCGGGCGCGGTTATAACTTGCGCGAAACAACACATGATGCTACCGCCCATGCCGAAATTATCGCAATTCGTGAAGCGAGTGAGCGGCTAGGCTCATGGCGGCTGCTCGATTGTACATTATATGTCACACTGGAGCCTTGTCCGATGTGTGCAGGAGCCATTGTGCAAAGTCGCGTGCCTACCGTTGTCTATGGCACTACCGATCTGAAGGCAGGCTGTGCAGGCACATTGATGAATCTACTTCAAGAGCCCCGTTTTAACCATCGCACCGAAATTGTAGATGGAATTATGCAGGAGGAATGTGCAGCACTATTAACCGATTTCTTCCGTGCTCTACGTATACGACTGAAACAAAGTAAGCTGCAAAACAAGGAGGATTAAGTCAATGACGCGTATCCAAATAGAAGATGCAGCGAATGGAATCTATGTCCGCTTGCTTCATCCGGATGATGCTGAAGCATTATTACGTATTCGTCTAGCCAGTCGGGATGCGAACCAGCGCTACGAGCCTCAATATCCAGAATCATTCTTCACAATGGCTAGCCAGCTTGATCTGCTATATCGTCGCCAACAAGAAGCAGCAGAGGATCGCGGTTATCTATTCGGCATTTTCTTGCAGGCTCAAGATGAACTGATCGGTACAATCTCGATTAGCCATATTGTGCGCGGTGTCGGACAATTCGCCGAGCTTGGTTATTCGCTCAATTCTGCTCATCAAGGGCATGGCTATATGACGGCTGGCGTCAGGCTTGTCCTTACCTACAGCTTCCGCTCTCTCGGTCTGCACCGTATTCAGGCCGGTATCATTCCAGACAATACATCCTCTAGACGTGTCCTGGAGAAATGTGGCTTTCAGCCAGAAGGCATCGCCCGCAAGCTTGTCAAAATCAATGGTGCCTGGGAAGATCATCAGATTTATGCACGTCTGGCAGAAGACGAGGAGTAGAGAGCGTGTTAGACTTTCCGATTGTAGGTTCTGCTCTACAATCGGAGGGCATTATGCTTGATCGCGAAGCTTGTTATTTACCTGTATGATCCGCTACAACTAGCTTTTACAACTTTGACTAATGTGAAAGGCTATACTCCAGGTTCATTGTTTAAATGATCCGATGCGTGCACTGAGCCTAGATGATATGCAGCCATGATGGACATATATATATTTACTTTCACCTGTAAAACTGACAGTAGTGCAACAAAACGTAATCTAGCATATGACTCTCGATCATATGAGCAAATTAAAATCCCCGCTCCGTAGCTTATCACTACGAGCGGGGATTTTGTGATGAATATGGTATACATGAATCTTCAACCTGTTGCCTACATCGTCTTTGCAACCAAATTTCTCGTTACGCCAGTCATCAAATGTACAACTTATCCAATAAACCTCTAGCTATCACTTCTATTATTACTTCGTATAGGATCTTATCATTTATGATTACTTCGAGCTATGCATGTTCCGACTCCACCATAACATGCATTCACATAGATACCGTTGCCTATGCGTCACACTCGACATGCTTACGGTAGAGCGTAACAGACGTTATTCGATCAGCCTTTACTGATCTCAGGACAAAATGAAGATTGTTATTCTCGTTATGATATAGACTCACGTTACGATTATCATTGGCTCAGCTTCAGCGCTATATAGGCTTTAAGGCTGGATCAGCTCAACCATTCATTTGTGCTTAGCTATTAATAGCCAAATTCCTTTTGCAGTTGTTCCATTGTGATTACATCGCTACCGGAAGGAATACCGATCGCAAAGGTTTGCTTTTCGTTAATTTTGGAATATTGGCCGCTACCGTCCATTACCAGCTTCACGTTTTGCTTCGTATCTGGGTCAGAGAATACAGCATCCATCACCATTTGTTGATACACTGGGAAGTTTTTATCGTTGATCGCTGTATTGATATGGAATTGATTCAGCGTCAGGTATTTTTCCAAATCTGCAAGAGATTTAGAGAATTCATTTTGTGAATCCTGAGAAGTGATCTCTTTTTTCGCATTATCAATATCTTCTTGAGTCAGATTCAGTGCAGAACGATATTCTTCTTTAGACAGAATGTCCAGTACAGCTGGCATTGCTTGTTTTACGAAGATTTCTACCGCTTGTTTTGCATTGTCGTTCGTAACTGCGAATTGTACCACTTGCTTCGCATCTACACCTTCAGGCAATGCAGCATCAGATGGCTTGATATCTTTGAAGTACGTAGCTTGATCATATTTGTCCAGAATTGCACCAGAAAGTTCTTGTGCCAACTTTTGGCTTGTTGCTGGGCTAATTGGCTTGTATTCTTGACCTTGTGTTGCAGCCAGTTCTTTCAGATCCAGCTTCACAAATTTACCTACTACCGTTTCTGGTAGTGGCAACATCGGAATTTGAGGAATTTTCACGTACATAACGTCCTGCGCCATAACGATTGGCACTTCAAAGTTCATTGTGCCTCCACCCAGCTTCAGGTTCATTGTCATTTCCGTTTGCATCGGATCCGCTTGGTACACACCATTTACAGTGATTTCTGCATTTTTCAGTGTGTTTGCAATCTGTGCACTCGTCGGATCAGCAGATGCGGAACCGTCTGTTGATGTGATTGCCAGATCTGTAATTTTAAATTGGCTGCTCATTGTATAAGAAGTCATTTGTGCAGCAGCCGTAGTTGCTGCCTTGACCGCTTCTTTAGGCTCCTCTTTCTTCGTACAGCCTACCAGTGCGATAGTAAATACTAGCAATAATGCTAGCAAACTACCTGTCATTTTCTTGTTCATCATGATACCCCTCTCTGTGTCAAAACCTAAATCACTACTTACATTGTATACCCACAAAAATTAAACTTCGCATCCATGATAACCCATTTTCACATTATTTTAAATGTCAAAGCCAAAATTAGTTATATTTTCTTAACATCGCAGGTCATATTCTTTGAAAAATCAGGATCAATGTATGCGTCAAAAGTATACCCTTATCAGATGTTTGCGTAATTGTGCAAATCATATAGTATAGCTATCCGTATTTCTTCGGTTACTGCTTATCCTATGTGCATGTACACGGGTCCGTTTAGTGAATATCCCGCTTTCGGAAGCGTCCGCCCTTCACATCGTGAATATTACCGACCGCCATAAAAGCATTCTCGTCAAAATGATTAACGATTTCTTTTAACTTGGCTTCCTCCAGGCGAGTAATGACGCAAAAGATCACTTTTTTGTCTTCGCCAGAGAAACCACCTTCACCGGATAAATAAGTAACGGTTCGTCCCAACCGACTAATGATCGCATTACCAATATCATACGTACGATCGCTAATCACCCAGACGGACTTGGACTGATCCAGACCATCAATCGTAATGTCGATCACCTTTGTAGCAATGTAGTAGGCGATGATCGAATACATCGCTCGATCCCAACCGAATACAAATCCCGCTCCGGTCAAAATGAACACGTTAATAATCATAACAATTTCGCCTACTGAAAAGACGGTACGCCTGGATAACAAAATAGCGATAATTTCGGTTCCATCCAGCGATCCTCCTGAACGTAGCACCAGTCCAGTACCTAGCCCAAGAAACATCCCTCCAAATACAACCGCCAGCACCGTCTCGTTAACAAAGGCAGCGACTGGATGCAGCAGGATTGTCCCTAAAGACATCACCGAAATACCAAGCAGCGTCGATAACGCAAAAGTTTTCCCAATCTGCTTGTAGCCTATAATCAGAAACGGAATATTAATTAAAAACAAAAATATCCCCAGCTTCCAACCCGTTAAAAAGGACATAATGATAGATATGCCTGTAATGCCGCCATCTGTCACATTATTCGGTACCAAAAACAACTCCAATGAAACAGCAACCAGGATTGCCCCCAGCACAATCAGCAATGTGCGCACCATTGTGCTGCGCAGGGAGCGCTTGCCATGTTCTACCGGCGTGAACGTGGCGAAATCGGGAGGTTGGTTTAATGCCATGGCCTAGCCTCCTTTTCTTATGTACGTATTGGCATCATGAAAGGTGACAATTTTTTGTCCATTCATGATCAACTACTATATATTATTGCATAAAATATCCACTACTCCTATAAAAAACCGGACAGAATACGGGTAAAATCCAATATTATTTGATAGCTCACCCAATTGCGGGATGATCGCTCATGTCGCTCAACAGCTGCCAGGTATACTTCTCGTTAAATCTTCAATCGTACTTCTACACCATTTTTTAATATATAATCAAAACCGATAATATGGTTCATCAGCTACTATTTTATTGATAAACTGATACCGAATATGAACAACAAAAAAGCCGCTCCCTAGGGAACGACTTGTCGTATACATATATGGCGGAGAGGGTGGGATTCGAACCCACGTGGAGTTGCCCCCTAACGGTTTTCAAGACCGCCCCGTTATGACCGCTTCGGTACCTCTCCATTTATGCGTACATTCTCGATCAATACAATCGAATATTGCACAACATAAATATTATAGCATACATTTGCAGAAGTGACAACTCTTATTTCGCAGGTTTACCGATTACTTCAACACCGCGCATATACGGACGCAGTGCTTCCGGTACAACCACCGTACCATCTTCCTGCTGATAGTTTTCCAGAATTGCAGCTACTGTTCGACCTACAGCCAGACCCGAACCATTCAGCGTATGCACGAATTCAGGCTTGCTCTTGCTATCTTTGCGGTAACGGATGCTAGCACGACGTGCCTGAAAGTCTTCTACATTGGAACAAGAAGAGATTTCGCGGTACATATTGCTCTCTGGCAGCCATACTTCCAGATCGTACGTCTTTGCAGCACTGAAGCCCATATCGCCTGTACATAGTCCCAGCACACGGTATGGCAGATCAAGCAATTGCAAGATACGCTCTGCATTTGCCGTCATTTTCTCCAGCTCTTCATAGGACGTTTCGGGTTCAACGACTTTGATCAGCTCAACCTTGTTAAATTGATGCTGACGAATCAGACCACGTGTATCACGACCTGCAGCACCTGCTTCAGAACGGAAGCAAGAGCTATAAGCTACATAATACTTTGGCAAATCTTCGTTAGACAGAATCTCATCACGATGATAATTCGTTACTGGAACTTCCGCTGTCGGGATCAGATAATAATCCGTATCTGTCAGCTTGAACAGATCCTCTTCGAACTTCGGCAATTGTCCTGTACCTACGAGGCTATCACGATTAACGATATACGGCGGCAGAATCTCTTCATAGCCGTGATCACCGCTATGCACATCCATCATAAAGTTAATCAATGCACGCTCTAGACGAGCACCCAGCCCTTTATAAAAAGTAAAACGAGAGCCCGTAACCTTCGCACCCGCTTCAAAATCAAGAATACCCAGCTCCTGTGCAATATCCCAGTGTGCTTTTGGCTCAAATGCAAATTCACGTGGCTCACCATTACGACGCAGCTCTACGTTATCGTCTTCTGATGCTCCAACAGGCACACTGCTATCCGGCAAATTAGGAATAGCCAGCGTCATGCTGTCGATCTCGGTTTCCAGTGTACGAATCTCTTCGTCCAGCGCTTTGATACGATCAGATACCTGACGCATTTCCAGAATCAGCTCTTCCGCATCCTCTTTATTCTTTTTGCGCTGTGCAACCTCACCAGATACTGTATTCCGGCGATTTTTAAGCTGTTCTGCTTCCTGCAGCAATTCACGACGCTTGGAATCCAATTCTGGGAAGCCAGAGATCAGATCGAGCGATTTACCGCGATTTTGTATCGCTTGCGCTACACGATCATACTCGTTACGCAAGATTTTAACGTCTAACATCAATAACCCCTCCTTATAAAAATAACCTTAACTCCTGTTCTCTCTTCACCGACAGATCAGGCCTGGTAAGCGAACCGATAGTTAACGATTCGCTTCTCCACACCAGCGTCTGTACCGGGCAAGCGAGAACTTGCCGCACTCCGGAGTAGTCTAGTGTCCTAGTGTCTATTCACGGAAGCTGCCAAGAGTTAAGGTCGATCATGTGATACCTATTGCTTATGACGGGATTCGTATTTCGAATCATTAGCTACGATAATTGCACCTTTGCTCCGCAATAATCTAGCCTCTAGGGTCCGTTATAGATCCAAAAGGTCGAATACTGCGAAATTAAGCTTTACTTGCCAGTGACTCCTGTACCATCTCGACAAAATACTGATGCAGACGATAATCATCTGTCAGCTCAGGATGGAAGGAACAAGCGAGCAAATGCTGCTGACGAGCGGCAACGATCTCGTCGTTATACACCGACAGCACGTCTACATTCTCACCAACGGATTCGATCAAAGGCGCACGAATAAACACCGCACGTACCGGCTCGTCTACACCTTTAATCTCCAGATCAGTCTCAAAGCTTTCCTTTTGACGGCCAAAAGCATTGCGGCATACAGTCATATCCATCAATGATAGATGGGCTTGCTCTTGACCCGCAATACGCTCCGCCAGCACAATCAAGCCTGCACATGTTCCAAATATCGGTTTACCCTGTGCAGAAAACTGCTGTAATGCATCCATAAAATCATATTTACGCATCAGCTTCCCGATGGTTGTACTCTCACCACCGGGAATAATAATGCCATCTATTTCGTCCAGCTCATCCACACGCTTCACACTGACTGCTTCTGCGCCTGCCAGCTCCAAGCTGCGAATATGTTCTGCTACAGCACCTTGCAGTGCCAGTACACCGATCTTCATTCGACGATCCTTCCTTCTTACCAGCCGCGGTCCTGCATACGTTCAGCAGGAGACAATTTGGAGATTTCGATCCCCTTCATTGGCGTTCCAATATTTTTGGATACTTCAGCAATCAGCTTGTAATCTGTATAGTGCGTTGTTGCTTCAACGATCGCACGTGCGAATTTCTCGGGGCTATCGGATTTGAAAATACCAGAGCCTACGAATACGCCATCTGCACCCAGATGCATCATCAGAGCCGCATCAGCAGGTGTAGCTACACCACCGGCTGCAAAGTTAACGACTGGCAGCTTGCCACTTTCATGCACGCCAAGCAGCAATTCATAAGCAACACCCAGGTTTTTCGCTTCTGCATACAGCTCGTCTTTGGACATGCCCTGTACTTTGCGAACCTGACCTTTGATCAGACGCATGTGGCGAACGGCCTCAACGATATTCCCTGTTCCTGGCTCGCCTTTTGTACGAAGCATAGCTGCCCCCTCACCGATCCGACGCAGGGCTTCGCCCAGATCCTTTGCACCACATACGAATGGTACTGTAAATTCACTTTTATCAATATGAAATACTTCATCAGCAGGTGTGAGCACTTCGCTCTCGTCCAAATAGTCCACGCCCATTGATTCCAGTACTTTTGCTTCTACATAGTGACCGATACGTGCTTTCGCCATAACCGGGATCGTAACAACCTTCATGACTTCTTCAATAATCGTCGGATCAGCCATACGAGCTACGCCGCCAGCCGCACGAATATCAGAAGGCACACGCTCGAGAGCCATAACTGCTGTTGCACCAGCAGCTTCGGCAATCTTTGCCTGCTCCGCATTCATAACGTCCATGATGACGCCGCCTTTTTGCATTTCCGCCATACCTCTTTTAACTCTCGATGTACCCGTTTCCATGTCCATGCCTCCTGAATTCTTTCTGTAGATACTCCTGCTGACTTCGCAGCGGGAATGGTTGTTCATGACGTTCTTCTTCAGCCGTAACAGCCATTTCCCCGCTGCTTTCAGGCTTAAAAGAGGACAGAATCTAACTCATAATTTTACATGACACGTATGTATTATACAATACATTTTCGTTGTATATCGCACAATGACCGCCAGGCTATGCCTGGCGGATCAAAGGGTACGAGATGCCAGTCGCTCTCGAATGAGTAGAAACAATCAGACAATATATCATCTGTCGATCCTGCTCATCCAACTGTATACCTTAATCGGTGTACAATTAACAGCGTGAATGAATAAGCATCATGAGATATTAGAACATATTTTTAACAGAGTTGAACAGATCGCCAAACAAATCACCGATCGAACGGAAGAACAGGCGCAGCCAGCTTCCTTTTTCTACAGGCTCGGATGCAATCAGATTCACAGTAGTTACTTGGTCTTGTGGCATGCTGTCATTTTTATACGTATACGTAATCGTGCCGAGCGCTTTACCTGCTTCGATTGGTGCAGTACGTGCAGTTTCATCTGCTTGAGACACGGTATACGTTACGTTTTGTGGATTAGTTCCTTTAGGAACAACTACATTTACTGCTGCATCCGTTACAACCGGTACGTCTGTAGCCGCACCTTTCACGACAGGAAGAGTTGCCAGCCCGGATACTGCAGACTTCGCACCTACGATTTGCTTCACTTCAAAATGATCGAATCCATAATCAAGTACTTTTTTCGTCTGGATAAAACGCTCTTTATCGCTCGATGTTCCCATAACAACGCTGATCAAACGCATACCGTCACGCTCAGCTGTGCCTGTAAAGCACTGACCTGCTGCATTTGTATGACCTGTTTTCAGACCATCCAGACCTGGATAGGCGTAAGCTTTAAAGTTAGTAATAGCAGAGTTGGATTCCAGCATCCAGTTCCAGTTTACAACTGGTGCCTTATCTGTAGAACGGAATTTAAACGATTGAATTTTGGTTACTTCATTAAAATCGGGATGATCCACAACGATATGACGTGCCAGAATAGCTGTATCCGAAGCAGACATTACCGTTTCTTTACCATCTTCAGGCTGTGTACCTTGCGGCATATCCGCAATACTCAGACCTGTGGAGTTCGCAAAATGAGCCGTTTTCATACCGAATTCTTTTGCTTTCTCATTCATCAGCTTCACGAATTCTTTTTCAGAACCGCCAGAGATATATTCTGCTAACGCTACTGTCGCATCATTCGCAGAACCAACAGCCATCGCTTTATACAGATCTAACACAGTATGCTTATCGCCTTCTGCCAGGAATACACGAGAACCTACCTGTGCTGCTGCGTTTGCAGACACGGTAACCACATCGTCCCATTTGATTTTGCCCTGTTTTACATAATCAGAAACGATATACTCGGTCATCATTTTGGACATACTTGCTGGAGGCAATGCTTCATCACTATTAATAGACAGGAGTACCTTCCCTGTCGTCGCTTCAATCAAAATAGCAGACTTCACTTGCAGACCAAGCGAGTCTACCGATGGAATAGCTGTACTACCGGAAGCTGCTGCGGTCGACTTCTGATCAGTCGACGTCCCCGTTGCAGCAGAGGCAGCCATAGCTACCGTTGGAACAATCGTAGAGAGAAACAACATATTTACAAGCATCAAGGATGCTACACCTTTTTTAATCAACTGACGTTTCGACTTCTTTCCTTTTTGCACTACCCACTTGCGTTCCAATGTATAAATGCTCCCCTCAAAACTTGACTATAGTATTGCATGTAATGCGCGGCACTATGTAAACCACAAAACTGTGAAAACTCCGCTATCACAGTGACTTTCTCATTTTAGCACATGCCGACATGCAAAAAAAGACAAGCTCCTATAAAATCATAAGCCCCGATAAACGTCAACTGAAAATTCATTACCTTCGCACACACCGATCTAGAAGATAATTGGAATGAAGTCTGAACAAGTTAACTTTACGATACGATACGTATCCACAGACAGTGTAACGCTGTTATAGTCTGATAGCTTGATACTGTCTGCCATCCAACTATCACGTAACCTCCATACTTATACAGATATATAGAACACACTCGTACATTTAACCCGATAACCCGATAACCCGATAACCCGATAACCCGATAACCCGATAACCCGATAACCCGATAACCCGATAAAATATGACTCTTTTCATCCCGGTATTGAAACGTATATTATTCCTCAATTCAACTTACGTTATATATTTTTTATACACACGTATATTTACCATTACAATCCCTATCAAAAAGAGCTCCCCACTCCCTCAAATCCGGAAGCAAGAAGCTCTTTTACATCTTATTTCATTCGCTCTAGACATTATTTGATATTCTAGATTATTTAAATACCATTATTTATCCATACTTACGAATGAAAGCATAGTCCATGGTATCCTCTACTGACCTATACACAAATAGATCTAACAACTGTAGAATAATCAGCTATTTCATAACGATGAATCCATTACAGCGAATAGTTAGGTGCTTCTTTCGTAATCTGAATATCATGCGGATGGCTCTCACGCAGACCTGCACCAGTGATACGAATAAACTGTGTATCATTACGCAGTTCTTCCAGGTTACCAGTACCACAGTACCCCATACCAGAACGAAGACCACCAATCAACTGATGCACCGTTTCAGACAAAGGTCCTTTGTACGCAACACGACCTTCAATACCTTCAGGTACAAGCTTCTTGTCGTCATCTTGGAAATAACGATCTTTACTACCTTGTTTCATGGCTGCCATCGAGCCCATACCACGATATACTTTAAAACGGCGACCTTGATAAATTTCCGATTCGCCTGGGCTTTCTTCTGTACCCGCAAACATACTACCCAGCATAACCGCAGATGCACCGGCTGCTAAAGCTTTTGTGATTTCTCCCGAATACTTGATACCACCGTCCGCAATTACAGGTACGCCATATTCACGAGCAACTGCCGCACAGTCATAGATTGCTGTGATTTGTGGTACACCGATACCCGCGATAACACGAGTTGTACAGATCGAGCCTGGTCCAATACCGACTTTAACGATAGAAGCACCTGCTTGAATCAGATCACGAGTTGCTTCACCTGTCGCTACATTACCTGCAACGATAGTCAGCTCAGGGAACATGCTACGCAATTTGCGTACAGCATCCAAAATATTAATATGGTGTCCGTGTGCAGAATCGACTACGATCAGATCTACACCTGCATTAACGAGCGCTTCAGCACGTGCAAATGCATCATTAGAAACACCGATAGCCGCGCCAACAAGTAGACGACCTTGCGCATCTTTTGCGGCATTCGGGAATTGGATCGCTTTTTCGATATCCTTGATCGTGATCAAGCCTTTAAGAACATTATCCTCGTCCACTAATGGCAGCTTTTCAATTTTATGCTTTTGCAGCAAACCTTCAGCCTGTTGCAATGTCGTACCAACAGAAGCAGTCACCAGGTTTTCACTGGTCATTACATCGCTGATCGGAATGTTAAAATCATGGATAAATCGCAGATCGCGGTTCGTAATAATACCAACCAGCTTATGATCTTTGTCTACGATCGGTACACCAGAGATACGGTATTTAGCCATGACCGCTTCAGCATCAGATACCATTTTGTCAGGAGTAAGGGAAAATGGATTCGTAATAACGCCACTTTCAGAACGCTTTACACGATCTACCTCTTCCGCTTGCTGTTCCATCGACATATTTTTATGAATAATACCGATACCGCCCTCACGCGCCATTGCAATCGCCATAGCAGCTTCCGTCACTGTATCCATACCCGCACTGATCAAAGGTACATTCAGCTTCACAGATGAACTGAGTACAGCAGAAACATCGACTTCCTTCGGCAACACCTCAGACTTACGTGGCACCAACAATACGTCATCAAATGTTAGTCCCTCTTTACCAAACTTTGTTTCCCACACGAGGATATTCCTCCCTTTTCTGATTAGATATATGGCCTATAAATACATCCGTTTTAATCTGCTGTCACAGCCGGAAAAAATCAAAGCATACATTACGATCATTTCCAGTGCTTAAAGCACTGTCTCAAAGCGAATATTCATAAGCTTTCTAGCTTTATTTAAAGGCTGTATGATCAAGAAATATACTCTTGAAAATAAGTTTCTGAAAATATATTATTGCAATCTTAGCAAAGGGGGTATGGGCTGTCAAGAACGTTACACCAGAATCGCATAAATGAATTTTGAACAATTGAATTTGACTTTCTCCTACATACGATTGTCCGCAACATGAGGACAAATAGATGATTTTATCCAATTAAAAGCAAATAATATAGTGCTTTACATTGGTTATAAATAGAGATTGATAGTTGCTCATTATGTAATTACATGACTTCTCAGTTTTGGAAATTGCTTAAAATATACGATATTCGTCAATCTCACCTTATCCAAGTACTATTTTAAGTACAAAAGACCAGTGAGAATGATATGCCTATTAAAATACAACTTTCTCTTCTATCGTAAAGCAAATCTGTCTATTTCACCCTATTTCTACTCTATGAAAGCGAAACTATACAGGTCGTCTGGTTCTTCTATCCCTATTCCTTTATCTGTTCATTCTTGATGA